>Ga0209717_1000705_pt1 | contig 39670 bp, 24 predicted proteins | sample AD_UKC048_MetaG_FD_184418 | JGI IMG/M metagenome (GOLD analysis project Ga0209717, IMG submission 184418) | Active sludge microbial communities of municipal wastewater-treating anaerobic digesters from USA - AD_UKC048_MetaG (SPAdes) (version 2) | ecosystem: Engineered > Bioreactor > Anaerobic >...
CACTGTCGGTTTCTGTAAAAGCTTCTTTTTGTATATCGCCACCTTTTATGACTTCAATTATTTCCAAATTATATTTTTTAGCAAATTCAAAATCTCTTTCATCATGCGCCGGCACGGCCATAATCGCGCCAGTACCATAACCCATCATCACATAATCGGCCACAAAAATCGGAATTTCTTTGCCATTCACCGGATTAATTGCTTTTAATCCTTTTAATTCAACTCCCGTTTTTTCTTTATTCAAATCTGCTCGCTCCAAATCAGATTTCTTTTTTGTTTCCTCAATATATTCTTTTATTTCTTGGAAATTGAAAATTGTATCTTGGAAATTGTTCACGAGCTGATGTTCTGGAGCAATCACCATAAATGTTGCCCCAAACAAAGTATCCGGCCGCGTGGTAAATACTTCTAAATAATTTTGATTATTGGAATTTGTAATTGGAGATTTATTTGGAAATTGAAAATTGAAAATTGGAAACTTTACAGACGCTCCCTCCGACCGCCCAATCCAGTTTATTTGCTGTGTTTTTATCCTCTCCAGATAATTCACCAAATCCAAATCTTCAATCAAGCGATCAGCGTATTTGGTAATTTTCAAAACCCACTGCTCTTTTATTTTTTTCACCACCTCGCCCCCGCACCGTTCACACGCGCCATTAACCACTTCTTCATTAGCCAAACCAATTTTACAAGAAGTACACCAATTAATTGTTTCTTTTTTCTTTTCAGCGAGCCCGTGTTTAAACATTTGCACAAAAATCCACTGCGTCCACTTGTAATAATCTTCATCAGTCGTGGAAAAAGATCGGCTCCAATCAAAAGAAAAACCCGCCTCTTTAAGTTGTTTGATAAAAGTGGCAATATTTTTGGCTGTGGCCTCTTGGGGCTTTATTTTTTTCTTAATGGCGTAATTTTCTGTGGGCAAACCAAAAGCATCAAAACCAATCGGGAATAAAACATTATAGCCCTGCATCCGACGCTTGCGAGCGATAATATCCATGGCTGTGTTAGAGCGCAGATGGCCCGTGTGTAAACCATCACCAGAAGGATAAGGAAATTCTATCAACCCAAAAAATTTATTTTTGGTTTTATCCTCGTGGGCCTCAAAAATTTTCTGGTCTTGCCAGAACTGTTGCCATTTAGACTCAATGCTTTGTTGATTATACTTTTCCATATATTTTAATGCCCTTAATTTTACTTCAAATTTACATTTTTAGCAAATATTTGACAATGGTTTAACCTTGGGTGTATGTCGGCCAACAAAGCAGTCTTTAACAGCCAAAACCTTTTAAAAATCTTCTCTTTATGATACAATAAACTTACTTTAATTTCTTTAAAAATCAGCTTATCTATCAGTTTATTAGCCAAAAATTAGGGCTAAGTAAAAATTATTTTCTAAGTCAAGATTGATAAAATTTAGAGTGATAATTGTTTGAACCCTCCTTGCTTTTGCATTATGGACGAATATTGCCTTAAATTAAAACCAAAAAGCAAGAGAGGGCGAGTTCTTATCACGATAAATTTATCAATCTTGACGACATTAAACTCTTTGATAAAACGATACCCAAGACTTTTTAAAGAATTATTAATGTCCTATCAGTAAAAATATCAAACAATGGTTTATAGTTTTACTCTCTTTTTTAATAAAAGGAGTAACTTACTTGGCCAAAATTATTGGTCGTATTTTTTTGTTTATCACTAAACCATTAAGGAAAATATTTAAATTTATTTTTAGGAAGATTCTTTTACCAATTTACAATATTCTCCATCTAACCAAAAAACAAACTAGAATCTCGGTAGAATCCAAAGGTGGAGGCAAATTAAGCATTTTAATAACTAGTAAATTTTTTCTATATTTAACTTTTATCTTTGTAGCCATTATAATTTTAACCAATAATTTTATTATTAAAGGTGTGGCAGCTGAAGATTTGGGCAAAAAAAGTGTTTTTTATAAATTGGCTCAAGGCAATGAATTTGACGAAATAATTGTTGAAGAATCACAAATGGCTGGAGAAAAAATTATTAATAATTTAGCCCTTAATAATTCTGCGTCAGAACCTTTTGCTTATAATTTGGAAAAGAATGCTGTGGCCGAAGATTTCCCGTTGGAACTGGAAGAAAATATTCCCGCCGAAGGATTAATTGCCAATAATTTACAAAAAAATTCTGGCGTTAACACCAACTCTAATACTCAAGTAAGAACAGAAGTTGAAGAATATATTGTCCAATCTGGAGAAACAGTTTCGACTATTGCCAAAAAATTTAATATTTCAGTCAATACCATTCTTTGGGCCAATAATCTCAGTGCCAACAGCTTGATTAAACCTGGTAATAAATTGATTATCTTGCCGGTCAGTGGCGTTTTGCATCAAGTAAAAAAAGGTGATACGCTGTCTGCTTTAGTTAAAAAATATGGTGTGGAAGTTAATAAAATTTTAGCTTCCAACCAAATTATTAGCGAAGAGCAAATTTCTATTGGTCAAAATTTAATTATTCCTGGTGGGGAAATTAAAAAATCCACACCAGCATCAACCAATTCTTTGGCCAGTAATTTAAGAAGTAAATCCAATGAATCTAAAGCTGGGGGTTATATCTGGCCAACCAGTGCTCGTTATATTACTCAATATTTTGGTTGGCGCCACAATGGTCTTGACATAGCCGGCCCTTTAGGCACCCCCATTTATGCTGCTAAACCAGGTAAAGTTATTACTGCTGGCTGGAATAGTGGTGGTTATGGCAACTATATTATTCTCCAACACACTGATGGCACCAAAACACTTTATGGTCACATGACAAAACTTTATGTTAAAGCTGGTAATCAAGTAGAACAAGGCGAAACTATTGGCGCTATGGGTTCTACAGGCAGATCTACTGGCCCACATTTGCATTTTGAAATTATTATTAATGGCAAAAGAGTTAATCCGTTGTCTTACTTCTAAACTTTGTTAATTTAAGATTGCACCTTGAATCAATTTGTATTGACCTAAATAAAAAAGCGCTGGTTCAAAACCCAGCGTTTTTTGTGTTGTTTTTATTTCCTTATTTGTAAAATTAAAATATATTTTTTTGATTTTTTACAACCCCACCTTCCGGTTGTACATCTAAAAAAAATTTTATCCTTATTTGCTGTTGTTTCTAGCCCGACATCGGCTGCCGCAGGTGCTTTGCAAAAAGGACAACACAAATGTCCCTCTCCATTTTCTACTTGTATAATTTTTTTTTCATCCATCGTACCTCCTCCTTTAAAATAGTTTTATTTATTTTTCCACACACAAAATACAGCATATCAATCTTTAAAAAACCTGTCAAGATCAAATTTATATTTTAAGTCACGACCCTAAACACTTCTTCTACACTAGTTAATCCTTTAATAGCTTTTAACAAACCATCTTGCACTAAAGTTAACATTCCTTGGTTAACAGCCAATTCCCTAATTTTATATTCAGAAACTTCATTAGATAAAATCACCTGTTCTATGTCTTTATTCATAGCAAACATTTCGAAAATACCAATTCTGCCTTTATAACCCAGCTGATTGCACTCGGCACAACCAACAGCTGTATAAAATTTTGTTTGTTCCAGGTTGAAATTTATTTTATTAACAACATTACCCATTATTTCTAAGATTTTATTTTTTATGGTCGCCTCTAAAATAATTTCTTTTTTACATTTATCACACAATTTTCTAACCAATCTTTGAGCAATAATCAGATTAAGAGCCGGAGCTAATAAATATGATTTAGCTCCCATGGCTAAAAATCTGGGAATAGCTCCAGCCGCATCATTGGTGTGCAAAGTTGATAAAACCAAATGACCAGTCAAGGCAGCATTTAAAGCAATATCGACAGTTTCTAAGTCGCGCATTTCACCAACCATAATAATATCTGGATCTTGACGCACAATAGAACGTAAACCCTTAGCAAAAGTGTAATCTCTAGCTGGTTCAACTTGCGATTGATTAATACCTTTAACTTCATATTCAACAGGATCTTCAATAGTAATAATTTTGGTTTCTGAATTATTTAATTGATTTAAAATTGCATAAAGAGTAGTGGTTTTACCAGAACCAGTAGGACCAGTGGTAATAATCATGCCATTGGGTCGGCTGATGTGCTCTATCAAAAGCTGATAATTCTTTTCTTCCAATCCCAAATCTTTGATAGCAAAACTATCAACTTTGGATAATAACAACCTCATCACCACTGACTCGCCATAATTGGTTGGCAAAGTGGAAACACGCACATCAACTTTATCGCCTTGCAATAAAATGGAAAAACGACCATCTTGTGGCTTATCAAAAATGTTTAATTTCAAACCAGATAATAATTTTAAACGTGAAATTAATTGTTGCCAAATACTTTTATCTAATTCTCCTGCTGTATTTAAAACTCCATCGACCCGATAACGTAATTTAATACCATCAGCTTCGGCCTCAATGTGAATATCAGAAGCTTCTGTTTTAAGACCGGTGGCAACAATAACCGCCACCAATTCCGTGGTCGAAGCAGTTTTAATTAAAGCCATAATGTCAGCCAAATTTTTTAACTGTCCTGAAAATTTAGTTAAATCACTTTCCGTAATAATTACCCCATGACTAACTTCTCTAATTTGGGGAATAGCTTCATATTGTTTTAAGGCGGATGCGAAACTCACTTCTGAAGTTAAAAAAACTTCTATATCCACTCCTAACTGGTTAGCCATTTCTTGTTTTAATTGTTCAATAATTGCTGCCTCTTGATTTAAAAAAGCCAACCTGGCAACTTTGTGAGGAGCAAAATAAAAACAAATTACTTTCTTAGATCTAACATCTTCCAAATTTATGACCTCCAAAACATCAGTTGGAATAGGAATGCCTTTTAAATTAACATAGCCCCAATTTAAATTTTGGGCTTGCAAACGCAATTCTTCTTCTATTTGTTTTTGCCTTAATTCTTTCATTTTATTGGCCAAGGCTAAACTACTATCAACTTCTTTTTCTTGGTGATCTGGTGTTGTCTGAGCGCCAGACGCAGACAAATTTTGCTGTGGTTTTTGATTGGAATTAAAACTTAAATTATCACTCAACTGAGCCAAATTATCTTGAGCATTTTTATTTTCTTGAATTAAATCGTTAATGTTTTTCATATATTTACCCAACCCCGACTTTTTGCTTTTTAAATTATTTATTATTTATAACCAACACTTAGTCAATTAAAAAAATCTACTAAATTTATTATCCTGATAAAATAACAAACAAAAAGTTGGCGCTGGGTTCATTATAACACAATTTATTTGTTAAACAAACAAAAAAAACAAAACGCCAACTAAGGTTAGTTGACGCCATAAAAAATTATTTTTTATGCTAAAAATTCTAAAAATCTAAAGTTTTATTTTTCTTGGTCATTAATCTGGCTATTAAACGAGTTATTTTGGGATACACCACACCTTCATTTAAACGATCAAATAATAAAACCCAAGCGGTATTTTGATAAGCCATAAGCATAGCACCAAATAAAAATAAAACTAAAGCTACTACAATTAGAGCTAAAACTACCCCAACCATCATAGAGCCAGAAATATTTAAAGCATATAAAAGATATAAAATAAATGCCAAAGGAATAGCCAGAATAATCGCCACCAAAATCATGGCCAAGCCCACGGTCACGGTGATTAAAAACATTAAAATAGCCATCTCTAGAGAAACAATCCAATTTTTCAAAAATAATTGCCAACCACTTTTTATGGCTTGCCTCATTTTTTCTTTTCTTAAAACTACATACATCACAGCATATTTAATTAGAAAAGAAATAATCGCAGCCAAAGGTATTAAAACAATAAAAGATAATAAAAATAAAATTAATTGCCAAATGCTACTATTGGTTTTTAGATAAGCCCAAAGAAAAGGCAAACTAACCCCTAATAAAACTAGATAAATTATGACTTTACCCAAAATGTTCAAACCTAGAACTTGCCAAAAATTTTGTTTGCCAGTTTTAAACGATAAAACAAAATTTGAAGTTTGTTTATGGTATTCACGATAAGCTCCTGCTATTAAACCAGCTTCAGCTACCACGCTTAACCAGACAAAAAATAAAAGCACTATTAATAAAATTAACAGCAAAAGTACATTCATTAAATCAAAGCTGCCAATAAAAATTCCTAAGTTGTCAAAGACATTGCTAAAAATACCAGTTGAAAGGTTGTGGCTGATATTATCCAAAACACTAATTCCACTATTTAAATCAGAAAAGTTATTAATTACTGTGTTTAACTCTCCAGAGGAAGCCATAAAAGCGGCAAAAAAACCAAAGAACCATAAATATTTAGCGCGCCAAATTATTTGCCAGGCAATTTTTAAAATTGGACGATAGACAGTTGTCATATTTTTGTTTTTTATTTTATTTTATTAAATAGATTTTATTTTTCCGTTCGCTTGGCGTAGCTTTAGATTAGAAATTCGAGACGAGTTTGGCGTTAAGAATTGAATGGAAAGGAGGCCTATGTAATAAGGCCAACTAGGCATCCATTCAATTTAGCCAAGCGAGTCCGAATTTCTTCTAAAGCGCAGCAGCGAACCAGTTTTTGGCGCTACCTTTTTGTCCAAAAAGGTAGCAATAAAAAAATTTATTATTTTTAATTAATTTTGGCACCCACTATAGCCTCAAATTCTTCTTTTTCCAAAGTTTCTTTTTCCATCAACTTATCCACTATAGCATTTAAAACTTCCTTGTCACTATTTATTATATCACAAGCGACCTGATATGCGCTAGCCAAAGTCTGGCTAACTTCTCGATCAATTTCTTCGGCTATTTTTTCTGAATAATCTTTTTGTTCACCAAAATCTCTACCCAAATAAATTAACTCGTCTCTTTCACCATAAGTGCGCGGGCCCATTTTTTCACTCATGCCATATTCCACGATCATCCTGCGAGCCAATTTAGTAGCTTGTCGCAAATCTGATTGCGCGCCAGTTGTCACTTCGCCAAAAATATTTTTTTCTGTAGCATGCCCTGCGAGTAATACAGAAAGTTCTGCCAAAAATTCTGATTTAGTATGCATGTGTTTATCAGTTTCCGGCACTTTTAAAGTATAACCACCAGCTGAACCACGAGAAATTATAGAAACTTTTTGCACTGGATCGCTTTTGGGTAATTTATGAGCTATTAAAGCATGCCCGGCCTCATGATATGCAGTTACTCTTTTTTCATGTTCAATAATTTGACGAGATTTTCTCTTAGGACCAAGAAGTACTTTTTCAATACTTTCTAAAACATCTTCTAAACTAATTTTTTTGCGATTTTTTCTAGCTGTTAAAATAGCTGCTTCATTCATTAAGTTGGCCAAGTCAGCTCCAGAAAAACCTGGCGTACGTTCAGCAATTCTTCTTAAATCTATTTCCTTGGCCAAGGGTTTATTAGCAACATGAATTTTCAAAATTTCAATTCTATCGTTAATGTCTGGCAAATCTAAAGTTACTCGACGATCAAATCTGCCAGGTCGAAGCAAAGCTGTATCCAAAACATCCGGTCGATTGGTGGCTGCCAAAACAATGACTCCGGAATTGGTTTCAAAACCATCCATTTCTACCAAAATTTGATTTAGAGTTTGTTCTCTTTCATCATGAGAGCCACCGCCAAAACCGCTGCCACGTTGCCTGCCAATAGCATCAAGTTCATCAATAAAAACAATGCAAGGAGCATTTTTTTTAGCTTTTTGAAATAAAGAACGCACCCGGCTAGCACCCACGCCCACAAACATTTCTACAAATTCTGAACCAGATACATGAAAAAATGGCACACCGGCTTCCCCAGATACCGCTTTGGCCATTAGTGTTTTACCAGTGCCTGGCGCGCCCACCAAAAGCACACCCTTAGGAATTTTGGCTCCTAATTCGCTAAATTTTTTAGAATTTTTTAAAAATTCTACCACTTCTAATAATTCTTCTTTGGCTTCTCTATTACCAGCCACATCTTTAAAAGAAATTTTTTCTTTTTTGTCATTTTTCTTATTACTATCATTAGTTTCTGATTGCCCAAAAGACATGGCTCGGCTATTAATATTCTGAGCTTGACGGGCGATCATTAAAACAAAGAAAATTACAAAAATAAAAGGGATAATAAAAGGTAATAAATTATTCAACCAATAAGACCAGCCAGATTCTTGTTTAATAGTTACAGCTACGGACTGCATTTTTTCAGTCGGCACATTATAATTCTTTAACAAAGTAGAAAAAGATTCAGTTGCTTCTTTATCAGCTTTTAATTTCTGTCCATCAGTTAATTCAATACTTAATTGATTGCCAGCAACCTCAACACTTTTGACTTGTCCGCCATTAATTTTGGCAATTACCTCTCCCACACCCACAGTTTTAATTTTTTCTGTTGACTGATTATTGGACAAAGAAAAAAAGACCGCGATAAACAGGCAAACAAAAATTATAATAAGAACATTTTTAACTAAATTTTTCATGTTTTTGATATTTTTCATATAACTTATAGTATACAACAAAAAAATATTTTTTACAAATAAAAATACCGAGCTAAGCAGCTCGGTATCTATAGGTAGATTAAAATTTAAAATAAAGACAACTGACAATCTTTTTTGATTCTTTCTGTTCTGGTACCCAAATATCTTTTAGGCATGAAAGGAGACAAAGGAGCTGAAACGGGCAAAGATATGGCTATACAAAACTTTCTAAATCGGCCAGGGTTTTTAAATTGTATATATTGCTTATAGGTAATATATTTTACCACTTGATGGTTCTCGTCCTCTATGCAATATCTTGTTTTATTTTCATAGAGACTGCCAGCATCAATAGTGCCACCATAAATTGTGCTTAGGTAAAAAATGGCTAAAGCAATTGGCAATAGACGCCGACCCCAAACTCTTAATGATTGAAAAAAATATTTTATTTTTCTAAAATATCTTTTTAAAAACCAGCCTTCTATGGTGGGTCTGGTTGGTCTAAACACTGGCCATTTTTGAGAAAAAAAGGCAAAATACAAATCTATCAATAACGCAGCAATCCAGATATAGATATAATTCCTATCATTTGATGGCACTTGTTTGACTAAATTCCCCAGGCTTAAATATAACAAAAACATGGGTGATAAAAACATGATTAATCTGGCAATTTTGCGGCGCCAAGGATGTAAAAAATTCCTAATCAAATAAATAAATTTGGCGATTGTGGGTAAAACAAAAATTCCCACAATTCTCAAAAATATTTCCAACGGTTCTTGGGGTAATAAAAATCCTTCGGGATTTCTTAATAGAAATTTACTCAAAAAATAATGTTGGAATAAAGTGCCTGTTTGAAAGACCAATAGGCTGTATCCCAACAAACCCTCAAAAGATTTCATGGACCAAAACGTTTTTTTAAAAAGAATTTTTTTAAATAGCCAATAAACCACTAAACATAAAATAGCCGAAAAACTGTAAATAATTATTGGTGACCAATCAAGATTATCTAATGACATATTTTATCCTCCAAAATTCTGAATTGTAATTTTGATGTTTAATGTTTAAGACTAAACCATAATGGTAATTCTGTCAAGAAAGCCAAAAGCGAGCCCTTGGGCTCGCTTTCTTTATATAATTACCAAATTAACTTAAATCTTTCATGGACAATCCCATGCGATGTTCTTCCAAATCAATGGATAAAATTTTAAAATCATATTCTTCGCCCACTTTAACCATTTCTTCAACATTTTCTATTTTTTCATTAGATAATTCAGAAATATGCACCAAACCGTTGATACCCCCGGCTAATTCTACAAAAGCACCAAATTTATCTATCTTTAAAACTTTGCCTTTAACTTTTTGACCAACTTCATAATTGGTTGCCATTTTTTTCCAAGGATCTTCTTCTAATTTTTTAGCCGATAAAGTAATGCGATTATCGCTTAAACCAATAATTTGGGCTTTGAGAGTATCCCCCACTTTAAATAAATCTCTAGGGTGATTAATTCTCTGCCAAGCCAATTCGGAAATATGAATCAAGCCTTCAAGTCCGGCACCAAATTCCACAAAAATTCCAAAATCTACAATACCAGTAACTTTGCAATCCACAACATCGCCTGGTTGAAACTTTTTTAATTCTTCGCGTTTGTCACTAGCATAAACTTCTTTTTCAGAAAAAATAATTTTATTTTCCTTTTCATCCAAATCAATAATTTTAGCTTTAATTTTTTTATCCACTAAAGATTTTAATTTTTCCAAAATTCTGGCTTTATTACCCCCATCAACACGCGGATAATTTTCTTTGCTTAATTGAGAAACTGGCATAAAACCAGTGATATCATTATAGGCTACCATTAAGCCACCTTTGTTAGCTTCCAAAACTCTAACTTCCACAACTTCGCCACCAGATCTTAAATCTGTAAAACTTTGCCAGGTTTGTTGATGACCAGCTGAACGCAAGGATAATTCATAAATTCCTCTTTCATTTTCTGTATCAAGTACAGTGGTCGTAACTTCATCACCAACTTTTAAATGAGCATAATGTCCAGCGTCATCTTTAAGTTCTCGGCCCCGAACCATGCCTGTGGCCACCCCATTAATATCTAAATGAATTTCATTTTTAGCCAAAGCAATAACTTTAGCTGTAATTAAATCTCCTGTTTTTGGCAATAAGGAAACCGCATCATCATTTAAAATTTCATCCATGACATTGTTAATCACGGGTTTTTCTTTTTTAGTCATAAAAAAATTTTAGTTAACATTAAAGCATGTTAACATCCACTCATTAACTGTCTATCGGCTAATAAACAGCGTTTTGGACTTAATTTTTGGCCAAAACTTAGTTTTTATAAGTTGCTTTGAGTCTAGCAGAATCTTAATTTTTTGGCAAGATGACGACCTCTTTCTTATTTGCTATTATTTAAAAATATTGTTAAAATATAATTATAATTTAACGTATAACTTTAATCATAAATTTTAACTTCTGAGTTTTAAATTTTGAATTTTACAATATGTATATCCAATGGTTCGGACAATCTTTTTTTAAAATTACTGCCAAAAATTATTTAGGTAATGAGGTAGCGGTGGCCATTGATCCTTTTAATAAAAATTACGGTTTAAAAGTACCGAATAAATTCGGCGCGGATTTAGCTTTAATTACTCATGATCATGAAGATCATAATAATTTAGAAATAATTAAAGGTACTGAACTTTCTCCTGAACCTTTTGTAATTTCTGGTCCAGGTGAATATGAAATTAAAGGCATTATGGTTTATGGTGTACCAGCTTTTCATGACGATGAAGCTGGAGCTAAACTTGGTGAAAATACCATTTATATTTTGGAAATAGAAAATATGTGGTTGGCTCATTTAGGAGATTTAGGCCAAAAAAAATTAACTGAAAAACAGCTAGAACACTTGGAAGGCGTGGATATTTTAATGATACCTATTGGTGGCACTTATACTCTGGACTCCAAAGGCGCCAGCCAAATAATTTCTGAAATTGAACCGAGAATTATTATTCCTATGCATTATAAAATTCCCGGACTCAATATTAAAGAATTGGACGGAGTAGATAAATTTATTAAAGAAACTGGTTTTAAAAGCGAAGAAACTGATAAATTTAAAATTACTAAAAAAGATTTGCCTAGCGATGAAACAAAATTAGTAATTTTAACACCGTAATATTTATCCCCTCCTTTTCAAGGAGGGGTCTCTCGACGGAGTCGGAGGGGGTGGTTATGGTGTTAAGTAGAATTGGTTTTATCTTTATGCTATAACCACCCCCTTAGTCCCTATCGGGACTTAAGCCCCTCCTTGAAAAGGAGGGGATAGAACATAAAATAAAGTTAATTCTAAACCCATGGACAAAAACAACAAAACAAAAATTTACATCTTACTTGGTCTGTGTCTGCTTATCATTCTCGGCTTTTGGCTCTATAGTTTAAAATTAAATTTATCTTCTCTTAATAATAATGCCACCAATAAAGGTATTGGCGCTAAAAGTTTAATCAATACCATTGTGGATATTTTTAAAGCGCACCCCTTAACAGAACCCGAAGAAAAAGTGACCACACCAGTTGAAGAATTAACTAATAAAATTGCTGAGGAAATTAAAAATCAAAACAATTCTACCTCCACTGCTGATTGGTTAACGTATAGAAATGAGGAATTGGGGTTTGAGTTTAAATATCCCAAAGAGTGGTTTTGGAATAATATAGACAAAACCCTAACAAATTATAGCCGAGAAGAAGGAGATTTAAATGGTGGAATCTTTACTTCACCCTCCATTAAAATAGTTATAGATGTATTCCCTCTGGATGATCTGGACGAAAAATCTGTTTTAAATTGTGGTAAAAGCGACGATGAAAAAACAATTATGGAATGCGAAGATATTTATATTAATAATTTAAAATTTAAAAAAACAATTTCTCATATAGAAGTGTTAACAAAAGGTTACTCTATTACGGTTGTTACAATACACAACAATAGCGCCTACTATTTAACAGGTGTTTTTAATGATTACGACCAAATAACTGAAATTAAATCCATATTTAATACCTTCAAATTTCTAAAATAATTTCCCCTTTGGGGGTCCCCGTAGGGACAGGTCTCGACCTGTCCAAAACAAGGACAGCTCCAGAGCTGTCCCTACCCACACAAATTTATTGTTGATTCAAGGCCGCGCGGTATTGTTGGTTCAAGGTTGTACCTTGAACCAACTTGTTCCTTCAGTAAACTTGTTTATTACCTTGATACATGCAGGTTCAGGGCAGGGCCCTGAACCAACGCACCGCATAAAATAATTTTTTATTCACCTTTTGCCATTTGCCTTTTTCCATTTTAACCCATTAATTCGTTAATAAATAACTATAAATAATACTGTATGAAAAATATTGCTGACAAAAAACCAAACCTCGAACTCGAAGCTGAACCAACTACCCCTCATAATCTCGGTCGTATTCAAGAGCGCCCAATTTCTGATGAAATGCAGGAATCCTATTTAGATTATGCCATGAGCGTTATTGTTTCTCGTGCCTTGCCAGATGTGCGTGATGGTTTAAAACCAGTGCATCGCCGTATTCTCTACGCCATGTGGGACATTGGTTTAAAAGCTGCTGGTAAATTTAGAAAATCCGCCACCGTAGTTGGTGAAGTCTTAGGTAAATACCACCCTCATGGTGATGCCGCTGTTTATGAATCCATGGTTAGAATGGCTCAAGATTTTTCTATGCGTTATCCTTTGGTTCATGGCCAAGGCAACTTTGGTTCCATGGATGGCGATGGTGCAGCCGCTATGCGTTATACTGAAGCCAAATTAACTGCTATGGCCGAAGAAATGCTTTTTGATTTGGAAAAAAATACAATTGATTGGCGACCAAATTTTGATGGCTCGGTTAAAGAACCGCGCGTTTTACCAGCCAAATTACCCAATTTACTTCTAGATGGCACTATGGGTATTGCTGTAGGTATGGCCACAGAAATTCCACCGCACAATTTAACAGAAATTATCGATGGCATTCTTTTATTAGCAGATGATCCAGACGCTACCATTGATGATTTAATGAAATTTGTTAAAGGACCCGATTTTCCCACTGGTGGCATTATCTATAACACTGAAGATATTAAACAGGCTTATGCTACTGGCAGAGGTGGTGTTGTCTTACGGGCTAAAACAGAAATTGTAGAAACAAAAAATAATATGTTTTCTATTATTATTTCTGAAGTCCCATATCAAATGAACAAAGCCACCCTTTTAGAAAAAATTGCCGATTTGGTTAAAGATAAAAAAATTGAAGGCATCAAAGATTTACGTGATGAATCCAATAAAGAAGGCGTGCGTGTAGTTGTAGAATTAAAAAAAGATTCTTATCCTAAAAAAATATTAAACCAACTTTTTTCACATACAGATTTGCAAACAACTTTTCATTTTAATATGCTGGCTTTAGTTGATGGTATCCAGCCCAGAGTTTTAACCTTAAAAATGATTTTGGAAGAATATTTAAAACATCGTCGTGAAGTTATCAAAAGACGCACTGGGTATGATTTAGAGCGGGCTAAAGATCGCGCCCATATTTTAGAAGGTCTAATGCTGGCTTTAGATAAAATTGACGCGGTTATTAAAACTATCAAAGAATCTAGAGATCGAGAAGAAGCCAAAATTAATTTAATTAAAAAGTTTAAACTTTCTGAAAGACAAGCTGTGGCTATTTTGGAAATGCGTCTGTCTCAATTGGCTAACTTGGAGCAATTAAAAATAGAAACTGAATTAAAAGAGAAGAAAAAATTAATTGCTGAATTGGAAGCCATTTTAAAAAGTCCTAAAAAAATTACTGAGATTATTAAAGAAGAGCTTTTGGCTATTAAAGAAAAATTCGGTGACGACAGAAGAACCCAAATTGTACCTCACGCTGTCGGAGAATTTAGTCAAGAAGATTTAATTCCTGATGAAACAACAGTGGTCATGATTACTCGCGATGGCTATATTAAACGTATGCCACCAGAAACTTTTAAAACCCAACTCCGTGGTGGCAAGGGTGTGGTTGGAGCCACCACCAAAGAAGAAGACGTGGTAGAACATTTATTTTCTACAACTACTCACAAGGATTTATTATTCTTTACCAATAAGGGCCGGGTTTTTCAATTAAAAGCTTATGAAATTCCTGTAGCCTCGCGTATTGCCAAAGGCCAATCAATTGTTAACTTCTTACAACTTTCACCTCAAGAATCTGTTTCGGCTATGCTCTATTTAGATGGCAAAGAAAAATTTGAATTTTTAATGATGATTACTAAAAAAGGCACTATTAAAAAAACTGCTTTAACTGAATTTAAAAATATTAGAAGAACGGGTTTAATTGCCATTAAATTAAATAATGGAGATTTGTTGGATTGGGTCAAACCAGTGGAAAATAAAGATGAAATTTTAATTACCACAGCCAAAGGTCAAGCCATTCATTTTGAAGAAGCTGATGTACGTTCCATGGGTCGTTCCGCAGCTGGTGTTAGAGCCATTAGATTAAAAAATGGCGATGAAGTGGTTTCTATGAATGTGATTACCAAATCAGATATAAAAGATAAAATCAAAAGTTTAGTGGTCACAGAAAATGGTTTTGGCAAAATGACTGATATTAATGAATATCGTCTGCAATCTCGCGGTGGTTCTGGTATTCGCACAGCCAAAGTCACTCCTAAAAATGGTAAAGTTGTTTGGTCAACCACTTTAAATCCAGATAAATTGCCAGAAAATATTTCTGGAGATTTATTAATTATGTCGGATAGTGGCCAAACTATTCGCTTGCCTCTAAAATCTGTACCCAATACTGGCCGTGACACTCAAGGTGTGCGCTTAATGCGCTTTAAAGCAGACAAAGATAAAGTTGGCAGTGTAACTTTGGTTTAACCCAAAAATAACTTTAATATGGTAAATTCACTAGAAACAAAAAAAATAATCTCCGGAGCTGAATTAGCAGAAAAAAACATAGAATCTTTGCCACCACCAGATTTAAATACTGAACTTAAAAACATGCTCATGCAATATTATACTTTGGCTGAAAATGCTATAAAAAAAGGTATTCGTGGTCAAGAAACAACTACTATATTACTAGAGATGAGAGACATAAAATATTTGATCAAGAAAAAAATAGAAAAAGCTGAAAATCAACATTACCAAGTTTCTGGAACGACCAATTATATTGTCATTAAAAATAGATCAGATAAATTTAAAAAAATTAATTTTGTCTATTTCTTAGTAAATGAAAATGAAAATCAACTTACCAATGAATATAGTTATATCTATCTTTTAGAAAATTATTTTTTAGTTGCTAAGTTAGAAGGAGGACTATTAACTTTCATAGATAAAGAAACTGGCTTGGTATTAAATAACAAAAGATATGAACAAGTTAAAATTATTACACGGGGTAGTAAAAAAGAGATTATTGCTTTAACAAATAATAAATGGTATTGGATCTGTAGTGATCCACAAAGATATAAAAATAGATATCCTCTAACCAGTGAAATATCTAATGGTTATTTGAATATAGATTTTAGTGATGACGAAGTAATTTGTGGTTATGATAACAATCTTTCAAATAATGGTCGCATGCTTACCCCTCAAACAATAAGGGATTCAATAGCTGCTTAATTCAAATAGCGTTCCGATGATGCATCGGAACGCTATTTGAATTTACCATAACCACCCACCACGAGCAACTATTGATAAAGTAAGAATAAAAAATAATATGCAACTCACTAAAATAATTAAAAATTTTCTTCTGTTCTTACTTTCCTCCTCAAACCATTGATCAAACAGCCGACTCATTTTTTTAAGTTTCATTTTTCCTCCAAATTTTTTATTTAAAAAAACAATCCCCTAAATTTTAATATTTTAAAACTCTTTATATCTAAACACTGAAGAAAAAATTTGTTAGTCAGTATTTAATTGAAATTTATTATTTAATTTTGTTTTTTAAATTTTACTTTTATTTTTATTCCCCGTTATCCATTTTTTCCAATTCTCTCAAAATATCTTCAGGTATTGGCACTCCGGCACGAATTTTACTAACTCCTGGATACCTCCAGGCTGTAATTATTTTTTTATGATTATTATTTACTATTAAATCATTAATTTTACCTTTTTCCTTTTGACTTTTGCTTTTTTCTTTCCACATGACCCATATTTCTGTCTTTTGTTTAGCGCCTACTGTTTGCATGCCAGCCAAACATCCTGGCGCCACTGCCTCTTCCACTCGCTCTGAATGATTCAAAACTCTTAAAACCCTCTGCGCGCTTAAACCATAAAATTTCATCTTTTCCAAAGAATGCTTAGTCCAAGAATATTTGTCTGTATCTTTAGGTGTTTTAAAATTCATAAACTAAAATATATAATTCTTCACTCTTTGATACAACGCTCCTGTGGCCACCACATCTCTCATGCAATATTCAGCAATGGCTTTATATTTTTTTTCTTTAAATAAATCATTAACTGCCAATCCAGACACACCCTCATCTTTAGGATTTTTAATACCTAACATATCACACAAAACCTCTAAAGAATAATTTTTTGTAGCCCCATAAAAAGACAGCTGATCCATAATATCAAAATGATCTTTAGCACTGTAGCGATAGGGTACTAAATTTTTAGTCGGTGTGATGTTGTAAAAAATAGAACGCAAAATTATAAACGGGGCATCAAAACCTCGCCCATTAAAAGAAACTATTAAATTAAAATTTTTAATATCAAACCAAAAATTTTCCAAAATTTCTTTTTCCGCAGCTACAACATATTCCACTCCTTCGTTAACATAATTTTCCACGCCACCGCCAGGTGCTTGAAAATATACCTTGCCTTTTTTGGTTTCGGCATTCATCATGGCTATGGCCACAACCTCACCAGAAACGGGCGACAGACCAGTCCGAGCCATAATACCCTCTTTTTCTTCGTCTGTTTTAGTGTTTTTTAATAGATTTTTCTGCAACACTGGGCTTAAAGCCTCAAACGGCCGACCATAAGTTTCAATGTCAAATATTAAAGTAGACATATAAATTGGTAATCAATAAATGGCAACTAGTAAACGGTAAATTAATTTAAGAATCATTTTACCAATTACCAATCACCAGTTACCAGTTACGATTATTTTATATTTTCATCTTATCATCTTCTCCAAATTTTAGCCAACAAAAAATCTCTCCATATATTCGAGAGATTTTTTGCTTAAAAGAATCTATTTTTTACAAAGTTTACCCATGGCAAAAAGCCAATACACCGCACTTAGACCAACTAATACATAGACAATGCGACTAATTAAAGACATCGCGCCAAAAATAGCTGCCACTAAATCCCAACTAAATAAACCCACCAATAACCAGTTTAATCCGCCAACAATAATTAAAATTAAAGCGACCCAATCAAAAGTTAAAATTTTATTATTCATATTTTTATTAATACTTTTTAAATTAATTTATTTTCGACCTTTAAAAGATAGTTTAATTATAAGATAAAAATCGATTATTGATAAAAAATAAATTTTAGATTATACTAATAATAATTAAAATTTGAAATTTGTAATTTATATTTATGCCTCCCTTTAAAATTGTCTCCAAATATCAACCCTCTGGCGATCAACCCAATGCGATTAAACAATTAAGCGCCGGTCTTGAACGTGGACTAAAAAAACAAACTCTCCTCGGTGTGACTGGCTCTGGCAAAACTTTTACCATTGCCAATGTCATCGAGAAAATTCAACTCCCCACTCTGGTTATTTCACATAACAAAACCCTAGCCGCCCAGCTTTGCCAAGAGTTCCGAGATTTTTTCCCGAATAACGTGGTGGAATATTTCGTCAGCTATTATGATTACTATCAGCCCGAGGCCTACTTACCCCACACCGACACTTATATTGAAAAAGAAGCCCAAATCAATGAAGAAATTGATCGCTTGCGCCACGCCTGCACTCAAGCTCTTTTAACCAGGCGTGATGTTATTATTGTTGCTTCAGTTTCGGCTATCTATGGCCTGGGCTCCCCCGAAGAATATGAAAGTATTGTTTTACATCTCAAACAAAATCAAAATTTACAGCGCGAAAAACTAACCAAACAATTAATCAGTATGCAGTTTGAACGTACCAACGCTGATCTCCATCGTGGCCAATTCCGTTTGCGTGGTCAAACCCTAGAAATCATGCCAGTTAATGAAGAAATTATTTATCGTCTGATTATTACTGAAAAAATTGCCTTAATTGAATCACTTGATCCGATAACCAGGAAGATAAAGTCTACCAGCAAACAAGGGGGTCCTTCGACTACGCTCAGGACAAACTTCGGGCAATTACCCGAAGTTTGGATTTTCCCAGCCAAACACTATGTGGCTAACCCCGAAGCCCGTGAACGCGCTTTTAAATCTATTAACGCTGAATTAAAAGAACAATTAAATTTTTTCAAAAAGAAAAATAAAATTTTAGAATATGAAAGATTAAAACGTCGCACGCGTTATGATTTGGAAATGATTAAAAATATCGGCTATTGCAATGGCATTGAAAATTATTCCCGCCATTTTGAAGACCGACAAGCCGGCGAACCGCCCTTTACCTTGTTGGATTATTTCCTCAAAACCAATAAAAAATTTTTGACCATCATCGACGAATCCCACGTCACCTTGCCCCAAATCCGTGGTATGTATAATGGCGACAAAGCCAGAAAAGATACGCTCGTTGAACATGGCTTCAGATTACCCTCAGCCCGCGATAATCGTCCACTTAAAGCCTATGAATTCGCGGCCAAAATCAATCAAATAGTTTATATGTCAGCCACCCCAGCCAAGAATGAAATTTGTGAAAGCGAACAAATTGTAGAACAAATAGTCCGCCCAACTGGTCTAGTGGATCCTGAAGTTATTATAAAACCGATAACTCAAACCAAAGTTTATCCTGAGCGAGCGGAGCGAGTCGAAGGATCCCATGGCAAACGAGATCTTTCGTCTCCCGCAGAACTCATGCGGGGTCCTCAAGATAAACTACAAACCAAATCCCAAATCGAGGATTTGTTGGTTAGAATCGACGAACGTATTAAAAACAAAGAACGTGTCCTCGTCACCACCTTAACCAAACGCATGGCCGAAGATCTGACTGAATATTTAGAAAAAGTAAAAATTCATCCTGTCAAATCTTTGACCAAAGGCCAAAGTGCGCAGCAATTTGACAGGATAAAAGTAAAATACCTCCATAGCGATGTAGAAACACTGGATCGCATCCAAACTATTACGGATTTAAGATTGGGAAAAATTGATGTTATTGTTGGCGTCAATTTACTCCGCGAAGGTTTAGATATCCCCGAAGTTTCGCTCGTGGCCATTTTGGACGCGGACAAAGAAGGATTTTTACGCAACGAAACTTCTCTCATTCAAACTATTGGCCGAGCTGCTAGAAATGTCAATGGCCAGGTTATCCTTTACGCTGACAACATTACAAATTCTATAAAAGAAGCCGTTAAAGAAACCGATCGCCGACGCAAAATCCAATTAGCGTATAATAAAAAACATGGTATTACCCCCAAGACCATTGAAAAAAATATAAAAAATATTTTAGAGGAATTTGGTATTACTAGTAGGGGCAGTTCACGCACTGCTCAAAAAATTAAAAGCAAATCCAAAACTGAGGCCATTCTTTCTTTGGATCTCAAGGGCGATAAAAGACCGCTGGCGGAAATTATTAAAGAAAAAGAACAGCAAATGAAAATGGCTGCTAAAAGTTTGGAATTTGAACTGGCCACGATTCTCCGAGATGAGATTAGAGAATTGCGTCAATAATTGACACGGCGTCAAAAATAGAATATGATTAAGCACAGTTAAATCATTTCACCTACACCCTATATCTCCACTTAGGGCGGTATTTGCGTATTAATACAATTTTAAAGCACAAATTTTAAATTTTAAAATAATTTTAAATAATCAATTTTAATTGTCCTTAAGACAATTATCCCGCAATATGCTGGATGAAAGCGGAGCTTTCATTTTCAAACAATCTACTTAATCCGCGTTTATCTCTGTGCTATTTGTTTGGAATTTTAAAATTTTTATTTTGAATTTATTTTAAAATTTGAGTTTTAAAATTTAAAATTCCCCCCCCCAATACTTATGCAAGAAAAAATAATAATCAAAGGCGCACGAGAACATAATCTCAAAAATATTTCCCTCGAACTCCCGCGCAACAAAATGATTGTTTTCACTGGTCTGTCTGGCTCTGGCAAGTCCAGTCTGGCTTTTGATACCATTTTTGCTGAAGGCCAAAGAAGATACATTGAATCCTTGTCTGCTTATGCCCGTCAATTTTTGGGTGGCATGCAAAAACCAGATGTCGATGAAATTGATGGCCTCTCGCCCGCTATTTCCATTGATCAAAAAGCCCACAGCGCCAATCCCCGCTCCACTGTGGCTACCATCACAGAAATTTATGATTATCTGCGCGTTCTTTACGCGCGCATTGGTGAACCACACTGCCCACTCTGTGGTACCAAACTTTCCAAAATGACTAGTGATGAAATGGCTACGCAAATTCATAAACACATTAAAACATTAAATCAAGAAAACAAAAAAACAAAAAAACAAAACACTGAAATAATTATATTATCCCCGGTTGTTCGTGGTCGCAAAGGCGAATATTACCAAATGCTTTATGATTTTTATAATTCTGGTTTTTTAGAGGTCCGCGTTGATGGTAAAATCAAATCTTTGCGCAATCGGATTATTTTAAAAAAAAATTACAAACACACTATTGAAGTTGTTATTGACAGGATACCTGCCAATAATTTCCAAGCTCCAATTTCCAATTTCCAAATAAATTCCAAATCACAAAATTCAAATAACAAAACCGATGGTAAAGAATTTAATCGGAGATTAAACGAAGCCATTGAAACCGCCATTGATCTATCCAATGGTTTATGCGCAGTCATTTATTCTGATAACTCCGAACAAATTTTTTCCACTGAATTTTCCTGTCCTAAAGATGGTTACAGTTTTCCAGAAATTGAACCGCGCCTTTTTTCTTTTAATAGTCCTTATGGCTATTGCAAATATTGCACAGGCCTCGGTACCGACGGACTTTTTTCGGAAACTCCTTGTCCCAAATGTGCTGGCAAAAGATTAAATGAAGATGCTCTCGCGGTTAAAATAAATAATAAAAATATCTGGGAATTTACCAATGAAACTATTGATAAAGCGCAAAATTCATTAAATAAAATTGAGGAAAAAATTTCTGAGCGCGAGAAAGAAATTGCTGGCGTCGTTTTGAATGAAGTCCGCGATCGTTTGCAATTTATGTTAGATGTTGGTTTGCACTATATTAGTTTAAATAGAAAAGCCGGCACTCTTTCTGGTGGCGAGGCCCAAAGAATTCGTCTAGCTTCGCAAGTGGGCACTCGGCTCGTTGGTGCTTTGTATGTTTTAGATGAACCAACTATTGGCCTGCATCAAAGAGATAATGAAAAATTGGTTAATACTCTTAGAAATTTAGCTGATGTTGGCAACACTATTATTGTCGTGGAGCACGATGAAGATACTATTCTCATGAGTGATTGGATTGTGGATATCGGCCCCGGTGCTGGCGTCAATGGTGGTGAAATTATTTTTTCAGGACCAACAATAGATATTTTAAAAAACACACTTCCTGCTTTGTCATCCCGAGCGGAGTCCCGAGAATACGGGACGAAATCGAGGGATCTAAAAGAACAGATCCCTCCACTCTTAACGACCAAAATACTCGGTCGAGATGACAACAATAATTCCAATTACGAATTACGGATTACAGATTACGGATTACAATCTTTTGGCAATCCTCAAACTTCCCTTACCGGTCAATACCTCCGCCGTGAAATCACTATTCCTCTGCCAGACAAACGTCGTAAAATTGATTCTGCCACCCCCAAAATAAAAATTACTGGCGCCAGCGAAAATAATTTAAAAAATATTAATGTGGAACTTCCTCTGCGTCGCTTTGTTTGCTTGACCGGCGTATCTGGCTCTGGCAAATCTACTTTAATGGAATCAATTATTTATCGCGCCATTAACAATAAACTTAATCACACCAAATATAAAGTTGGTAAACATAAATCCCTTATCAACACCGAATACATTGATAAAATTATTGAAATTGATCAAAGTCCAATCGGCAGAACTCCACGCAGTAACCCCGCCACTTATACCAAAGCTTTTGATGAAATCAGAATTCTTTTTGCTATGACTCCCGAAGCCAAAATGAAAGGTTATGGCCCAGGTAGGTTTAGTTTTAATGTTGAAGGTGGCCGTTGCGAAAAATGCCAAGGCCATGGCACTCTGGAAATTGAAATGCACTTTTTACCTAGTGTAAAAATTATCTGCGACGCCTGCAAGGGCCAAAGATTTAATAAAGAAACTTTGGCCATTCATTACAAGAATAAAAATATTTATGATATTTTAAGTATGACTATTAGCGAGGCAGAAAAATTTTTTAAAGACATCCCTTATATTTATGATAAATTAAAAGTTTTAAACGAAGTTGGTTTGGATTATCTGACTCTTGGTCAATCCGCCACCACCCTTTCCGGCGGCGAGGCGCAAAGAATCAAATTATCCAAAGAATTGGCCAAAAGAAATACCACCAAAACTTTGTACCTATTAGATGAACCCACCACTGGTCTGCATTATGATGATGTCAAAAAATTAATTTTGGTTTTACAAAGACTGGTTGACCAAGGCAACACGGTTCTCGTGATTGAACATAATTTGGATGTGATCAAATGTGCTGATTGGATTATTGATCTTGGCCCAGAAGGCGGCGATCAAGGTGGTGAACTTGTTTTTGCCGGCACACCAGAACAAATCGCTCAATACAAATTTTCATATACGGGGCAATACTTAAAGAAAATTTTATAATTTTTAATTTTATAAATAACTTTGAAATTGTATCTTGCCCGCCTGCCAACACCTGGTGCCACAGGCTATGGCGGGCAGGTCTCTTGGAAATTATATTATGCCAAACATTACTAAACAACTTAAATCTCTCCCCGCCTCGCCCGGTATTTACCTCTTTTATAATTCTAAGCGTGAGCTAATTTATGTTGGCAAAGCGACTTCTCTAAAAAGCAGGGTTAAAAGTTATTTTACCGGCAAGCAAAAAAGTCCCCGCCCTATTGAATCCATGATTGACGAAGTTAAAAATATCAAAACCATTAAAACCGATTCTGTCTTGGAAGCGATTATTTTAGAAGGCCAATATATCAAAAAATATCGTCCCAAATATAATGTTGATTGGAAAGATGACAAAAGTTGGAATTATTTGTATTTAACAAATGAGCCATTTCCAAAATTAAAAACCATTCGCCAACACGAAATTCATAATTCTAAATTCATAATTCATAATTCAAATTTATTCGGCCCCTTTCCAAGTTTAAACACCCGTGAAACTCTCAAACTGCTCCACAAACTTTTTTATATTTCCCGCTGCTCGCCTCCGTTTTTATCTCCCCCTGCCAGAGGGGGAGCGCCTCGCTTAAGCGGGCGAGGGGGTGGGAGAGGTAAAAAACCAAAACCCTGTTTTGACTACCAATTAGGTCAATGCCTCGGTGTCTGCACTGGTGAAATTACGACCAAAGAATACAAACAAAAAGTTATTAAACCCCTGAATGAATTTTTAAAAGGCAACAAAAAAAGACTTTTGCAAAATCTTAAAAAACAAATGCTTCTTGCTGCCAAACAACAAAATTTTGAAGAAGCCACTAGATTACGCAATCAAATTAATAATCTTAAAAAAATACAGGATGTTTCATTATTAAATAAAAATTTATTCCATAACGATTTACAGATTACAAATTACAGATTACAAATTACTAGAATTGAAGCTTATGACATTTCCAATCTTGGCCCCACTGGCAAAGTCGGCTCCATGGTTGTTTTTGATCAATCTGGCCCATTAAAATCAGAATATCGCAAATTTAAAATCAAGACCGTGGCCGGCCAAAGCGATGTTGATTGTTTAAAAGAAATTATTATTCGCCGGTTTAATAATAATTGGCCTTTGCCAGATATCATTCTCGTTGATGGTGGTACCCCCCAAGTCAATGCTATAAAAAAAATCATTAATTTATCCCCTCCTGCCAGAGGAGGGGTGGTCGAGTCCCGCCAGGGCGAGACCGGGGTGGTGGGAGATATCCCAGTCATCGGTATTGCCAAAGGCCCAACCCGCAAAAAAAATGAATTCATTTTTGATAAACACAATCAAAAAATCGCTGACTTTATTCAAGCCAACGAAATTTTGCTTATCCGCGCCCGCGACGAAGCCCACCGCTTTGCCATTTCTTATCAGAAAAAATTAAGAAAGATAAAATAGATATCACTATTTTTTTGTTTCTTCCATTTTAGCATTATATAAATCCATTATCTCCCAAGCAATCCTTTCTACGTCTTCTTCGTTTTCACCATTTTTAAATTTTTCTATTTCCTCAGGCGTCTTTTTGCTCAATATTTCATCTTCCGCCTGTTTCCAAACTGCTTTATGTATTTTTTCTTGCGATCTTAATTCTTCTATCGCTTTAATATCTTCTTCTGTAAAATAACCTGCTGGCAGGTTATCTTTATCTCCATTTATATAAAGCTGCGCTTGGCGTTTTTTAAGATTTCCACCGATTTCAACCCAAATTACTTTATCATCATCATCAATACCTCCAACAGGTTTTTCTGTCATCCTCATCAAACAAACTTTATCGTAGTATTCATCCTCTTCTTGAACGTATTGGGTATCTACATAAGATACAATAAAAAGAGCGTCATCTGGGATATCATTTTTATCTTCGACTCTGTGGCCATAATCTTTAAAATCACCCCACCTAATCACATCACCCTGAAAAAGACCGTAAGTTTCCGCTTGCTCTCTTGAACAAAATTCTTTTTCCTCGCGATCTCTGCTTAATATTTTCTGCTCAAAACTCATTGCGTCTTGCGCGCGCTGGTCTTCCTCGCTACTTGGTGACTGTTCGTATCTCATTGTACTCATATTTTTATTTTATTTTATTAATACAATCTTTCTGTCTATAAGAATATATTAATAAAAATTAATTATTATGCCTTTATTCTACCCCCCCCCAGCCGAAGTTGTCAAATAAAAGTTATACACAATCAAAAAAACGCCGACTTTATTCAAGCCAACGAAAATTTATTAATCAATGCTCGCGACGAAGCCCATCGCTTTGCGATTTCGTATCAGAAAAAACTAAGAAAAACTACTTAAATTTTCTTGTATATATTTTTCTAAAACTATTTTGACTTCTTCATCACCTTTTTCCCCAGCAAAATAACTCAAGCCAGTTCTCATTATTAACGCCAATGATGTGTGCAATGCTTTTTTTCTTCCATCATCGGGTAGTTCATTCCATATAATATCAAAAAAACGGCCTATTTCTTGCATGGAACCTTTAAATTTAGCTTCTCTTGCTAAAATTTCTTGTTCATTCTCAAGGGTTGGCTGTATATTTTTTTCCCTAATATCATTACCTTGTTCTTGCCAGGATATTAATTTATTCAAATCAACCTCCTTTTGTATTCCCGTGCCATCAGGATTTCTTTTTTCCACAATAGCTTTTTTGCTTACCTCGTTAAAAGCTACAAAAATCCAGCCATCTTCAATTTGTCCGCCAGACTCTGGGCTTCTTTTAACTCTAATATTCTGCCCGTGCTTAAAAGGAATTTCTATTCTGTTATCAGCTACTGGTAATTGATCTGGTTTAAACATATTTTTATTTTTTCTAATATTATTATTTTATACTTTTATTCTACCCCCCCAGCCAAAGCTGTCAAATTAAAATCTGTGGATAAGTTTTTAAACAAAAAGAGAAGGTATTAAAAAAACCATCTCTTTTTAAAAATTTAAAATTATTTTAAAATTTAAAACTAGAAATTATTTACCTTTATTCATTATTCATAATTCTAATTCTTACCAACTTCCTCCTCCCCCTCCACCAAATCCCCCACCAGAAAATCCGCCCCCACCAAATCCTGAAGCGCCTTTGGCCGCCGTCGCCCCTGCCACAGCTGTGCCAAAAGAATTTTTAAATGAGCCTAATGAATTTGCCAAAATATGCGCTGTATAAAAACCTGTCCAATTGCCTTGGTACCAATCTGGGGCGGGTAAATCAATGCCTTTAAAAACTTCGGCCCATTCTTTCTCTACACCAAAAATTATGGCCCAAGGCAAATATTCGGCAAATTTTTCTGGATGCTCCGAAGGTGAGAAATGAAATTTAACTCTGTCTTTCTCTGTCACTGATAAAAACATTTTAAAACCTTGTAATTTTTCTCTCATCAAAATTCCTTCTTTGGTTTTTTGAGGCATAAACTGAGCAAAAATAATAAAAAGAAGAGCTGAAACAATAATCGAACCAATGGTGATAATACTCAAGCCAATATCTAAAATTGCCTCACCAAAAAATATAAAAAAAGCTAAAATTCCAAACCCAATAGCCATAAATTTGGCTCTGGCTTTTTCTGGATTTTTTACAAACCAGCCCTTACTCGCCACCGTCTCATAAATTTTATTTTTTATTTCTTCAATATTTCTGCCAATATGTTGATCAGATTTTAATTGGCTTAAACTTACTTCATTTTTTGCGCCCAATATTTCTGTCAATAAATCTTTTTCATAACCAATTAAATCATTTTGTTTTTCTGTTTTTATTAACTGCCACTCTTTGCCAGCATTTATGCCTAAAACCTTTTTATCTGTTTCTTTTAATTTCAAATAACCACGCCTGGCCAAATCAATAATTGTAGCTGTAATGTCTTTATTATCCATTTTTTCATCATAAATAATTCCGCCTTCGGCCGGCAACATACCCACTGGTGGTTCATATTCTGGCACAATTGTGCCTCTACCATCTGGGTCACGGCCATGTTTACGCCAATATAAATACAAGCCTATTAAAACAAATACTGGTAATAAAACGATTAAGTTATCTTTAGCTGTTTTTAAAAATTTTTCTAAAGTTGTTGGTTGATTGACTATCCCCTTAGGAAAACCAATCACCACGGACCAACCTTCTTTTGTTTGCAAAAAATTAATAGAGGAATTTATTTCATTATTTTCATTTTTATTCAACAGACATCTTGAGCTATCTGTTGAACCAAGCAGACCTGCATAACAAACAAATTTTATATCATTTTTATTTATTTTTTTATCTCCACTAAAACCAATTTTAACTTCAGACCTTTCAATACTTACAGGCCAGTCATTACCAGTTATATTCCAAAACAATTCATCGTAATCAGAAAAATAATTAATGGCTCCATCAACCTGATATCTAATGACATAATATTTAATGCCAGAAACTAATTTATCAGCGTCGCCAATTTTAATTTCTAAATTATTGCCAGATTTTGTGGTGGTGTAAGACCAATTTTTTCCTGATAAATCCTGCACTGACAAAACTTTTATATCTAATTTATAACTGCCGCCGCGCGTCTGATATTTGTAGGGAATATCACGATAAATACCATGTCTTGCCGTGGATCCTGTAAAATCATAATCAATAGTTTCTTCAACAAGAATAGAACTATCTGGGTTAATAGTAATGTCAGCTATAAAATTATTAATAACTTCTGCTTTGGTTACTTGAGGAAAAATGACTAAACTTAATAAAATAAATAATAGAAATTTTATTTTTTTCATATTATAATCATAACTCCAAAATATAAAAAATACAAATCAAAAATCCTCCAATATTATATTAGAGGATTTTTTTAGTCATTAGACATTTGACATTAGAAATTAGTAATTATTTACTTCCCATACCCTGTCCCAGCAGGAATTAAACGACCAATAATAACATTTTCTTTCAAGCCACGAAGATAATCAATCTTACCAGAAACTGCCGCATCAATTAAAATTCTAGCAGTTTCTTGAAATGAAGCGGCTGATAAAAAAGAAGAGGTAGATAATGAGGCTTTAGTAATACCAAGTAAAATAATATTGCCTTTAGCCAATTGTTTTTTATTTTCTCTTAATTTTTCATTAACTTCATTAAATTCAGAAATTTCTATAATTTCTCCAGGTGAAAAATATGAATCGCCTGGCTCTTCAATAAAGACCCTGGAAAACATTTGGCGGGTAATAATTTCAATATGTTTATCATTCAAGCGCTGGCCTTGAGAAGAATAAATATGTTGAATCTCTTTTAAGATATATCTCTGGGTAGCCAATTTACCTCGTGTTAAAAATAATTCATGAAGATCTAAAGATCCTTCGGTTAATTGCTGTCCGGCTTGAACCAAATCTCCATCCTTAACCCAAAGCATAGTGCCGCTAATCACAGCAGGCAATTCTTTGGTAATTTCTTTTTTATTTTCAATAGTCACTAACCATTGCTCATCTGAATGTTTATTGATGGTTAAGTCGCCATTAAAAGGAGCCACGATTTCTTTATTCCCAGATAAAATTACTTCGTCTTTTTTAATTTTACCATTCTTTTTTATTTCCAACTTATCTAAATCAGCGGTCAAAACTTCAAGTTCAAATTTTCTAACTTCATAACCTTCAATAGTCATGATCTTTTGTTTTTTGTCTTTATCTTCAGTAAGAGTAATTTTACCATCAAATGGCGCAATCAAAGCTGGTTTTTTAACAGGTCGAGCTTCAAAAATTTCTTGAACTCTGGGCAAACCCTGAGTAATATCTCCGCCAGAGGCCACACCGCCAGTATGAAAAGTACGCATAGTTAACTGGGTGCCTGGCTCACCAATCGATTGAGCCGCCACAATACCAACTGTCGCCCCAACTTTAACTAATTTATTATAACCCAAATCCCAACCATAACATTTAGCGCACATACCACGATTCGTTTTGCAAGTTAAAACTGAACGCATAACCACACTATCTAAATTAAGTTTAGCAATAGCTCTCGAGGCATCATAATCTACTAATTGACCTTTTTTAACTATAACTTTTTTAGTTTCTGGATCTTTAATATCTTTAGCCGCAATCCTACCTAAAATTCTTTTGGCTAAATCTTCACCCATTTCTTCAGATTCTTTTCTAGTAATTTCCACACCTTCTTCATCATTGCAATCTTCTTCGGTAATAATTACGCTTTGAGAAACATCTACCAATTTTCTTGTTAAATAACCTGCTTCTGAAGTTCTAAGCGCTGTATCCGATAAACCTTTTCTCGTGCCGTGAGTAGAAATAAAATATTCCAGAACCGAAAAACCTTCTTTAAATGAAGCTTTGATAGGCAATTCAATAGTTTCACCAGATGGGTTATTAACCAAACCTTTAATACCCATCATTTGAGTGGTTTGATTCCAAGAACCTCTCGATTGAGATTCAATCATCGCATAAACTGGACTATCTTTTATTTGTGATAAGGTTTGACGACAAAGTGCAGTAATTTTATCAATAACTTCAAACCAAACTTTAATAGTTTTGGTTCTTCTTTCATCATTGGTTAACAAACCAAGTTCATATTGTTCTTGAATTTCATCAATTAATTTTTCTGCCTCAATAATAATGGCTGGCTTGCCAGGTAAATTTGGTGTGTCATCCATGCCCCAAGAAATACCAGATAAAGTTAAATAACGAACACTAATATCTTTAATTTTATCCAATGTTTTAGCAGTTTCTTCAACACCATATTGTTCCAAAATATCAGCAATTAATTTTTTAATTTGCGGTTTACCCATAGGTTTATTCATAAAACGCAATTTGTCTGGCAAAATTTCATTAAATAAAATTCTGCCCACCGTTGTTATAAATAAACCCTCTGGTTTTTGTTGGCAAGTTTCTAAAAATTCTCTACTAAATTTAACTTTTATTAATTGATGTAAAGCAATTTGTCTAAGTTCATAAGCAGTAATAGCTTCTGTTGGACTGCTAAAAATTTTATATTTTCTATTGGTATTATCTTCTCTTTCTTCCTCACTTGAAGTCATATAATAAAGTCCCAAAACAAAATCTTGTTGTGGCATAGCCACCGGAGAACCATCACCTGGTCTTAATAAATTTTTTGAAGATAACATTAATTCTGCCGCTTCTCTTTTAGCTTCTCCTGTTAAAGGCACATGCACAGCCATTTGATCACCATCAAAATCAGCGTTAAAAGCAGAACAAACAAAAGGGTGCAATTGAATGGCTTTACCTTCAATTAAAATTGGTTGAAAAGCTTGAATACCTAAGCGATGCAAAGTTGGCGCGCGATTTAAAAGCACATGAGCTTTAGTGGTAATATTTTCCAGAATATCATAAATTTCGCTTTTACCTGTTTCAATATATTTGTTAGCTGATCTAACGTTATGAGCTAGTTCTTGTTTAATAAGTTCAGCAATAACAAAGGGTTTAAATAATTCTAAGGCCATCTTTTTGGGCAAGCCACATTGATATAATTTTAAATGCGGACCAACCACAATTACCGAACGACCAGAATAGTCGACTCTTTTACCCAATAAATTTTGACGGAAACGGCCTTGTTTACCTTTCAGTGAATCGGCTAAACTTTTTAACATTCGCTGTTGGCCAGTAGAGGCAGTGACAGTTTTGCCGTGTCTGGCAGAATTATCAATTAAAGCGTCAACTGCTTCCTGCAACATTCTTTTTTCATTACGTACAATAACTTCTGGAGCATTTAATTCTAATAGTCTTTTCAGACGATTGTTGCGATTAATAACTCGGCGATATAAATCATTTAAATCTGAAGTAGCAAAGCGACCACCTTCCAAAGCTACCATGGGTCTTAAATCCGGGGGAATAACTGGGATAGCTGTTAACATCATCCATTCGGGACGAATTTTTCTTTCATTTAAAGAGTTTAATAATTTATATCTCTTCATTAATTTTTTTGTCTTAATGGGTGTAGCATCTTTTAATTCTTCATTAATCTGTTTTAACTCCTGATCTAAATCTATTTGTTCTAATAATTTACGCACTGCTCCGGCCCCAATTTCAGCAGTAAAAATATGTCCATATTTTAAAGACAAATCCTGATAAGTATTTTCAGAAATAATTTGTTTAACCTTCAATTCCTTTAATTCTTTACGGCTGGCATCGGCAATTAAAATCAATTCTTTAAGTTCTTTATCTCTGGCTGTTTCCAAAAGATTAATACGTTGTTGTTTTTCTTCAAGACTCCATTTATGTTGAGAATTTATCTGATTGACTTGATTAAGGGCATTAGCTTCGATTTGTTTTTTCTTTTGTTTAAATTCTTCATCCAATTGACTAAGGGTTTGATTTTTTAATTCTTCATTAACTTCGGTAATAATAAAATTAGCAAAATAAATTACTTTTTCCAATTCCACTGGTGACAAATCTAAAGATAGGCCCACCTTAGAAGGCACCCCACGTAAAAACCAAATATGAGAGACGGCGCTAGCCAGTTCAATGTGACCCATTCTTTCACGACGCACCAAAGAACGTGTAACTTCTACGCCACACTTATCACAGACAATGCCCTTATAACGAATTCTTTTGTATTTACCACAATAACATTCCCAATCTTTGGTTGGACCAAAAATCTTTTCACAAAACAAACCGTCTTTTTCTGGTTTTTGGGTGCGGTAATTGATGGTTTCTGGTTTAGTAATTTCTCCAAAAGACCATTTCTTAATAACCTCTGGAGAGGCCACTCGAAGTCTAATGGAGTCAAAATCTAAAACTTTTTGATTGTCGTAAAGCATATTATGTAAATAAATTTTAAAATAATTTTTAACGTTAAAATGTTAAAATGTTTATTCTTCATCAATAACTTCTGGTTTTTTTCTACCGTGATCAGCATGATCTTTTTCATCTTGAGATAATTCATTGCTAGTTTCATCTATTTTTTGATTATCTTTTAATAATTCCACATCTAAAACCAAGCCCTTAAGTTCTCTTAATAAAACATTAAAAGATTCTGGAATATTTAATTTAGTAACTGCTTCACCTTTAATAATATTTTCATAAGCTTTAGAACGTCCCGGCACATCATCGGATTTAATAGTAATCATTTCTTGTAAAGAATAAGCCGCACCATAGGCTTCCAAGGCCCAAACCTCCATTTCTCCAAATCTTTGCCCGCCAAACTGAGCTTTACCACCAAGAGGTTGCTGGGTAACTAAAGAATAAGGACCAATGGAGCGTTGATGAATTTTATCTTCAACCATATGAATAAGTTTCATCATATACATATAGCCAATAGTAACTTTTTTCTCAAAATTTTCTCCAGTGCGGCCATCATACAAAACAACCTTGCCAGATTCATCAAAGCCAGCTTTTTGCAATTCTTCTTTAATTTTTTCAACAGTCACGCCGTCCAAAACAGGCGTAGCCACTTTATAACCTAAAGATCTGGCTGCTAAGCCAAGATGAGTTTCTAGAATTTGACCCAAATTCATACGCGAAGCCACGCCCAAAGGATTTAAAACAATATCAATTGGTGTACCATCTTTTAAATAAGGCATATCTTCTATAGGTACGATTTTGGAAATAACACCTTTGTTGCCATGACGTCCGGCCATTTTATCTCCGACTTGAATTTTTCTTAAACTAGCAATAGTAATTTGAATTTGTTTAATGACACCAGCTTGTAATTTGTCTCCATTTTCACGAGAAAAAATTTGAATATCAATAACTTTGCCTCTTTCACCATGTTCTAAACGCAGTGATGTATCACGGACTTCTTTAGCTTTTTCACCAAAAATAGCCCGGAGCAATCTTTCTTCAGCTGTTAATTCTGTTTCACCTTTAGGAGTAATTTTACCAACCAAAATATCGCCAGAAGCCACTTCAGCCCCAATACGTATAACACCGTTTTCATCCAAATCTTTTAATTTTTCCTCACCGACATTAGGAATATCTCTAGTAATTATTTCTGGACCTAATTTTGTTTCACGCACATCAACTGGATAATCTTCAATATGAATAGAAGTGAATTTATCTTCTTTGAGTAAACGATTAGAAATTAACATGGCATCTTCATAATTACCACCCTGCCACGGTGTAAAAGCAATCAAAATATTTTGTCCTAAAGCCAGTTCGCCTTTATCACAAGCTGCGCCATCTGCCAAGATATCACCGGCTTTAACTTTTTCACCTTTAATGACTAAAGGTTTTTGATTCAAACAAGTTGTTTGATTAGAACGACCAAATTTTACTAAGGGATACTCGTCTACTTTGCCATCTGTATTTTTTATAACTATTTTTTGACCATCAACAGCAATAATTTCGCCATCATTTTCACAAACTAAAATTTGTCCAGAATCTCTGGCGGCTTCTTTTTCTACTCCAGTACCAACAAGTGGTGCTTCTGGATTTATCAAAGGTACTGCCTGACGTTGCATATTAGAACCCATCAAAGCTCTTTGTCCATCATCGTGTTCAAAAAATGGCACTAAAGAAGTAGCAATAGAAACAATTTGATTAGAAGAAACATCTCTTAAATTAACATCTTTGGTGTGTGCGAGTACTGGTTCACCGTTTTTTCTGACTTCTGCTTTTTCTTGAATAAAATTACCATTTTCATCCAAAGGCGTAGTAGCAGATGTACTAATAAATTTTTCTTCATCAAAAGCATCTAAATAAACAACGTCATTAGTTACATTGCCATCTTTAACTCTAAAATATGGAGTCTCAATAAAACCAAAATCATTAACTTTAGCGTAAGAAGCCAAGTGGCCAACCAAACCAATGTTAGGACCTTCTGGAGTTTGAATAGGACAAATTCTGCCATAATGAGTTCGGTGTACATCTCTAACTTCAAAACCAGCTCTTTCACGAGATAAACCGCCAGGACCTAAGGCCGACAAACGTCTTTTATGTTCCAGTTCAGCCAAAGGATTTGTTTGATCCATAAATTGGGACAATTGAGAAGACATAAAAAAATCTTTAACCGCGCCCATGACTGGTCTGGCATTAACTAATAAAGCTGGAGTAATAGCATTAATATCCAAAGTCGACATTTTATCTTTAATAATACGCTCCATTCTAGCCAGCCCAATACGAAAACGATTTTGCACCAATTCACCAATTGCTCTAACACGACGATTGCCAAGGTGATCAATATCATCTGGTTCTTTTTGAGTATTATTTAAAACAATAATTTCTTTTAAGACACTAACTAAATCTGTAGGTTTTAAAGTTCTGTGTTCTTTTATCAAAGGATATTCTTCACCAAATCTTTGATTCATTTTATATCTACCCACGCGAGCCAAATCATATCTTTCAAATTTAAAAAACATACTTTCAATTAATTGTTTGGCATCTTCAGTGGTGGCTAAATCTCCAGGGCGGATTCTTTTATAAACCTCTTTAAAGCCTTCAGCTTCAGATTTGCTAGTATCTTTTTCTAAAGTGCTAGCGATGTATTTATTTTCGCTGTCTGTGTCCACATCTTTAAATAAATCTCTAATTTCATCATCAGTGCTATAACCAAAAGTTCTAAGCAAAGCAGTAATAGCCACTTTTCTTTTACGATCTATTTTAACTGTAATAACATTATTATAATTAGTTTCAATTTCCAGCCAGGCGCCACGATTAGGAATTATTTTAGCCCCATAATATTTTTTGCCTTTATAAAATTCTGAACTAAAAAAAACCCCAGCCGAACGAATCAGTTGGGAAACAATTACTCTTTCAATACCATTAATTACAAAAGTTCCTCGCTTGGTCATCAAGGGGAAATCACCTAGATATATTTCTTGTTCTTTGACCACACCTGTTCTTTTGTTAACAAGTTTGGTTTGCACTCGAAGTGGTGCTTCATAAGTAGCATTACGAAGTTTGGCTCTGACTTCATCAAATTTTGGTTCGTCTAAATAAAAATTATTAAAATACAATTCCAAATCACGACCAATAAAATCTGTGATGGGAGAAACTTCTTCGAAGAGTTCTTTCAGACCTTCTTCAAAAAACCAAGTATAAGATCTTTTTTGTACCTCAATTAAATCTGGCAATGGCAAAACTCTTTGTTGACTTTTAAAAAATTTTCTTGAAGCAAGTTGCGGCATAGGTTTTAAATTAATATATAATAGATATAAAATATATCTTATAACATTTCTTTTTTAACTTAAACTACTGAAAAAATTAAAAGGGCAACAAAAAGAGCTCTTCCGCCTACTTTTCCACAGGAAGAGTTCTTAAATTTATAATTGGTTTACTGCGTTTTATAAGCCATGAAAGATGGCTAACTTTAGCGAAATTTCAGAACAAGATTTTTCCTATTCTGCCGTTAAAGTTAAGGAGTATTAACTAATAATTTAATAAAAGTCAAGTTTTCGGACAATTGTTTATAAAATAGCATAGATAAAAAAAACTGTCAAATTTAAAAAATATTATTATTTGACTATTTCATCATCTCCAAAAAATCTTTCTCACCCAAAACTTTAACTTCTAAACTTTTGGCTTTGGCTAATTTGGAACCTGGGTTTTCGCCAACCACTAAATAATCTGTTTTTTTAGAAACTGTTTCCGAAACTTCCCCACCCAGTTCTCTAATTTTTTCTTTCGCCGTTTCTCTTTCCATTGTTTCCAAACTTCCAGTCAACACAAAACTTTTGCCAGTTAATTTTTTATTTTTTACATTTTCCTTTTGACTTTTACCATTTTCTATTTCTACCCCATTCTCAAAAAGTTTTTCTACTAATTTAATATTCTTATTATCTTTAAACCAATTTACCACACTTTCCGCCATAATTGGCCCAATGCCCTCAATCTCGCTTAATTCTTCTATGTTTAGTGATTGCATTATTTTAATAAAATTATTTGTAATAATTCGCACATTTTTATTCACACTAATTCGCGAAGTCAACAAAATGGCTGTTTCTTCCCCCACATGCCTTATACCTAAAGCATAAATAAATTTGGCTAAACTAATTTTCTTTCTTGATTCAATGGCTGTAATAATATTATTCGCTGATTTTTCTCCCAAGCGCGGTAAACTTTCTAAATCTCCAACTTTTAAACTAAATATATCTGCCGCATCTTCAATTAAATTTTCGTCCAGGAGTAAATCAATAATTTTTGGTCCCAAGCCAGGAATGTCAAAAGCACCACGCGAGATAAAATGATAAAGTTTTTCTTTGGTTTGGGCAAAACAATTTTTATTGGTGCAGTAATAGGCCACTTCACCTTCTGGTTGTATGACTTCTGAATTGCAAACCGGGCAAATTCTCGGCATAATAAATTTTTTCTCTTTGCCAGTACGCATTTTATATAAAACTTCCACAATATCTGGAATAACATCGCCAGCTTTTTGGATAATCACTGTGTCGCCAATTCGAATATCTGTGCGTTTTATTTCATCTGCATTATGCAAAGTGGCTCGAGAAACTGTTGAACCGGCCACAGATACTGGTCGCAAATGCGCCACTGGAGTTAATACACCTGTGCGACCAACTTGCACCTGAATATCTTCAACAATTGTTGTGGCCTGCTCAGCTGCAAATTTATAAGCGCAAGCCCAACGCACATGCTTAGCTGTGCGTCCAAGTACTCCTTGCCAAGCCAAATTGTTCACCTTGATAACAATGCCATCAATTTCAAAATCAAGTTTGTTTCTAATTTTAGCAATGTTATCAAAAAAATCTTTAGCCTCAGAAATTTTATTTATTTTTACAAAATGTTTTTCCACTCTAAATCCCATTTCTTGCAGTTTTTTTAACATATCATACTGAGTATCAAAAAACAAGAGCTTGCCCGCCGGAGTGTTAATTTGATTTGCTGGAACGGAGGCGGGCAAACCTAAATTTAAAATATAAAAAAAACTTTGCAAATCTCTACTAGCCGCTACTTGTGGATCTAATTGCCTAACGGTTCCCGCGGCGGCATTTCTGGGATTAGCAAATTTTTCTTCGCCCTGTTTTTCCAATTCCAAATTTATCTTTTCAAAACTTTTAATAGGTAAATAAACTTCACCACCTACTTCTAAATCTATGGCGGTCTTCAATTGCAAAGGCACACTTTTTATTGTTTTGACAGTGTGAGTGACATCTTCACCAATAACTCCATCGCCCCTGGTAATGGCTTTAGTAAAAATACCTGCTTCATAAATAAATGACATATTTAAGCCATCAATTTTTAACTCACAAGTATATTCAATATTTTGACTCGGTGGTAATTCTAAAAATCTTTTAACACGCTCGTCAAATTCTATTACCTCTTCCCAAGAAAAAACATCATCTAAAGAATATTTAGAAATTTTGTGACGCACTTTAGCAAATTTACCAGCCGCCTTTAAACCAACTCTTTGGGTCGGTGAGTCTTTGGTTATTAAATATGGGAATTCTTTTTCCAATTCAACCAATTCATCTTTTAAAGTATCCCAAGCCGCATCTGAAATAATTGGTTTATCTAAAACATAATAGGCATAATCGGTTTCGCGGAGCTGATTTTTAATTTTTTCTAGTCGAATTTTGGCTTCTTGTTTGGTCATAATAAATCTTATAATTAAATTAATTATAGCAGATGATTTAATTTTTAAAAACTAAAAACCGCACTTCTTAATAAATGCGGTTTTTATAAAAACATTAAATTTATCTCATCCCATTCAGTACTGCTCTAGTCTTGGGACCAACATTGCCAGTGTTGGGAGTAATGTTATGTTCTTGTTGTAAAGATCTAACTGCTTTTACAGTCACGGAATCATAGGTACCTGGCCAGTTAATAATTCCAGTTAAATAACCTAAGGTTTTTAACAATTCCTGTAAGAGTTTAACTTCTTGGTTATCTCTTAAACCATAATACAGATAATTCTTAAATTGATAAGTATTGCTAGTGGCTGTTCCTTTAGGCAAGCCATACTTTCTTGGACTATTAGGTTCAGAGATAATCTTGGAGTAGTTTGGTAATTGACTGGGACTGCTGATGTATTCATAACCAATGGGTGGATTCCAGCTTAGTTGAACCTGTTCTGTTTGATTACTGGGGTAAAGTGTCTCACCAGTTGGCCAGGTGTTTTCTGGGCTCACAGTTTCAATAGCTGACCATTGGTAGTTTCTTTCTGTAAACGCTTGAGGGTTAGTAAAAGGTTGTTTTTCATTGTTTTGATTGATTAGATAAACTGTTGAACTATCTGGATATTTGATCAGCTTAGCTACATAGTTAGAACCAGGGGTTAGCGCAGGTGATTGAACAGTGGGACTGGCTTGGGCGTTTAAGGTAATGCTGGCTGATATTGGTTCTGTGGCATAACCATACTGGGTGTAAAACTTAATGTAAATTGTTTTTAAACCATTGCCTTCAGATAAAGTATAGTTCATGGTTGGGGCATAATCTAATAGCGGAGCATTAGTAAAATTAGGGTCTTCAGAGATGGCTATTCTGGTAGTGTCAGAGCCAGTGTTAAAATTTAAAGTGACTTCTCTATTGTTAGTGGTTGTTTGATTGTTGTTAATGGTGACATTAAAACTAGTGCCGGCAATGGGTGCTTGGGGAGGAGCGCTAAAAGAAGCTGGTAATCCGCCACCACCTTGACCAACATATTGGACACTGAGAGTAATGGGACCAGATTCATAATTGGCATAATCTCTAAATTTAACATAAAGGGTCTTGACTCCAAAAGAATCACTTAAAGTGTAGTCAATGGTTGAGCTATAGGTTTGCCAAGAAGCGCCGCCAAAATTAGGATCTTCGCTAATCATTACTTCTTTAGTATCAGCAGAAGCGCTAAGATTTAAAGTTACTGTCTTAGGAATGACTTTATCTGGAGCTGAAGCTGAAGAGTTCTGGGGACCTAAGGGGTAGATGAGGACGCGGCTGTTATAGGTGTCGGCCACGAATAGTTTGTCATTACTGACTGAAAGCGATAAGCTCCACCAATCAAGATTTAGGGTATTGGCGCCCACATTACCATTTTGGTTAATATCGTTTGAAGTAAAATCCGGCTGGCCAATGACCACATCAGCCGAAGCGCCATTTTCCGTGGGAATGGTATTGTAGATTAATATGCGGTTGAAAGCATCATCTACAACATACAGCCGGGTGCCATCACTGGTCATACCGGTCGTCTCACCAATATTATTGGCCGTCGCTTCATCTGGCCAGTTGTCCGTGACTAAATCCTCTTGCCCCACCACCACATCAGCCGAAGCATTGTTCTTGGTGGGGATTTCATTGTAGATCAGGACGCGGTTGTTGCTGCCATCAGTAATGTATAGCTTGGTGCCGTCAGAATAAACATTATAAGAACCACCGAGGGTGTTGGCCCCCACACTGCCGCCTTGGTTAGCGCTATTATGGGTAAAATCTTCTTGGCCA
>Ga0209717_1000706_pt1 | contig 39664 bp, 30 predicted proteins | sample AD_UKC048_MetaG_FD_184418 | JGI IMG/M metagenome (GOLD analysis project Ga0209717, IMG submission 184418) | Active sludge microbial communities of municipal wastewater-treating anaerobic digesters from USA - AD_UKC048_MetaG (SPAdes) (version 2) | ecosystem: Engineered > Bioreactor > Anaerobic >...
AAGTTCATTTTAATTGATTTATAAACACTTTTTTCTTTGCATTCTTTTCAAAAAAGAGTAAAGCTACTCATCATATCGGAAAAAACAAAGTTGGCATATTAATTGTTCGCCAACAAGAAAGGAGGATGCAGATGAGTGTCCCGACTTTGACAGCAGAAAAAATAATATTCAGTTAAAATAGTGAGTTACGGGCATACCTCAGGCTTGTGCCACTACATTTTCACTTTTTGTAATGTGAAGGACCTTGGGTGGTGGTTTGAGTCCAATGGCAGAAAACAGCTTATGAGCATTTCCGTTAATATCCGTGCGTACCCACATGGTCGTAGAGTGATCTGGTCAAGTAAAAACGGACACTCGGTTAAGCTGTTTTTGCCATCATAAAATTCTTTTCATACTCATTTGGATTTTTGTAATCCAAAGAAGAATGCAAACGATGGCTGTTATAAAACATCTCGATGTAATGGATCACATCACTTCTGGCATCATTCCGGCTACGATAAAGCATTCCGGAAGTCCACTCGGTTTTCAAACTGTGGAAAAAACTCTCTGCAACTGCATTGTCCCAGCAATCGCCCTTGCGACTCATACTGCAGATCATGCCATAGGTGCCCAGGAGTTTCTGGTAATCACCACCGGCATATTGGCTCCCGCGATCCGAGTGATGAATCAGTCCCTTTGCCGGCTTCCTTCGCCAATAAGCCATCGAAAGAGCTTCTGTGACCAGCGACCCCTTCATGCGGCGGCTCATCGCCCAACCGATAACTTTCCGCGAGAACAGATCGATAATCACGGCCAGATACAGCCATCCTTCCATGGTCCACAGATACGTAATATCGCTGCACCAAACTTTATCAGGGCGAGCCACTTGAAAATTTCTATTCAGAAGATTAGGAGCTACGGGCAGGTTATGCTTGCTGTCCGTCGTTCTTCTGAACTTTTTTCGGTGTGTTACAGATACACCGGCTTTCTTCATCAGCCTGCGCGCACGATACCGGCCGACAGGATGTCCCTGCATACGGAGTCTTTCGGCTGTTCTGCGAGAACCATAGGAACCTCTTGTTTCGCTATGGATCCGCCGAATCTCTGATAATAAACCGAAATCCTTATCGATTTTCATCGTATGATCTTTTCCCAAATATTGATAATAACCACTCCGGCTGACATCCATAACCGAACACAAAACGGTTACGGGATAGGCCTTCCGCTGCTGCCGGATAAAGTCATATTTTACGTCGACTCTTTGGCAAAGAAGGCCGCGGCTTTTTTTAATATCTCATGCTCCATGCGAAGCCGCTGGTTCTCTTTTCGCAACCGCTTCAGTTCCTCATTCTCCGGTGTCATATGGCCTTTGCCAGGAAATGACTTAATATGGTCATTGCTGAACTGCTCTTTCCATCTCCGTAATAGATTCGGATGAAGATCGAGATTCCGCGCTGCTTCTGAAATGTTGTATCCCTGATCGGTTACAAGTTGAACGGCATCAATTTTAAATTGCTTCGTATAGCTCCTTCGCTTTGCTGTCATCACTCACCTCCAAAAGTTTATTCTTTATAACACTCTTTTCGAGGTGTCCACAATCACTGTACCAGTTCACTTTAATAATAACTAAAGTTATTTATGAAACACTACACTAGCATTGGATTAAAAGACAATAAATAATACAACAACAGAATCTGGGGACATCCGTGATAAGTTTTTGTCAAGAGAACAATAATGAAGTAAATTTTTTTAATATAAGTTAACGAGCAATGACAAACTAATAACTGGATTCCCACCGGAGTTTATCCCGCGTATGCGGGACGAATTAAAGGGACATAACACTTAATTCAAGTCAAATCCCTGTTCAATCTAGTCTTTTTGACTCGATTGATTTTTAACCCATCTTCCGCAGTTCGAATCAAAAATCAACAAAGATAGACGGGATTTTAAGAGAAAGCGTAAACATTACGCAGTCACTTTTTGAAAAACTGAATGTAGTGCAGAAAAGCCCCCTTGCGCAATTTTCCACGAAACGAGATACTCCCTTTGCAAAAGGGGTAGATCATGTATTTGCGCCGCCACAGGAAGAAGGTTGCCGGAGAAGAATACGGATACTGGTCATTGGTTGAGTCAATGCGCACAGCCAGGGGTCCCCGGCAAAGAATCGTTGCAACGATTGGCAAACTTCCGGACTATGACCAGGAAGAACAGATCGGATGGGAAGAAATCGGGCGCATCCTGGATGGTAAACCCAGGCCCGAACCGGGATTGTTCGAGAAGAACGAAGAGCCTCCGTTATGGGCAAAGGTGAATCTCAACCGGGTCGGCGTGGAGAGGTTGCGTCACTTCGGTGATATTTATCTGGCCCTTCTTCTGTGGAGCAAGTTGGGTTTTGCGGCGTTTTGCAAAGAGCGACTTTTGGCTGGCCGGGAAGAAATCCCCTGGGCAGTTATGGTGTGCATCCTCGTGATTGCCCGTTTTTGTGCCCCCTCCTCAGAATTGCAGATTGCCGATTCATGGTATGGCAAGACAGCGCTGGATGATCTACTTGGAGTACCGTTTGACAAGATCAATGAAGACCGGCTGTACCGCGCTCTGGATATTCTTTTGCCGCACAAGGATGAGCTTTGCAGACATCTGCAAGCGCGCTACGGCGAACTGTTCGGCACAACGTTCGACTTTCTCTTTTATGACATCACCTCGACCTATTTTGAAGGAAACGCCAAGGGCAACCCTCAGGCCCAAAGAGGCTACAGTCGCGATAAGCGTCCTGATTGTCCTCAAGTCTGTATTGGTTTGGTGGCAAGCCGGGAAGGGCTTCCGTTGTCCTTTGAAATATTTGATGGGAATCGTGTTGATGTCACTACTCCCAAGGACATGATCCAAATCATGGAAAGCAAATACGGTAAAGCCAACCGGATTTGGGTAATGGATCGTGGCATGGTGAGTGAAGACAATCTGGATTATATGCGACAGAAAGGCGCCCGGTATCTGGTGGGTACTCCCAAAGCCATGTTGAGGAAGTTTGAACAGCAATTGCTCAGCCAGGACTGGGAAGAAGTGCAGTCGGGGGTTGAAGTCCGATTGTGTCCCGGTCCCGATGCTCAAGAAGAAACATTTGTTTTGTGCAGATCACAGGGACGCAGGGAAAAGGAGAATGCCATCCTGAACCGGTTTGTTCAGAACATGGAGGCTGGATTGGCCAAAATGGAGGCGCGCATGGTCGCCGGGAAACTCAAAGACCAGCAGAAAGCAGAACGGCGTATCGGACGCCTCCAGGAAAGAAATAGTCGGGCCGCCTCGCTGTTTACAATAACGGTCACAAAAACAAAAACAGAAAAAGAGAAGAAGCTCGAAATGATCTTCCACAAAAATGAAGATCGTTATCGGCAGCTTCTGGAAAATGGCGGTTACTATCTGCTGCGTACCAACTGGACAGAAGCTGATCCCAAGACGCTATGGAACACCTACATCCAATTGACCGAGGTGGAAGATGCCTTTCGCACGGTCAAACACGACCTTGGGATGAGGCCTGTTTATCATCAGAAAAAAGACAGGATTCAAGGCCACATCCTTGTTTGCTTTCTTTCATTGGCGATGTGGCGGATGCTGCAACAGTGGATGAAAGCATCGGGGCTTGGTACTGCACCCAGAAAACTACTGGAGGAGATGAAAGAAATAAAATCCCTCGATGTTCTTTTGCCGACGCGGGATAAACAGGTCCGGTTGAGAGTCGTATCGACGGCACCGAAGAAATTGAAAGTGTTGCTCCAAAGGATGAAGGTGCTACTGCCCAGCCGACCGAAAATAATCGAAAATGTAGTGCAGAAAATCGGCTGATTTTAATCCCAAATACCTGATATCACGACTTTGTCATTTTTTAACTGCGGAAGATGGGTTAACCCGGTTGCATCGGAACCAGACCAATTCCTCTCCCCTTACGTTTGCAAAGTTCCTTCTCATCCTTGACATGGTGCGTCATAAGTGTTACACTTATTGTTAATTAAAAGAAGAAAGGAATTGAAATATGCCTACTCGGAATCCACGTGTCAACATCGTTGTCGAACCGCCGATTTACGGCGCCATGCATGATCTGGCGGCCAGCGAAGGTGTTTCCATGTCCACCCTGGCCCGCGATCTGATCCGCGAAGCGCTTGAGTTGCGCGAAGATATTACCCTTGCGGCATGGGCCACGCAAAGAGAAAAGACGTTTAGCAAGAAACATGCGTTATCGCATGAAGAGACGTGGAAATAGATCATGTCGTTTACATTACGTTATCATCCCGCTGTTCGCAGCGAAGACTTGCCGCTCATCGACAAGAAAACGAAAACCCGCATTCGCAAAGCGATTGAAACCAGGCTTCAATCCGCTCCTCAGCAATACGGACAGCCTTTGCGTAAAACCCTGAAAGGTTATTGGAAGCTCCGTGTCGGTGATTATCGGATTGTTTTCAAAATCGTAGAATCCGAAGTCTGGATTCTCGGTATACGGCATCGAAAAACGGTATATTCGGAAATTGGCATAAGGTTGTAGGAAAACAAGGGAAAACCGTAGCCAATTAGAAGATTAAAAGCATAAGGAGGCTTGATGCGCATCCTGAAAAAAATCATTATTGGTCTTCTTATTTTCCTGGTTGTTCTGGGCATTGCGGGATTTTTTATCGCGCCGCCGCTGGTGAAGCCGTTCATCATGAAAAAGATGTCCGGGGCGCTGCACCGAAAAGCATCTATTGAAAAAATCAGCATCAATCCTTACGCTATATCCGTAACGATAAAAGGATTTTCTCTGGAAGATCCGGGCAAGCCCAAGCCTTTTGTCGCGTTTGACGAACTTTATGTCAATGCTGATTTGATGTCTTCCCTTTTCCGCCGCGCTCTGATCCTGAAAAAAATCACGCTGACCAATCCCTATGTCGGCATTGCCCGCAAAACGGACAGCTCCTACAATTTCTCCGACCTGCTTCCCAAAGATGAAGATAAACCAAAACCGGAAAAAGAAGAGAAGCCTTTTCTTTTCTCATTAAACAATATTCAGATCATCAACGGAAACATTGACTTTGAAGACGCGCCGAAGAAAACCAGCCATACCGTGCGCGAGTTGAATGTATCCGTCCCTTTTGTTTCCAACATCGAATATTATCTGGAAAATTATGTCGAGCCGAAGTTTTCCGCCGTAATTAACAACAATAAATTTGAGCTTCTCGGAAAGACCCAGCCTTTCCTGACGTCGCGCGCCACCAGTTTTGACGTCAATATTCAGGATTTGGACATTCCTTATTATCTGAATTACGTTCCCGCAGAGATGAACTGCAAGCTGAAATCAGCGCGGCTGGATACCAAAATGAAAATCAATTTCATTATCAACAAGGACAAAGCGCCAGCGCTCACGCTGACAGGAAATGTTTCTTTAAGAGAAGTCGTTCTTGATGATTTGCAGAAAAACAAAATTCTGCAACTGCCATCGCTCAGCGTGGATATGGCCGCGGTGGAACCTTTAGTGTCGAATATTCATCTGGCAAAAATCGCCATTGAAACGCCTTCGCTCATCATCCGCCGGGACAAACAGGGCGAAATCAACCTTCTCAATCTAACAAAAAAACAAACTAAAAAACCGGAGCCTGAAAAAGAAAAACCGGCTGCTCAATCTAAAAAGAAATCCGGGTTTAAATTCCGGGTGGATAATATTCTGCTGGATAAAGCCGATATTATTTACATGGATTCCCAACCCTCCGATCCGGTCAAACTTCATTTTTCGCCATTGAGTTTCAAAGCCGCCAATCTTTCCACGGAAAAAGGAGCAACAGGAAAAATTGAACTGGAAGGCATTTTGAACAAGAAAGGTGAGTTCAAAGACAAGGGAACGCTAACCTTGGAGCCGTTGAGTGTGGATGTGCAGTCTGATTGGAAAGATATCGGCATCCGGGCGTTTCAGCCTTATTTTACCGATTATGTAAAAATTGACGTGACCCGCGGTGCGCTTTCTTCACAGGGGAATTTTTCCCTGAGCAGAAACAAAAAAGATGAACTGGTCATCAAATGCACAGGGTCTATTTCCGTCTCCAACCTGACAACGCTGGACAAGGCGCAGTCGAATGATTTTCTGAAATTCAAAAGGCTCTCCCTGGATAAAATCAGATTCGGCTTCAATCCTTTTTATCTAAACATCAACACCATATCGCTCGCCGATTTTTACGCGCGGATTATCATCAATCCCGACGCGACCGCCAATGTTCAGGATATATTCGATGAAAAGAAAGAAAAAGAGATTGCCGTGAAACCGGAAGAAACAAAACCCGTCGCGGGAACCGGGAAAAAAGAAAAACAGCAAACCGCCGATATTAAAATCGGCAAGGTGGCATTCAAAAATGGACACGTTGATTTCAGCGACAGGAACATCCGACCGAATTATTCGGCCAATATACTCAATCTGACCGGCAGCGTCACCGGCCTCTCCTCCAAAGAATTCTCCCGCGCCGATGTGGCGCTCAAGGGGAATCTGGGCTACGGTTCCCCCATAGACATCGCAGGCAAAATAAATCCCCTGGCTAAAGATCTGTTTGCAGATTTAAAAGTCAGCTTTTCAGACATTGAGATGAGCCCCATAACGCCCTATTCTAATAAGTTTCTCGGATATCCCATCACCAAGGGCAAGCTCACGTTTAATGTTTCCTATTTGATTGATAAACGAAAGCTGAATTCCGAAAATAAAGTTCTCATCGATCAGTTAACCTTCGGCGATAAAGTGGAAAGCCCGAATGCCATTAAGGCACCGGTAACGCTGGCGGCAACGCTTTTAACCGACCGCCAGGGACAGATTAACCTGGATCTTCCGGTATCCGGAAGCCTCGATGATCCGAAGTTCAAAGTCTGGTCGGTCATCTGGCAGATTCTCGTCAATCTTATTACCAAGGCGGTTACCTCGCCGTTTGCCCTGCTTTCATCGCTCACCGGCGGCGGGGAAGAGTTGAGTTTTATTGAGTTCAATTATGGAAGCGCCATTGTCGGCGAAGAGGAAAAGAAAAAAATTGGTTTGATCGGTAAAGCCCTCTATGATCGTCCCAATATTAAACTGGATATCGAAGGGTATGTGGACGCGGAACAGGACAAATATGCCTTGAAGAAAGCAGAGCTTGACCGCCGTATTAAAGCGCAGAAAGTAAAAGAAACGATGTCCAAAGATGATCAACAGATTGCCGTTGAAAACGTGGTGCTTACAGAACAGGAATATGATAAGTACCTGAAACAGGTTTACCGAGCGGCGGATTTTTCCAAACCGCGTAATATTCTGGGCATGCAAAAAACGTTGCCGCCCGCGGAGATGGAAAAATTAATGCTGGCCAGTATTGAAGTAACGGACAGCGATCTTCGTCAACTGGCAGCCCGGCGCGCGCAAAACGTAAAAGAGCTGATGCTTCAGTCGGATATCGCCGCGGACCGGATATTTATTGTGGAGCCGAAAAGTCTGACACCGGAGAAAAAAGAAAAAGTAAAGAATAGCAGGGCTGATTTTAAACTGAAATAAACATCAAATGTCGTATTCCCGGCGGAAGCCGGGGTCCGAATCAGCTTATCAATACTGGTTCCGGCCTTCGCCGGAATGACGATGTTATAGATTTTTTGACTTTCTTACACAGAGCATTAGTTTGGTTATTCTAAATAATTTTTTTAAGTAGAAAAGAGATTTGTTATGGGAATGGGCATACTGGGGCTCCCCCAAAGCGGGAAAAGTACCTTATTCGAAATTATGACCGGCGTGAAAAGCAACCAGTCGCACAGCGAAACCGTCTTGCGCGGCCAAGCTTCCGTGCCTGACGAACGTTTTGATAAACTTGTTGAAATATACAAACCGGTAAAAATTTCTCCGGCCAAAGTGCCTTTTGTCGACGTACACGCCGTTGGCGAACATCCGTGGGAGGCCATCCGTCAGAATTTAAGCGGCACCGACGGGATTCTGCATGTCGTTGACGGTTTTTCCCTGCCCGATGTTCAGTTGAGTATCGAAGCCTATCACAAACTGGAAGATGAATTGGTACTTTCCGACTTATTAATCATTGAAAAAAAGATGGAGAAGCTGGTCAAAATGCCCCGGAAAGCCATTCCCGCACAGGAAGCCGCTCAAAACGAGTTATTGCCGCGCTTAAAAGATTGTCTGGAAGCCGGAAAACCGTTGCGTGCGGCGGGTTTAACGCCTACTGAAATTTTTACACTGAAGAGCTTTTCCTTCTGGACGATCAAGCCGGAGTTGGTTGTCGTCAATACAGCGGAGGACAATTTATCATTTGCCGAACAATTCGCCGCAGCGGCAAAATTAAAAGAACCGGTTATGGGGATCTGCTGCAAAATCGAGGCGGAACTGGCCGGCCTCGATGCTGCGGATCAGAAAGAATTTTTGGCGTCGATGGACATCGCCGAGCCGGCTTTCGGCCGAATTATCCGTGCGGCTTTTTCCCTGCTCGGACGGATTTCTTTTTTTACCGTCGGCGAGGATGAAGTGAAGGCCTGGGTCATTCCCCAAGACACCAAAGCACCCAAAGCTGCCGGAGCTATCCACAACGACTTCGAACGGGGTTTTATCAAGGCGGAAGTCATGCACTACGATGATTTTATTGCACATGGCGGATCTACGACACACGTCAAGGCGGCCGGACGCCTGCGACTGGAAGGCAAGGAATATATTGTACAGGATGGCGACATCATCACCTTCCGCTTCAACGTTTAGACCGGAGGGGAGAAGTCACTGATTCAGATCCATTGCGGACACGACATTGCCTGATATATCCTTCATCATAAACGATATGTTTTGTCTTCCGGTGCCATTTCCCGGTCATGGAAAAGAAGGCAGGGTTTTATCACGATCCTTTATTGAACAATAAATTGATTGACAAAAAACCTGTATTTGTATTAGATTTCAACAATCTAAAAAAATTTCAGCCTCAACGGACAGGTATTATTTTCTAATAAAAACATTTTGTTTTGGAGGAAAAATGAAACTTTCAATAAAGATTATTCCTGTTTTTCTCATTTTATTCACCGCTATCGTGTATAGCGGTTGCAGCAGTTTGGACGATGCCCCACCGACAAATTACACCGTTGCCTTTAACAGTCAGTTCAATGATCCAGAAAGTACAACCGTGATGCCCAATCCGACCAGTATTACTGTGGAAGAGGGCCAGAGTGTTGGAACATTGCCGACGGCTCCCAGCATGTCCGGTTATAAATTCGGCGGCTGGTGGACCGGTAAAGGCGGCACGGGAACATTATTTACAGCAGCCACTGCCGTTAATTCGGATATGATCGTTTATGCGTTCTGGTATAAATATCAGGTTATCTTTATGAGTGATGGCGCCGTCTACGCCAGCAGAGGTGTCACCCCGCCTTCCAAAACCCTCTCGACACTGCCCGCATCTCCCACCAAGACCGGGTATACCTTTGCAGGATGGTATACGGCACCCGACGGGGGCGGATCTCAATTTTTGGCCGGCACGGAAGTTACGGCAGATATTACCGTTTATGCCAGATGGGCCACCGGTACGGTACACATCGTTACTTACAATAGTGACGGAGGAACCGCGGCAGGAACGCAATACGTTGTCGCACCGGCAACAAACGTCGGTACCTTGCCGGCAGATCCCACGAAAGTTTTCAATACGTTTGACGGCTGGTACACGGCCGTTGGCGGGGGAGGCACGGCATTCACCGGAAGCACGCCGGTCACCGAAAATATCACGGTTTATGCAAAATGGGTTTCCGATTCCGGTTATACAGTGGAATATAACAGCTACGGCGGCGCTTCCATCAACGATCAATATGTCATTTTATCGAAAGGCAATACCGTCGCCACCGGAACTGAAGAAGGGATTCTACCGGAACCTGCCAAGCGGTGTTACAAATTTGCCGGATGGTACACGGAACCTGACGGTGAAGGTTCAGCCTTCACAGCAGATACCGTCCTGGACGGCAGCAATACCGTTGAGGGCAAAATTACACTTTACGCAAGATGGGATTGGGATTACCCGTCAGCCGACTATCCTCTGACCACTTCTCCGTTTGAGGTAGGTGATTACGGACCCAGCTGTGTCGGCAAGGTATTTTATGTAACTGACGGCGGGCTGCACGGTCTGGAGGCTGCACCGCCGAACTGGTATCAAGGCAGTGAAGAGGCGTCCTCTGTGGCGTGGATTAATGGCGATCCCCAAGTCGATGAAAATGACGATATTTACCAGAAAACACAATCCACAACCAACGGAAATACGTCAGAAGCAATCGGAACGGGCTTGGCCAACAGCAATGCCATTGTGGCACAGGTGGAAGCAGCCGGCGGTACCGATATTCCTTATGCGGCAGCGTTATGTCTGGATTTCAGCGTCGGCGCGGGAGACTATCTGTTTAACGACTGGTTCCTTCCTTCCAAAGATGAACTGGCCCAGCTATTCGCCAACCGCGATGTGAAGAGGTCAGGAGGATTTCTCGATGAAGGGTACTGGAGTTCATCCGAATACAGCCAGTGGGATGCCTGGTCCCAGTATTTCAGCAACGGGGTACAAACCGGAGCATACAAGAGTCAGGGACGTTTGGTCCGGCCGATTCGCAAGTTTTAATTTTACGTTTTTTCAATGGATTAAAAAACGATAAAGGCGATGTCGCCTTTATCGTTTTTTTGTAAGATCTGTCCGGCTTTGATGATGTTTGACCTGAAAAGCACCGCCGCGATGCAGAAAAAATTGTTCACGCATCTTAAAGTCACGCCGGCGTAAACTATTCCTGCAAACAGCACCGGAGGCAGATGATATATTCATATTGCAATGACGATAATATTTTATTTATAGTCTGGACAAAATAAATTAACAAATACAAGGCCATGTCAAAAATATTATTAAAAATTCCGGCCATCATGCTTTTGCTGGCATCCGTCTTTATTTTACCGTCATTTTATCCGGCCGGACCGGTTGTTTATTTCAGATTATTCCTGCTTGCGCTCATACTGATGTTAAGTGTCAACTTATTTAAAGTCCTTTTCATTGACCGCAATGTCCCTAAAATCATCGCCAACACGGCAATCGTCTGCATGGCAGTTTTTGTAACGTTCATTGTGCTGGAAGCGGCATTCATGTTTATTCCTCGTTCTCATTCCGCCGATTTCGCTTTAGCATCCAAGCTGTGGTACGCAAAATACTGGAAACCGATCAATTCCATGGGATTCAGAGACAAGGAACCGGAAAAGAGCAACCATGTTATTTTATTTGTCGGCGATTCGTTTACCGCAGGCCACGGCTTAAAAGCCGTTGACGACCGGTTTTCCGACATCGTGGCAAAAGAACTCTATAAAAAGAAAAATGATTTTGCCGTCATGAACATCGCAAAACCCAATCTGGATTCCCGGAAAGAATATGACACCATGATGCATGTCATTTACCTCAACCGGATCAAGCCCGAAAAAATAATATTGCAGTATTGCGGAAATGATATTGAAGGAACGGCCGCCAGACACGGGCTGATATTTGACGGCTTTAAACCGCCGTCCGATATGAACCGGTTTTTTCTGATCGTTGGATCCGGTTCTTACTTTTTCAACTACGTTTATTTCCTTTTTCCCAGAGAATACCTGGGCATTCCCTATTTGACGTATCTCGAGACGGCATACAAAAACAATATAATTTTGTCCGACCATAAAAAGGACCTGATGCTGTTCATTAATTACGCCAGAAAAAATTCCATCCCAATTATCGCCGTCGTGTTTCCGTTTCTGGCTGATCTTGCAATGAGCGACGCGATGTACGTTAACGATATTACCGGGTTTCTGGAAAGCAACGGCATAAACGTCATTAATGTCTCTTCCTTAACCGCGAGCATGCCGATCCAGGAAAGGATCGTTAACAAAAATGACGGACACGCCTCGGTAAAAGTGAACAGAATGATTGCCGCCGAAATTTTGAAAATCATGGACCGGCAGAATGAATCCCATAGCCGTCTTTCTGAGCGCTAAAAACATTTCATCAGATTTTCATGGGGCGTTGACAACAAAATAGGCCGCGTATGCGGCGAAAGCCCAGCACGCAAAGAAAGCCAGCGCAAAGGGACGAATGATTCGGTGGCGCAGAAAAGGTTCCGCGCCCGCTGCAATGAGGATTGCATAGCAGGGCAGCAGCCCCAACGTATAGCTGGCTTTTGTTCTGCTGTACACCGGACAGGCAATATACATGTCAATCATGGCCATCAGAAAAATCAGGATCGCAGCAGCGGACAATATGACGGCGCTTCTGTATCCCGTCTTCTTATTCAGGACCAGGGTTACCATACCCGTCAGGATAAAAACACCGGGCAGCAGAGCCAGCAGAGCTCCGGCAATCATGAAATTCTCATTCCACGGAATGAAATCGATCAATCCCGAATTAATGCCGTCAAGCCATAAGGTGGAATAAAACATATCCCAGAAACTCGTCAAACCGGCATAAAAGGGTCTGTGCAAGGCCTCGCCGAAGGACAGCAAATGCGGCCATATCCGATAGCCGGGATCCTGCCACCACTGCATCATTTGCAGCGGATCAAATAATCCCATAAAGGCATTGCCGAGTTTCAGGTAATTTCTCAGATAGTACCAGCCGGCAACGATTACCGGAATAAGAAAAACAATCAAAACCGGGCGCAACGGATTCTTGAAGTCTCCTTGAACCGGCCATACATGAAAAATCAGCACCAGCAGCAAAACCGGCGCCAGCAGCAAAGCGGTCATCTTGGAAAGAAGGGCCAATCCCCATACAAACCCCATCACGACAAAATAACCGTTTCCGTGTTCTTTCCGATCGGGCAGAATCAGTCCTACGCTCAACAAAACCAGTACAGACACCAGACAAGCCGTCAGAGGTTCATTGCCCACATACTGACAGACGTAGGTGTGAACCGGCAGCAGGGAACCGGCGATGACGGCAATGATCTGCAAATCTTTTCTTTGTGCAAAAACCAATCGCGCCGTGCGGTAAACAATTTCTATCTGGAAAAGCCCGCAGAGGATCGGAATGATCGTCATAATTTTGACCACAGACGGTAAATCCAGCCATTTGATGAGCACGGCGTAGAGCGGCGCACTCAACAGATAATTGAGCGGGGCTTGAAACATCTGCCAGCCTTCCGGAGCCAGAGGAAGTGTGCCTTTCGTCGCGATATAATCGATATAGTCAATATGGCCCCAGACGTCGCTGCCGGCCTGATAGTTGAGTTTGAACATGTTGTTGATCGATAATATTGCCCACAAGCCCAACAGGCCCCAGCGCACGTGACAAGGTTGAACAATCCATCGCAGAAGATTTGGCCATATTTTTTTACCACTGCCGTATGCCCAAGCCAAACAAAACACCAGGATGAAAACGACGGACAGACAGGGCCATACGGCGCGAAGCGCCTCAAAGGATGTCGGAAATTTCATAATAACCGCGGGTGGCGTGAACGTGGTCACCGGCACGGCCTCGCTCCAGTTCTTACCGTCGTAAGACGCAAACCATCCTGTTCCGGTTTGGACCGGAAGTTCTTCACTGTACGCCAGAAGAGCGGCATAAGAATTTTCACTGGTTACGGAAATAACGATTTCATGGCCACCCGGTGCAATGGCCAAAGGTATTTTGATATCATGAACCTGTTTCCATCGACTGAATTGATTATTTGCGGAATGAATTTTTACGCCGTCAAAGGAAACTGCTGCTGTTTTCAGCGCCTGCACAGAAATCCGGGCATCCTGAATCGTTTTATCCGTATGAAAAACATATTTAAAATGACATTGTATCCGGCCTGACGGTTTCGCCTGCAATTCGAATTCATCGTCATATTTTATCCACTGAGCTCCGGCACGATTGACAAGAAAAATAACATCGGGAGATTTTACATAAAACAGGATTCGTAAAACACCGCAAATAAGAATGATAGCGGCAACCAGAATCGCGGCAAGAAAAGGTTTTTTAACGAAATCGATGGATGAACGCATGATCATTTGCAAAAAAACCGTCTTTTAAAAAAAGTTTTATGTTATCCTGTATAATGTAGACAAGTCAAAATAACGGGTTTTGATCGTTGGAAAAGTTATATGGGATATCCTGTTGATGTGTCAATCAGAAACTGGTGATGCGGGTCAATGACCGTTTGGACATCAAACGGCTTGTGCCGATTGTTTTATGTTGACACCCCGCAACAGATTCATATAAATTCGCATCATACAGATTTATTGACATAAAATGTGGCCATGCACATCATTGGAAAACGGAATGACGAAAAAAACATATATATGGCTATGGTCGGCGTTTCTGGCATGTTTGACATTATTACCCTACCTGCAGATGCATTCGCATGATTTTATCATTTGGGATGATTCTTTTTACATTTACGACAATCCGTTGGTCACGCAAGGCCTCAATCTGCTTGGCGTCGGTTGGGCATTCATCACATTTACAACAGCAAACTGGCATCCATTGACCTGGATCAGCCATATGCTGGATTCCAGTATTTTCGGCCCGACACCGTTTGCCGCTCATCTGATAAACAGCCTCTGGTATACGGGCTGTATTCTCTTGTCCTTCTTTTTATTTTTGCAGCTCGGCGCCTCTGTTCCGGCGGCCTTTTTGATGGCGGCCTTTTTCGGACTGCATCCGCTGCATGTGGAATCCGTCGCCTGGGCTTCCGAACGGAAGGATCTGCTGTGTGCATTTTTCTTTCTTTCCGCCATGCTCGCTTATCTGTATTACGCGCGCAAAAGAATTTTATCTCTGTACCTGCTGACAACGGGTTTCTTCATTCTGGCGCTGCTGTCCAAACCCATGGCCGTCACGTGGCCCTGCGTTGTTCTTCTTTTCGACTATTGGCCTCTGGACCGCTGGAAAAACGATGCGAAGCAGGTCATGCTTGAAAAAATCCCCTGGATCGTGCTGGCCATCCTTTCATCCATTATCACGGTTATCGCCCAACATCAGCGTGACGCCGTCAAATCGCTTGTTGAATTTTCCTTAACGGACCGGCTGGCCAACGCGGCGATCTCTTATCTGATTTATGTTCGTCAGACGGTCTGGCCTTCCGGACTGACTGTATTTTATCCTTATCCTCTTCATATTCATATCGGCGATGCCCTTCTGGCCTGCTTCTTTCTGCTCCTCATAACCGTCGTCGTCCGTCAGAAGCAACAATACCCCTATCTTTTATGGGGCTGGTTATTTTATCTGGGCGTTTTGTTTCCCGTGATCGGCATGGTTCAGGTGGGCAGTCAGGCCCATGCCGACCGGTATATGTTTTTGCCCCAACTGGGACTGATTCTGGCGGTCGGACTTTTTCTGGACAAAACCGTTGTGAAAATGAAACTGCGCCGCGGGCTGGCCGTTCTGATGACGATCATTGCCGCGGTTCTCATGATTATTACATTCAGGCAGGTGTCCTACTGGAAGGACAGCAAAACTTTATTCTACAGGAATCTGGAGATTGTCGGCGAAAATGAACTGGCCCATTTCAATCTGGGCTCGGCGTATCTGGAAAACAACGAATTGGACATGGCCGTCATCCATTTAACGGCTACGGCGCAAATGAACCCTCAAGATGCGACAACGTTCAACAATCTGGGCATCGCTTACGCACGGCAAAAAAAAGACGCGCTTGCCGAAGCATGTTTTCAACGGGCCATTTTACTCGATTCCCGGACGGCGCAACCGTATGTCAATCTTGCCGTTCTAAAAACAAATCAGCGGCGCTTTGACGAAGCGCTTGGTCTCATCAACACAGCCGTACAACTGGCGCCGGATTATAAAGAGGCAAGGGATATACGAAACGAATTAGTAAAGACGGTGCTCCGTCATAAAAACAACGACGATGGCCGATAAAAACAAACAAGAAAAGATGATTCCGGAGATATCGGTCGTCATCCTGTGCTTTCAGGAAGGGCGAAGATTAAGTGCATTTGTCAATCGAACGATCGAGATACTGGAGAGCCTGCCGGTATCCTGGGAAATTGTTCTGGTCGCCAACTGGAACAACGAAAACGACGAAACCCCCGGAGAAGCCAAAAAAATAGCTGCGCAACAAAATCATATCAAAGTTGTCAGCGAGTTCAAAGAAGGCGGCATGGGCTGGGATGCCCGGAAAGGTTTTGAGCAAGCCTCCGGCAGGTTTATCTGTCTTATCGACGGAGACGGTCAAATGCCGCCGGAAAGTATCACAGACGTCTATGAAAAAATAAAAAGTGAAAAACTGGATTTTGTGATGACTTACAGGACCGAACGCGGAGACAGCTGGCTGAGGAAAATGAATTCCTATACATACAATCTGGCCTTCAGGCTCTTATTCCCGTCCGTCAGGGTCAGAGATGCCAATTCCAAGCCGAAAATTTTTACCAGAGAGGCGTATTCCAGAATGAGCCCTAAAGCCAGCGACTGGTTTCTGGATGCTGAGATGTTAATACAATGCGCGAGAATGAAATTGAGAATGGCAGAAGTACCCGTGACCTTTGATAAATGCCTCAACCGAAAATCTTTCGTGAAGATCGATGCTATTCTGGAATTTATCAAGAACCTTTTATCCGCCAGGATAAAAGAATTTTTCATCAGGAAAGACTGATCACGCCATATCGGGATTCGCCTTTCAACATTACCTTGACATGATGGTTTATATTACCTATATTTCCACACCTTAAATAAAAATACATTTATCCGCTATTGAATGGGTTGGAACAGCTTTGTCCGATTTCGAAAACAGCAGACTGTCTGAATGCACATGATAAAAGATAACCGGTAATGAACGATATGAAGATAGCTTTTTTCAACATAGCTCATGAATGTCTGGCCATATCCATCTTATCTGCGATCGCCCGTCAGGAGGGGCACTCCGTCAAATTACTGCATTCACCGACGCTATTCAAGGACGGTCTCACCAGGGAATTCAAACGTCTGGCAAGACTGTTCAGTAACGACAAAGAAATATTCGCACAGCTTAAGGCTTACCAGCCCGAATTGATCGCGTTTTCTGTAGTAACTTTTCACTATTCGATCGCGGTTCATTATGCTGAAATTTGCAAAAAGCTTTGCCCGAAAGCTAAAATTGTTTTTGGCGGCATCCATGTTTCCTGCGTCCCTGAAGTTGTGATTGAAAATAACTTTGTTGATTATGTGGTCATCGGTGAAGGGGAAAACGCTTTCCCAGAAATCATCAAGCATATTGAAAAAGGATGTCCGCCGGAGCCGATTGTTAACACGTGGTATAAATCAAGCAACAACTCCCTGATTAAAGGAAAGCAGATCGGTTTTCTACAGGATCTCGATTCCCTGCCTCATTACGACAAGGAAATCTGGAAAGACATTTTCCCGCTGAGAACATACTATCTCACGATGGCGTCCAGAGGATGTCCTTACAATTGCTCTTACTGCTTCAATCATTTTTTCAGAACCATCCCGGAAGAAAAATCAAATTATGTCAGACGACGGAGCGTAAAGCACGTCATTGAAGAGCTTTCCGTCGCCAAAACAAAATACCATATTCACACCATTGAATTCTGGGACGACATCTTTATATTCGACAAGAAATGGCTGAAAGAATTTCTGGAAGCATACAAAAAAGAAATTGACCTTCCCTTCAAGTGTTATATCCACGTCAATTTATTTGACGAGGAAATCTGCATATGGCTCAAAGAAGCCGGCTGCCGGTGGGTAGATTTCGGCATTCAACACATTAACGAACAATACCGGAAGAAATACCTCAAACGCCATGAGACCAATGCCAATATCGAAAATACGCTGAGGCTCCTGAAAAAACATAACATTGTCTCATTTGCCGATTATATTGTCGGCCTGCCCGGGGATACGATCGAACACAATGAGGAAGCCAGGCTGTTTTTTTTGAAAAACATGCCCGATATCATCGAACCTTACTGGATGTCCTACCATCCCAAAACAGAAATCATTCAAAAAGGATTTGAGCATAATGCTCTTAATGAAGAAAAGATGAATGCGATCCATCGCGGACTGAAGCACAGCTATTTTGAAAGTTCACCGGCATCGAAGGACTATCACGACGATTATTATTTCATTTTTAAAGTGCTTCCCGCTCTGCCGGGCTTTATGAGGACAAGACTTACGTATGATGTAGCTCGTAAAATACCGTACTTTATAAAACTGCCTTTTTTTCTTTACTCCATTTTTTATCTGGCCATTAAACACAACAGCCCGCGCATAAACTATCTGACAACACTGTATTTGAAGCAGATGTGCTGGATTATAAAATCAAAATTTTCCAGCCCATGATCTCTTGCATCCAAAACGTGCAAACGCGATGCCGGTTGCGTCAATTAAAGACAGCCTCGGGACGATATTCAATTGACAGAGCGGATTCTTCTTCATATACTTTCCGCAAACGAAATTCATATTTTTTCAGTAGAGGCTTTTCAGGGATACTTCATGGCGCCAAAAGTTTTGCTTTCATCTGTGTTCAAGCCGTTCGCGGTCAATGATTTGTATTCGCGCAAAGAATCCATTCTCGAGCTTTTTCACAATCAATTGACCAAATATCAAGGCATCTATTCCATCCGCACGTCTTACGATTCCTACGGCATTCATGCCATCGCCAATAATCTCGGCACCCCCTGCACGGTGCTTGATTTTCCCAGCCAAAAAAGATTTATCCGGGAAATTAAAAAAGGCTATGACTATGTCGGCATCAGTTCGATTGTGCAGAATTTTCAGAAAGTCAAATGGATGGTCGAGCAAATCAGAAATATCTCGCCGCAATCCAAAATTATCATCGGGGGATTTTGTGCGGATATTCCCGACCTGCAAAAGATACTGGACGTGGACTATGTCTGTCTCGGCGAAGGAATCAGTTTCATGCGCGATCTGCTGGGCTTGCCCGCAGAATTTCAATTTAAAAACCCGGACATCAGCACTGCTTTTCGCGAAATACTGGGCGTCCCTCTGTTCGGTATTCCCAAAGTTCCTCAAATCGCCATTGGTCTCGGATGCTCTTACGGATGCGATTTCTGTTGTCCCAGCCACTTTTTCGGCAGACGACACATCAACTTCTATAGAAGCGGCAGGAAGTTGTTTGACGAAATCTCACGTCTTTATGATCAATTCAAACCGAATCTGATTTCTTTCATCGGCGACGATAATTTTTTGATTGATCTCAACCGGGCGGAGGAACTCCGGCGCTGTGTTCTGGAAAACGGCAAGGTTTTTAATTTTCTTATTTTTGCCTCCGCGGACAAGATTGTTGATTTCGGAATAGAAAAATTAGCCGAGATGGGAGCTGAAACAATTTGGATCGGCAGAGAAAGCCGGTTTTCCGGCTATCCTAAAAACAGAAATATCGACATGAAAGAACTTATCGGTCAATTGCGGAGTTATGGCATCAAAACCATCCTCAGTTCCATTCTGCTTCTGGATGGACACACCAAAGAAAACATCCGCACCGATATTGAGGAACATATTGCCTGCCGTCCCACATTCAGCCAATTCTCACATTACGCTCCCCTTCCGCAGACACCCCTGTGGAATAGGATGCGCGACGAGGGCAGGCTGCTACCGGGAACCCCTTGGGAAGAAATGCACGCTTTCAATGAACCCTGGTTTCATCATCCCCATTTCACCGTGCAGGAAGGCAAAGCCATACAGGAACATGCCTATCTGCGCGATTTTCATGAACTGGGGCCTTCGCCTCTGCGAGCCATTGAAATAGAATACGAAGGATGGAAAAATCTTCATCGTTCTGAAAAATCACATTTCAGAGCCAGAGCGCATTTCTTATCTCAACAGCTCAAACGACATAAAATACTGCTTCAGGCGATGCATGATCTGGTCCCTACGGAACACATGCGCCACTTAATAAAAGACGTTCAGATAAAAGTGGAAAATTCATTCGGAAAAACCAATTCCCTTGAAATTGCTGTCGCACACGGAATTTTTCTGGCTGGCCGCTTGCGCGAATTCCGCAATCGCCATTGGGGCGATGTGATACAACCACGTACAAAGATTGCACATTACAACTCCTGACACAATAAATAATTGGACATGCCAACGGGTCAATGCCTGTGATTGCCAATATTTCCTTGACAGAAAAAATTTTAGTTTCTAAAGTTGATCCACAGGCGGAAATCTTTTGTCAAACGGATATTGATCACTATAATTTTTCATGAATATTTTACTGGTAAATCCCGTCACCAGCAACATTTCCCTGTCCTCTCCCGATCTGGGGCTGGGATATCTGGCCGGAGCGCTGAAAAGGAAAAACCATCAGGTTCACATCCTGGATTGCGTCAATCTCAAGCTGTCTTTTGAACAATTCGAACATTATATCGACTCTTGTGATGCCGATGTGATCGGCTTCAAGGTCTTTTCCACCGATGTCTTTTCGGTCAAACAATCTCTGCAGCGCGTGAAGAAAAAACGTCCGGGTATGAAAATCATTCTCGGCGGAGCGCATCCTTCAACGTTCCCCGAACAGACGCTGCAATATTTCGAAGAAGCCGATTTTGCCATCAGAGGTGAAGCGGAAAAAGGACTGACGGATTTAATCACACACCTGTCTCAGCCGGATCAAATTGCAAAAGATCAGATTCCCGGATTGATCTGGAGAGAAAGCGGAGCCATCAGATGCAATCCTCCTTTGTTCATCGAAAACCTTGACGCCCTCGGTTCACCGGATTGGGATTTAATCAATCCATGCGATTATCCTTTCCAGACATCTTACTTTGCCCGGTCAAAAATCGTCGCGCCGCTCATTATGACCCGCGGATGCCCTTACCACTGCACATTCTGTTCCTGCCGCGCAATCACCGGCCATAAGATCAGGGCCCACAGCGTTTCTTACATGATCCATCAAATCAAACTGCTGCAATCGCGCTTCGGCATCAGGGAGATATGTTTCATTGACGATAATTTTCTAGCCAGGAAAGATCTGGTCATGGAGTTGTGTGAAAAGATCATTGCTGAAAACCTGGACATCCGGTGGTCTTGTTTCGGCATTCGTCTGGACCTGGTTGACGAACGCGTGCTGGACCTGATGGAAAAATCCGGCTGCTATTTATTAACCGTGGGTATCGAATCCGGATCCCAGCGGATTCTCGATCATATGCAAAAGAAGCTGACGCTTGAACTCATTGAAGAAAAAATCAAACTCATCAACGGCAAAACGCGCATAAACGTTATCGGCAATTTCATTCTTGGTTACCCGTTGGAAACTCAGGACGACATTTCCCGGACCATCAAATTCGCCAGAAAACTCCCGTTATACGGCGCAAACTTTTTTCCGTTTCATCCCACGCCCGGCACCGAAATTTACGACAGGCTGATAGCAGAAAAAAAACTTGGGACAATTGACTGGCAAAACATGGGACAGGACATGAAACCTTACATTCCGGAAGGCATTTCCCGCCAGCAATTTACGTGGTTGTTTGCGCTGGCATTTATGAATTTTTATCTCAGGCCGAAAGTCCTTGCAAACGTTATTTACGCCACCCGTTCTCTTGATAAAGTAAAATATATTGTTGACAGGATTTTGAAAATCACAAGATAATTACTTCGGTTTACTGCTGACCCACGGTTTTCCGGCATGGTCCCGTCTTACTAAATTTAATCGGCTGATCATCGTCGGTCGAACTCACATTTGTTGTATTGACTGAATATCGATTTCTGTATAGCCTATAAAAAATGGTGGGCATCTTTGATGATTGGGAAAACGCATCGGGAACCATCAAACGTTTAAAACGCAGGAAGGGAGTTTTTTCAGACAGTATGCGGAAGAATCATTACTGGAGCCGATGACCAGAATCGAACTGGTGACCTACTGATTACGAATCAGTTGCTCTACCGGCTGAGCTACATCGGCATCCGTACGCGCTTCTCTCTATCGGTACAGAGAGGCACATCATTTATCGTAAGGGGTATCGATTGTCAAGTTTTTACATCATTTCGCAAAGAAGGCCCGCACCATGATCTTTTTTCTTCTGATTTTCTTAAGTCTTTACAGCGCAATTAATTTTTATTTTTTCTTTAAGGCCAAAAGTGCTCTTCATTTTTCCGGGAAGATGGAAGTTGTTATAATAATTTCAATCATTTTCCTTATTCTGGCCCCAATCGTCATAAAAATCGTGGAAAAGCTCAATCTGGAAGTTATGGCCCGCCTCATAGCATATTGCGGTTATCTCTGGATGGCTTTTGTTTTTTTGTTTTTCTTTCTTCATATTTCCTTCGATCTGTTCAGAATCGTGTCAAAGATATTTTCTCACAACGCCGGCATGCCCCCTGCAAGGAATGCTTGCTTCGTCATGGCTGTTGTGCTTGCCTTTTCTTTTGTCGTCTACGGTTTTTTTGACGCGCAGAAAATTCGGATTAAACGACTGCAGATTCATAGCGAAAAATTATCGCCGGATTATGACGTCATACGCATTGTTCAAATATCCGACGTTCATATCGGTTTAATCGTCAGAGAAAAGCGTCTGCAGAATGTCCTGGAAAAAGTTCAAGATGCCAAACCGGACATTCTGGTTTCCACAGGAGATTTGCTGGACGGTGAGCTGGACCATGTGGAATTTGCAGCCAGGCAACTTGCCGCGATAAAACCACGGTTCGGCAAATATGCGGTTACCGGTAATCACGAATACTACGCCGGCATTGAAAAAGCTCTCAACTTTACAAAAATTGCCGGGTTTAAAATACTGCGGGATGAAAGAACAACCGTGGCGGGAATGAATATCATCGGCCTCGAAGACCCGACAGGGAGAGAAAGAGGCTGGAGAGAAAAAAATATTGATTGGTCAAGTCTTTTTCCCGATAAGCAACAGGAAGCGTTCACTTTATTATTAAAGCATCAGCCGACAATCAGAGAGGATAAAAATTTCGACTTGCAGCTTTCCGGCCATACCCATGGGGGACAAATTTTTCCATTCATGTTCCTGACGAGAATTTTTTTCCCGAAAAACAGCGGATATCATCAATTATCCGATAACAAATCCGTTTATATAAGCAAGGGAGCGGGCACATGGGGACCGCCTGTTCGTTTCTTTGCACCTCCGGAAATAACCATTATTGATGTAATAAAAAAATAATGCTCTTTAATATCCAATATTTAAGGAAACGAAGCGCTATTGTTTTCATTATCGATTTCAAAGTACGGGCATTCCGGTAAAAAAAATTGTCCTATAAGGCTTAAGTGCTTAAAAAAACGTTTATATTTTCATTCATAAAATGCTGTTTCTCCTTGACAACAGAGACATGCTTGTATATTATTTCGCCACTTTGTAAAAATAAGTTTATTGCTTCAATCGAAAGCCCTTTTTTCTTTAAACACCGGCTTTTAACAAAAAGATAACTGTGTGATTTGAGAAACGGGGGCGAGTTGTTAAAAAATTTTGACGAGCTTTTTTCGCTTTTCAATATGTTTTTTAAGAAAAAAGTAAATATTTTTATGCATTCGATAAATGATATGAAGAAAAGTGGTGATGACGTTTCTCGGCATATTTTATTTTAAAAGTATATTATCGCGTAACCAAACTACTTAACCCAAAGGATATTGATGAAAAGAAAATTTGTCATTGTTTTGTCATTATTGTTTTTTTTAACCTTTACCCTTCTTGCGGCCCTGCCGGTTATGGCCAATGAACCTCTTGAGGGGATCCAGCTTGCGTTAAGGGGTGTCAGTGCGGACGATGCAAATGCGGCCGCTGATCAGGAGGCAGTAAAAGCTCCGGAACAAACAGCAGACGTTCAAGAAACGAAAGCGGTCGAAGCGCCTCCCGTTGCCCAACCGCAAACGCCATTCACGACTCAAGAGGGTTCGGCAAAAAGCATCGAGCAGGAGTTAAAAGAACTTAAAGAGGAAATTCAAAAATTACGGGGAGAAAACGAAGCGCGCAAAAAGCTGGAAATCCCCGAAGAAGAAAAAAACCAGACCATTGACGACATACTTTCTGCCGCAGGCCGGCAGTATTCTCTCTTGAAGAAAGGCACTGTCGGGCTGTCCTATACATTCAACTATGCGTATTACTCCGGCGATGCCATTGATGAATCCACAACGGTTTTGCGCAGGGTCAACCATAATCTGACCAATACCCTTGCGCTCGAATATGCTTTTTTTAATAATCTCACCGTCAGTTCCAATTTCCCTTTCGTCTACAAATATAATAAAGTGGGAACTGATGAATCTCTGGACGTAACGGATCTGGGAGATATCTCCATCGGATGCTCGTGGCAGCCGTTTAAAGCCGGAGGTCGCATCCCCACAACCATATTATCATTGAGTTTGTCCCTGCCCACAGGAAGCAGCCCCTTCGAAATTAATTATGAAGACGAACTGGCAACCGGTGCCGGCTATTACGGAATTGGCGCGGGGGTTTCGTTCAGCAAGGTGCTGGACCCGCTGGTCGCCTTCGGCAATTTAAATTATACCTACGGCATACCCGAAAGCGGCCTGTCTCAAATTCTGTATGAGGATCCTTCTGACCCGGCATCGAAAATATATCTGGAAAAAGTCGAACCGGGAAGCAGCATCGGAGTGTCCATGGGATTCGGTTATGCCCTATCCTATCAGGCTTCTTTGAATATGAGCGCGCAATTCAGTTATGCCTTCGGCAGCAAATACAAATCCAACACCGGCACCACTGAAACAGGCAGTTCCCTCTCTTCATCATTTAACGTGGGAACAGGCTGGAGAATAACTCCTTTACGATCAATATATGCTTCTGTCAGCATGGGACTGACCAATAACGATCCGGACGTGTCTTTGTCGTTGCGTTTACCGTATGAATTTTAGGAGAAGCTATATAAGAACTTTTTAACGATCAGAAAAAAATGTTTTTTACGTTTTATCTTACAACATAGTAATGGGGGAGGGATGATGACAATACTTTCAAAGATCAAAAGGTTGATTACCCATTTATCATTACCTTTACCGGTATTATCTTTTTTCCGAAGGAAAATTTTTAATTCGAATAAATTGCTTTTGTATGTACCGATCTGTTCTTTGTTCATTACATTGGCGGCGGTTTTATTTTTCGGCCTGCACCAGGCAGAAGGCGCTTTCAATGAATCCATGGCCATTGACACCAAAGCCATTTCACTGGCCAACAACGTGACGGCTGATCCTCCGGGAACCGCATCTATTCATTATAACCCTGCCGGACTCTCTTTTATGGGGGACGGCAGTTACATCAGTGCGGGCCTCATTCCTGCGGTTCTCAAAATGTCAGGGACATTTGAATCCGACCCCAACCATCAGGCCTTTCATGATTATCATGGAAATGTCATTGTTGATCCGCTTGCCGGAAGATCCAGCAGCACCAGTACGGGCAGAATGTTCATTCCCATTCTGAACGACACGGCACCGGCCGTTATGGGTCCGATATTCGGTTTATCCTACAGAAAGCCCGGCTCCAAATGGACGTTTGGATACACGACCTATGCCCAGTACGGCGGTGGGTGGGAATATGGCGACGATGATCCGGCGATGTACGGCGCAAAATCCGTGTATCTGCAGCATCTGATTTATGCCGCTCCGGCCATCAGCTACCGGATCAACAACAATCTGGCCGTGGGCGCCTCGTTCGGCATCGGACAGACGGCCATGGGACTGGAACTGAAAATGAGAGGTCCCAATGAAATCGTCAACATAACGAAAATTCTCGGGGACGCAACACAGGGCATGGCCAATCCGCTCTTCGACGTCACGGTTCCCCTGCCGCTTTTCGCCGGCGGCGTCGGGGTTTATGATAATATAGGCGATTTATCATTAAGTTTAAGAGATGATTTTTCTCCCTCTTATAATCTGGGAGTGTTGTGGGAACCCTTTGACTGGATAGCACTCGGACTTTGTTATCAGAGTGCCGTTAAATCAAATGTGTCCGGCAAATTCAGTCTGAAATACAGTGAAGACTGGCAAAGAATGGTGGACTGGTCGGGCAGTACCGCTGTCATGCAGATTTCGTCGATCATTTTTGACCTGCCTTACACGGCCACAGAAGAACAAAAGGGAACCGTCTCGACGACTCTGGAATTCCCTCAAATAGTCAATGTAGGCGTCAAACTCAAACCGACAAAGCGACTGTCTCTTTTAGGCGAAGTGCACTGGGCGGAATGGTCCGCGGTCAAGGAAAACGATCTCAAGTTTGATCAAAAGGTTCAATTTCTCCAGATGGCCAAATTCATGGGTTACAGCGGAGGATCATACAATATGAAAGTGGCCAGAGAATTCGAGGATACGCTGAACTGGGGCGTGGGTGTGGAATACCAGCTGCTGGATTGGCTCCAATTGCGAGCCGGTTACGAAAACCGTACGAGTTCGACTATTGATGAATATTACGATCTTATGTACGCCCTTCCCTCCATGCGCTATTTTGGCGCCGGCATGGGAATTCAATGGAAAGATATCGATATTGACCTCGCACTGGGGTATATGATCAGTAAATCATATAAAATCAAGCCCGGGCAAAGCAAGAACATGAACTCCTATACACTGGGAGACGGTCTGAATACATCTTACCGGGGGTTGAGTTATGAACAGGAAGTATCTGTTTACCTGGCCTCATTGAAGGCTACGATGCCACTTCATATCGTGACCGATATGATTTTTGGGTTACTGCCGTTTAAATTCGGATCCTCCAAGGGCAGCAAGGTTGCAGATCTTAAAGAACCGGTGGATTCATCCGCTAATTTCATGAATAATATGCGTTACAAAAACAAGTATTATTTCATTGAAGACAGCGAATAAGATTGATGCTTGATTCCGGTTGCCGGGTCAAAGGAGTGCTTACGATTTGGCTTTACGATGAAATGATTGCATTTTCCGCATATCCTCTTCCATCGCGCGGAGATGCTGCTCTCTCGGTTCATACCATGTGCTGACATTGTTTTTATAAATATCATAAATCACCCGGCTCGCCTGGGGATATACGTTCACGTAAATATTGAAGACATTCAGCAAAACCACCGGATCCTTCACATTCCTGAAACGCGAGGGCCCCAGGTCAACCCATTGCACTTCGGGCGGAACGGCGGCCAGCATGGATTCATGAATCAGTACAGCGGCATTCTTCTCGAAATAGACAAGTTTCCATCCCGCCTTTAAAAAGTCTTCAATTAAAAAATGTCTGTTGTAATGGATGATGGCTGTTTTAAAAGGATAGCGTTGATTAAAACGCATCATGTCCTCAGGCGTTGGCGCCATGCGTTCCAGTTGCCAATAATCAGGCGCAACCTGTTTATGATAGGGGACAAGACGCGGGTCAATGAAAACCTTATAGTCGGGATAAAGCGCCCAGATCAGGTAACCGCCGAGCAGATAATCGTTAAATATCGGCCCCTCGAGTTTGTACTTTTTTAAAAACGCCACTTCTGCAACAGGGACGCTCTCGTCAAGCCCGGTTCCGAACCACCGGTTTCCCGTATCGAATCTTATCGTAGAATAAGAAATACCGGCAAACAATAAAGCAAAAACCATCAAGGACAAGAGGGTGATCCTCGCAGCACCCTGATATAATTTCAAGCGATACAGCAAATAAAAAAGTGTGAAAAAAAACACCAGGGGAAACATGTAGGTCGTTCTCACCACAGTCATGCTTCCTATAAATGTGGCGATCGTGAGAATCAAAAAGGCACAATCAACGGATTTCTTTTTTAAAAATTCATAGAGGAAAAGCCCCCCGAGGGCCAATATCATGAGGGTCATGGTAAAAGCAATGATGCCTATTTTAAAAAAGGAGACATTCATGTCTTTGATATCTTGAAAACGGGGCCAGAGACTGGCATAGGCCTGAATATACCCGGTGTTTATCGCCAGGGCGTCCGATGATGTTACACTCCGATAAATACTGATCAGATAGTCTATGCCGTATGGATTGAACAAAATAGCTATTAAAGATAAAAAACAAACAATGATCAGATGCCCAATTTCATTAACTGTGAAAGATTTTTGCGGGAAAAAGAATTTGTTTAAGATTTCACCCGCGGTAATGCAAGCCAAAAAACAAAATCCCAAAAGGAAAGCACCGTGCAGATTAACCCACACCAAGAAAATTAAGGGGTAAATATAAAAAAACATTTTTTGCCGGCGGATTTTTGCCAAAAGAAAAATATATCCCATCCAGGCCAGAATCAGCGGAGAAAACAATTCGGGTTTGTAAAAACTGCAGGAGGCGGAACAGGATACACCGATGGCGGCAATAACGGTTAACGCTGTAACATCCAGTCGTTGGCCTGTCGATCGCAGGAAAAGGTAAAAAGAAAGGAAAATTCCGAAAAAGATCAGCCACTGAAACAACCACAGACCGAATCCGCCCATGCAATGATATATGAGGTAAAGAATAATACTTCCCAGAAACGTATTATAAATCCAGCCGGAATCTGCAGGCGTCCAGGAAAAAATGGAATGATCGATCACCAGGGTATGGTGGGTTAAATAATATTTGCCGAGCGCCATCTGCCACCATAAATCATAATCCCCTCGCGGCAGCGGATACGCCAGGAAAATCAGCAGGGGCACTAAGATCGCTGTCATCCATTTTAGACCGGGGGAAGCAGCCAGTCTTTCAGAAACGGCAACCAGACAAGAAGTTATCGATGGTCGGCGGTCGCTTTTCCGACTTTGAGTCTTGAATAAATCGTTATCGGAAATTATTTCCTTTTCGCCCATGCGACTCCAGGTAACGAGAAAAAATTATTGTTCTTTCTCTTTATAAGTTCTTTCAACACCAGACCGCAAAACGCTAATCAAACCACTTATGGAATGTATAGCACCCCCTGGTGATTTCGAATCCGAATTTGACCAGAATTTTTTGCACGGCAATATTATTGAGCTGGGTGGAAATAACCATTCTTCTGGCGTCTTTTGACAAACACCACGCCATGGCTCTGTGCAAAAAAGACTGATATATGCCCTGCCCCCGGAAATCGGGATGAATCCCTCCCAGGAACAATTCACCCTCATCCGGATTATTCATGCGAAAAACGCCAAAAGCTACGATTCTGCCTTGAATCTCGGCTACCATAAAATTTTCATCGGAACCTTTTGCAACACAGGCTTTTCTTGCCCAGTCCACATAGACGTCATCGCATTTATCACGGTCCAGTCTTGGGTCAGCATGATAATGTCCGAAATAGCCTCGAAACGATTCTATCGCCACCTGCTCCGCGGCGCCTTCTTCTCCCCCCCGGATCGGTCTGAAATGGACATCATCGTCTGAAGAAGAAACTGGCCGCCTCAGAAGATCAAATGTATAATAAACGAGGGTATCCATCAGAAGGAACCCTTGTTTTTCCATGGATTGCGCCGCGTCCAGATCAGATATGCTGCAACGTGCAATTAATAATTTTACCGCATGGCTGACGCAGAAATCCAGGACAGAGGGAAGGCGATCCGCCGTCATATCAACCACTCTGGCTGTCTTAATACCAAAACGTTCCTGATCAATTTCCGAAATCAACACCTTGAATGCATCCGAACTCATGATGACCTCGCAGGGATCTTTTCCATGACTCAATCGGTTCTTTATCACTATTGACCCGTTTATGACATAAGTCTAGAAATATTTCATTGCTCAAATTATTTTTCCTTCATTCACGGAAAAACAACTCGGGCCTTTCCTGAAACGCCTTTTCCTTTAAACGGATATTGGAATCCATGGCGGTCAATGTTTCTTTCTTCATGAAGAAACCGTCGCTTACATTTCTCTTGAAGACATAATAAATGTATCGACCCGCCCTTGGATCAAGCCGGACATAAAAGTTAAAAACATTTATCAGAATTTCCGGATTCCGGACATGTTTGAAACGGATCGGGCTGAGACTGATGTTGCCCGCTATCGGCTCAATGAGGGGCAACAGCGATTGATGAATCAGGATGGCCGCATTTTTTTCAAAATATAACAAACGCCAGTCGTCTCCGGCTTTTAAAAAATCAAAAATAAGCGCCATCTGCCTGTAATGAAGAATGGCAATATTAAAAGGATATTTCTCTCTGAATCGACGGATATCATCCCGGCTGACATGTCTGATGGTGAATTCCATATAATCGGGGAATACCTGATTTCTGTAAAGACCGCCGCGCGGATCAATAAACACCTTGTAATCAGGATAAAGCTTCCACAGCAGATAACCGCCGATAACGTAATCGTTGAATACCGGACCCGGCAATTTATATTTTTTCAGAAATTCAACTTCCTGAACCGGCACGTAACCGTCAAGATCCCTTCCGAACCATTTATTGTCCGCCCCGTATTTTATGTTAAAAAAAGAAACCATGCCGAAAAAGAAAATAAAAACCATGATCGAAAAAACCGTCGCCCGGCTGCCGAATTTGGCCATCTGCAAACGGGAAACCAGCAGATAATAAAAGATAAAGAAAAAGACAATCGGGAAGAAATAGCTTGCCCGACTTGTTTCCATCCCTTTCCAATACATAGCCAGACTGACGATGCATAAAGCAAAATCACACGATTTGTGTTTCATCAGCTCATAGGCAACAAGACACGCAATGCTCATCATCATCAACGTTAATATCCAGGCCGTCATTCCGACACCGAATAACTCAGGCCCCATTTTTTTTAAATAAGGCCAGAGGCTGGCATAGGCCAGAACAAATTTGTCATACGGGCCGGAATAATCTCCCACGCCGACAGCGTGCATGATTGTCGGAACAAGGCTCTTCAAATAGTCTATTCCATAAGGATTGAGCAACGTGGCCGCTCCGGAAAGAATAAGGGCCAGGCCGAAATGCATCAGGTCTTCCGTCGTCAACGATTTTTTCGGAAAAAAAATTCTATTAAGAAATTCGCCGGCAAACGCCAGGCCGAGAAACGCCAGACCGACAATAAAGGCCCCGTGAAGATTGACCCAAAAAGTGAAAATGGGCGGGAAAAGATAAAAAAGATACCGGTTGCCCCTGATCTTGATATGAAAAAAAATATATGCCGTCCAACAGAATAAGAGTGCGGAAAACAATTCGGGCTTGTAATAACGACAGGAGATGGAACAGGCCATGGCAACGGCGGCGATCACCGTCGCGCTGTTGATATCCAAACGCTGATGGATTGATCGCAGAAAAAGGTAAAAAGAAAGAAAAACTCCGCTGAATATAAGCCATTGAAAAAGCCACAAGCCGAATCCCTCCGCCCAATGGTAAAACAGATAAACGGCGATGCTTCCCAGACAGGTATTATAAATCCAGGTTGGATCCGTCGGCGTCCAGGAAAACATTGAGAGATCCATTTTCAGTGTATGGTGCATGAGATAATATTGCCCGTGCGCCATCTGCCACCACACATCATAATCAATCCGGTCCACCGGATACTTGAGTAAAATCAGAACCGGAAGAAGGGAGATCATCAGCCACCTCAGATTGACTGATGCTGAAAGTTTTTCAGAAAAAGCAAAAAAAGCCGACGCCCGTAAAGGATGTTGACGGGCGTCATTGCCCGCATCAACGGGGTTGCTTCCGTTTTCTTCCCTTTCGTCCATAGAATGGGTTTTCCCCCTCGTGTTTTTCACAATACAAATTCATTTGTACTGCAGCGCTGAAAGGCATCAACGGACCCGATAAAAATCCATGATAGCCCCGACAACAGCCTGGACATCTTCTTCCGTCATCGCGTAGTAAAGGGGCAAACGCAAAAGACAGTTGCTGATCGCGGTCGTTACCTCCAAGGTGCCGCACGTCCTCCCGTATACTTTCCCGGCCGGAGAACTGTGCAGCGGCACATAATGAAAAAAGGCCGAGATCCCCCGGTCTTTCAAAAAAGAGGCCAGGTCGATTCTTTCTCTTAAAGATCCGGTGATCACATAAAAAATGTGACCGTTGCGGAAACAATCGTCACGTTGAGTCGGAAGCCGGATCAGCCCTTTTTCCTCCAGCGGCTCCAATTGCTTCCAATACACATCATAAATCGCATTGCGTCGGGCGATCATTTGATCGACGTTTTCCATCTGGGCATAAAGAAATGCGGCAATGATATCGCTGGGAAGATAGGAAGATCCGACATCAACCCAGGTGTATTGACTTAAGCCTTTCCGAATAAACTGACTGCGGTTGGTGCCCTTTTCCCGAATGATTTCCGCCCGTTCAACATACTTTTCATCATTGATCAGCAATGCGCCGCCTTCCCCCGAAATCATGCTTTTCGTTTCGTGAAATGAGCAGGCACCGAAATGTCCGATGCTTCCCAATGGCCGTCCTTTATAGGAACACAGGATGCCGTGCGCCGCATCTTCAATCACGAACAGCTGATGCCGACGGGCGATATCCGCAATGACATCCATCTCACAGGGAATGCCGGCGTAATGCACCGGCAGAATGACTCTGGTGCGCGGCGTCACAGCGGCCTCAATCAGCGCCTCATCAAGATTGAGCGTGTCGGGCCGGATATCGATAAATACAGGCATTCCGCCCCGCAAAACAAAAGCATTGGCCGTCGATGCAAAGGTATAGGACGGCATGATAATTTCATCGCCAGGCTGAATATCCGCCAGCATTGCCGAAATTTCCAGAGCCGCTGTACACGAATGCGTCAGAAGCGCTTTGCGGCAATGGAGTTTTTCTTCCAGCCAGGTCTGACATTTTTTTGTAAACGGACCGTCTCCGGCAGTATGGTTGTTTTCCATCACTGCCCGGGCAATATAAATAAGTTCCTTGTCGGCGATATACGGCTTATTAAAAGGAATCTCGATTTTATTCTTCACCATTCATCTTCTCCACACCGTGTCCATTTTCAGCCGTGATTTTTCCAAAGACGATCAGGCTCCTGTCCGAAGGCATAACCCCGACCGGGCAGGGTCAAAACTCAATAACGGTATTGCTTTCTTACGTCATCCGGATCTGATCTTTCACCACGTAGAGAGGTTCCCCTCTGGAGGCATTGAAAAATCGAAACAACGAAAACATTTTCAACGGACGATCGCCGGAAGAAGCAAGAATATCCACAGCCAGAGATAATCTTCGGCTGAATGTATAGCCCGATTTTCCATAAGGCCGTTTATCGTGTTCCACGTCAAGGGGCATCACGTCGAAGCCCGCCCGTCTGACCAGCAACGGCAGATAGAAAGATTGTTCAGGCAATTTTTTTATTTTATCAATAACCTGTCGGGAATAAATGCCGAAATTGGACTGCGCCGCATCGCTGTGCTGGCGGGTTACCCATCTCAAAAGACCGTGGAAGATACATGAAAATATGCGCTTGATGGTTTCATCGCGCCTTTCCACCCGACGGCCGATCACAACATTATATCCTTCCTGCGCTTTTCCCCAGAAGCGGGGAATCTCTTCCGGACGGTCCTGCAGATCACAATCCATGACGACTACCCATTGTCCGTGCGCCACATCCACCCCGGCTTTAATCGCATTGTGCTGGCCAACGTTCTTCGCAAGTTTCAGACCGATTACCCGGGAATCCTTCTTCGCCATGGCGCCGATGATCTCCCATGGTTTTCCCGGTCCGCAGTCATCGACCAGAATAAATTCGAAATTTTCCGAAATCGGGCTGACCGCAGCAACAGTCCGACAATAAAGAGGCATCAGGGTGATATCGCTTCCATAGACCGGCACAACAATGGACATATCCGGATTTCCAGCCATCAAGAACCCCTTGCAAATGATTGACCAACAAAATTTACTGATATTTTAAGGTTTTGGACATGAACCTTTGCATAACTTACCATCATTTTCAACTCTTTTGTATGTTGATTTTTTTTCAAAACCGGACTGTAAGAAAAAGCCGCTTTTGCAAAAAGCAATCAAAAATGAATTGGTTTTTCATAACGCCTGAGATTTCCATCAAGAGTCTTTCGGAACAGATTTCAGTCCACCCTGATCAGCATGGCGTCGCCCTGCGCGTGCCCGGAACAAATCCCGCAGACGCCCCAGCCCCCGCCTCGTCTTCTCAATTCGTAACCCAACGTCATTAAAATCCGCGCACCGGTCGCTCCGATGGGATGACCGTAAGCAATCGCCCCGCCGTTGACGTTGACTTTTTTAAACATTGTTTCCCTGGACATGCCCAGTATCGAACGGCAGCTTACCAGTGCGACTGCGGCAAAGGCTTCATTAATTTCAATGACCTCCATCTGATCAAGCGCCATGTCATTCTGATCCAGAATCTTTTTGATGGCCAATCCCGGAACGGTGGCGATATCCTTGGTCGGTTGGGAAACTTCAGCGTAATCCACGAGGGTAAAAATAGGCTTCAATCCCAGCTCATCAGCTTTCGCCCTGCTCATTAACAGACAAACATCTCCGCCGTCATTGACGCCGGGAGCATTCCCGGCGGTTACACTGCCGGGCCGGCCGGTAACGGTACTCGTATGATTAAATACGGGAGGAAGTTTGGCCAGACCCTCGAGCGTCGTTTCCGGACGCGGCCCCTCGTCTTTGTCCATGATCAATATTGTTTTACCCTGCCGGACTTCAACCGGAAAAACTTCGTCATCCAGTCTGCCTTCCTGCATGGCACGTACCGCGTTCATCTGAGAATTAAGCGCCCATTCATCCTGCTCCTGTCTGGAAAATCCGAATTCATCCGCAACTTCCGAGCCGTGAATGGCCATATGCCGGTTATAGAACGCATCCCAGAGGCCGTCGTAAACCATCGAATCGACAACCCGTCCGTTGGGCAGAGCCATTTTCGCTCCCCAGCGCATGTCCGGCAGAACAAAAGGACAGTTGCTCATGCTTTCCTGCCCGCCCGCAATACAGATCTCCGCGCGCCCCAAAAGAATCATCTGAAAGGCCAGATCAACGGTTTTGATGCCGGACGAACAGACCTTGTTGACCGTTATAGACGGAACAAATTCCGGCACACCCGCAAGAATCGTAGCTTGTCGACCCGGTATCTGGCCGCAGCCGGCGGGAACCACCTGTCCCATAAAAATATAATCGACATCCGACGGGGCCACTTTGCCCCCAGTGCGCCGCAAGACTTCTTTAATGGCCATGGCGCCGAGCTCCATAGCCGAAAAATTCTTTAACGCCCCGCCCGAGCGGCCGTAAGGCGTTCGACAGGCCTCGACACAGACCACCTCGCGGAACCGGGTATGGGGGTTCTTCATTTTCCGGCCCATTGTTGAAAAGTCCGGTTTTCTCTCTCCGAATTTCGCTATCGGCGCGTCTTTATAGATATCCGATTTTTTTCTTTCCAGTTTCTGCGGGATTTTAGCCATACAATTTTCCTCCCCTTTTTGTGTTTCGCTTTTCATAAAACACCCTATAAACCAGGATGAAAAATTTTTCACTTGTTTTTGCACAGGGCATTTTTAAAATCAATAGGTTTAGCGGATTTTTCCGGAAGATTAACAAAAAAACCGCCGGACGGATCCAATAATGGGATTGACGAAAGCAGAATAATGCTATAAAAAATCGCCAACCGGTGCAAATCAAGCAATTGTAAGGATCAAAACCATCCATGGACAAACGCCTGGCTTACAGAATTTTCTTTTTATTTTTGTTCATTGCCTTGTCGGCCATCATCTTTATTCATTATGATTTACACCATCTATTCCGGGACCGGGACAGGCTGGTCAATTTTATTCTTTCCTATCCTTACGACCAGTTTATTTTTGTTCTTGTGCAGATCATCCAGGTCGTCGCCGCCCCGATTCCGGGCGAACTGACCGGCATCATCGGCGGTTATCTTTACGGACCGCTGTGGGGAACTCTTTATTCAACCATCGGTCTTACAATTGGTTCATGGATTGCCTTCATGCTGGCCCGGTTTTTTGGGGAACCGCTTCTGGAAAATGTGGTTAAAAAAGAGGTTTTTGAAAAATTTGATCACTTTATGGAACACAAGGGTCTGCTGGTCTCCTTCCTGCTTTTTCTCATTCCCGGCTTTCCCAAGGATTATCTATGCTACATCATGGGAGTCAGCCGCATACCGGTCGGAACGTTCATTATTATCTCCACAGCCGGCCGCATTTTCGGCACCATCATGCTTTCGATTACCGGCAACGTCGCCCGCAACGGACAGTACATCCTTCTGACGGTTATTCTGATTCTGGGTGTAACGGTTTTTATTGCGGTTTATTATTATCATGACCGGCTCATTAACATACTGAAAAAAGAAGGGCCCAAACTCGGTCATGTAAAAAAAGAGAGAAGGTCAAAATGAATTTTGTCGATCACTTAAAAAACAAAATTATCCGGCAATCGCGTTTCATCACCCCGGCCGAGGCTATGGAGCTGTTCATTGAAGCGTCCGGCTTCTGTTGGTCGGTTCTGGCCGCCGCTTCCGAAATCCGGGAACATTTCAAGGGAAAGAAAATTATTTTCTGCGGAATCACCAACGCCAAATCCGGACGATGCCCGGAAAACTGCATGTTCTGCGCGCAATCCTCGCATTACAAAACGACTGTGCACTCGTATCCTCTGAAAAAAGCCGCACAAATCATTGCCGAGGCTGAAAAGGCGGTCAGAAACGGAGCGGAATGTTTCGGCATCGTCACCAGCGGCAAACAGTTAAAGTCGAAAAAAGAAAGGCTGGAAATCATCAGAGCCATTCAGGGCGTCCGCGAAACAGGTCTTTTCCCCTGTGCCTCACTGGGAATGATCGACAAAGCAACGGCTATGGAGCTCAAAGCGGCCGGGCTGTTCCGTTATCATCATAACCTGGAGACATCGCGGAGTTTTTTCAAAACCGTCTGCACCACGCATGATTACGAGGAAAGCGTCAAAACCCTCTGTGCGGCTAAAGAAGCCGGTTTGTCGGTTTGTTCGGGCGCGCTGATCGGCATGGGGGAAAACATTTCTCATCGCATTGAACTGGCTCAAACCTTGAGAAAACTTGATGTCGACTCCGTTCCTCTGAATATCCTTCATCCGGTCAAGGGCACACCTTTGAGTCATATGCGAGCGTTACCGCCCATGGAAATCCTGATGACCCTTGCCGTTTTCCGTTTCATGCTTCCGGACAGGGACATCCGGCTCTGCGGCGGAAAGGAAAAAAATCTGCGTCAATTGCTTCCCCTGGGTATTGTGGCGGGCGCCAATGCTCTGATGACCGGTAATGATCTGACAATCCCGGGACGGGACAGTTCGCTGGACCACGAGATGATTGCTGATCTGGGACTTACTGCGACGCGGGAACGGATTACCTGCACATGCAATATCGAAAAGCACAGCCGGCCGGAGACCGGCCCGAAAAGACGACCGGTTCAAAAGCACCCTTCATAATCCCGGGGTCGTTTATATCTGTCGTTTATCCAGCACCCGTTGGATCCGGCCTTGCTGTCTCGGAATGCTTTTTGATTCCACCAGACGAACAACGACATTAATTCCCGTGACCGACGCCAGACGTTTTTTTATCGCTTCCAGAAACGATCTTTGTTTCTGCAACTCCAGAGAAAATATTTTATCCGTCACCTCCACCACGACTTCCAGATTGTCCATGGCCCCTTCCCTTTCCACAACAATCTGATAGGGTGTTTCCCCCTGAGCCACGCTGAACAGGGCATCTTCGATCTGCGCCGGAAAAACATTGACGCCGCGGACAATGATCATATCGTCTGAACGGCGCATGATTTTTTTCATGCGGACCAGTGTCCGGCCGCACGCGCACGGCGCATAGTCCAACGAGGTCATGTCCCCCGTGCGGTAACGGATCATCGGAAAAGCTTCCCGGGTCAGCGTCGTGAGCACCAGTTCGCCCTCGGCGCCCGCAGGCAATACCGCCCCCGTTTCAGGATCAATAATCTCCGGGATAAACGCATCTTCATAAATATGCATGCCTTTTTTGCACAAACATTCGCCGGCAACGCCGGGACCGATCAGTTCGGAAATGACGTAGTTGTCGGTCGCTTTCAACGAAAGCCTGTTTTCAATTTCTTCGCGCATCTTCTCCGACCAGGGCTCGCCACCGAAGAGTCCCGTCTTCAGGGAAAGGGATTTGGGATCTATCCCCAGTTGATCAAGACGATCCGCCAGGGCAATGGCGTAACTGGACGTGCTGACCAGAACCGTTGATTTATAATCCTGCATGATCATGATCTGCTTGTCCGTGTTTCCGGTCCCCATCGGGATGACCGAGGCACCGATCGCCTCGGCGCCGTAATGCACGCCGAACGCGCCGGTGAAAAGTCCGTACCGGAACGTAATCTGCACCACATCATCGGGCGTCACACCGGCAGCCGTCATAAAACGCGCCGCCAGATTCGACCATATCTTGATATCGTTTTTCGTGTACCCCATCACGACCGGCTTGCTGGTGGTGCCGGAGGAAGAATGAATGCGCACCACCTCTCTGAGCGGAACGGCAAACATCCCATAGGGATAATTGACCTGCAAATCGTCTCTGGTGGTAAACGGCAGCCGGCTCAAATCGGCCAGGGAACGGATATCTTCCGCGATAATGCCTGTCTCGTTAAATATTTTTCTATAATGCGTGACATTTTTGTAAACCCGGTTGACTACGGCCTGAAGTCTTTCCAGCTGCAGCTGCTCGAGTTCATCGCGCGCCATACACTCGTGAGTCTGATCCCATATATTCATAAAATAACCTCCGTAAAGGGAAAGTTGTTGAAAAATATTGATGACGTTGACGGACCGTTCTTCTCCAAACTTCGGCTGCTTACCTTTCCCATATTTCTTTTTTATCCCTGCCGAGATACGCTCGCTGAACATCTTTGTTGTTGAGCAGTTCAGCAGCTGTCCCTTCCAGGATCATGTGTCCTGTTTCCAAAACATAACCGCGGCCGGCCATTTTCAGCGCCGCGCGCGCATTTTGTTCCACCAGGAGAACGGTGGTCTTCTGTTCTCTCGACAACGAGGCGATCACCCGGAAAATCTCCTGCACCACCATCGGCGCCAGCCCCATGGAAGGTTCATCCAGCAGCATCAGCTTCGGCCGGGTCATGAAAGCGCGGCCGATAGCCAGCATCTGCTGCTCTCCGCCGGACAAGGTTCCGGCCAGCTGTTTTCGTCTCTCCCGGAGGATGGGAAACAGATCATAAACCATCTCTTTATTTTTTTTAACATCACGGGCGCCTCCGAATATCCTGTGATGCAGGTAGAACCCCAGTTCCAGATTGTCTTCCACGGAGACAGGCTTAAACACCTGACGGCCTTCCGGAACCTGAGAAATACCAAGCCGCACAATCTGATGAACCGGAAGATTATTGATCGGCGCGTCGTTGAAGATAATCTGACCGCTTCTCGTGGGCACAACCCCTGACAAAGAATTCAGGAGGGTGGTTTTGCCGGCCCCGTTGGCGCCGATCAGTGTGACAATTTCGCCCTCGGCAAGATGCAGCGAAACGTTCTTCAGCGCCTGCGCCTGTCCGTAATATGTATTGATATTCTTTATCTTTAACATGGTGTTTACCCAACGGCTCCCTAAAAAACCGGCGATTAGACGCGGTCGAGACAAGGGTTGATACGCATTTTTGTTGCACGCTGCAGCATCGGACAATTTTTTAAAAACCTCATTATCCTTCACCGAGATACGCGGAGATGACTGCGGGGTTTTCCTGAATTTCCCGCGGTGTCCCCTCAGCCAGTTTTTTACCCAGGTTCAAGACCACAATAGCATCACAGACATCCATCACCAGGTCCATATCGTGCTCCACCAGAACGACCGTTACGCCGGATTGTCTTATTTTGCGAATAAGCAACGCCAGTTCGGCGGTCTCCCTGCTGTTCAATCCTGCCGCCGGTTCATCCATCAGAATGATCTTCGGCTCGGCAGCCAGCGCCCGGGAGATTTCCAGCAGCC
>Ga0209717_1000708_pt1 | contig 39541 bp, 32 predicted proteins | sample AD_UKC048_MetaG_FD_184418 | JGI IMG/M metagenome (GOLD analysis project Ga0209717, IMG submission 184418) | Active sludge microbial communities of municipal wastewater-treating anaerobic digesters from USA - AD_UKC048_MetaG (SPAdes) (version 2) | ecosystem: Engineered > Bioreactor > Anaerobic >...
CTTTATTGATAACTACACAAGGTTTTAATCCTAAGTCAATAGCTTTTTGTAACACAAAACGAGTTTGTGGCATTGGCCCTTCAAAAGCATCTACAAGCAGACAAACTCCATCTGCCATATTCAATACACGCTCTACTTCTCCACCAAAATCGGCGTGACCAGGAGTATCAATAATGTTAATTTTTGTACCTTTATAGACTACAGAAACATTTTTAGATGTAATTGTAATACCTCTTTCGCGCTCTAAATCATTACTATCAAGAATTAAGTCTCCAGTATTCTGATTGTCGCGAAATAAGTGACAATGATACATGATTTTATCAACCAAGGTAGTTTTACCGTGATCGACGTGGGCAATAATTGCAATGTTTCTAATAGCTTCCATCTAATTTTTTTTGAGGTTGCAAAGGTACACTTTATTTTCATATAAAAAATCTTTATCTTATAGTTTGCAATTTGTTAACGTATTTATCTAAAATGCATAGCTTTTAAAATAAGTTTTGAATGGTTATAAATAATAACTTAAATTTTTTATATTTGAATAATGAAAAACAAGACCAATCAAATAACCATAATATATATACTTGCTTCCATATTTTTGGCAATTATATATCGTGAAGTTTTTTCAATTGTACTTCCAACAAACCCTTCCTCGTTTAGCTTATTGAATGACATCCTGTTTATTCTATTTTCTGGAATCCTTATAAAATATGTTTTATATAAAAATGATATAAGAAACTCTGAAATTTACAGAAAATTAAAAAACACAAATAATGAAATTAAGGAGTCGAATGAAAAATATGATATAGTATCAAAAGCAACCAGTGACACCATTTGGGATTGGAAAATCACAGAAGACACCATGACTTGGAACAAGGGAATTGAAGCTGTTTTTGGTTATAAACAAGATGAAGTAGGCAAAAGTTCAACATGGTGGTTTGATAATATTCATCCAGAAGACAGCATTAAAATGTCTATAAAACTATATTCATTTATAGAACAAAAAACTAAAAAATGGCAAGATCAATATCGTTTTAAATGTGCCGATGGTTCCTATAAATACGTATTAGATAGAGGCTTTATTTTAAAGGATGAGGATGGAAAATCAGTAAGAATGATTGGAGCAATCCAAGACATTACGAAACAAAAAGAAGAAGAACAGCGACTTAAACTCTTAGAAACTGTAATTACTCATACCAAAGATTCTGTAATAATTACCGAATCCGATTTGAATGAAGGAAAAATACCGAACATAGTCTATGTAAATCCTGCTTTTTCGGTCATATCTGGTTATGACTCAATGGAAATTATTGGCAAATCTCCAGAAATTTTTATTGGTCCAAATTCTAATCTTGACGAACATCAAAAACTAATTGATGCCATACAAAACAAAGAAGAATGCCAAATTGAAACTCTGAGTTACAAAAAAAACAACGAAGCTTATTGGGTAAATTTCAATATGTTGCCAGTTTATGACTCAGATGGAGAACTTTCGCATTGGGTTTCTATTCAAAGAGATATTACCGAAGATAAAAAACAAGAAGTTGAAAAAGAACAACTTATAAAAGAGTTAACTCAAAACAATAAAGATTTACAACAATTCTCATATATTACATCACACAATCTTAGAGCACCATTATCGAATTTAACTGGATTGTTAAATTTAATTGAAGACATTCCTATAGAAAATCAGGAACTCAAAGAAATAATAGATGGTTTCAATAAATCTACTCATTTATTAAACGAGACCATCAATGATTTGGTAAAAGTAATTATCATCAAAGATAATCCTTCAATCGAAAAGGAATCTCTTATGCTAAAAGATATTTTTGAAGACGTTTTTAGTCAATTAGACTTTCTTATTGGCTTGCATAAACCAATCATAAAATTTAATTTTGAAGAAGTTTCATTTTTGAATACAAATAAAGCCTATTTAGAAAGTATTTTATTAAATTTATTAACGAATGCAATTAAATACAAATCCGAAACTCGAAAATTAAAAATAACCATAGCTGCTCATGAATTAGGAGATAGCGTAATTTTAATTTTTAAGGACAATGGAATTGGAATTGACTTAGAAAGAAATAAAGATAAAATTTTTGGTCTCTATCAAAGATTTCATGATTATCCAGACAGCAAAGGATTGGGTTTGTACTTAGTAAAATCACAAGTTGAAACTATGGGAGGTACAATTAGTATCGATAGTAAAGTAAATGTTGGAACTACATTTACATTAACGTTTAAAAACAGATAATAATGCTCGAAACAATTCTATGTATTGACGACGACCCCATAACCTTAATGTTATGTAAAATGGTAATTACCAAAGCTTCGTTTTCAAATGAAATAGCTACTGCCAAAAACGGAGAGGAAGCCCTTAAATACTTTGACAATCTAAAAACAAATCCTAGTATCAACAAACCCCAATTAATTTTTTTAGATCTTAATATGCCAGTAATGAATGGTTGGGAATTTTTAGAAAGCTTTATCACTGTAGAATATTCAGATTATCATGACACTAAAATTATCATTCTTTCCTCTACAATAGATCCGCAAGATTTAGAAAAATCTAAAAAATATCCAATGGTAATTGATTTTTTATCAAAACCAATATCTAAAGAAATGCTGGAGTTCTTAAAAGCTAAAATCTAAGTTTAAACCAAAAAAAAAGTCCCGAAAATTCGGGACTTTTCTATATTATAATAAATTGCAATTACTACAATTTCGCAACGTGCTTAGTTAATTTAGATTTCAAATTAGAAGCTTTATTATCATGAATGATATTTTTCTTTGCTAATTTATCAATCATAGAAATAACACTCGACAATTTAGATGAAGCATCTTCTTTATCTGTAGATAATCTTAATGCTTTTATTGCATTACGAGTAGTTTTATGTTGATATCTATTTAATACTCTTTTTTTCTCGTTGCTTCTAATTCTTTTTAGAGCTGACTTGTGATTTGCCATTTTTTTTATTTTTAATTGTTATAAACTATCAGTTAAAAAAGAAAAACCTCCCACAAATGCTACTGCAATCACTTTGGTTTTAACTAATAAAATAAAAACAAGAGACACTTATCATTATCTTATAAAACTTATTTACAACTAATTGTAGTCCGTAGGAGAATCGAACTCCTATTTCTTGGATGAAAACCAAGTGTCCTAACCGGTAGACGAACGGACCATTACCTATCTAGGTTAGAAATTCCCCTCTCAAATCAATGAGTTTTGTAGTCCCTAGGGGAATCGAACCCCTCTTACCAGGATGAAAACCTGGCGTCCTAACCGATAGACGAAGGGACCATCCTTCTGTAATGCGGATGCAAAAATACAACTATTTTTTGTTCGCACAATAGCTGGCTTAAAATTTTTCATATTTTTTTAATATGCCTTTGCAAAAAGGACTCTCTCAGTGGAAGGGTTCCCCGTGAGAATGCAGCTTCCAGCTTCTTTTACTCCATTCAAAGGAATACATCTTATTGTTGCTTTTGTCAAGTTTTTTATTTCCTCTTCAGTGGCAGCAGTACCGTCCCAATGGGCCGAAACAAACCCGCCTTTTCGCTCTAGAACATCTTTAAACTCTTCAAAACTATCAACTTCGGTTATGTGTGTTTCACGATAATCGAATGCTTTTTGAAATAAATCGATTTGGATTTGTTCTAAAAGATTTTTGATATAAATCGCAATTCCATCCTTAGAAATAATTTCTTTGGTCAGAATATCGCGTCTTGCAACTTCAAAAGTTCCATTTTCAATGTCTTTTGGACCAACAGCAATTCGAACAGGAACTCCTTTTAATTCCCATTCTGCAAATTTGAATCCTGGTTTTTGATTAGTTCTATTATCAAATTTAACTGTAATATTTAGTTTTTTGAATTCTGAAATTAATTCGTTTACAACGGTAGTTATTTCTGCTAACTGCTCCTCTGTTTTGTAAATTGGAACAATAACTACTTGAATTGGTGCTAAGTTTGGAGGTAGAACTAAACCTTTATCATCAGAATGTGTCATAACTAAAGCCCCCATCAATCGAGTTGAAACTCCCCATGAGGTTCCCCAAACATGTTCTTGTTTTCCTTCGGCGTTAGCAAATTTCACATCAAATGCTTTGGCAAAATTTTGCCCTAAAAAGTGCGAAGTACCTGCTTGCAATGCTTTTCCATCTTGCATTAAAGCTTCAATACAATAGGTTTCTTCGGCTCCTGCAAAACGTTCGGTTTCGGTTTTCAATCCTTTTATTACTGGAATTGCCATGAAATTTTCGGCAAACTCAGCATAAACATTCATCATTTTTTCAGATTCTTCAAGAGCTTCTGCTTTAGTTGCGTGAGCCGTATGACCTTCTTGCCATAAAAACTCTGCGGTTCTAAGAAACAATCTTGTTCTCATCTCCCATCGCACGACATTTGCCCATTGGTTTATTAATAAAGGTAAATCGCGATACGACTGAATCCATCCTTTATATGTGGACCAAATTATAGCTTCACTTGTAGGACGAACAATTAGTTCTTCTTCTAATTTTGCATTTGGATCTACTATCAATTTTCCCGGATTATCTGGATCGTTTTTTAATCTATAATGAGTCACAATGGCACATTCTTTAGCAAAACCTTCGGCATTTTTTTCTTCTGCTTCGAACATACTTTTCGGAACAAACAAAGGAAAATAGGCATTTTCATGTCCGGTTTCTTTAAACATTCGGTCTAATTCTGCATGCATTTTTTCCCAAATTGCATAACCGTAAGGCTTGATCACCATACATCCTCTAACTCCTGAATTTTCGGCTAAATCGGCTTTTACAACTAGCTCGTTATACCATTTTGAATAATCTTCTTCTCGTGTTGTAAGGTTCTTGCTCATATTGAATAGTTTGGCACAAATTTTGTTTTGATAATTTTAACTAAATAGTTTGGCAAAACTAAGTATTTTTGTAATGTGCAACAATAAAAATCCTCTCGATATGAAAACAAATATTTTATTATCCAAAAATGCAACACTTTATTCATTAATTGGATTTTTAAGTGTTCTGGTAACATCCTGCGGTTCTTATCAAAATAGTTCTTATTATGATAGTGATGGCATATATGGCAACACCGCCAGAGAAACCCCATCAGTTTCAAGTACTCAATATAAAAACTATTTCAGTTCTTTGCAAGATGAAATAAAGGTTTCAAATGACACCATCATTATTCCAAACCAAGGTTATACAGAAACAAATGTTGTAAATGTTTATAACGATCCTTGGAATATGTCTTTTGGGATAGGTTTCGGGTTTGGTTGGGGTTATCCATATTACGGTTATGGTTGGGGTTATCCATATTATGGCTGGGGATATCCTGGTTACGGTTGGGGCTATCCTGGATATGGCTGGGGATATCCTGGATATGGTTGGGGATATCCTGGATATGGTTGGGGATATCCTGTTTATGGATACAATAATAATAATTATTCTTATAATTCAAGCCGAAGAGGCTCTTCTTATGCTTATGGTGTAAATAACAACAGATATTCACAAAACCAATATAATTCTAACAGAACATCGGACTATACAAATCAAAGAAGAAGTGCTACAAGCAGCGCTACCAGAAATAATTCCTCTTTTATGACCGGTGATTATTCGCAAAATAATTCTTCCAGATCAAGAACTAACACAAATACAAACGGTTCTCGAAGTCAAAATTATTCAAACACAAGAACTTATACCCCAAGTTCCAATAATAGTAATTATAACAACAGTGGCAATACCAGATCATCGTCAGGTAGCAGCAGTTACGGTGGAGGAAGATCGTCTGGCGGTGGTGGCGGTTACAGCGGTGGCGGTGGCGGTGGAAGAAGATAAAACTTAATAACCGTCGAAAATAAAATATAACCTTAATTGATAAAAAGATGAAAAAATTCTATTACATTATATTTATTGGCTTCACTTTTAATGTAGTTCTATCTCAAGAAATCCCAGATGCGGTTCGATATGCACAAGATAATTTAAATGGAACTGCTCGTTTTAGGGCTATGGGTGGTGCTTTTGGTGCACTAGGTGGCGATTTATCTTCGATAAATGTAAATCCTGCGGGTTCTGCCATTTTTTCGAATAATCAACTTACTATATCATTAAGTACTTTTAATAAAAAGAATGATTCAAATTATTTTGGAACCACAACTTCCGATTCAGAAAATAATTTTGATATGAACCAAACTGGTGGAGTTTTTGTTTTTAAAAACCATAATCCATCGAGTAATTGGAAAAAGTTTTCGTTTGCAATAAATTACGAAAATACAAATGATTTTGACAATTCAGTTTTTTCTGCTGGAGTAAATCCAACAAATTCCGTAGATAAATATTTCATTAGCTATGCTAATGGAGTGCCGTTGGGCGTTATCGATGATAATAATCCGTCGAGATATGCAGAATTGGACCACGGAGCTCAACAAGCCTATTTAGGTTATTGGGGATATGTTATAAATTCCACTGATGATACAAATCCTAATAATACTCAATATGTCACTAACGTTACTCCGGGTGGAAATTATTATCAAGAAAATAGTATCTATTCTAGTGGCTATAATGGAAAATTATCTTTTAATGCTGCAACTTCTTATAAGGATAAACTATATATAGGTATTAATTTAAATTCACATTTCACAGATTATGTGCAATCAACTAGTTTTTATGAATCAAATAGAAATAATCTGGGTACAGACTACACAGTAACTAATTTACGTTTTAACAATAACCTATATACTTACGGTACAGGATTTTCATTTCAAATTGGAGCCATTGCAAAAGTTACAAATGAAATTCGTTTAGGATTTGCTTATGACTCTCCTATTTGGTACAATTTAAACGATGAGTTTTCTCAAAATCTCACCGCTGTGAGTGCTAATGATGTAAACGAACTTCCCGCAGATGTAGTTGACCCACAAATTATTAATTATTATGCGCCTTATGAATTGAGTACCCCAGCTAAGTTGACAGGAAGTTTTGCCTATGTCTTCGGAAAAACCGGTCTTATAAGTATCGATTACTCTTATAAAGATTATGGTGACACACAATTTGAGCCCGAAAATGATCCATATTTTAGAAATTTGAATGCAGAAATGAGCAACATTCTTAAATCTTCTGGAGAATTGCGACTTGGTGCCGAATACAAAATCCAGCAATGGAGTCTTAGAGGAGGCTATCGTTTCGAAGAAAGTCCATACAAAAACAATACAACAATTGGTGATCTAAACTCTTTTTCCGGAGGTTTAGGATATAATTTTGGAATGTTCAAATTGGATTTATCTTACACTAATGGACAAAGAAATTCTCAGCAAGGATTTTTTAACCAAGGATTTACTGATGGAGCGAAAATTAAAACTACCAACAATAATTTTACAATGACATTGTTATTCGAAATGTAATCTTATTAAATATAATTTTATTAGAAAACCATTTCTTTATTGAAGTGGTTTTCTGTTTTTTAAAGTCATTACTAATCAAAGATTTATGCTCCTAAAAATAAAAATCGTAATTTTGCCAACTTCCCAAATTATCGGGATTATAAACATATGAGAACCAAATCGTTAAAAAAAAATAGAATCAACGTGATCACCCTTGGGTGTTCCAAAAATGTATATGATAGCGAAGTCCTAATGGGACAATTGAAAGCTAGCGGAAAAGATGTCGTTCACGAGGAAGAAGGTAACATTGTTGTCATCAATACTTGTGGATTCATTGATAATGCCAAGGCGGAATCAGTAAATATGATACTAGAATATGCTGATAAAAAAGAACGCGGCTTAGTCGATAAAGTATTTGTTACAGGCTGTTTATCCGAACGTTACAGACCCGATTTAGAAAAAGAAATCCCAAATGTAGATCAGTTTTTTGGTACTACAGAATTACCTGCATTGCTAAAAGCTTTGGGTGCAGATTACAAACACGAATTGCTTGGCGAACGTTTGACAACAACTCCAAAAAATTATGCTTATCTAAAAATCGCCGAAGGTTGTGACCGTCCGTGCAGTTTTTGTGCCATACCGTTAATGCGTGGAAAACACGTTTCGCAAACTATAGAGAAACTCGTAAAAGAAGCCGAAGGTTTGGCAAAAAATGGCGTAAAAGAATTGATTCTTATTGCACAAGATTTGACCTATTACGGTCTTGATATATACAAAAAACGTAATCTTGGTGAATTATTAGAAGCCTTGGTAAAAGTAGAAGGTATCGAATGGATTCGTTTGCACTATGCCTTCCCAACCGGTTTTCCGATGGATGTTTTAGAAATTATGAAACGTGAACCCAAGATTTGTAACTATATTGATATCCCTTTGCAACACATTTCTGATTCTGTTTTGAAATCGATGAAACGTGGTACAACAAAAGAAAAAACCACTAAATTATTACACGATTTTCGAAAAGCAGTTCCTGGAATGACCATCAGAACTACATTAATAGTGGGTTATCCTGGAGAAACTCAAGAAGATTTCGAAATTTTGAGAGATTGGGTTCAGGAAATGAAATTCGAACGTTTGGGCTGTTTTACCTATTCGCACGAAGAAAATACAAGTGCATACGATTTAGTTGACGATGTTCCTGAAGAGGTAAAACAAGATCGTGCCAATGAAATTATGGAACTTCAATCTCAAATTTCTTGGGATTTAAACCAAGAGAAAATTGGCAAAACTTTCCGTTGTATTATCGACAGAAAAGAAGGTGAACATTTTGTAGGAAGAACAGAATTTGACAGTCCAGATGTTGATAATGAAGTCCTTATCGACGCTTCGAAACATTACGTTAAAACAGGTGAATTTGTTATGGTTAAAATTATTGATGCCACTGAATTTGATTTATTTGCAGAACCTGCTTAAATTTACAATATTAAAAAACTCAACATGAAAACTACACATAAATTTTTAGCAACTATCATTATTGTGATGTCTATAAATACCGTTTCTGCTCAATATGGAAATGGTTATGGTGGAAATGGTTATGGCAATGGATACGGAAACGGTTATGGTAATAGCAGCATGAACCAAATGGGCGGAATGAATCAAAGAAGTCAACCAGAAAAACCAAAAGAAGTTCCAGCAGAAGAAATCGTTGCAAAATATATGGAAGAGATGAAACCCGCTGTAGGACTTGATGAACTTCAAACCATCGCCATAACCAACGTTTTAGTCGAAAGTGTACATGCGCAAGGCAGAATTACAAAATTAAATTTACCTCAAGAAGATTTAATAAATGAATACAAATTGCTTACAGAAAGTACCGATAGAAAAGTTATCAATTTTTTAAATAAAGATCAAATAGACAAATACACGGCTTTTAAAGACGAAAGAAAACAACCCAAAAAATCGAAATCGAAAGAAAAGAAGAAAAATAAAACTCCAGAAAATAACGATAAATAAATTGTATGAACCATAAAATCCTTCACACATTCTATACTATAGCAATATCAGTTATTGTAGTTTCTTGCTCTTCCAATCCTTACAAAGCAAGTAATAAATCTTACAAAGAACAACTTAAAGGCTATAAGGAAACCATATCCAATACTGAACCTGCAAAATTAGAAACTAGTAGCACAACTATATTACCAGTTGATGTAACACCTATAGACCCATTAGCACTTTATAAAGATACTTTATCTATAAAATCTCCTGTTGCTTTAATGAACGGAATTAGTACTGAATGGATAAGTACAGTCAATTTTAATCTTAGAAAACCTAATTTTATTATTCTTCATCATACCGCACAAGACTCATTGGCTCAAACATTAAAAACATTTACTACAACAAAACCTCAAGTAAGTTCTCATTATGTAATTGCCGATGATGGCAGGGTGGTTCAAATGGTAAATGATTATCTTCGGGCTTGGCACGGAGGAAATGCCATTTGGGGAAAAAATACCGATATTAACTCGGCATCTATAGGAATTGAATTAGACAATAATGGATTTGAACCTTTTTCAGACAAACAAATTATAAGTCTTTTGGCTTTACTAACAAAGTTGAAAAAAGATTACAACATTCCTACTCAAAACATTATTGGTCACTCCGACATTGCACCAACCCGAAAAACAGATCCAAGTAAGCTATTTCCTTGGAAACTTCTCGCTCTAAATGGTTTTGGTATCTGGCCTGATGAGATTTTAGAACCTGCTCCAGCCAACTTTAATGTCGAGCAAGCTTTACGAATTATTGGCTATAACACTAAAAATTTATCATCGGCAATTTCAGCCTTCAAACTTCATTATATTCAGACCGAAGTTGATAGTGTTTTAGATGAAAAAACAGTCAATACCATCTATAATATCTACAAAAAACAATAAATATATTTTGTGCTTTTCCAGCAAAAAAAAGGCTTTTTGAATGAATCAAAAAGCCTTTTTTATTATGTAAAATCTAAGTCTCAAAATATTTTCTTCCCCATTAAGAATATCGAACTATAACTATTTTGATTAAAAATAGTTAGTTTTTTTTAAACCATTAAGCGGCATTAAGTTTCATTAAGTCTTAATGTGCCTCAACATCTTAGTGTTTCAAATATTTCAATTTGTATTTATACTGTTAAATTATAATTGGATAACTATTAGATTATTTTTACTATTTGTCACCTGGAAGCGTCTCAATTATATTGCTCTTGTGTTTTGAGATATTTAAGCGTGACAAATAGTAGAGAAGTTATTAACTAAAATGCTTTTAACATTGGAATAACTATAATTATTATTTGCATTATCAACAAGAAATCAAAGTTCTTATACAAAAAAACTGCCAAAATACTTTAAAAGTATCTTGGCAGTAAAAAAAAAAATTAATATTTTAAATCCTCAAATTAGAATCCGTAAACTACTGCCAGAGTAAATTGAGAAGCAGATTTTGTTGGATTAAGATCTGAATCAACAAAATAATCATCAGAGTTACTATCTAATCTAAATTCAGGAATAACTGTTAATCCACCTACTTTATAATTACCTGATAAAGTGAAAGCTGTAACAGATTGATCTGCATTAATTCCATATAAATTAGCCCCTTCTTTAGCTGTAAAATATTCAGCACGTAATCCAAGTGAAAAAGCATCGGTAAGCCCAACAATTGGGTACAAAGCAAATCCTGTATAACCTACATCTCCTTCTTGAGCCCAATCAGCTATATTTAATCCCAATTTGAATTTTTCTGAAAGTTGGAATGTTGCAGTCAAATCAACAATAGTTCCACTAACAGATCCATCCATAAAGTTAAGGTAAGCACTAACTGGACCACTTGCATAAGACAATTGAGCACCAACAGCATTTAGTCCTTTTGTTGGATCAGCTTTGTAAACATTCCAGTTGTCATTAAACAAACCTAACATAGCTCCAAATTTCTCAGAAATTTTGTAGTTTGCCTTAATACCAGCATTTTGGAATGGTCCGTTTGTAAACAAATAAGAAGTAGAGTAATTGAAATTAGCTACAGGAGATATAACTTCGTACCCAATAAAAGTTCCCATATAACCTGCAGTCATACTAAATTTATCAGTAAATGCATAAGTAGCATATAAGTTTTGAATGTGGAATGAATTAATATCGGTTCCATCACCATTAAGAATAGATTGGTATTGTCCTCTTGGTCCAAAAGATACTTCACCTACAAAAGATGCTTTTCCTGATGATTTTTTTAAAGCAATATCAAGCATACCTAAAGAAACTGAATTTTGATCTGATGCAAAACTTGTTCCTATGTTAGGTACTTTAGCAAAATCATACTTGTAATACAAATCTCCAGATCCAGATATTTCTAATGGAGTCGATTTTGGCGCTTCTGCATCTTGTGCAAATGTTAATGTGCTCGTTAGCATTAAAGCTAAAATTAGTGTTACTTTTTTCATGTTCGTTTTAGTTTAGTTATTGATTTAGTTTTTAATTGTTTTTAATTTGTTTCCATCAAATGCATTTTTTATGTATAAGAAAACAACATTTAATGGTTAAAATTTGTGTTTAAATTAACTTATTTCTGAGGCAAATCTATCAACTTTTGTTAAACTAAAATAGTATAAAAAGGCTTTTTTAACTTTTTTGGCAAAGAATTATCGATAACCGAAAATTGATTGCCAAAAAATATATTATCCTTATTTTAAGGATTTTTTTTTATTATATTTTTATTTTAATTTTTCAACTTACCCTCTGTTTTTTTAGTTGTTTTTATAAATAAAATCAAAAAAAAGCCTAAAAATCATTTTAAAAGTAACAAATATTTTATTTACCCCATTAAAAAGATACCCATGATAAAATAACACAAAAAAATAAATTAAATTAAAAAAAATAAAACATGAACCTTAAAAAATGAATTCATAACAGATAATATTCATTGATTTAGGTAAAAAAGCAAGGTCAAACCTTTATTTTATGAATTAAATAAATAGCAGGATTTGTCCCTGATTTTAAAAAAAATAATTCTTCAAATCAATTATAAAAAATCATTCTCTAAATCCTTTATATCCAACTTATCCAGATGTTAATTTTATTTTAAATTCAATCCAAAAAATTCAATTTTATCTCATTAATTCTATATTTGCAAATTATGAAAATAATTGCAAGCCTTTTATTATTTATCTTTGTGAGCTTTCTAGTTACACCAGCTGTTATTAGTGTAATCGAGAAGGATGTTGATATGTCAGCATTTTATAGTTTTTCAGAAGAAGAGAAAACACATAAAGAATTTAAAGCAATAATCAATCTTGAAGCAGCTTGTGCAGTTGTAGATTTATCTCAATTAGATTGCAGATTAATATTCTCAGAAAATTTATCGAAACACGATAAAATTTCATCCAAAATTTTTATTCCTCCACCCGAACAAGTTTAATACATTTTTGATTTTAGTTTTTAAAATCAATTTACCCATTTTTATGTGGGAAAAATCTATGTATTTAATTTTTTAGGAAGGTATTATGACAAAAAAAATCAATCTTTTTGCCAACCTCAAATCTGATTTTGCTTCAGGTTTAGTGGTTTTTTTGGTGGCTTTGCCACTGTGTTTAGGAATTGCAATGGCTTCAGGCGCACCATTATTTTCGGGAATTATTTCGGGAATTGTGGGTGGAATTGTAGTAGGATATTTAAGCAAATCTCATTTAAGTGTTTCTGGCCCAGCAGCTGGTTTGACAGCCATTGTGTTGACAGCAATAACTGATTTGGGCGCTTTTGATATCTTTTTGACAGCTGTTTTTATCTCTGGTTTAATCCAATTAGGACTAGGTTTCCTAAAAGCAGGAGGTATTTCAAATTACATTCCAACAAATGTAATTGAAGGAATGCTAGCGGGTATCGGAATTATTATTATTCTAAAACAGTTACCTCATGCTTTTGGATACGATAGTGATTTTGAAGGCGATATGGCCTTTTCAGAAACTGATGGAAGCAATACATTTTCGTCCTTATTAGGTATTGTCGATTATGTCCAATTAGGCTCTATCATCATCGCTGCTTTATCCTTAATAATTTTAATTGCTTGGGATAAACTTCCCTTTCTAAAAAAATTAAAATTAATTCCAGGAGCTCTTATTGCTGTAATTGTAGGAGTCGTATTGAATGAATTTTTTATATCCTCAGGAAGTTCTTTGGCTATTGCAAAAGAGCATTTGGTTTCTTTGCCTGTTCCAACGACTTTAGAAGAGTTCAAGCAAATTATTGTAACCCCTAATTTTGCGGGAATTACAAATCCAAAAGTTTGGATTGTAGGTCTAACTATTGCAATAGTAGCCTCAATAGAGACTTTATTATGTATTGAAGCAGCAGACAGGATGGACGTTCACAAACGATATACTGACACCAATGTAGAGCTGAAAGCACAAGGAATTGGCAACTTAGTTAGTTCACTTTTAGGAGGATTACCTATGACCTCTGTTGTTGTTCGAACTTCGGCCAATAATAATGCTGGAGCTAAATCTAAAATGTCTGCCATTATACATGGAGTACTTTTATTATTGAGCGTTTTGACAATTCCTTCGATATTGAATAAAATTCCATTGGCAACATTGGCTGCAATCTTGTTATTAGTAGGATACAAATTGGCGAAACCAGCAACATTCAAACATTTTTGGAAACACGGAAAATATCAGTTTATTCCATTTATTGCAACATTACTAGCAGTAGTATTTTTAGATTTATTAAAAGGTGTTGCATTAGGAATACTCATTAGTGTTTTTGCTATCTTAAGAGGAAATATAAAAAGGGCATATCACTTTAGAAAAGAACAATATCAGGACGGAGATGTCATTCACATCGATTTAGCTCAAGAAGTTTCTTTCTTAAACAAAGCTGCAATCAAATCAACTCTAAGTGAAATTCCTGAAAACTCTAAGGTAGTTATCAATGCTCAAGACACCGTTTATATCGCTCATGATGTATTGGATTTAATAAAAGAATTCAAAAAAATTAGAGCTAAAGAAGAAAATATTAAAGTAAAATTGACTGGATTTAAAAAAGAATACGAATTAGAAAATACTGGTGAAGAAGAAAAACACGTATTCGTTACAACAAATTAAAATATTAATTATATCCAACAAAAATGAAAACACATACTAAAGAATCTCAAGCTCAAATTACTGCGAGAATAGCGCTAGAATATTTACAAGAAGGTAATGATCGATTTATCAAAAATTTGAAAGCCAATCGCAACTTACTGCAACAAGCCAATGAAACTGTTGAAGGACAATGGCCATTTGCAACGATATTGAGTTGTATTGATAGCCGGACTTCGGCTGAATTAATTTTCGATCAAGGGTTGGGAGACATTTTTTCGATACGAATTGCAGGAAATGTAATCAATACAGACATATTAGGAAGCATGGAATTTGCTTGTAAAATCGCAGGTTCTAAACTAATTGTGGTTTTAGGACACAGTAAATGTGGCGCCGTAAAAGGAGCTTGCGACCATGTAGAAATGGGTAATCTGACCGAATTATTGTCCAAAATGCAACCAGCAGTTTATCAAGAAAAAACAACCAAAACCGACAGGTCTTCAAAAAACAGTCCTTTTGTTGAAAATGTATCGGTTATAAATGTAAAGCGAAATGTAAAAAGCATCATTGAGCGCAGTTTTATTCTGGAACAAATGGTGGAAAATGGTCAAATTGGAGTTGTAGGTGCTATGCATGACATAGAAACTGGAAAAGTTACTTTTTATCCCGATGTTATGTATATCAAAGATGATAAAAATCCTAAATTTTCAGTTGCAGATTTAAGACATTAATACAAGAGTGCTTTCTGAAAAATAAATACAAATGGCTGTCTCAAAGGACAGCCATTTTTTATATAGTACTAAATGAAGCTATTTTTTGATATAATCATTCTATAAATACCGATTTCATATTCATAAATCTAATCAACTATTTTTAAATATTGAATCAATTAGTTCATATATTTTTACTTTGTCTAAAGGTTTAGACACATAGGCAATAAAACCCAATTGCATAATTTTTTCATAATCTTCAACCGAAGCATAAGCGGTTTGTGCAATTATAGGAAGTTTTGGATTAAACGAATTTATAATTTTAAATGCCTCAAAACCGTTCAAAACAGGCATCTTTATGTCCATTAAAACCAAATGAATATCAGCGTTCTCCCTACAAATATCAACTGCCTCCTGACCATTCATTGCTCGCAATACTTTATATTTTTTTAATTCTAAGATTTTCTTTATCAATAAGAAATTAATATTATCATCTTCGGCGACCAAAATTGTTTCAAAATTTGTACTAATTGCAACATTTACCAAATCGATTTGATTTTGAACTGGACTTGATTCATCATAAATTAATGGAATTGTAAAAGTAAACTCTGAACCAACTTTAATTTTTGAACTTACTCTTATTGTTCCGCCAAGCATTTCGATATAAGCCTTGGAAATAGCTAAACCAAGACCTAAACCACTTAATTCTGCCGAAAATTCATCTTCAATTCTCCTGAATCTATCAAATATTACTTTTAAATTTTCTTCGTCAATTCCTAATCCAGTATCTTTAACAGTAAATTCTATAGTTTTATCTTTCTCATTAATTTGGTAACTGAAAGTAACTTTCCCCTTTTCAGTATATTTGATGGCATTTGAAATTAAATTAACAATTACTTGCTTAAGTTTTATCTCATCAGTAAGAATTTTTTTTAGAGTACCATTCTCATTTTCAATAAAATATAAATCCAATTCTTTATCATTAGGAATTGTAACTCTAATTGTTTCGTACAATTCTTTTACAGTAGCATCTAAATCAATTCCTTTATAATTTGGCGAAATTTGTTTGGAATCGATCTTAGACATTTCAATTAAATCTTCGATAATTGAAACTAAATTAATACCACAATTCTTTATTATTTTCAAATATTCTTGTTTAGATTTATCGTTCAAATTTGGTTCATTCAACAAATCACTAAATCCAACAATTGCATTCATTGGAGTCCGAATTTCATGAGACAAATTAGCCAAAAAAGAAGATTTAAGTTTGTCGCTTTCCTCAGCCTTTTCCTTAGAAAGTTCCAATTGTTTCCTCTGATAATTATTCTCTTCGAATAAATTACCAATATAGCCAAACTCACCCGGTTGCTTTTTTAAAACAGCTATCGAAGTTTCATTTCCTGTCTCTAAAATATCCGTTATAGTCTTCAAAGGTTTATAAATCCATTTTCTAGAGAAATACAAATAGATAAAAATATTAATTAAAGAAGCCAAAATCAATACTATAAGGATTTCCTTTGTATTCTTAAAATGCAAATTAAAAGGTCTTTTAAAAACTACACTTGCAACATCTTTTTGGTTAAAATCTTTCAGTTTTATGACTGCTTCAAGATCCACCACCTCAACATTGAGTGTATCACTGAGTGCCACAAATTGTATGTCAGAACTGCTAATACCTCCAAGATTTTGAAAATAACTTTGGTCTAAAAGTCGAGCCATAAAAAAATAACCCGAGGGTTTAGTTTTGTTTTTTTTAGGATCATTTGATGGATGTATTGTAGCCCCAAAAACTTCGATAACACCCTCTGGAATTTTTATATAAAACCGCATCAACTTCGATTGATACAAACGAGTCATTACGTCTTTTGGGATAAAATCTTTGGTTTTGATTTTTGAATTTGAAGTTTTAATAATAAACTGACCTTCAATAGTATAAACTCCTATGTAATCAACTTCGTAAGTTTCAAATTGACTGGCAACATATGTATTGTACCATTTCTCATCTTTAGATTCTGTAAACTTTTTTAGTTCATCCCAAAAAGTAACATCAATAATGGTCGAAGTAGGTGTTTTTGAATGAAGCTGAATTATTGAGGAGACTTCTTTATAATATTGTCTTTGAGTAGTTTTATATAAATTATTTTCTTGCTTGGTAGTATAAACATAAAGTGCTACATATAACAAAAAAAATAAAACACTCGTACCAATAATCAATATTAATAGTTTAAAATAGGTATTGTAATCACGGAACTTTTTCATAGAATTGGGTAGAATTCACTAAAAATTAAATTTCCCATAAAGATAAATTAATTTGATAATATGATTAGGAAAATATAATAAATTATGTCCTGAAGAATTCAACGAAGTACTTTTTCATTTAATGTGATAAGAATTTGTTTATTTAGCCTTTACAAATTAGCATATATTTATTCAAACAAAAGATGATAAAAACGGAATTTAATAGTAATACAATTATGACTTACAACGGAATATTTCCGTGTTTTCGATTTGGAGTTACACTTACTTTATTTTCAAGCATACTAAATGCTTTTATCAATTTTCGTCTTGTATCTTGAGGCAAAATTACCTCATCGATAAAACCACGTTGGGCTGCAATGTATGGATTGGCAAACAACTCAGCATATTCATTTTCTTTTTCCAAAAGCTTAGCTTCGTGATCTTCGGCATCGCTAATCTCTTTTTTGAAGATAATTTCCGAAGCACCCTTGGCTCCCATTACTGCAATTTCCGCAGTTGGCCAAGCAAAATTCATATCGGCTCCAATGTGTTTTGAATTCATTACATCATAAGCGCCACCGTACGCTTTTCGGGTAATTACAGTCACTCTTGGCACAGTAGCTTCGCTCAATGCGTATAATAATTTGGCTCCATGAATTATAATTCCTTCCCACTCCTGATCCGTTCCAGGCAAAAATCCGGGTACATCAACCAACACAATTAATGGAATATTGAAACAATCGCAAAAACGGGTAAATCGTGCCGCCTTTTTTGAACTTCTAACTCCCAAAACTCCTGCTAAAAATAAGGGCTGATTGGCAATAATACCAACACTTCGTCCAGCTAATCGGGCGAAACCAACGATGATATTTTCGGCATAATTTTTATGAATTTCATAAAACGAATCTGTATCAATAATTCCAGAAATCACTTCGTGCATATCATACGGCTTGTTCGTACTTTCGGGAATTACAGCAGCCAATTTCATCCTAATTTCATCGTCTAAAACATAAGGTAATTTTGCGGGAGTTTCTTTATTACTTTGAGGCAAATAACTCAACAATCGTTTCAAATCGTCTAAACATTCTTGGTCATTTCCAGAAACAATGTGTGCCACACCTGACTTGGTCGAATGCGCTATTGCACCACCTAATTCTTCGGAAGTTACGGTTTCGTTTGTTACCGCTTTTACCACATTTGGGCCTGTAACAAACATATAACTTGAGCCTTCAACCATCATTGTAAAATCAGTCATTGCAGGTGAATAAACAGCACCACCTGCACAAGGTCCCATTATCGCTGAAATTTGAGGAATCACGCCACTGGCTTGCACATTTCGGTAAAAAATATCTGCATAACCGCCTAGCGAACGCACACCTTCTTGAATTCTAGCTCCACCTGAATCATTCAAACCAATCATTGGCGCACCCATTTTCACCGCCATTTCCATCACTTTGCAAATTTTTTCGGCATGAGTTTCTGATAAAGATCCACCAAAAACCGTAAAATCTTGAGCAAAAATGTAAACTAATCTTCCGTTTATCGTTCCATATCCTGTAATAACACCATCCCCATAATAAATTTCTTTGTCCATTCCGAAATCAGAAGTTCTATGCGTTACCAACATTCCAATTTCTTCAAAAGAGCCTTCGTCCATCAAATAATCTACACGTTCTCTTGCTGATAATCGCTTCTTTTCGTGTTGTTTTTGAATGCGTTTCAAACCACCACCCAAAGATGCCAAAGCAATTTTATCGTTTAATTCCTTTATTTTGTTTTCCATGATTTCTTAATTTGGTAGGCGTACTATTTTTTGATCTTCAAAATATTGTTTCAAAGCTATCAATGCAGCTATTTCAGCTTCTTTGGCTTTTTGATCAACAATTACCTCAGGTGAATAATATTTTTTCACAAAATTGGTGTCAAATTTTCCTGAACGAAACGCTTCATGTTCGAAAACAAATTTTCCAAAAGGTAATGTTGTTTCTACTCCTTCAATTTTGTATTTATCGATTGCTTTGAGCATAATTTCTATGGCTTCTTCTCGAGATTTTCCGTAAGTAATCAATTTAGACAACATGGGATCATAAAAAATAGGAACATCCATTCCTTGTTCGAACCCATTATCTACGCGAATTCCTTCTCCTGTAGGCAACTGATACACGTCTAATAGGCCTACACTTGGTAGAAAATCATTCATACAATCTTCAGCATACACTCGCAATTCAAGGGCGTGACCTTTAATTTTTAAATCCTCTTGTTTTATTGCTAATGCTTCTCCACGAGCCACTCTGATTTGCAATTCGACCAAATCAACTCCCGAAATCATTTCGGACACGGGGTGTTCGACTTGCAAACGAGTATTCATTTCAAGAAAATAAAAATTATCATTTTCATCATATAAAAATTCAACAGTTCCAGCACCAAGATAATCACAAGATTTAGCGACAAGAACAGCTGCTTCGCCCATTTTTTTTCGGATTTCAGGAGTCAAAACGGAGGAAGGAGCTTCCTCAATCACTTTTTGATGACGACGCTGAATACTGCATTCTCTTTCAAAAAAGTACAATACATTGCCGTGACTATCGGCCATGATTTGAATTTCGATATGCCTTGAAGAAGCCACATATTTTTCAATAAAAACAGAGCCATCTCCAAAAGCTGCTACAGCTTCGCTGATGGCTCGATTCATTTGAGTTTCGAAATCACTTTCCTTTTCAACGATGCGCATTCCTTTTCCACCGCCTCCTGCCGAAGCTTTAATCAAAATGGGGAAACCAATCAATTTGGCAGTTTCTTTAGCTTCTTCTATGTCTATAATAGCGTGATCTACACCGGGAACCATTGGGATATTATATTTCAAAACCGCTTCTTTGGCGGCTAGTTTACTTCCCATTATTTCAATGGATTTTGGTTTTGGACCAATGAAAATGATGTTATTCTTTTCGACTTCATCAGCAAATTCTGCATTTTCACTGAGAAATCCGTAACCAGGATGAATCGCATCTACATTTAAAACTTTGGCCACTTCAATTATTTTACTCCCCAATAAATAGGATTTATTCGAGGGTGATTCTCCAATCCATACAGCTTCATCAGCATATTTTACGTGAGGTGAATTTCGATCAGCTGTAGAATAAACAGCTACAGTTTTTATGCCCATTTTTTGAGCAGTTTTCATCACTCTAATGGCAATTTCTCCTCTATTGGCTACTAATATTTTTTTCATAATCTATTCAAATTCAATTAACAAATCACCTTTTATCACTGAATCCCCAACATTTATAGCAATCGATTTGATGACACCATCACGAGGCGAAAGCAAACTATTTTCCATTTTCATTGCAGTGAGAATTAACAAATTATCGTTTTCTTTTACTGTTTGCCCCACTTCAACGTTAATTTCCAAGATTAGTCCGGGCATTGGCGCCTTAAGCAGTTGTATCACTTTAGAAATACCAGCCCCAAACCCCAATTCTTTTATGAGAATATCCAATGGATTGGAAATAGCAACTTGATAAATGTTGTTATTGACTTTGACGGTATATTTTTTTTGATTGAAATCTGAACAGATAATTTCAGCTTTGTAGGGAAGGTTTTTTTGCAGAATGTGAAACTTGTTTTTTTCGACACTCACCGAATCTAATTTTGAGGTGTTTTCGGTATTGAAATCAAACTCAAAAGTATCGTTAACTTTAACTTTAAAATCGGAACTCATATCTGTAAATTTTATAGTATAAATTTAACTATAAATTTCCAATGTTTAACATTGAAGAAAGTATTTACAAAGTCCCTAATTTAAAATTAAAAAATCCCTTAAATTTATATAATTAACTGATATCTATTGAAATATAATCAAACCTTTACTCTATACTGTATAAATTAATCGTTTTGTAAAACTATAATCTACAAAACCAATAACCCAAATTCTCGTAAAGTATTCACGGGTTTTGAATACCAAAACAATTCAAAATCTTCTAAGCTGGTTTCAAAATTGATTTTTATTTCTTGAAATGAAAAAGTTTTAGATTGAGTAACTGAAATTTTTTCAAGCATTATTACTAGCCATTCTCCTTCGTTTTTACCTGTTTGAATGGTAAAGCGTTCCTTTTTGTCGTGAAAAGTCAAAGACATTACTTCCCAAGAGTTTCCTTTTTTGGATTTTGTGAAATATTCTACGATGGGTTTTCCTCCGAGCCAAACGATTTTGGCTGTGGGTTTGATATTGAAATCTTCATCCTCTTCTAAAGCGTTAGCAATAAAATCGGGATGAATTTTTGTTTTCGGGATTTTGAACTCGAACCACTCTTGCAATTCATAGTCAAAACAAATGCCGTGCATAAAGTTGAACAAGGATTTCTTCAATCCAAAACTGAATTTATCGTGGTCGATTCCAGTTTTATCCACGTAATTAATATCGTTGTTGGCGAAAGTTCCAATGGTTTCGGTTTTCTTTATAACACCAAATTTCTCGGGATACATTCCCACAGGGCTGTGAGCGGTCATCGCAAATTGATGCCAAAAACCGGATTGCAAAACACCAACTTCAAACAATTGACGCACCATTTCCAGACTATCAACCGTTTCCTGAACTGTTTGTGTTGGATAACCGTACATCAAATAAGCGTGAACCATTACCCCTGCTTCGGTGAAATTTCGGGTTACTTTTGCAACTTGTTCAACCGTTACGCCTTTGTCAATCAATTGCAACAATCTGTCCGAAGCTACTTCAAGTCCACCAGAAACGGCAATACATCCAGAAGCTTTTAATAACAAACATAAATCTCGGGTAAAACTTTTTTCAAATCGAATATTCGTCCACCAAGTCACCGATAATTTCCGGCGAAGAATTTCCAATGCCAATGCTCGCATCAAGGCTGGTGGAGCAGCTTCATCTACAAAATGAAAACCATTTTGCCCCGTTTGTGCAATCATTTCCTCCATCCGATCGCACAATAAACTGGCGGCGATGGGTTCGTACACTTTGATGTAATCTAATGAAATATCGCAAAACGTACATTTCCCCCAATAGCAACCGTGCGCCATCGTGAGTTTATTCCAACGTCCGTCACTCCACATTCGGTGCATTGGATTCACGATTTCGATAACTGAAATGTATTTATCCAAAAACAAATCGGAATAATCTGGTGTGCCAACTTCAGATTGTTTATAATCGGGTTTGTTGGAATTATTTTTATAAACTACTTTACCGCTTTCAAGAAGAAAAGTTCTTTTAAATTGCCCTTCGACAAGCTCAGGGTGACAAACTGCTTCAACCAATAATTCAACTGGTAATTCTCCATCATCCAAAGTAATATAATCGAAAAACTCAAAAACACGAGCGTCGGAAAGCGAACGCAATTCGGTGTTCGGAAAACCGCCACCCATTGAAATCTTTATACTCGGATGGTATTTTTTGACCCATTGTGCACATCGAAAAGCCGAGTATAAATTCCCTGGAAAAGGAACCGAAATCAAGAATAATTCAGGTTGAATGGTTTCAATTCTTTCTTTTAAAAGCGAAAATAAAATTTCATCAATGTATGTCGGTTTTTCTTGTAAAGCAGCATATAATTCATCAAATGAATTGGCAGATCGTCCTAAACGTTCCGCATAACGGCTAAAACCAAAATTAGCATCGACACATTCTACAATAAAATCCGAAATATCTTCGAGGTATAAAGTGGCTAAATGCTTGGCTTTGTCCTGCGTTCCCATCGTTCCAAAAGCCCAATCCAATTCTTCGAGTTGTGCAAAACGGGAAGCTTCTGGCAAATAATCTTCTTGACAAATTTGCAATGCCAAGGTTGGATTTTTTCCTTGCAAAAAAGCAATAACCGAATCGATGGTTTTGATGTATTCGTCTTTTAGGACAAGAATTCTCTGAGTGTTTGGAGACAAAATGGAATGCCTCTCGACTGCGCTCGAGGTGACACGCTCACCGTGACAAAACAAATCCTTCAAACCTTCTTTCGAAAACAATTTCAAAATCACTTCAATTCCTAAATCCGCTTGAGTTGCCGAGATGTTTTTGGTATTCAAAAACCCTTTGATATAAGCCGTTGCCGGATAAGGAGTATTCAGTTGGGTAAACGGTGGCGTGATGAGGAGGATTTTGGGTTTCATTCTATAACTATAACTGTAGAAAAATATAACCTAAACCCATTATTTTCCTGCATAAATTTATCTTTAGTATCCTGCGAAAGGAAAACAGTTTTTTTCTTATTTGATAAATATGCCTCTTTTTTAGAAAAAATCATATTTAAGTTATTTTCAAAAAACAAACGAATTGTGTTTTCTAATTGAGCTATTTGTGCAGGTTTTTTTAACTTATTTTTTAGTTCTACAAAAACAATTGAATTATTATAAGTCAACATTGCATCACAGCGAGATGGATTATCAATCATTTTATCATATTTAAGAATGCAATGATCAATAGCTGTAAAAATAATTTCCCTCGGAGGACTACTGTTAATAATTTCAACAAGCCAGTTATCAGTATTTAAAAAATCCAAATAAGCTGGTGTCTTTGCATTTAAATCAAGATCATCACAAATACCAAATTTATCTTTATAAGTGATCTTTTGACATTCTTTGTTAAAAAAATCTACTTGCATAGTTCTTCAATATCAAGTAATTCATCAAACAAATCATTCGTTTTCTCTAAACTATTATTCAAAAAATTATTGTCTAAAATTAATCCTCTTTCTGACTTTATGGAAAAAACTTTCCCTTCATCATCAATTTGATAAATCCCAGTCAAATCAGGATTAACACAAGATTTAATTGGCACAATAGCTTCTATCTTTTCTAACAAATCAGTATAATTTCTGTTAGCTCTCTCTTTTACTTTAAAAGCCTTCATTGCTAATGTAGTATAAGCAATAATATAAGGACTATGTGTTGTTAAAATAAGATGATTATCCTCTTTATCATTATTAAATTCGAAAGATTTAAAGAGAATACTTTTTTGACTCTCAGGAAATAAATTTTGTTCTATTTCTTCAATAATCGAAAACAAGTTTTGTGGTAAAAATCGCTTATACAAATTCTCCATAGCCTTTTGAAATTCCTCTTGAGAAAAACTAGGGTCTGATGCAACCTCTGATTCCATAAAACGTAATGTCTCTCTTTCAGAAAAACTTAAATTATCAATACTATTCGTCTTTGGATTATTTATAAAGTATTTCAAATAATACAAAACAACTACCATAGGAACCACAGACTGAATTCCGCTAGATGCTTCTGAAAGTTTCAAATCACTAAATCCATTACCCCTAATAGAGGTAACTTTCGTTTTTTTATCGTATAAGAATTCAATATTATTAATTTGAATCGGTATGGGTTTTACCAAACTTCTACAGGCTTTAATATATTCTTCAAGAGTCCAACTTAAAAACTTTGGTAAGTTTTTAATGTTTTCTAATTCTTCTAAAACACTCAAAAAATTTCGTTCTGCAGGAATATAGGTTATTTTGGGAATTTCATAAACCTCTGAATGTTTTACATCCACTTCAACCGAATCAGCTTCAATTTTAAAATCAACATACTTCCCTTTATATTCAATATATGAATCTGGTTTGAAATAATTTTGAATAGATTGCCATTCACACCACTCTGTTTTAAAAGCATTTTCTTTCACAACATCATCAATTGAAATAGTTCCTTTTACTAATGCTTTCTCAATCCAAGTCAAAGTAGATATTAATTTCACAATACTACTTTTGCCACTACCTTGACCACCAATAAAAATCATCAATTTATCGATTGACAAAAAACCATCGTTATCTGTAAAACCTTCTTTTATAGGTCCAAAATTTTTAATTTTAATTGATGCCATTCCTATCTATTTTATTTAACAAATGTATGGTTTTTAGCTTTAAATTAAAATCTAAATATTTAGAACCTCTTTTAAAAAAGGAAACTGTATTCTTTAAAACTTATGCTCCTCCTTGCTAATTACCAATAAAGCCACCAAAGAAATACAAGCTGCAATGGTCAAATAAAACCCTACATAAGTCAAGCTATACGTTTTGGCAAGCCAAATGGCAATCATTGGAGCAAAAGCTGCACCCAGAATTCCCGCCAAATTAAAAGTTAATGAGGCTCCTGAATAGCGAACATTTGTTGGAAATAATTCAGACAAAAATGTACCCAAAGGCCCATAAGTAAATCCCATCAAGGTCATTCCCATACAAATAAAAGCCGTTACCATAACCGTGCTTCCTGAATTTAAGAAATACGAAAAGAAAAAACCAAAAATAGCTATGGTTGTAGTAGCTATAATCAACATTTTTCGTCGTCCAATTTTATCTGCAACCACAGCCGAAACGGGAATAAACAAAGCAAAAAATAGCACCGAAAATAACTGCATTAACAGTGCATCTCTTTTTACAAAACCCAAATCGGAAGTGGCCCAACTCAAGGTAAAAACCGTCATTAAATAAAAAACCAAGAATGTAGTAACAGCTGCCAATGTTCCAAAAATCAATTGATTTTTATAGGATTTAACCAACTCAAAGAAAGGAATTTTCACTTCTTCTTGTTGCTTTTTTGAATTCTCAAAAGAAGGAGTTTCGGTAATTTTAGTTCGGATATAAAAACCTACCACCACCAAAAGTGAACTGGCAATAAAAGGAATTCTCCAACCGTAATCCATAAAATCTTCGTTGCTCATTGTATCGGTTAATAGTAAAAAAGTTCCACCCGAAAGCAACAATCCTATTGGCGCACCCAATTGTGGAAACATTCCGTACCAAGCGCGTTTGTTGGGCGGTGCATTTTCAATTGCTAGTAAAACGGCTCCTCCCCACTCGCCTCCGAGTCCAACGCCTTGTCCAAAGCGACAAAGCATCAATAATAAAGGAGCGGTAATACCAATGCTGGCATAACTCGGTAAAAAACCAATAGCTACTGTTGAAACACCCATCGTCAACAAAGCAGCAACTAGAGTAAATTTACGACCAATTTTATCTCCATAATGTCCAAAAAAAGCTGAACCCAATGGACGTGACAAAAAAGCTATCGAAAAAGTAGCCAAGGATTGTAAGGTTGCCATCGTTGCATCCTCACTCGGGAAAAACAATTGTGGAAAAACCAAAACAGCAGCATTCGCATAAATATAAAAGTCGAAAAACTCGATTGTGGTTCCTATTAAACTGCCAAAAAGAACGTGTTTTAAGGAATTGGATTTTGTTGGTTTGGAAGTAATTTTCATCTAGAATGTTAAAATATTTTTATAAAAATGATGCTAATTTTTGAAAGTAACAAATATTTAGTTCCAATATTTTTTTAGTAAATTAGCATCAAATAAACTCCAATATGCCAACAGACTGTATTAGCTATCAAAATTCAGGATATTTTTCTCCTTTGATGAACGACTATTTAAAGCAAAAATCAACTTTACAGTCCCTATATAACCGATTTCCAAGTCTTGAAAATTTCGAAGAGCAAATCATTGAAAAAAAAGAAAACTTCAATGGCAATGAAAAAAGAGAAATTTTAGTTTCGGTACTCGAAAACCAATATGCTAAAATAAATGCTTCAACAACAACTTTAAACAACATTAAACTTTTAAACGATTCCAACACCTTCACCATTACAACGGGTCATCAACTGAATCTTTTTTCTGGGCCTTTGTATTTTTTGTATAAAATTATTTCGACTATTAATTTAACAAAGGAGTTAAAAGCAAAATATCCAACGCAAAACTTTGTACCCATTTATTGGATGGCGACCGAGGACCACGATTTTGACGAAATCAATTACTTTAATTTCAAGGGTCGAAAGTTTCGCTGGAACAAAGAAAGTTCTGGACCAGTTGGACGATTATCAACTGAAGGATTGGCTGATTTTTATGAAGTTTTCGCTCAAGAATTGGGTTCAGGAAAAAATGCCGAAGTCATTAAAAAATTGTTTCAGGAATCCTATTTGAATCATTCAAATTTGGCTGATGCTACTCGATTCTTGGCTAATGAACTTTTTGGCGAATATGGATTGGTTATTCTCGATGCCGACAATCAAGATTTAAAACGAACTTTTATACCTTATATAAAGGAAGAATTAACACTTCAAACTTCTCATAAAAAAGTACTTGAAACTGCTGAAAAATTAAAAGACTACACCTTACAAGTCAACCCTCGTGAAATCAATTTGTTTTATTTAGAAGATGATTTGCGGGAACGAATCCTTTTTGAAAACGGAAAATACACAGTAAACAATACTAAAATAGAATTCTCTGAAACTGAAATTCTTTCATTATTGGAAAATCATCCCGAAAAATTCAGTCCCAACGTGATTATGCGTCCGTTGTATCAAGAGGTGATTTTACCTAATTTATGTTACATTGGCGGAGGCGGAGAAATCGCGTATTGGTTAGAACTAAAATCTTTTTTCGATGCCTTAAACGTAACTTTCCCCATACTTTTACTCAGAAATTCAGCAGTATTGGCAACGGAAAAACAAACCAAAAAAGCAGACAAATTAGGATTGTCTTGGAGCAATTTGTTTTCGAAACAAAATGATTTGGTGAATATAAAAACAGCCGAATTATCAAAATTTCCAGTAGATTTTTCCGTTCAAAAAGAACATTTACAAAAACAATTTGAAGCACTTTTTGAAATTGCCAATCAAACTGATAAATCCTTTCTTGGAGCAGTAAAAGCGCAGGAAGCCAAACAAATTAAAGGTTTACAAAGTCTAGAAAAACGTTTGTTGAAAGCCCAAAAACGCAAATATTCAGAAACATTAGAGCGAATTACCAATTTGCAAAATGAATTGTTTCCTAATAAAAGTTTGCAAGAGCGCCAAGCCAATTTTTCGGAATTTTACTTAGAAAACGGTAATGATTTTATCGATAAATTGATAGCCACTTTGAAACCTTTGGATGCCCATTTTGAAATTATAACTTTACAATAAAATTATACAACCAAAAAACCAAACCAATGATTAAAGAACGTTTAACTTCACTAGATGTTTTCCGGGGATTTACGATTATGTTGATGACTATCGTTAACAATCCGGGAAGTTGGGGATCAATTTATCCTCCGCTACGACATGCCGAATGGAACGGCTGGACGCCAACCGATTTAGTTTTTCCTTTTTTTATTTTTATAATGGGAACAGCAGTACCGTTTGCAATGCCAAATAAAACCTGGGACAGTACAACTTTCAACAAAATATTGGTGCGCTCTTTACGCATTTTCTGTTTGGGATTATTTCTAAACTATTTTGATGAAATAGGTCTATTTGGTTTAGTGGGTATTCCTTTATTAATAGGCAGATTAATCATAACTTTTGCGGTTGCTTATGCTTTATTAGGAAATTTTAACCCTAAAATAAAAACAATTTTAGCGATTTTAGTTTTAGGAATTTTACTCTTTTTAGCCTATAGTGGCATCCCAGCTTATCAAAATGTGAGAATTCCTGGAGTTTTACAACGCATTGCCATTGTGTATTTTTTCACTTCTCTTTTGTATTTAAAATCAACAATGAAAACTCAAATTTGGGTAGCTGCAACGCTGTTATTGGGCTATTGGGCTTTGATGACACTTGTGCCAGTCCCAGGAATTGGAGCTGCAAATCTGGAAAAAGGAACAAATCTAGAAGCCTACATCGATAATCTGTTTTTGAAAAATCATATGTACAGCCAAACAAAAACTTGGGATCCAGAAGGAATATTATCTATGTTACCCGCAATTGCCTCAGGAATAATAGGAATGTTGATGGGACAATTGTTGAATTTATCACAGTCAAAACTCGAAATCGTTAAGAAAATGATTGGATTGGGTATTGGCTTTCTCATTCTTGGATTGATTTGGAACTTTGTATTTCCCATAAATAAATCACTTTGGAGCAGCTCATTTGTTTTACTCACCTCAGGATTAGCTACTTTATGTTTGAGCCTATTGTATTATATAATTGATATAGCCAATTATAAAAAATGGACTAAATTATTCTTGATTTGGGGAGTAAACCCAATGATTGTTTTTTTCTTTTCAGGCATTATTCCAAGTGTACTTACAATGGTAAAAGTGAATCATCCACAACTTCCGGGTGAGTTACTAGGGTTTCAAAGTTACTTTTATAATTATGGAATTGTACCTTTATTCAAAAACCCAATGGATGCTTCTTTGACATACGCATTAGTTTATGCTGTCTTTTGGAGTATAATTTTATGGATACTTTATAAAAACAAACTGATTTTCAAAGTTTAATAGACAAGCGCTAACCCTATAAATCTAATTTAATCTTACGAATTTTAAGGTGAAATTGATTAATTATTCAATTAATAAACACTATTTTTGCCCCCAATTAAAAAAAAGCAAAATGACTACCAATAGAACTTTTACAATGATCAAACCCGATGCTGTCAAAAACGGACACATTGGAAATATTTTGGGAATGATAACCAATGCAGGTTACCGAATTGTTTCATTGAAATTGACCCAATTATCAGTATCAGATGCTGAAAAATTTTATGCCATTCACGCTGAAAGATCTTTCTTTGGAGAATTGGTAGAATTTATGTCAAGCGGTCCCATTGTTGCCGCAATTCTTGAAAAAGAAAATGCAGTCGCCGATTTCAGAACTTTGATTGGAGCAACAAATCCTGCCGAAGCCGCCGAAGGAACTATCCGTAAATTGTATGCAACCTCATTGGGCGAAAATGCAGTTCACGGTTCAGATAGCGATGCAAATGCCGCCATCGAAGGTGCTTTTCATTTTGCAGGAAGAGAGCAATTTTAGTATTCAGTTTGCATTCCCGAAGCTTCGGGACATAAAACACAAATCCCACTTCTATTTTGAAATGGAAAAAAAACGAAAACGTCTTGATAATTCAAGGCGTTTTCGTTTTTTTAGCTCCGCAATTCCGAAAACTTTTGGGATTGTGATGCGAATTTGAAATCTGAAATCTCGCAGCAGAAACAATTAGATTTACCTTTTTTTTAGCCGTTTATTTTAGCGATTAATTGTTGCAATAATGCTTGTCCTTCTTCCCAAAAACCTAAATCAGATTCGGAGTTAATGTGTCCTTTCTGACCAATATTTACAAAATCACTTCCCCAAGCAGAGGCTAATTCTCGGGCTCTTTCAAGCGAAATATAAGTATCATTTTCGGTTCCAATCACTAAGGATGGAAAAGAAACAACTTGCGTCGGAATTGGCGAAAAATGCCTCAAAAAATCGGGAGTATGTTCTGGTGAATTGACATCAGCAGGAGCGACTAACAAAGCTCCAATGATATTCGGATTGTTATTTTGAGCAACCCAATGCATTACCAAAGAAACCGCCAAACTATGCGCTACTAAAATAGTGGGTTCTTTCAATTGTTGAATGTTTTCATCAAGGCAAGCAAGCCATTGATCTAGTTTTGGCTCATCCCAATTATCTTGAATGACTTTGGACGAATTAGGGAATTTTTGCAACCAAAAGCTTTGCCAGTGCTTTTCTCCTGAATCACCAAGTCCTGGAATGATTAATAAATGTGGAGTCATTATTTATTTATTTTTCAATCTTTATGTTGAGACGATAAAAATACAAAATTTTACAAAAGTTTAGTGTAGTTTTTTTTTCAAGACATTCGCTTTTAAATTATTTTACTTTACAGCAAAATATTGTACCAACCAAAAATTACACAAATTCTCACAAATTAAGATGACGCTTTGGCTATGATTGATGTATAAATTGGAGTTGGGCAAATCGGATTTGCGAAAATTTGCGCAATTTGTGGTAAAAACAAAAACTAGTTTTTAAATTCGAATGCCCTCTTTTTTATGCGTGAGGGATTGTAGTGGAGCTTTTTTTTGCTGGCGTTATTTAGCCAGCAAAAAAAGCGGGAACGGAAAGCCCGACCCAAAGTTGCGAGGAGGAACGACGAAAAAATCTGAGGGGTACGCCCAAAATAATAATAAAAAAAAAACACCTGAAAAGTTTTAAAACCTCTCAGGTGTATATTGTTATAAATCAATTTTCTGCGTTCCTATCTGAATACTAAAAAGGGAACACAGAACACTAATTAAACCGCGTCGTGATCTACTTTAGTTCTAGAAGCAATTTCTTTATAAGTTCCATTGACTAATTTCTCACGAATGGCTTCAAAAGCAGTTAATGTTTGGTTGATATCATCCAAAGTATGTGGAGCGGTTGGAATAACACGCAACAAAATCATTCCTTTTGGAATCACTGGATAAATCACAATCGAAAGGAAAATACCGTAGTTTTCTCTTAAATCATTCACCATAACCATTGCTTCTGGCACACTTCCCTGAAGGTAAACTGGTGTCACACAAGTATTAGTATCTCCAATTTCAAATCCTTTGCTTCTTAAACCGCTTTGCAAAGCATTTACGTTTTCCCAAAGTTTATCTTTCAATCCTGGGTTATCACGCAACAATTGCAAACGTTTCAACGAACCTACAGTTTGAATCATTGGCAAGGCTTTGGCAAACATTTGAGAACGTAAGTTGTATTTTAAATAATCGATAATGTCTTTATCGGCCGCTACGAAAGCACCAATATTCGCCATCGATTTGGCAAACGTAGAGAAATAAACATCAATATCGTCCTGAACGCCTTGCTCCTCACCTGCTCCAGCACCAGTTTTTCCAAGTGTTCCAAAACCGTGTGCATCATCAACCAAAAGACGGAAATTGTATCTCTCTTTCATCGCTACAATCTCTTTCAACTTCCCTTGTTGACCGCGCATTCCGAAAACACCTTCGGTAATAAAAAGAATTCCTCCACCTTGTTCCGTAGCCAATTTTGTAGCACGTTGCAAGTTTTTCTCCATACTTTCAATGTCGTTGTGTTTGTACGTAAAACGCTTTCCGCTATGCAAACGAACACCGTCAATAATACAAGCGTGAGCATCTACATCATACACAATCACGTCGTTTCTGGTTACCAAAGCGTCAATAATAGACACCATTCCTTGGTAGCCAAAATTCAACAAATAAGCCGATTCTTTCATTACAAAAGCAGCCAATTCTTGCTCTAATTGTTCGTGATATTTCGTGTGACCAGACATCATTCTAGCACCCATCGGGGCAGCAGCACCAAATTCCAAAGCGGCATCTGCATCGGCTTTGCGCACTTCAGGATGGTTTGCCAATCCTAAATAATCGTTCAAACTCCAGTTCAAAACCTCTTTCCCTTGAAATTTCATTCTTGGGCCTAAATCGCCTTCTAATTTTGGAAACACAAAATAACCTTCTGCTTGTGAAGCCCATTTTCCCAATGGCCCTTTATTGTTTTGAATTCTTGCGAATAAATCTACTACCATAATATATTGAAGTATTATATATTTTTTTGAAGTTGCAAAATTAATTATTTAATCTGTCTTATCATAATGTTTTTTTTTGAGCTATTTCCAGCTGTTCACTGTATCTTTTACTTTTTAAGAAAAAAGTAAAAGGATGCCGTTTCCATCTGGGCTAAGGAATTAGGGATAAAATTTAAAGCTTATTATAATTGAAAGGAAATGCAAATTAAAAATCTCTGTTATTTGTAAGAATTTAATATATTTGAATGTAAATAAAAGCGAAATGATTTTTCGGTAATCTACCAGATTTTGGATGGATATTTGAAGGTTTGTTTCGCCAAAATGCAAGTTGTATGCAAGCTTAACAAAAATGAAGATGCTCAGAGGTGCAACAGCAAATTCAAATAATAGAATAAGTAATATTTGTATAATAAACAAAATGAAATACATTCTTCTTTTTACATTTCTTGTGTGTGTAGAATTTTGTTCAGCGCAAGTTAACAAAAGTGATAAACAAAGGCTTATAGTCACTACCGACCTTGGTGGTACAGACCCTGATGATACCCAGTCCATGACTCACCTTTTGGTCTGTTCCAATGTAATAGAAATTGAAGGAATTGTAAGTTCACAGGTTTGGATGGACGACCCAAACAAGACCGCTAAGATAATTGAGGTTATTAATTGGTATCAAGAAGTATTACCTCGCTTGAAAAAGCAAGCAGTTGGTTATCCAGATGCAAACTATTTAAAGTCAATCACAATGCAAGGCCAGGTAAAATCTAATATGTCTGGCGTGGGAGTAGACAAAGATTCGCCGGGGTCAGAATTGATTATTTCGGCGGTAGACAAGAAAGGAGACAATCGCCCGGTATGGATTGCCGGATGGGGAGGTATGAATACTGTGGCACAAGCTCTCTGGAAAGTAAAGAATACGCGAAGCAAAAAAACATTAAACGCATTCGTAAAGAAAATTCGAATCTATGACGTGCTTGGACAAGATGATGCGGGTGCATGGATTGCAAAAAACTTTCCTGACCTTGTATATATACGCAATAAAGAAATCTATGGTTGGGCACCATCTGACGATTGGACGAAGAACAACGTGCAGAATCGTATGCCTTTAGGGAATCATTACCCAAGTAGAATTTGGGCAACAGAAGGCGATACTCCTTCTTTTCTCTATGTTTACACCAATGGTTTAAACGTACCTGACTACATCGACTATGGAGGTTGGGGCGGGCGGTTCTCCCCTGATAAAGTAAGTGGAATACGCAGCATGGATTTTGTTGTCAAAAGCGGTAAAGATGAAACCCAATATGACCCTTATTTCATGTATGGCAGTACAAATGAGGGTATTGAAGCCATAAACAAATGGAAACAACATATCTGGAATAATTTTGCAGCTCGTATGTTATGGACTACTACAGATGATTATTCTGTTGTAAACCATCACCCTGTAGCCATTGTAGATGGTGATAGTTCCATGAAATGTTTATATAAAAGAGCTAAAGTTGGAAAAGCCCTGTCGTTTGATGCCTCTGAATCAAAAGACCCTGATGGAAATCAATTGGATTATAAATGGTTTGTTTATAATGAACCAAGTACATATAAAAGTGCTATAACTGTAAAAGAGAGTTTTTCATCTAAATGTAAAATAGTTGTACCTTCTGATGCTTCAGGCAAGACGATACATCTTATTTTAGAAATAACAGACAAAGGTATTCCTGCCTTGACTGCATATAGACGAATTGTAATAAATGTAGACAAAGAAGAATAGATAAATGCGAGCACACAACATCCGTAGCTGTTACAAAACCTCCAAAAAAAGCTTCAGGATCAAAATAACCCCCGATTGCTCGAATATGCACAACATGTAGCTGATAGCGCAGAATTGCATTCTGTGCCCGCTCCTATTGGCAACTAAAACTAATGAAATACAATTTCATAGACTCATTTTTGAAAACGAAAAGCTATCCTTGTTTACAGAATGCAACTTTTTTTGACTTATTTTGTTTGCTCATAATTATGGGCACAGAATGCAATTCTGCGCTATCCGCACAAGGAAATTTAATAAATATCTAATAAATCTGATTTCCATTTCCATCAAGGTTAGTCAGTCGATTTAACAATAAACTTTGTATATTTGATTAACAAAATCGATGTTATGTCCAATCCCATTTTAAATGAACTTCCCGCTTTAGTCAAAGCCAATGTGATTACTGAAGAAACCGCCAAAAAAATAAAGGAACATTACACTAAAAATGGTGACGAAAGCCAGAGTAAGTTATTTATGATTTTTGGAATTTTAGGAGCAATCCTCTCTGGACTTGGGATAATCCTTATTCTTGCGCATAATTGGGATGATTTATCCAATACAACTAAATCAATAATTTCGTTTCTTCCACTTTTAATTGGACAATTATTTTGCGGTTACACCATTCTTAAAAAATCTGAAAATACTGTTTGGCGAGAAAGTTCATCTGTTTTTTTGTTTTTTGGCATTGGAGCAAGCATATCACTAATTGCCCAAGTTTATAATATATCTGGCGATTTAAACTCGTTTCTTCTCACTTGGATGCTTTTAAGTTTGCCTTTAGTTTATTTATTAAGAACTTCGATTGTATCACTTTTATACATTATTGGCATCACTTATTATTGCTGCAATTCGAATTATTTCACCTATCCCAAAGAGCAATCCTATCTTTTTTGGCTCTTGTTTTTAGGGATTATACCGCATTATTACCAACTTTTAACCACAAAACCACAAAGCAATTTTACCTTATTCCACCATTGGCTCATAGCCATATCTTTAATGATAAGCTTAGGTTCTATCGGAGATGGAAACGAAAAATTATTGTATTTATCGTATATGTGTTTGTTTGCTATTTACTATTTCATTGGCAGAAATTCCTTTTTCGAGAATCAAAAAATCAAATTCAATAGTTACCGAATTATTGGAAAACTAGGAACACTCATTCTACTTTTCGTCTATACTTTCAAAAGTTTTTGGATCTTTTTCCACGAAAAAAAAGTACACCAAAATCCAATTATTACATCTCCCGAATTTATAATTGCTTCGATTCTAACCATTATAGCCATTGTTTTATTCTACAAAAAAAACAATCCAACCCATTTCAAAGACTTTGGCCTACTTGAAATTATATTTCTATTAAACATTCTTTTAATTCTTATGGGCACACTTGCCGCAATTATTGCCAATGGAATTGTTTTGGCAATAGGTCTTTTAGAAATAAAACGAGGAAATCAACTCAACAATTTAAGAATTCTAAATTTTGGATTGCTGATTATTACTATCCTGATTACCTGTCGTTTTTTTGATACCGACTTTAGTTTTATAGTTCGAGGAATCTTATTTATTTCATTGGGTCTCGGTTTTTTCTTGACTAATTATGTAATGCTAAAAAAAAGAAATAGACATGAAAAATAAAAATATCCTAATCACACTATTCCTTTTCGTTGCACTGGCGCAATTATTTGTTCCTTCTCAAATGATTTACAACCAAGAAGATATTTTAAATACGGGTAAAATAGTCAAATTTCAATGCGAACCTATCGACCCAAACGATCCTTTTAGAGGAAAATATATTACTCTAAGATTTAAGGAATCTGCAATAAAAGTCAAAAATTTAAAAGAATGGAATAGCAACGAAACTATCTTTGCTAAAATTGAAATTGCTGAAGACGGATTTGCAAAAATTAAATCCATTTCAAGAACAGAACCCACAGACAATTCAATTTATCTAAAGCTAAAGATCAATTATATTGCTGACTATGATTACGAAAAGAAAATGTATTTAGATTTTCCGTTTAATCGTTTTTATATGAACGAAAATAAAGCAAAAAGCGCCGAAACAGTTTATGCAGAATCTACAATTGACACCACAAAAATAGCCTACGCATTAGTCGCTACAAAAAACGGAGAAGCCGTAATAAAAGATGTTTTAATCGATAATATATCCATTAAAGAATTGGCAAAAGCCAACAATAATTCTAACAAATAAAATATGTCACAAGATACCAAAGAATTAAAACTCGCCGTCCTTATTGATGCCGACAACGTTCCGTACAGCAATGTAAAAGGAATGATGGAAGAAATTGCCAAATACGGAACACCCACCACCAAACGCATTTATGCCGATTGGACAAAACCCAATGCCAACGGTTGGAAATCGGTTTTGTTAGAACACGCCATCACTCCTATTCAACAATACAGTTATACGGTGGGCAAAAATTCTTCAGATTCGGCTTTGATCATTGATGCTATGGATTTGTTGTATTCTGACAAAGTAGATGGTTTTTGTATTGTTTCTAGCGATAGTGATTTTACCAGATTAGCCATTCGATTAAGAGAATCAGGTATGAAAGTCATTGGCATTGGCGAAAAGAAAACACCGAGTGCCTTTATCGCTGCTTGTGACCGATTTGTCTTTATTGAAGTTTTGGATGGCGCCATCAAAAAGACTAGAAAAACAAATGCGCAAATTAAAACACCAAAACCCACTGTTGCACCAGTTTCAGAATCTAAAAAAGTCATAGAAAAAATTATAGAAAAAGAAACCCCAAACAAAATCGACAACAAAACCATTGAACTCATTGAAGATACGCTCGATGCTATTGGCGATGAAGATGGATGGGCATTTCTGGGCGATGTTGGAAACCTCATCGTGAAGAAAAAACCAGAATTCGACCCAAGAAATTATGGTTTCTCTAAACTCACTCCAATGCTGAAATCTCTAACCGATATTCTCGAAATTGACGAAAGAGAATCTGATAAAAAAGGAATCAAACACGTTTTTGTGAGATTACGTTATAGCTAAAGAAAAGTTTATAAAACAAAAAAGGAGGACTTTTTACAGTCCTCCAATTTTAGGTTTTGATTTACAATTATTCACTTCAAATGACCCTTTAGTTGATTAATAAATAATCTTCCATATTTCGGTGATTAAGCGAACAAGTAATTAATCAAAACCATATTCAAATGTACATTATTAAATACCACAATAGTATAAAAATCAATATTTTAACAGCAAATTAACGCGCCAACCTTAGAAACAATTCATACTGTAATAAAAGAGATACAATTGGAATTTAGGATATAAATAAACGTATTCCTTACTTGAAAATTTTGCACAAAAAAGGAGGACTTTTTATAGTCCTCCGATTTGTAAGTTTTGATTTATCATTATCTAACTTATGCTGTAAACAGTATAGCTGACTATTGAGATACTTTTTCTAATATTAGAATATTTATGATATTATATGCTCAAGTAATTAATCAAAACTACACTCAAATATACGATTAAAAATAATTCAAAATACTGTTTTTCATTACTTTAACATTATATTATGAAACAGATAATTCCCGAATTATTACTTTGTGAAATACAAGTTTAAAGTACCCGATTTTCCTTCGTAAGTTCCATCTATTTTTAAGATTAACTCCGTTGGGGAAAGACTTGCTATTTCAAAAGTGTCGTTAAAACTTGACCCTGTTACAGCAATAATTAAATTAGTCCCGCTTAAAGACCAAGTTCCTACTCTTTGCTCAAGCACACAACCTGAGGTATAATTACCATATTTAGCAATACCGCCAGCTAGAAGTTCGATATAATCTTTATTACATCCATCTTCATTTTTAAAATAATCGGTTGTATAGGGTAGTGTAAAACCACTTGATGATACTGTTGATTTATTGAAATTCCATTTTCCTTCTATAAAATTTACATCTACTGGCCCACTAATGTCTTTGGTGCAAGAGGTGAATACAGTTCCTAGAATTAGTATCAAAGCAAATAAAATACCTAATTTTTTCATTATTTAATTATATTGGTTAGCGCACAATGATACTCAAAATATATAAAACCAAAAAGCAAGTCTGTCCATCTACTCAAAATAGGAGCAAATCATAAGTTTAAACTTAGGATTATATTAGTAGCGAATGTAATGCCAATGCAACAAAATGAAAACTAAAATTCATATTACCATTTTCAAAACGATGTATCTTTGCATTATATCGAATCAAAATAAAAAATATGAAACTCGTATTTGCTACCAACAACAAAAATAAAATCATTGAAGTCCAACAAATGCTTCCTTCAACCATTGAAATCATAAGTCTCGAAAGTATTGGCTGCTTTGAAGAAATACCAGAAACGGCTGAAACTATAGAAGAAAACGCTATTATGAAAGCCAATTACGTCACCCATAACTATGGTTACGATTGCTTTGCCGATGATACAGGACTTGAAGTCGAAGCGTTAAACGGAGCTCCAGGAGTTTATTCAGCTCGATATGCTGGAGAGCAACGCAATTCCAATGATAATATGAATAAAGTATTAGAAGCTTTAGAAGATAAAACCAATAGAAATGCCCAATTCAAAACCGTAATAGCCTTAAATTTAAATGGCAAACAACATCTTTTTACAGGAATTGCTAGTGGGGAAATCACATTCGAAAAAACAGGAAATCAGGGTTTTGGCTACGATCCTATCTTCAAACCGGAAGGTTTCGACCTGACTTTTGCACAACTTTCGCTCGAAGAAAAAGGCGCAATCAGCCATCGTGGCAAGGCAACAGAGCAACTAATAGCGTTCCTAAAAAACTAACTAATTGATTTTCAAATAACAATAAAATATTAAATCTAAAAAACCCATTAGATTATATCATTTTTTCAACGTACCTTTGCGCCAAATTTTAAAAACATATATGAATAAATTTGAACAATTAGGATTGAGTGAATCGCTACAACGTGCGATTATCGATCTAGGATTTGAGAATCCGACCGAAGTACAGGAGAAAGCGATTCCCCTATTATTGGAACAAGACACAGA
>Ga0209717_1000710_pt1 | contig 39485 bp, 74 predicted proteins | sample AD_UKC048_MetaG_FD_184418 | JGI IMG/M metagenome (GOLD analysis project Ga0209717, IMG submission 184418) | Active sludge microbial communities of municipal wastewater-treating anaerobic digesters from USA - AD_UKC048_MetaG (SPAdes) (version 2) | ecosystem: Engineered > Bioreactor > Anaerobic >...
AAAACCTGTTATCACTTTTGGCGAAAAGGGATTATTGCTTGTAAGATACAACGGATGGCTTGAAGAATACATTGTAAAGACTAATATTGCAAAATATAGATTTACTAAGGACAAAAGAGAGCAGTATGTTGATGCAAGAGACAGGGAATACTTTGTAAGCGAAATTTATGATGGCGTAAGGATGTTTGATGCTTAGGACAAGGGTAACATTACCACCTAATTTTAAGGAGAGATTAAGTCCAGAGAGGATTAATAAGGCTGTTGAAAAACACCTTGACAAATCCTACGATAGAATAAAATCTCTTTATGCTGAAACCTACGCAACATGGGAACATAAGCCTAAGTTTATCTTTGAGAAAAAGATGGAATCTAATGGTATGCGATACAAATATTACACAGAAGATGAGATTTACGGGTATGTTCATAACGGGACAAAACCACATGACATATATCCAAGAGGTGATTATCCGTTAGCTTTCCCGTGGGCTGGCTTTCCTGGCGCACATGAGCCACGAACTGAGCCACGCATAGTGGGAAGCTGGGGTGTCAATACACACGAAAACGGAATGTACTTTTTCCGTCATGTTAGTCATCCAGGCATAAAGCCAAGAGAGTTTACAAGAATGATTTACGAAGAGATCGAGCCAATTATCACTAAGCAACTTTTCGCAGAATTACGGAGGTGATATGGAAGAGGAAGTAAGAACAAAGAAATTAGCAATAGATGTTATCAAGGTAACAAAAGACGTAGCACTTGTACAATGGATAGAAAACAAGCGCAGAAAAAGAGGTTATATTCCTCTGTCTAAAGTTGAAACCGACAAGGTTGATGAAAAGGTTTTGGCAAAGGCAAAGCCGTATGGAATACCATTCGCAGATGTTGTAAAACTAAAGGCTTCAGCCCAAGACCTTGAAGATAAGTTATATGATAAAAATATCTGGACGGCAGAGGATTTACAAAAACACTCAAGAGAGTTACCAGGTATTTTACAATCAATTTATGCGGTAGACATGGCTGCTCTACTCACGGCAGCACGAAACTACGAAAATTAGGAGGTTTACATGAGTGATGTTTTAACCCAACTCAACGGTGCTGTTTTTATTGCCCCAGACGGCCCAGGTACTGCCTGGTACTATCTTGGCGATTGTGCATACGCAGATGATCTTTCTCTGCCGAAGTCAGCCAGCACCCCTATATTTTGCTACTCTGCACGGACTGGAAAGTTCGTAAAGCGTGGCAGTTCAATGGAAGCGCCAGACAATGGTACTATTACCGTTTCATCGCTTCTGGAACGCACAGCCAACAAGCTTGAGCAATTACGCTGTAGCCCGACGCTGTATATCGCACAGACAGCTTGCGGTATCAAATCAGACCTCAAAAACGCAGACAGGGTTTGGCCATTAGTTCATGCGGACATTGAGAGTATGAGCTATTCAAATCTTGCACACTATTCTGATGACGGAGCTTCGGAAGTTAGTGTGGACTTTGCCTTCGACCCCGATGTGCAAATGATGGTCTTGTTGGATATTACTCGCCTTACCACAGCAGATACAGACTCCGTAAATGATGTTGATGCTGTTTCTCTTGCCGTTTGTGCGGGCGCTGGCTGTGGTGATCCTGTCAGTCCTGGAGAAATCGCATGGACTGCATCTGATAGCGCCGCAGGCCCTGCTGTTGGCACGCCACAGATTACCGAAAACTATGGCGCATTATGGACTGACGCAGTGGCTAATCCATTTGCTGCTGGTATGAGCATTATGTCATCTGCGATTGTCGATGTTTCACCAACCGTACGACGCATTATCGTTGGTATGGAAGCCCCCGCTGGCGCACAGGGCATGATTGCCTATTCAGACGACGAAGGCGCAACATGGAGTACGGTCAATATTGGGGGCGCTGCGGCTGGGCATGGCTCTGCTAATTACAACACTATTTTCGCACTAGATTACTACCACGTTTGGCTTGCATCAGCAGCTGGTTATATCTATTTCAGCGAAGACGGTGGTGCTTCATGGACTGCACAGGAATCTGGCAGTATTCATGTTGGCGACTATAACTCCATTGATTTCTACGACGAAAACTATGGCGTTGCAGTAGGCGCAGCAGACATTATCGCCGTAACACAAGATGGTGGTAGCACATGGACTGCCGCAACCGTTACTGGTGGTGGCGGAGATATGCTAACCTGCAATATCAGCGATGATGATGTAATTTGGATTGGCGATGATGATGGCAAGCTTTGGCGATCAGACGATTTCGGCGATTCCTGGGCACAGGTAACAAGCTTTGTTGGGTCAGGCGTTGGCGATGTTCGCCATGTAGAGTTTGTCAATCCTGTTACTGGATTCTTGGTAACAAATAGCGCCGCACCTTTAGGCACAATCCATCGCACGAAAGATGGTGGATATACCTGGGAAGCGTTAACAACCCCGACCAACTCTGGTCTAAATGGTGGATCATTCTGGGATGCAAACAACGGTTACGTGGTTGGTGAAGCCAACAGCGGTACTGGCGTTATCCTAAAGGTCGCACCAAAAACTTAAAATTAGGGAGTTTTATCTAATTTCATTGTGGGGGTGCAGGTGTATGCTCCCGCACCTGCCACCCCACATCGGGAGCTAATATTATGACAAAGAAAGATTTTCCTTCAACGATTGATGGCAAGAAGGCTGGTGTTTTTAAGGCATCAGACGGTAAAGAGTATTCCATTATCGGAATGACTCTTATGGAATTACAGACAATTAGTGAAGAAGTTGAGGCTGAATGGTTAAAAATGGGCTATCCATTACCAAAGCCTCCCATGCAAAGACTTGCGCCACAATTCGGCGATCCAAGTCAATACTTTTTAGTGCCTTACACAGAAACGACCATAGAAGAGGGCACAGAATACGAAAAGAAACTATGGAACGCCTACCAAGAAATGGAAGGCGAGTTCAATAAGCTTTCTGCAAAACGCATGTTACTTGCAATTGTGAGTAGAATTGTCGTTGGGCAGGAAGACTTAGAAAAATTTCTTGAGGAGCGTAAGAAACTAACCAATACGTCCCTCAAGTTACCAGAGGATGAGTTTGCTGTTAGGAAACTGTATGTAGAGGTCAATATTATAGGCGCACATACCGAATCAGAGATGACAGGAAGCATTTCCCAAATTCTGGCACAGTCTTTGAAGGTTGCTGGGGTAATTACCGATAATGAGGTTGACAAGATAATCGGTTTATTTCGCAATCCGAGACAAGAATCTGAATCTGAATCTAAGGGATCAGCAGATACCAGAGAGGCACAGGGGGCGTTGGGAAACTAACGCTATATTTTCTTATTTAGACATTTGCCACGATTGGGGCAAATTAAATCCATCTGATTTCGGCGTGTGTCATCCATGGGAGGACACGGCGGTTATGGCAGCCTACACATTTGCATCGTCTAAGATGGAAGCGTGGGAAGGGCATATTCGTCAAACCGAGATGGAAAAAGCTGAAAAGAAAAGGAAAAAGCGCTAATGGCTAATGAAGTAATAGGCATAGAAACCATATATGAGTCAAAGGGGGCAGAAAAATACTCAAAGCTTCTCATAGAAATCATTGGGCTATTGCAAGCAATAGATAATATAAAACTTGCATCTATGGAAGACTCAATGTCAAAAGCTTCCAAGGATACCCAACTGTTAAAGGATGGGCTTTTAGCTATTGCCAATGTTCTTACTTCTATACAAAGCACAAGTCTATCTGGATTATCCCAACAACTTCAAAACATATCAAAACAACTAAGTGGTGCTGCTGGCGGTGTTGGTGGTGGCGGTATCGGTAGCGATGCTGGTGCTGGTGCAGCGGACAATTTTGGAGAAGGCTTTAAAAAACAATTCGCAAACATAAACTGGTCGAGAGTCATCAGAGATTTTCAGGGATTTGGGTCTGTTTTGGGAGGCGGACTTGGCGGGCCGTTAGGAATGGCACTTGGGTCTGCTGTCGGTGGTGCGCTTGACAGTACATTGGGGAAAATAAAAAGCATATTTACAGCTACATTTGAACTGTTAGCAGATACTGGCGCTAAGGCATTTGGAATACTCATAGAAAAAGCAATGTATTTCCAGGATCAGATGGTTTATCTTGACACGCTTGTGGCAAGATTAGGCGTTGAGGAAGGTGCGTTTTCAACCGTTGGTGAGGCACTGGATAGTATTGGGGATAAATCAGACAAGTTGCTTGGCAGGATACAGACGCTTGCGCTGGAAACTCCTTACGCTATTGACGAAATCATAAAGATGTTCAAGTCATTAACTGGTCGTGGCGTAGACATAGACAGAACATTAGAAACAATTCAAAGCCTGGCTGACGCTGGTGCTGGTCTTGCACTCCCGAATTATGAATTGACTCGCTTGACACAAAACCTTGTTCAAGTAGCAACAACTGGAAAGTTGTATGAGCGTGATATTTATGAGTTTGGTCGTGCTGGTATTGATGTTTCCGAAATGCTTTCAAAGTATTTGAATCTTACGATAGATGAAACAAAAACAGCCCTGAAAGAAGGAGCAATTAGCGCAGAAGAATTTCTTGATGTTTTCAACAGATTCACAGCAGACAAATTTGAGGGCGCAGCAGAAAGACTTACCCGTACTATTACTGGTATGACACAAAAGCTAAGGGACTTGCTTTACTTTCTTGGTAGAGATATATTCGGGCCATTATTAGACGAATTATCAGAGCCATTCACAAAGATAATTGATGCAATGATTGAGGTATCAAGAAGCGGTGTTTTTGAATACATGGGAAAAGTATTTGCAGACATGTTCAAAAATATTGGTTTTATTACAAACGAATCTGTCAACTCTGTTCAAATAAAGATACTCAACTTTCTTACATGGCTTGTAAAGTCTGGAAATAAGATTGCATCTTACGGTTATAAGATGATGTTACAATGGGGTATCGGTCTTGTAAAGGGTGCTATTGAAGCAATAACAAAAGTTGTCAGTATAATCGCAAGTGTTTTCTCATGGTTTCTCAGACCACAATCCCCGCCAAGGGTTTTGCCTGATATTTATAAGTGGGGTGTTGAAACAATGCAAGAATGGCTAAGAGGTTTCACAAACATTGATTTTGACATTTTAAATGCAATACAAGACCCACTAGAATCAATATTAAGCCAACTTGAATTTAAACCGAATCAAATAACAGATATATTGCAACAATTCACCGCATCATTTAAAGACGCATTAGAAGTATTCAAATTAACTGGCGTTATTGACGAAAGTTTCCTTGACCAAATTCGTTCCATGGGTTATGAATATGGTGATGCCCTTGCAAACCTTGCAGAGCTACAATTTGAGCTTTATGGTGCAAAACTAGCAGTAGAGGCAGCAGAAGCTGTTGTTAAGGCAAAAGAGGACGAACTTGAACTCGCTGAGGACTTACTCGAAACTGAGCAGGAACGACTAGAAACCGCAAGAGAATATTACGAAAAATCAGATGTCAACGTAAGAAAGCTGGTACAGGAGTATAACGACCTTGTTCGATCTGGAGCATCTAAAAGCGTTCTACTTGCAAAGAAAGAAGAAATAGACGCAGCTATGGGAGAGAGAGACATAGCAAAAGAAAACATAGCGATAGCAGAGGAAAAGGTTAAACAGGCAGAGGACTATGTTGATCAAAAAAGAGATGAGCTTGACGATGCTAAAGAGTTGCTAGATATAGAGAAGGAAAATCTTGAAACAATCCAAGAAAGGGTTGATGCCCAAGAGGAATTATTAAACCAACTACTTAGACTGACAGAGTATGAGGAAGAGGCGCTAGAAATTGGCAAAGAGCTTGGCGAGGCACTTGGTGATATAGAGCTTCCAGATTTTGGCGCAATGGACTTAGAGATGCCAGACATAGCGGGTGAACTTGACGCAGAACTCGAACACGCTAGAATAGCACTTATAATTCAACTTGCGATAATGGGAGATAGGTGGCGTGAGTTCGTTGAAGACATGCAAAAGGAATGGGGGTTGGTAGACTGGGATGCAGAAACGAAACCATTGGTAGATGCGTTCACAAACTTGACAACAAACGCTGGATTGTTGTTGGACATTCTTATTAAGCCTGGCGGACTGAATGAGGCGCTTGGCAACATGGTTGACAACTTTATTGGCATACAAGGTGCTGCAGATGCAATAGCAAACGTTTGGGGAATATTGACTGGCGATCCATTTACAACGGGACTGTTCCCAGGAACAACCTTTTCGCTAAATCCAGACGATTGGTTTCCAGAAGATTGGCAGGGAATTATACCATGGCTATTCTCCGATGTAGACTGGAGCTTTGACGTAGGCGCAATGCTAAAAAGACATTTTGGCGAAGACGGATTGTGGGATACAATATTTGAAACAATAACGACCAAAATAACAACATGGTGGGATGACATAAAAATAAAGACTGGCGAAAAATGGGATGAAATAAAAATCAAAATAGATGAAAAGATAACCGACATCGAAACAATCCTTACCACATTCTTTACAGAGAAAAAAACAGAATGGGATACTTTTTGGACTAATTTTGCAACAACGGTCAGCACAAAAACAGAGGGCATCAGAACTGTTTTATCGACATGGATTGAAGATAACAAGATAAAGTGGAATACTTTCTGGGATGAGGCAGGAACAAAAGTTGATACAAAATGGGAGGAAATAAAAACATGGATTTCTACGAAATCTGCAGAGGCTGCTACAACAATTGAGACATGGATAGCAGATAGAAAACTTGGTTGGGATACATTTTGGTCAGAAGCTGCGACAACTGTCGAAACAAAATGGGAGGAAATAAAAACATGGGTTTCTACAAAGTCCGCAGAAATAACAACCAGTATTGAAACATGGATAACAGAGAGAACGTCTGGGTGGGACACGTTCTGGTCTGGCGCTGTAACTACCGTAGAAACTGAATGGGGTAACATAAAAACGGCAATAGATACAAAGGTTAACGAAATTGGATTGAAAATTCAGGGCTTTATTGATGAAAAGAAACCAGTATGGGAAACCTTTTGGGGAAATCTAAAAACAACAGTTGAAACCGTTACAACAGATATAAAAACATGGATTGATACGACATTTACAGAAATCGGCGAGTTCTTTACACCAATTCAAACGCTTGTAGATAATCTTTGCACCGCATTTGATACACTCAAAACAAACATAGGCAATGTAATAACCAAAATCGGCGATTTCTTTAGAGACCTTGCTAGTAGGGTTTTACCAGATTGGGTGCTGGATTTGTTTCCAGGCTCACCACCACCGTTTTCGGTTGGCATGAAAGTCAACACTAAAGAGCTTGATAGTTTTAGCAAATCCTTCTTAAAGTTACCATCAATAGCAACACCATCTAGCGAAAGATTTACACCTGCAACCACAAGGAATACAACTGCTAACAACACATTCAATTTTGGCAACAATAATATTAATAACGGAATGGATGCAGCTATGTTCGAAACTATGCTGCAGAGATCGTTAGCGAGGGCATTAACATGAGACTTATAATTACAGACGGTACTGACACAATAAACCTGCTAAATGAGCATGGGTTTATGCTCAAAGACTGGACTCCCATAAGACCACTAAAAAAATCTGGCGGTGTTTGGCAGAACTCTCCAGTTTATGATAACTCAAAACTTGTCTTGAGAAATTACGATAATATCATTGATGTTCTTACACTTACGGTAAAAAGTAAGAGTATGAATGCAACAATTTATGAGTCAAGACGACTTGCAAAGCTACTCGAAAAAGCGGAGCAATATTGGACAACGGATTGGCAAAATCAGCCAGTATGGATTGAAAGACAGGGATCGTGCGAAACAAACATTGGATATGCGGTTATAAGAGCTTATCAATGGGAACACGACGACAATCCATTCCAAGCGCCATTTTCTAATGACTCTTTGATGGACGAAATAGATATTGTTATTCAGCATGGTTTTTGGCGTGCCCAAAAACCAAAAGAAGCTAAATGTATAGAAATAAGCGGAAAGCAATATGCAGTTACTATTGACGAAACCAGCGAAACACCAGGAAACTCTGCCGACGATGTTATATTGTATACACAAGGAAATGGAGTTAATTACTTTTCAACTACTGTAGCACCAGATGTTGGAGCAAGAGTAACATATCAAGATTGTAATTATTATGTTCGTTTTCCAAATGTCGCAATCCCAAATGGAAGCGAAATACTCAATGCATACATGACGCTGAAAGCTAAAAGCCCACTTGGAACATTGTATACATCATATTCTACAAGCGGATGTAACCTGTTACTAAAACCTTATTGTTCTGGAAACGCACCACAAATAGCTAATCAGAGCGATTTTATTGCCAATAAGTTGGCATTTGATGAAAACGCATTTTTTGTAGAGTGGAATGAAGTTGAAGAATGGACATATGGCAATACATACAACACGCCAAATATTTCGAGCATTATACAGGGTACTGTCAATAGAAGTGATTTTGCAAGTGGAAATGCGATTGGAATGTTTATTGCAAATAACTGGCTATTAAATCCATCGAATCCAGATATAGACTGGACTCACCATCAAGATATAAACATTCAGTATGCACTTGGAAATCGCTGGTATGGTGTAACGGCTGCCAAGGCAACGGCTGGCGCACAGGCTTATGGAGCAGTAAACAACGGGGGCAGACTTTACACATCTCACGACGATGGCGATACATGGACTGAAAGAAGACCTGCTGGAGATGTCGATTATCAATGGCGTACCATAGCCATGGACACAGACGGAAGTCACATATTAGCTGGCGGATACCCAGCCAGAGCGTGGCGATCTACTAACTCTGGTGCTACGTGGACAGAGGCTCAACCTGCTGGTGCTGTAGATGCGAACTGGCGATGTTCTGGCATGAGTTCTACGGATGGTCAATATATGTATATAGGTGCTTATAATGGAAGATTGTGGCGATCTGCGGATTATGGTGCTACATGGAACGATCCCATTGGTACTGATTTGTGGTGGACATCTGTGGATGTTTCGGATAATGGGGCGCTTGTAATAGCGTGCGCAGCATATGACAAGGTATATTACTCAACTGATTCTGGCGTTACATTTAACAACATAACACCTCCTGGTGCTATTACTGGTAATTGGGCATCGGTTTCTGTAGAGGTTGGCTATCTTTATGCCGCAGAACGTGGTGGTGCTGTTTGGTATTCTGCGGATGCAGGGGTTACGTGGAATCAATTGTACCCTTCTGGCAATAAGGTTGAAGATTGGGCATTCGTTAAGGGAGGGTCTTGGGGAATAGTCGCAGCGACAGACAAAAAGATATATCAATCTGAACAGGCGTATGGTACTGATTGGGGCGAAAGAAAACCAGGATTTTCCCCAAGGTTTACCATTTATTCCCTTGGCGTTTCTTATAACGGCGATAAAATTATTGTTGGGACAGAATATATACAAAGCGAGGTGTCTGATAATTATTATGGAGTTGCCACAACAGACCAAAAAGATGCTTACAGAGGGTTTGAGGATTATAATGGTGTTGACGATCCAATCTTATACGTAAAGTTTATTGATACAACGACGGAATACGGAAGGGATGAGACGTGCGAGAATGAAGTCTTTGTTGCCAATAAACAGGATTATACGCAACTAACGGATATATATATTTACGAGGATGGAGTCGGATTTGATGCTCACAACTATGCAACGGATAGTGCATATTCTTTGCTACCAAATCCAGCGTCTAGTGGCGATATGATTTACTTTGGCGTTTCATCTGCTGGACTTAATCCATTATCCCCGTTCAGCAATATAGTTTTTGATATTGATCAACCAGCAGATATTGTTTGGGAATATGCCTGGGAATATTATAATGGCGTAGCATGGGTAGCCATGCCAACTATTGATGATGGCACAAATGGTTTTTCTAACGTTGGTGTTGTAAGTATTGGCTTTGATCAGCCAGCAGATTGGGCTACCGTCGCAGTTAACGGCGTAACTGGTTACTGGATTAGATTTAACGCAGACACAATAACATCTTTTACAGATGAGCCAACGCAACAAAACAGATATGTTTATACTGCAGAATGGTCTTACTTTGAAATTGGGGATGACCAAATAGAGGGTGACTATAGCGCACAGGCTGCAATTAAGGTCGATATAGCAAACACATCCCTTGGGTTGGGGTCGGAAGACACAATCGAGAGGGCGATTTCAAAGCTATATATATCATCAAGGTCGCTGTCGAGGGGAGAGGATTTTACACCATATTTCAATTTTAGCACGGATGGCACGCATAATCCAGGCATGATCGCATTAACGATTTACGGATTGTGGGGAACTACACCAACGATAATAGACGCATCAGATAGCGGAACGGGGGATGCGTTAAGAGAGGTTATGCCCGCTGGCTCACATGACATTGCAAGATTTACTGTAACGCCAGAGAAAACACGTCAATATATCGGAAAGTTCAGGGTGTTTGTAAGAGCAAGACAAACTGCTGGCGATGACAACGATGTTAGCATGTATGTAACTTTTGACACATCAAAACGCCCAAGCATTGTAACACAAACTATTGAGTTTCCTGGAATCCGTAGCGATGATAAATGGGTATTGATTGATTTTGGCACAATAAACACAGACACTGAGGTTTTAAGAGCGACCAGCGATGATAATATTGGTATCGCTCTTCACATTTATGCGGAAAATGGCTCAACAATCGAGATTATGGACTTGATATTACTCCCGATTGATGAAACATATTATGACATTGAGATGGTAGATAGATACTCAGACCTTTCAGAAAAAGAAATGTTGATTAGAGATTCTGTTTTTATTGACAATCTTTTGGAAAGACGTAACATACCCACTGCAATAGATACATATTGGGGAACTGGTATTTTGAACGGAAGCCCATATTTCGGTTACAGAGACTTAAGAACAATAAGCGCAAAGCCACTTGAGTTCCAAGCAGAGGAAAAGCAAAGGGTATACCTGTTAGGGGCATATTGGGATTTGGACGATAAGGTTTATTACTCTATTCCAGAGATACTCTATAGAGTTCAAACTGCATGTGTGGAAAGATACCTCGGCATGATAGGCGACTAATATGACCTACTTTCAAAATAAGGGAATAAAAATATTTCTGTCAAACTCACCGATAAACAGTCAGTATGATGGGAATTACCAAGACCTTACGCAATATATAACCTCATATTCACACACAATTTCTGCAAGCATTGGATTCGACTCTGCAGTGTTTTCGTTTCCCGCTAGTATCTATAATATGGAACAACTTGTTGAGAATGGGGTGGGAAAAAGAGTAGTCGTTTATAATGAGGGCGGATCAATGGTTTGGGAGGGTTTTGTAAACAGTATCGACTATGAATTTGGCGTACAGAGAACATCAAGGGGAAATCTTATGGACGTTTCAAACAGAGTTTCTGTTTCATATGCGCCACTTAATATTCTTGTTTCACCACCAGAGGTAGGCGAACAAACGTACACGCTTATAGAAGAAGACGAAGACAGCCAAGACAAATATGGAATACTGGAAACCATCGTTAGTGGCGGAACATTACAGGATGCAGATGCCGAAAACATTCGTGATTTATATTTAAAAGAGAACAAACATGTTATAACAACAAATACGGTTAGTGTTGGCGTTGCATCAGAGCCATCAATAAAGTTTAATTGTCTTGGTTATTATCATTGGCTTGAGAAATATGTTTATAACTGCTCCGATACTGGAACAACAATGATTTCGGATAGAATAGAAGCGATACTTGATTTCAACCCAAACACAAAAATGTATTCTGCCACAAATAATATTGGTTATAATCCATGGCTCATAGTGGCATTTGATGAGGACAACAAAACTGCTTCAACGCACATAAAAGAATTGTTGGCTTTCGGAGACGCAAATGATAACCGCTATATATTTGGGTGCTATGAAAACAGGGTTTTTGAATACAAAGTTGTCCCAACAGAATACGAATATTATACAAGCAGTTTGAGTGGTGGGGATTCGATAAGAAATGACAATAATACTGCTATAGCGCCTTATGATGTAAGACCTGGAAAATGGCTTATGATTACAGACATGTTAATCGGCACATCTGATTCACAATTGGCAAGCAAAGATGATCCACGAGGCTTGTTCATTGAAACTGTAGACTATACAATGCCCACTACGCTTTTAATAAATGGCGAAAGAATTAGCACATTTAAACAAAGGCTTGCTGTATTTGCTGGAATTGGGAGTTTTTAAATGCAAAAAAGAAATGATGATTTAGTTCAATTACTTACACCAGACTTTATAAGAAGAAACGAAATTATGGGGGAGTGGACTAACTACACCCCTGTAATAACAAGTAGTATTGGTGCGTTTGTTGACGTGAAACCATTCGGAAGATACAAGGTAATTGGCAGACTATGTTTCGTAAACGTAAAAATCGCAATAGGAGATGCTGGCACTGCCGCTGGAACTTTATATGCAACGCTACCAAGAACAGCAAGCGCATCCAGTCTTTTATCGGTTGGGACGGCGTACAGAGTTGGGTCTGGATTCAGCACGGTTGCTCCATCTGGAACATCTATGTCAATTTTGTTATACGACGGAACAACCATTATCGCAAACGGAACGGTTTACGCATCATCCGTCTACGAAATCTAGGCTGTAACGAATTGTAACAATCTCTCTATTGCGTTTAGATGGTCTTTTATCTCATTCCTGTATTCTTCCATAAGAGTGATTCTCTCAACCTCTGATCTGATATTGTTTACATAAAGAAATATATTTCCCCTTGGTTGTGGTAAAATGTCTTGATGTTCTTCTGGCGTATATTCTTTATTGCCATAAGTAAACTCGACCTCAAGTCTATCAACAGTCGCTGGACGACCAAGATTTTCAATCTCTGCAATCGCAAAATCAAGAATTTGTTTCCAATGTTCTTCGTATCGTGCAGCAAACGCAAAATGCGAAAAAGTAAGGATTTCATATTCTTTGCGAACAGCATAATTAAAAAATCTTGCCACCCTTGCATATTCTCTCACGGTACGTGCAGACAAACCAACAAATGCACCAACAGCACGCCAGACAAAATCCCTTGAAACAGGAATATCATTATCATCGACATAGTTACAAACCATCAATGAGATGTCGCCTATATCCCAAAAGTTTTGAGATATGCTATCCCTGATTGCGATCAATTCATTCTGCAAGTTTTGCGGTATGACTTCATTATAAGTTGTCATAACAACCTCCAAATCAAAAACTTTATTTCATCGCTAAAGTGTATTTGTGGCAACCATTTACCATCAAAATCTTGAGCGTCAATCCATTCCTTTAAAGCATAGACTTCTTCTGTAACAAGGTCTTTTGACGATGTTGGTTGAGAGCCAAACAAAAAGCCAAGAATCTTTCTACGCATTTCTGAAATCTCATTCTTTGTTGCGCCAACAATGTTTTGCTTTATAGCCTCTTCCATGTGCCCGATAACAGCGCCAAGGACACCAGGCGTAAGATAAAAATCAGAATGATAAATACATTCTGTCATCTTATCATCAATATACTTGTGTAACTGTTCTGGACTAAACGGTCTTTCCATATTTCACCATAGTCATTACAACCAATTCTAATGCACCTTGATTGCCAATATTGTCGCAAGAATCCGCTACGTTCATACAAGCTTTATAAACTTCTTTTTGTAAGTTATACGGTTGCTGAACATACCATTCCATAATTAAGCGATTTCGTGCCTTTGTTCTAGTGCTTTCCGTGTCAATATTCTTTCTATAAACTACTGGCTTTTCCTCTAAAGCTTCCATTATTTTATTGATAAAAGTATTTAAAGACATGCCTCTGTAACCCATATTTACTCCTTTCCTACTGCGATTAATGCTTCATCAACGCTACGGACAACAACAGCAGCGCCTTTGAATTTTTCTAGAAACAATCTCTGTCCCTCTGACAACTTTCCATCTTCGGTCTTTATTTCCATTAATATTGTAGTGCCTGGCTTTGTTACCCATTCTGGCGGAGTTCCAGTTGTCCCAACAACGAGATCGGGAAAATCCTTTCCGACCCCAGATGTTATATAAACCGTACAGCCAGCGTCACGCAAAGCTTGCACTATCTCATCTTGATTTGAATCTTTTCTACCTCTGCTTCTCATACACCATACACCCGAAAGCTGGCAAACCAGGTTTACGCACCAAAGTTAATGAGCGCATTCCGTGATCGCTTTCTCTTATTTTGTCCCACCGTAAAGTAACAAACCTAACGTCTGATGGGTTTTCTGGAGTTCCACCAACCATAAGAATAACCTGATCTGCATCATAAGAAACCTTTACACTACCAGATAGATGTTCCTTCCCTGGAACGCTACTGGCTAATCCAACCTTGTTCATGCTTTGCACTATCAATCCAGCAAGGTCTAAGTCCTTTGCGATGGAATGTAATTGCATTGACACAAACGCAGACCTGTCAGCCGTGTTATCGCCATACTCATCACGCAACAAGTCCATATAATCAACAACAAACCACTCAATATTTCGTTCCTCCTTTAGTTTTGCTAAATCTGCACGAAGGCTATTGGTCGTCCAACCAGTATCATCAGACAAGTAAATAGGCAGATTAGAAAGGTCTTGTATCGTTTTCACAATAACATTTATGTCGTCTTGACTTAATCTTCCAGTACGCATTTTAGATGTCATTATACCGCTTTCTGCTGATACATTCCGCCTAACTACGGAAACATCTTTCATTTCCATTTCATAAAACGCACCAGGATGACCGTTCCTTGCCATTCCTATTGCTAGCTGGGCTGCTAACATGCTTTTGCCAGACCCAGGAACACCAGAAAGAATCGTTATTTCGCCTTTTTGCAAACCGCAAGTTATTTTATCAAAATCAATCAGACCAGTTTCTAGTCCGTATATGTCCCTTGGGTCGCTATATCTCGTTTCTATTTCGTCAAGCAACTCATCCAAAGCATTAGATATGTTTTTTGCGCCATAGGCAGATTCTGATACCTTTAAAAAATCTGTCATTGCAGACGATATTATTTTGTCAAGTTTTTTATCTGTATCATAAGCACCTTTTGCAACATTTTCGGCAACAGACAAAAGCCTTCGCCTTTTCGACAATTCCTTTACATCGTCTGCGTAAAATTCTGCATTGAAAGACGACGGCGTTTTACTGGCAAGTGTTACCAAATATGTCATATCTACCATATCATCACGGCCAGATCGCTTTAGAGCATTTATTATTGTTATTGGGTCTATCGTATCCACTTTAGACATTGCTTCAAAAATATAAGAGTTTTTAAGATAGTAAAAATCATCTGGTAAAAGATTAATTTTACCAAATATTTCTGGATTTACAAGTATTGCGCCAAGCAAAGCCTCTTCCGTTTCTCTGCTATACAATTCTTTCATCTGTAGGCTTTCTCCTTAATCTTATATGGTACTCTACTGTGCCAGTCTAACATAACATCTTTACCATATCTCTCGCATTGTTTATTCCAGAAATAAACTCTATTCTCATAACTATCGGCAGCGCCATTGGCATGACATTCATGGCAAACAAGTTGAAAATTGTATTTTTCCTCAAGCACCTTTTTGACATGCTTGTCCCGTCTATATAAACAATGATGCGCCTCCTCACCAAGTCGATTACAACCCTCAACCTCACAATAAAAACCACGCTCTTCTATAAGTTCCAATGCGGTTTTAGTTGGCACTTAATTCCTCATCTAATATGTTGATCGCCTGTCTTAGCGTATTAACGGTAGGATACCATGACACACACTCGTAGGCATGAAATAAACAATCAGAGCATACTATTTCTACCACAGACCTGTTAGTGCCATCATAATTAGCGACATGATAATGAATATCATTTCTGTCGAACAACTTGCCACACGATTTACAGTAAGTTAGATTGTGTTTTTCTAATACCATGGCGAGATCAGATTGTAATTTCCCCATCCGTAATACTCCTTAAAAAAATAAGCAAGCGTGAAGTTTCCATGGCAAGTTTTATATTGTCGCCAACCTTTCCAGACTTACCATAACCAATAGCAAGCCTTGTCATTTCACGAGCAATATCCATTATTTTTTGACCCTGCGTTTGATTTAGCATCCATCTCCTTTTTGGCAATCTTTGCCAGTCTTTTTATTAATTATATCATTAACTATTTCTATTGACAAGGATGAATCTGGCGTTGGCATAAAATACGTTTCACCGCTTTTGATTGCAAATGCTGGACTTTTTCCATATCTTTGTATATAATTATCAGTTTTAGACCAGACAAACACCTCAGCCCCAACAGGCAAATCATCAATCGTAAAATTCGCTTCTATTATCTCCATAATCCATCTGATTTCCATTTTACAGGGTTGCCATCAGCATCGTATGTTATCATTTCTTGCTGATAAGATTCATGTCCAGAAACCATCTGGCCTATTATCATGCCAGTTGTTTTCAATATACTGCCTATGTCTGAAACGCTAAACTTCGAATACCCTGGCTCAACCCTAGACGATCCATCTGGCGTGTGAACGTATTCATAGACCCTCATCATAACCTCGCTAACAGTAAATCCAGAATCATTTACAAGCCCCCTAAAATCCTTAGCATCTCTAATCCATTTTGTATAAGCACGCATACTGCGTTTTGGCACAGGTATTTTCCACTTTTCATGGAAATCCGCAACAATATACCTTACTTCCTCTGGGTAATCATTGATTGCATTAATGCTTGGGTTTTGTTTTGCTTTGTCAGAATTTGCAACCATCATTCTAACAATGGCTTCTGCCTCATCCCCGATTTCGTCAAGTGTTTTCATATTGTCCTCCGTTGAAAAATTTTCTGGCGCTATACTCTCTGTTGTATTCTTTGCTGTATTCTCTGTATTACCTATTAACGATATGCCCAATGGTAAGTTCGCCATCTGCCCATTGGTTATTTCCCCATCTGCCCATTGGTCATATGCCCCCCCGATAACAGACCACATCTCATCAAGTTTTTGTAGATTAATTCTGAAATATAAAACATGCTCAAGTCTTTCATAATGCTCATCTAATAAGCCGACTTGAACAAGTTTTTTTCTTGCGTTGCGCTGTTCTTTATAAGACAATCCCGTTTCTAATTCTATGTCATCTGATGTCTTATAAATCCAACCGTCTGCACTTCTTTGCCTACCAGTCCAATAAATAAACTGGCACAGCAAAATATTCGCATTTGTACTTCCTGTAATTTTTCTTAGATTTGGGTAATAGGCGATAGGTTTCCCGATGTCAAGCAATATTTCCGATGGTTTCATAGTGTGTCCTAAAACAAAACCCCGCCTTCCAGTAGTGAGAAAGTTTGCTTAGAACAGTCACAGAAGGCGGGGGCTTGTATCTCATATCTGCTCTAAGCAGAGGGATGATACCACGACACTATTTTGTTGTCAAGGGCGATTTTTGTGGAAAATTTTATAGACAATGGCTGGAAGTATCATAAGTATTCCCATGCCGATTCTTATCCAAAGTGGAGAAAATACCCAAAGCCAGGACATGTTGGTTAGCCCCGTTACTTTTAAAATAATGAAAGCAAAAAGTAGTGCGTTTGAAAGTATGCTTGTTTCAATGGTTGTTTTTATTGGTTTCATAAATCCTCTTTTAAATTTGGGATGCCGCCTGATCTGACGGCATCCACTCAGAAAGGAGACGGTGGTAGGTAAAAATGAAAAAACCTTGCCACAATCTTTATTCTACAACATTCATTTCCGTTTGTCAAGCAATATGTTTTGTGGTATAATAGAATATAGAACAAAGCAATCTGTAAAATTGCTATTGACAAATGGAATATTGTGTAGTAGAATTGAATTATAAACTAAAACGAGGAGGTAGTAATGGAAAGAACACAGCAAGGTCGAAAGACAAAAAGGGTGCAGGTTTGCTTAACCGAAACGGAATTTTCTGTATTCAGGGAAATTGCTTCAAAGGTTATGCCAACTGGTGATGCTCGTGGCGATGGCGTTGATCAATCTGGCGCAGCACGGCAAGCTATTCTCGATTGGATAAGAGCCAATGGACATGTTTTACAGAATCAAAACAGCTAGTGGCGAAAATCTGTTACTTGATATGGGGATAACTCAATTTTCCACACTTAATGAAGTGGTTATGGAAGAGTTAAAACAATTACAGGGAAACCACGAAGGGCCTGTAGAAAGAACAAAAATCCTGTTTATTGAGATTGAGTACATTCCAATAGCGGATAATGAAGTTCAGATAAAGGAGGCAAAATGAGTCTTATTGACAAGTTGGTAAGTGTTATGGCTGACATGGGCAATATTGAAAAGCGTGGTGTCTATAAAGGCGGTAGCAGTAGTTACAATTATGTAACGAATGATGATCTTACCTCAAAGTTACAGACCGCACTTGTTAAAAACAGCGTGTTGATTATTCCGCACATTGATAGCAAGACGCAGACACCGTTTGTAACAAAAGGTGGAACGCCTGGCACATTGACAGAGTTAGATTTGACTTTTGAGATTACCGATGGCTCTGGCGAGTCTATTAAAATCCCATGGAAGTCAGAGTCCACAGACTACGGCGACAAGGGCATTGCTAAGGCGCTTACATTGGGCAAGAAGTATTTCGCTATTTCTTTGTTCCAGGTTGCAACTGGCGATGAGCGTGATGATGCAGACGGACAAAACGAGGAAATCCGCCGTATACAAAAGCCTGAAAAGCCAGAAAAGATTGTTCAGAAAGATGCTGATGTAATTACTAAAGAACAGTTACAGGCTTATGAGGATTTGGCAGCTACTGCGATGAAATATGGTATTCGATCTGCGGTGATTGACTTACGCATGACAAAACCAGTTTATGAAAAAATTTATGCCAGTTTGCTTGAGAAAGTAAATGGCGCAAAGGAGTCTTAATGTTAATAATTGAAGCTATCGGTAATTTGGGGTCAGACCCAGAAATGAAGTATCTCGCAGATGGCAGAGAAATGACGACGCTTTCTATCGCCTGTAACAAAGGCAAGGGCGATGATCTCATTACTTCGTGGGTGAATTGTGTTGTATTTGGGAAACCAGCCGAGACCATTTACAATTATGCGAAAAAGGGGGACAAGATATTTCTGCGTGGGGATGCCAACCCCGACAAAGAAACTGGAGAGCCACGTATATGGGAAGGCAAAAATGGGGTAACACATGCAACTTACGAAATGGTTGTCAAGGATTTTGAGTTTCTTGGCAATAAAAAGGGTGGGGAGTAATCCCCGCCCAGGGGTTTTTCTATGGATGCCGAAATAAAGTATGTAGATCACAAAACCATTAGTTGTAACAATGCCTCTCTTGAGGAAGTGGACGGAAAGTTTTCTGCGCTTTATCTTGATGGGATATGGGTCACTTCTAGTGTTGATGCGCTTGATGCGTTGTTATCGGTAATAAATATTTATTACTTTTCAAAGGGAGAACTATGACAGACGAAATCATGTATACCTGTCCAAATTGTGGGACAAAATATCCTGCCAATCTTGGAACAGCCTGTCCAGAATGTGGATACAACTTTATGGATGGCATAACTGTTTCGATAACATCTATAGACGATCAGAGTTTGGCAAGGATTGCCAATGCGCTTGAGGAACTAGTAAAAATTTTTAAGACACCTGCCACAAACGATGAGTGGGGCGGATGAAAGTATATATCGCAAGTCCCTACACGCTAGGCGACGTGGCAATTAATGTTCGCAAATCTCTGGCTATGGCTGATGAGTTGAGAGATGCTGGATTTTTACCTTATTGTCCGTTGCTTACGCATTTCTGGCACTTAGTTTTTCCGCACCCGTATTCTTACTGGCTACAAATGGATTTGGAGTGGTTGCGAGAGTGTGATTGTCTTTTAAGAATGCCAGGGGAATCAAGGGGCGCTGACAAAGAAGTCGAAACAATGCTGTTACTTGGAAAGCCAGTAGTTTATTCAAAAAACGAATTAATTGCCCTTGCAAAGAAAACAGGTCTGTAGTATAATTAAGTTATAACAGAAATGAAAGGAGGCAGGAATGTTTAATGACAAAGCAATGCAACACAAATGGGGGTGGCCTGATGTTTATAAGAAAAACAAATATCAGAAATTTCCAGATTGGCTTATTGATGCCAAGAATAGATGCAACGAACTTGATGCTCTTTATAAGTCTTTGACAGATGTTGAGCCAATACCTTATAACGAAATGGCAGACATCAGAGAGGAATTAGATATTGCCGAAAAGAAATGGGATGAGTTGCTACAGTTATACTGTGCTGTTCCACTGGTTTGTGATTGTGGCGGTGCAATTGTGGCTTTCGGCAACGAAATGAAGTGTGCAAAGTGTGGCAGGGATTATACGCCAGACTACGATCCGATACCGTTTTAGGAGGCGTTATGGAAAATGTTATTTATGCAGTTTTGTTTTTGGCAGGGGTTGTTTCTTTAGTTTGGGTTGAGATTGATAACAGGAAATACGATGGAAACAAATGATATTGACTTTACCGACAAAGAGGTGCTTGAATTGGCGAAAGTGGATATTCTTGCGCTATCGACATTAGCTGATGGGAAAGATGGTTTTTCAAAGTTGTTGTTGTCTTTGCTTTGCTTTCAACAATCAGCTATTATAAGTCTTTTTGAAAAAATAGAAAAATTAGAAAAGGAGGCAAAATGAACGCAAAGGAAGTTTTAGATCAATACTCTGACATGGTGATAATGCTTGACGATTTGAGAGTGCAAAAGGAACGCCTGATTGACAGCGTACTTACGCCAGAAATCAAAGAAAAACTGCAAGAGATTGAAGCAGAGTTTGCACCAAAATTTGATGCGCTTGAGGAAAAGAAAAGTGAGCTTGAGGTTGAGGTAAAAAATCTTGTCGCTCAAGGTGGGGCAACTGTTCGTGGCAGTACGCACATGGCTGTTTATTCAAAACCAAGGACTTCTTGGGACACAAAAATGCTTGAGGGGCTTATGATGGTTATTCCGCAAATTGCTGATGCACGCAAGATTGGTGAGCCATCTGTAAGTATTCGGGTGCTGAAATGATAGTTTGCTCATATGATGGTGGCGACAACAACTCTGTCAAGATGTCAATTCCATTTGAGTCTAATGCGGAGGAGGTCTTTGAGTTTCTTATTCGTTTTATGTGTGCGCTTGGATTTAGCAAAATAAATATTGATAACATAATTTCTATGTATGCTGAGGAAATAGAACACAGAAATTCGATGAAAAACTTTATGTTCGCTGGCAAAAATCTTGATGGCGAAATGGTGCTATTTGAGTTTGCAAGTGTTGGCGAGGTTTATCCAGACGATAATGTCATTTATGTTAATGGCGACCCTGTTGATTTGTCAAGTATAAGGGCAGTAAGTTATTATGGTTAGCGTAACCCTTGATGATGGTAATGTCATAATAAAAAGTGGCGAATGGGTTTTACGTGAAAACGTTCTATTTGCGCCATTCTTTAGCATAACATTAGATGGATACGATGCCGAAAGCCTCTATGATTTATTGGTTGCCAGAGAAGGATTAAAAAAGATAGGCGTTACAGAAAGAATTGATAATCTGATAGGAGGTGAATCATGAATCAAATGACACATTTATACCGTGAGGGAATGGCAGAGTTGCGTGAGGAAAATGAGCAACTAAATGCCAGGGTTGCCGAACTTGAGGACGAAAACAAAAAATTGAAAGCGTGTCTTGCAGAAGCAAATGATGATATTCATATCATACTTGAGCAAGCTAAAGAATTAGCACGAAACAATGCTAAGCCAAAAGAAGAACTTGGCATTATGACAAACCAGCGGGAATATAACAGACAACAAAAGTCTAATAAGTTTTATTTTGAGAACGAAATGAGAGGCGAATCATGAGTTCAGAAGATAATTACACATTGTATCTGTTAGACGAAGAAGAACTGCAAGCGATAGTTAATGTTAGAACAAAAGAATTGCAGATACATATTGATAAGCTGGAATGGAACAACAACGAACTTAAAGACGAAAATGCCGAGCTGAAACAACGCACGGTAGAGATGCAAGAAAGACTGCGTTGGAAACCGTTATCGGAATTGCCAGAAGAGAATAGAGAGGTACTTGCAAAGACAAAGACTAATGTCATTCTAATTATAGAAACTCAGCAAATCGAAGAGTTCAATTATGACGAACAAGAACACTTCGGATATGGGCTTATCGAATACTTTATGGAATTGCCAGAGGTTAAATGAGTGAATATAGCAAGGAAATTATTGCAGAACAGCGAGAATGGATGTGCGAATGGGAACGGAACAGATTTTCTCAAATGGAAACAGAGGAATTTGTTGTGTTATTGGCTGAGGCGTTGAATGAAATTGAAAGGTTGCAATCTGTTTGCGATCAGAATGTATCAGAGATTGAATTGTTGCGAAATCGTATTGCCGAATTGGAAGAGCGACTTGACATTGACTATGGTAATATGTACGATGTAATTGTTGCTGAAAACGAAAGACTTATAAAGGAAAATAGATCGCTAAAGGAGAAAAATGGGTAAATATAAAAAATTGTCTATAAAATATACAGACTCTCTACTTCAATATGATAGCCTTAGGAATGTTTTGTCAAAAACGACAAGGGTAAATAACGAATTGAGAAAAGAGTGGTACGATGCACTTGAGGAAAACAATCTTCTCAGGGAAATAAACGATGACTTAAAGTCAAAAAACAATGAAAGACTGTCAAGGATTATGTTTTACGAAAAAGCTTTTGATATGTTATTGAATAAGTTCAATATGGGTTGTTCGCATACAGAAGATGCCGTAGAGCAACTACTAGATAAAATAGAGGAGGTTGTGGGTGAGTAAGAAATTTAAAGAGATCAAATGGGATAAGTTGCTATATAAAAGAGCCGTGAAGGATTACAAGTTACTGTCAGTGCTTTATGCAGACTTATTGTTGAGCAGAGAAACATGGGAAGGTGAAACGGATATGTGGATGAATAAGTATTACAAACTGCTAAAGAAATATAAAAGTCTAAAAAAGGAAAACAAGGCTCTATATAAGGAAATTAAGTATGATTATTCCCATGTCGGAATATCAGAAGGCGTGCTAAAGAGGGAATGGGACACGCCCGAAGAAGATAAGGCGTGGGAAGGTCTTCTTGATGAATCAAGCGGGGTTATCAATTCATCTGGTAATTCATCAATAGAAGATGCGGTAGAAAAGGAAACAAAAGAATGAAATATGACTGGGTATTTAAAAGCGTAAAGTTATTTGGCATTTATGCCAATGAAAACGGTATGGGATTCAGATTGAGTTGGGATTCTAATATGGGATTCGGGCAACTTGATTTTGATGTTGAAAATGGCAAACTGCTAATTGATGATGAAACACTTGGCAGAGAATTAGTAATAAAGATTTTGGAAAAATTTGTTTCGGATGGGAAATTAGTAAGCGAGGCAAACAATGAGTGAAGCAACGATGAATAAAGATGGGAACTTTGCTTGCGGTGTATTTGAATGGATGCCAGACTTAGATGTAGTAAATATCAACTTGATAAACGATGATGGCTCTCAAGGTTATTATTGGATTCGGTTTTACCTTGACGACCTTTACGCCGTGTTGCACGAAAGGCACATGGCACAACACTACAACAGCGAGATAATCAAGCGCATAGGGGATGCGGTGGAGGCGGTGAAGGATGATGAATTGTATGGAGGTGAATAATGCAGATGGAAGGATGGGATGATAGTATCCCTGATGGAATAAAGTATTTATCGGCAGAAAACCGAGTGCTAACACGAAAAGTTCGTGAATTAGAATCCGAGAACGACGCCCTGCAAGCCCGTGCCGAACGCGCCGAGGCGATGATCGAGAGGTTGATGCGCATTGTTGAGGATAGGTTCGTGTTGCTTGGAAATAGCCTTGATGGACACCTGCAAGACTGCAATTGTGCTGTTTTTTTGAGCTCAAGGATGGAGCGGGATGCGTGGAGCGAACTCTGTTACGAATGGCATGGAATTTATTCCGACTGGCAATCCGCAAACGGACACCAAGCAGGGAAGGTGTCCGAAAACGAAGGGAGTGAGGGATGAAAGTAATTATTCACAATCGCAAATATGAAGACTCCGTTGAAATATGTGAAGACAGCTTAGAAGAGGTTCGCGCAACGGCTATGTACGAGACGGAGCGTCGCGGCTGGGATGTCGCGGATATGTGGAGTGAGGTAGTTGAAGAGGAGGCGCAGGATGATTAGCGAGAAGGATGACGATTTGTATAAAAGAGGTGAAGGATGAGTAAGAAAAACAAAAAAACACTATTGCGTATTGAGCAAAGATTGATTGACATTGAGGTTATGGTAAAGGTATTGTATAACGATAAACATTTTCTCAATGATATTACCATTGCACCGCAGACATATGATACTGGCACGCCATTGCCAGATAGCCCGTATAATATCAGCGACATTCCAGATGTTCCATATAATGTCAGCAATACAAATGAGGTGAGGCATGAGTGAGTTGTTTGAGCCAGAGCTAGGGCAAATGGCATTTGGTCAGCCATGGGACGAGTATCGTGCATCTAATCTTTTGATCGCAGCGCTTGAGTCGATCTCTACGGAACTTGACAGAGTCATGTGGAATATTCATCAAGAAGAATATATCTCGCCCTTTGAAAACACGGCAAGTGATTTTCAATGTAGTGCGTTTGAGGTAGATGCGTATTCTTGGGACGATGACATTCAGCCTTACAATTTTAAATGGCGTGATGTTGAGGTAAGGTGGTATAAATATCTTGGCAGAGGAACGAGTGTAAATCAAGAGTTGTCTAATGATAAGATAGCAGAAATGTTAGACGATTGTTTAGGCGCATTGCGCAAATACGAGGCAGAGCATGACGTGTAAAAACTGTAAATATAGCGAAAAGTCGAATGAGCAAGGGTTTTACTTTTGTTCAAAATTGTCAAGCATATTTCCCCATTTTGTTGTTCGTAAAAACGACGATGATCAAAAGTTGCTTGTTCCAGAAAATTTCAAGTGTAAATATTACGAAAGGCGTATTGTTTGACAAAGATTATACGACGTGATAAGATGTATAAAAATATCGGAGGTAGCATATGGAATGGTTTGATTTCTTGGCTAGTTTATTTGAAGGTGCAAATCTGATTTCAGTAGTGGCTGTTATGGCACTGGTGTGGTTGTGGGGGCAGTTAGGCGCTACTGGAAAAGTGCAGTTGCTGACAAGTTTCGCAACTGGTGTGATCATTGGTGTGTTGCAATATTTTGCAGATGGCTTACTGACAGACTTTCAGTCCTGGTTTTATGGCGCTCTTTATGGTATTATCCTTGGTGCGCTAGCAAGTGGATTTTACGAAGTCATTAAGGTTGCCGTTGAAAAGGGAGCAGAAAAAGCACTTGGTTTTGATGAAGAATAGGTGTTCCCATGGACGAGAAACAGTCAAAATTGCTATGGGACGCTGTTCGCAAGGAAGATGACTTAGCAAAAGCAATTCAAATGGCTGCGGACATTGGTGAATCTGCTGTTAATGCAAGCATACAAGATAGAATTGGAATAAAGGCGCAGTTAAGTGAATTGAGAAAGGTCATATCTGGAAACGGTGATCCTTCTCATTCTATTGTTACACGCCTTGAAAATATAGAGTGTAAAACAATGTCGTGTGAAGTTGAGATAAAAGAAATAGTCAATCTTCTGCGTGGCGATCTGAAAGGGGGTGAATCTCTTTTGGACAAAATAAGAAAACAAGAAAAACTTGTAGAGAATGTTATCAAAATGGGTTGGATTGTCTTAGGCGTAGTCATAACAGAGGTTGTCGTTAGATTACTTGGGCTGTTGTAGAAACGATTGGGAGCAAGTTATGCACAAAATAACAGGTAAAGGAACGTTTGTATCTCCTGTATTAACGGATATAAACGGATATGACTATATTGTCATTGATGCAATATCGGACATTGATGTTTCAAGATATATTTCCATTTTACAGGCAAGTGGTCTTAAAGTATTAAGTAGATGTTCTACGGACATAAAAACAATAAAGAAAATAAGCCCGTTTCTCGAACTTCTTGATGGGGTTATTTTATATTCTGATTGCAGTAGGGCTTCTGCGCTTTCAGGAACAAGGTATTTGAGAGATAATTATCCCGATCTGTTTTTGGGATTTCATGCGTATCGTTTTCCTAAGCTAAAAGACTTTCCTTACTTTAATTTTATGGCAAGGTGTGATGCGGTCATGCCTTATTTTGATATAAGCAAGGTAAAAGACCCGATTCCACAAATGAGGCGTATATTACTGGAATGGCGTGGAATTACAGGAAAGCAGATTGTCCCGATTATAAAACCAGGTGAAAATCTTGGTGCGTTATTGAGTTATCTTGAAACAGAGCAGATTGATAGCGTGTGCCTGGCGCAACCAAATGACATAAAGTGGAAATATGATGACAGTCATATTTTCTCTGGAACGGTGAAAGGCACAAGCTGGTTATCTGTATATCAGAAACCATATGGGAAGGTCGTCAATTATTATCACGCTGGTGATAAAGTGAAAGTCTTAGAAATTGTGTGTTCGGATATGTGGATTAGAAGTGAAAAAGGATGGTCGCAGGTGATCAAAGGCGACAACGAATATCTTGAATTTTAGACCGCCGAAAGGCGGTTTTTTGTTTAAGGGGGTGAAAGTGAAAATCAAAGTAAAAGTGAAAATCAGGGCGAAAGTGAAAGTGCGTGTATGTGTATGTGTGTGCGCCTGGGCGCTTGGTTGCCCCAGGGCGCAGCTGCCCCAGGGCGCTACTACTTCAGTTCGGTTGGTGACCGTTCTGGCTGGAAAACTCCCATGGATTTGGCTTGACAAGTGTAGTATATGTGTGATAGAATTATCTTATAACATATTGAAAGGAGTTTTTATGAGCGATTGGATAAAAAATTTGGTTTGCATAGTTGATTTTGCTGGAAACAATCGTGATGCTGGATTTTGGGCAGATTGGTCGCCTGATGATAAGCGATTGTATTTTGGCGGTGCGTGGACTAATGTTCCATCAATGCCGTGTGAGGTAGAGCCTACAGATGAACAAGCCTATGCGTGGGTAAAGGCGTATGATGAGGGGTTACTATGACTACTGATGAATTGTTACAGGATGCTAAAGATAAGTTGGTGAGCAGAATCAAGTATGGCGATTTTGATAGTATTGACGATGCGCAAGATGCTATTCGTGAAATTGCAGATAGTTGCTTACCGATATACAATGCAGACAGAATTGAAGTGTTTTTGAGTGATTCTGATTTGTGGTATGACAGTTGCGGTGATGCAGAAACCGTGCTTGATGCGATAACCTGGGCTATATATGAGCGCATTAATCAGTATTTATGGGATATTGTTGAGGATGTTTTTAATGAGGAGGCAGAAAATGACATATAAATTTATTTGTGAAATTGAAGTTGAGGCAGATAATGAGGATGATGCTTGGGCAGAGATGGCGGATAATTTGTTCTATCTAACAAGTGATGTTTTCAAGCTGGATCATTGGGAAATGGAGGCAGAATGAAATTGTACAGAAATTTGGCTGGTTTGATAAGCGCAAGAATCAATGCGATTAAAAAAGACGATATTGATTTGGCGTTTCATATGGGCGATCTTATAAAGGAATTAGAGGAAAAGTTGCCTTATGGGAGCGGGTTTGCGAATTGCCATGTTGATTTGGATAAGAGCAGAGTCAATAAAATCGTTATAAACTTCTCTTATCATCATATGGATGATAACGGATTTTACCTGAAATGGACTGATCATAGTTTGACCGTGACTCCATCATTAACTGCTGATTTTGAAATGTGGATAAGTGGTAGGGATTATAGATACTCTAAAGAATATTTTTATGATCTATTTGCAAGTATTTTAGATGAGGAGGTGTAGGAATGGAATACATGTTTATTCACAGGGTAATTATTGAGGCAGAAAATGATGAGGATGCCTTGGAACAGTTGGCAGATGGATTGTGGTTTACAAGCGGGAAAATATCTCAAAACTTGCATAACCTGGATAGTTGGGAAATTGCAGAAATTGATGGTGTAAAATCTGATTTGACAGAATGATATTACTGTAGTATAATTATTATATCAATGAATTAAGGAGGTTTGCGTGGAAAAAGGTGATGTTGTTATGATTTATGACGATCCCGTGGCGAAAATGAAACCAGAGGGAAAGGCGGAGTTGTTGGAATTGTATAAACCTGAAATTGACGGGTTTTCAATTTGGGTTGTTAGGTTTTTAGATGATGGGTACGAAACAATCCGAACAATTTTTAATAAGGAGGTATAAATGACAGAATTGACCGTGGAAAGGATTGACAAGGTTTTTAAGGATGCTAAGGAACAGGGTGAATGGCTGATGGCGTTGTATCGAATTGCCGTGCCGTTTTTTGATAAGGTAAAGAAATTGCATAACTATCCTGTTGCGTCTAAAAATACAGTTGATTATATTTGGGAAAAGGCTATTAAGTTTGATAAAGAGCATCATCCCCAGGTATTAGCGGGAGGAATGTGGATGAATCACGGGTTTGATTATGATAAAAATATGCCTGACTGGATTGTTTCTATTGATGATTTGAAATTTGATTTGACAGAATAATTGTGTTGTAGTATAATTATTATAGAAACAAAAAATTGCGTTCCCCATCCGCTTGATGGGGGGAAAGGAGAAACATGAACATAGAACAGCTTATTAAAGAGGCAAAGAACGAATTACTTGCGGTTGCGGAAGAAAACCCAGAAAAATTGCGTGATGAAATTTATGTAAACATAGCAGATATGGTTACTCCCATTAAGGCGGTTGAGTTATTAGAAGTTGCCATGTCTGATATAACTCTGGTGGATTATGACGATGAAATTCACGGGGATAATATTGGCGCTGATGAGATTATTTACTATAACATTTATTATCGTCTTATTGATCAATTACATGGTTTGTGGCTTGACTTAAAAGGCGATTATGAGCATAGAATAAATGTTCTAACTGAGCGTTTCGATGCGTTGTATGTCGGGCAGATGGATGGCTTGGACGAGTGGCCTGAGCAGTTGCTTGCCGATATGGTTGAGGAGTTGGAGTTGGCGCAAGAGCAGGGTCTATTGAGTGTTGAAACAGATGCTGGTTTGGAAAAGCTAGCTGAGATTATTGGTCGCTATGAGGAGACGTTTCATGCTAAAAATTGAGGTTAATATTTTTGAGTTTTACGAATTAGACGAAAATGTCAGAAACAAAGCCATTGGCGATATTGTTAATGACTGGATGGATATGAATTGGTCGCCTGATGAGTGTAGAAAAGAATTTGATGAGGCTATTGCAAGGTCTGAGCAGATGCAGACTCCATGGTTTTGTGGATCGTATATCTATGAATATTGTGAGAAATGGATTCTTGACGAGGCTAGGTCTGCGCTTTATTATGACAACGGGGATTTTGTGAAATGGAAATGAAATTTGTGAAATTCCTGGGCGGGACGGGTTATGGTGTTTTCGATAATGATGGAGTATTAGAGGTTTGGCAGAGTGATTCTAAAGGAACATACCGTTATAAAAACACTAACTGGGGGTTTGTCAGAGAATTTAACGATACAGATAATTTTAATGTTGGTGATCGAGTGCGTGTTACATATCACGAATCCGTAGATTGGAATCCGTGGGTTGGGTATGATGGGGTTGTGGTCGCTATATACAATGATGATGAAATTGCTGTTGATATAGACGGTGATGAAATTATCTTTAGTCCGAAAGAATTAATGCTGGTAAAATCCGCTTGACAGTATAATTTTACTGTAGTATAATTATATTATAACATTTTGAAAGGAGGCATAGATGGATTTTTGGTTGTTGAACGGTCTTGTAAACAATCTTTTGGAATGTAAAGAAAAATTGGTTGTTGCGTTGATTGGCGGAAATGTTGGGGCTTATGTTAATGCGTATGAGGACTTAGCCGATGCAAGAGAAAAATTAATTGATGCAGTTATGGCAGAAAAGGAGGCATAAATGATTAGTCTTAGAGACCGTGTTGAGGAAATTTTAGATGGGTATGTTGATGAGGATTACACTTTAGAGGGCGTTTGTCAAGAGGTCTGTGAACATGGTTGCCAGTCTGGTTGGATTGGTGAGTTGATTTTTTACCGTGATACGGTTGCGTTTTTTGAACAGTTTAGGTATGAGATTAACGAATTGTTGGCAGAAACCATGGACGAATTTGGCGGTAGTCAAAAAGACATTTTTGGTGATAAGTGGGACTCTGACGATCCGCTTGCATTAGAGGATTTTAATAAAAATCTTTTGGCATGGTTTGCGTTTGAGGAAATTACCCGTAGAATTGCATACGAAAACAATTTTGATATATAAAGGAGGTAAAATGAAAGTTACGAACACAAAGCAAGTGAAAAATTTGTTTACTTGGTTGCACGGTGTTGCCAGTAAAGATGCAAGTAGGCCTGTATTAATGGCTATTCATGTAAAGGGTAAAACCATGGAGGCTACTGATGGTCATATGTTGGCTATTGCTATGCTGGATGAGCCTATTTTAGAGGATGGGTTGTGGCGTTATGAGGGCGCTACGAAAGAAAGCATTATCCTAGAGCCTATGGTTGGTGAATATCCTGATGTAAAGATGATCGTTGATTATATGAGACACGGGGTAAAAGATATAAGGCAGGTTTTCATATCCCCATATTTGATGGCTAAAATGTGTGGGAAATTCTTTTCTGTGCAATTACAATCGAATGGTGAAAGTCTTTTGATGGGGTACAGTAATGAGAATGGAATGTATCCCCCAGGAAAATACATTGGTATTTTAATGGGAATGCGAAAGGAGAGCGGTTATGATCTGATGAGCGGTTTTGAGGAATATGTATGATAATATTGATCATCATAATTTTATTAATCTGGACGGTACAAAGCGAATAGTCCCCCGAAAGGGGGATTTTCTTTTGGCAAACATTGCCAGAAAACACTTGACAGTATAGTATATCTATGATAAGATTATATATGAGGTGAAATGATGAAATTATCTAAGGCAGAAAAGCGTGATAAAAAACGAAACAAAAAGAAACACGGTATGCGTGTGAGCGGTAAAAGTGTTTTTATCATACAGAATGCGCTGATTAAGCGTGGAAAGAAAGGAGAAAATGATTAATAAATACGGTGTGATTTGTGATGAAATTAAAGAAAAGGCAAGTGTTGCCAGTCGATTGATTAACAATGTTTTAGAGGAAACATACAGAGAGTTGACTCCGCCAGAAATTAAACTGATCGGATATTACTTACAGGACGAAGTTAACATGATTACAGTAGAATGGATTTTACGCAAAGACATGGAATTACGAAAGGAGGAAAAGAATGGAAAAATTTAAAGAGCGATTTTTTGAAATTTGGGAACTGGATGAAATTGACTTTAGAGATGAATGTTTTAATCTTGTTAATGAGGTGAGGATCGTGTTAGGGTTTAGGCCGTTTATGCCTACGGTTTTTGACAATGCGTGGCAATGGCGAAACTTGCATGCTGAGGATCGGGATATTGCCTGGAATGAATTTAAAGATGTTGTTTTGGGCTGGTGGTAGGGCTTGACTCTACCGTGTTGTTGTAGTATAATTATTATATAACATACAGAAAGGAGATAGAAAACATGAGAATTTTAAAAATAAAGTGGTCAGTATCACGGGGGCGGGACACATACGGTTGGAATATCTGCACGCTGTATGACGGTGATCGGGCTTACAGGACTAAAGGGGGCGGGTATGATATGGTTGGGACTGTTTTCGGGGAGTGGTTGCTTGCGCATTATAGCGATAAAATCGAAAAGTTGGATCAAGGTCAATTTTACGGGTTGGAGTGCTATAATGGTCAAACATACCTTGACGGGGCTTGCGGGCTTAATTGTATGATAAAAATTGCTAAGGCTATAGGGCTAGGCATTAGGGAGTATTACAATCAAGGGGACTTAAAGAAAATAGAGGTATATCACAACTTTGAGGAGGTGAATCGTGGCTAAGAAAGATAAAAAAGCGCAAGCAATTAGAAAATTGAGCCGTGATTTGGCTGTTCAAGAGTATAGACTAGAAAGGATATACATTAAAGAATCCGTGTATAACGGCGGTGTAATTAAAGGTCAAAAATTAGGATAGGAGGTTTAAATGTTCGATGAATTAGTCAAAAATTTTAGGGTAAAATTAAATGATGAGTGGGACGGCGAGTCTGTTTGGACGGGTGATTATAAAGAAAATCCTAACGGTGAATTTTTAGAGTTACCATTTTCTACCTGGGGCAACTACGGCGGGTCAACGGTGTCAAGGTCTAATTTTAATTGGTGGATCGAAAACAAAAAAGAATCCCGTGGCAAGTCATGGGTTGAAATTAACGGCGGATATAACAGTCATGGAATTTTAGTAAAATTAAGTGAATTAAGTAATGAGGATAGAGAATTAATAGAACAGTTGTTCGACTATCCGCTATTTGATGATGAGTATCTATCAAAGTTGGAATATGAGATTCTGGAGGAGTCAATTCCTGATTGGATTCTTAATGAGGTAAAATCAAGTGACTCGGACTACTTCGATCAGTTCAATGATGAGCAGATAATAAGCGCTATATGGCAAGCATGGAGCGAGGGTGTTAACTTTATTTTTAAGGACGCCGTTAGCTGTTGGGTGCGATCCGAGGAGTTAATTCCAGTAGTCAAACAGATTTTAGGATAATTAGAACAACCGTTCCATGGGAGGCTGAGTAAGATCAGCCTCTTTCTATTTAACATTAAAAGTTTTACCGTTCTGTTAATCTATTTTAATCTTATTCTCACGCAAAAATTGGCATATCCTGGGCGTTTTAAAGTCAAAATGGTATAATCATACCATAAGCACGTATCACGCTACCATGGGGGTGATTTTCAATTCTAGAGGCATCCGCTTGCGGTCAAGTTGGGGGTAAAATCTATAATTCAGTCGTTGAATTATGAATTTTATGCGTGTAGAGGTAAAAATTGGGGTGAAAGTTAATCGTGAAGCACGAGTCCGTCAATTCTTCCACGGAGGTCATAATTCAGCCGTTGAATTTTAGAAAGTGAAAGTGAAGGTGAAAGTGAAAGTGAAAGTGAAGGTGAAAGTGAAAGTGAAAATGTGTGTGTGTTTTTTTTTGATCGGGTTGCCCAGGGCGCAGAACGCCTGTTCTATGAACATTTGTTCTATTAATGCTGCCTTAATCTGGATTAATGTAATTTTAATCTCCACTCTACCAGGATGGATTATAGCACAAAAACTCTAATAATGATCTCAGGATTGTATAATATCCGTATAATGCCTCAGGATTGTAAAATCACGCCGTTTAAGGCGATTCTATGCGTTAATGGTATAATATATCGATATTAACATAACACGGCTTAAAACCGTGTTTTTTGACTTCCTGGAGGATTCTGTTAAAATAATAGACTCTCGCAAGAGAGTCTATCACTATCATTATTCTATTGTAGTATTCTAATTTTAGATTAAATCATTAATCACGTCGTATATATCAATCCTTTCTAATTCTTTAACTTTGCGGGCCTTGCGAAGTGCTTTTGCAGTGGCTTTTGCAGTGGCTTTTGCAGTGGCTTTTGCAGTAATAATACTTGGATATAACCGAGTCTCTTCTACTCTTGGTTCCTTCCAAATAGATTTTAATTGTAATTCTAGCTGCAACTTTCTAATAGGATCGGATTCATTAATCCATTGCATATATACTCGCGCATACTTTTCTTGAAGTTCTGTTAACTCTTTCACTTTTTTAATCCTTTCATTAATAGAATTGAATTTATAATCATGTAAAATAAAATTTTACACTTGTTAGGTGACTTGCGGTTTAAGGCTTTAAAGTAATGGATTATCGAGTTCATTATAGTTAAACCATATATTACACTTTAAAACATCCATATAATTAAACTCATAACCCTTATATGATAGATACCATGTAAAGTTTCTTTGATATACATAGGCATCGATTTTAAAGGCCTTGAATATTTGGTTAATACGCTTCTTTGTGGTTGATGTATACCATCCTGAGTTAGATACGGTTAACTTGTTGTTCCATGGGGTAACCCTGGCTATAAGATTATCATGATAGTATATGCTAATTGACTCATCAATAGGATGAATCCTCACTTCAGTCGCATGTTCTGTTAATTTTAACCTCTTTAAAATGTCTTTCTCTTTCTTGTTCATTATTTATCCTTTCATTATTTATTTCTTTGATTTTACCACATACATAAGCATTAAAATTATTATTATTATTATAGGCATTCCTTTCACTAATCGGTTAATCATGCAGTGATTATACTATAGATATTTATTTTTTGTCAAGTGTTATTTTATCAATCATACAACCAACCAACCCAACCAACCAGCCACCAACCAACCCAACCAACCAACCAGCCACAACCAACCCAACCAACCAGCCACCAGCCACCAGCCACCAGCCACCAGCAGCAGCCACCAACAGCAGCCACCAGCCACCACCAACCACCAGCACCAGGTAGGCCTGATCATAGCACATGCGTTCTATATAACTGGATTAATCTAATTTTAATGCAGCTTCAGCTAGGATTAATGCGAGGTGGGTTAATCTAATTTTAATGTTTATTAATCTAAAATTAAGTAACCGACCAGCGCATACCGCATCATTCCCCCTGCGTATCGGACTGAAATTTCTGTGTTGGGAGTTATACTACAAAGGAAGGACGAACATAGAATAGAGAGCGGACTGGTGGATATAGTGGTTGAGGATGTTATAGCCGAAGTATTTAGTAGGTTGTTGGGAGATATATTCGCCATAGTGCCAGCCGATGAAGTTGATAATATCGGGCATAGAGAATTGAGCGAGGACGTATATATCGGCAAAGACCTTACCTTTTTCGACAAGGAGGTGATAGGGTTTCTGAGCGGTTTTGACATCTATTGTGCCTATGGGGGTATAGAAGTCAATGCCATTATCGCCTTTATGTTTAGAGGTAAGGTCTATAGAGAGGTTATAGAGTTCGGAGAATCTTACTTCGCCTAAAAGACCGATGTATTCGTAGTCTTTTGATAGGGGACGGCTTGAGGCGTCATCGTGATGAAGTTTTTCTCTCTGTTGAGAAATGATACGGACTGTTTCTGCGCTTAACATTTGGGTTAAATTTTTAGTGCTGGAAGTTATAGTAGTTCTGCACCTTCCCAATATTCTACCCAGGCATATGGAGTGATTTCTTCTCCTCTGTTATTTCTCCAGGTATTGCCGTCATAAATGCCGTTCATCGTTCCTGCTTCTGTAACGACAAGATAGTCATCTGGTTTATCAGGCTGTTTTTCTTTTGCGATTTTGAACATGTCATCTCCTATAGTAATCTCATTTGTCCTATTTCTTCTTGTGTTCTCATATCAACTTCGTCGAGTGGTTTACATGTGCGATGCAGAAATGACCCGTCGTGATTTCTTACCATTGCATCGACTATTAAAGCCTTCTGCCAATCCTGTTGATTATCTTTGACGTCACGCGCCTTTTCAATTGTTGTGCAATCCACCTTCTAATCGGTATTAGTTTCCAATAATTTGTGCATTGCCGTTTCGCTTGCCCCGAATATGTGAATGATGGTATTTGAACAAATCCATATTTGTTGATTATCGGATTATTTTGTCTTAAAGTTGCAACCCTTACCCCTCGCTCTTCTAACCAGCCAGTCCACCGCTCTGCAAAAGCATAGGTCAGACTGCTCTCATAACCTGTATCTGCGTGAACGGCATAATCAACTGGCTCAAGTTCGCCAAGCGCAACCATAGCCACGATGGTGAATGACTGTACTCCCCAACCCAATGACAATATTCTCATAATAACCTCGGTTGCATCTGCGCTTCTGCAATCCGCTTTTCTGCGATCGCAAAGTATTCAGGCTCACGCTCAATACCTATGAAGTCCCGCCCCTCTAATACCGCCGCCATTCCAGTCGTGCCAGACCCCATGAACGGGTCAAGTACCACGCCCCCTGTCGGTGTCTTGGTCAGCTTGCATAGATAGCGCATCAACGCAAGTGGCTTGACGGTGCTATGAAAATTAGTTGCTTGACTCCATGCGTCTGCGTTTTTTGTTCTCAACAGCATTTGTAATGCAACATTGCTTGCACCACGGGCTAATTCCATCGACCCGTTTGTAGTAGTCAGTATCCACTTTCTTAAACTCTCCACACTTTCGGCAGGGCTTCCACCATTCGCCGTCTCGCAATTCGCACCCGCTGTGTATTCGTTTGTGAGTGAGTGCGTCAATGAGTGTAAGATTTTCGATTCGATTGTCTTGCTTATCACCGTTAATATGGTGGATAAAGAATCCTTCAGGCACTGCCCCGTTATGCTTTCGCCAGACTCGCCGATGTTGAAACTCAGCGTTTCCGTATCTGACATAACCTTTCTTAGTAACTGAACCGCTACCGTACTCACGTCTTTCCATGATAAACCTCCGTTATTAGATTTATCATTATTATACTTGACTGTTAGATAACCGTCAAGCCCGTTATTTCTTTCACGCCTTGAACTTTTCGCGCAGTAAAAAAATCGCGCGGCTGAGCCGGAGTCGCCGTAATGAACAGCGTTATCACTCTCACCACAATTTATGTTGACTGCGCCGGTTGTGTTTTTATGCCTGTTTATTAGGTTTATTCCACTAACGCCGTCGCCCGACTTTGTATTCGGAAAGCACTCCAGCACCTCGTCCGAGCCGTCGTGTATCAGGTTCGCGGGGAAGCGACCTTGCATTGTCGTTTCGCCCGTGCGCTTGCTACCGACCATAAATGACGTTCCTTGTCGCTGGTTATCCTTGCTGAATAAAGGCACGCTATCGCTTGCCTCTACCCTACCCCCGTCAATCCACAAGCCAGCCACGCCCCACGTGAGCGCATTGTTGACAAACGTGCCGTCAATCGGCTTCATCGCCACGACAATTGGCTCAAAGGCGGGCTTGAGCGCCGTGCCCCAGCCGTCCCAGAGTTGCGCGGCTGGAGTGGCGGGGGCGGTGATTAGTCCAATTTTGCTGTCAACTTCTTTTCGTTGATTATTTTCTGCATTTACAAACTGATTGTTGCCATCTTGAAAATGGTAGGCATACCTTCCGTCTGTTCGCTTGCCGATTACAACTGGCTCTTTGCCAGCCTGTTTGTCAATCCCCTTGCTGATGTCGTAACTTTTTGGGAATCCGCTCCCGTATACCCAAGCGATAGTGTCACGGATTTCAAACCCAGCGTCCTCAATAGCGCACACCATCCGGTGATAAGTGCGAGTGCCGCCGAACGCAAGCAGAATCGCGCCGGGCTTCAGCACCCTGAATACGGCTTGCCAAGTTTCAGGCTGGAACGCAATGCCGCTTGAATCCCACTTCTTACCCATAAAACCCAAACCGTAAGGCGGGTCGGTGATGCAAGTGTCCACGCTCTTGTCAGCCATGCCGCGCATAACTTCGAGGCAATCGCCACAATATAAAGTTATATCGTCATTCAACTTTTCTATTCTCATATCAATTTCATCTGCCTTGGTTGTTTCTCATAATATTCAATGCGTTTCTTTGCGATTTCAAAATATTCCTCACTCATTTCAATTCCAATAAAATCTCTATCCTCTAATACACACGCACATCCTGTTGTTCCACTCCCCATAAACGGGTCAAGCACAGTACCACCTGTTGGAGTCTTTGTGAGTGTTACAAGATGGCGCATAAGTTCAATAGCTTTTACGGTTGGATGACCGTTTTTCATGGGAAGTCTGTTTTCTGGATTACGATTATTATTGATAAGCCCTTGTTCGCTATGAAAACCATCATAATTAATGCGCTCTGTGTTGGGCATATCATCAAGACCTATATTTTTTTCTGCCTTTGAAGGTTTTGATACATAAAAAAATCGTGCGGCACTACCGTCATCACCAAACCCAGGGTCGCCAGCGCAATAGTTTCCCGCTGGAACAATATTGACATTGCTGACATCTTTTTTGCCTATCCTTCCGCCTGTGCTTTTGCTATCTGGAAACAATGCTCTTACCTCTTCGCTTTTGTCAACTATCAGATTTGAAGGATAACGACCATTCGAGTTTTCCTCTTGTTCGTAGTCTGGTCTTACCTTCTGTCCAAATCCAGACCACTGCTCTAACTTGTTAATCGGAACAGGCTCTGCTGGTATTCTTGCCTCTTCAATGTTGAAACCCGATACACCCCATTTTAAAGCGTTTTCAGCATATGTGCCATCCAATGGCTTCATTGCTAACGTAATTAACTCAATGGCGGGCTTTAAAGCACTTCTCCAGCCATTCCATAGCGTTGCCTCTGGCGTAACGGGAATATCTTTTGCGACACCAGTAAATGCAGAGCCTTTGTAGCCAGATTCAACCCCCATTTGCTCACTTCCGCCAGATGACTTGTAACCGCAACTTCCATACTCTCCGCTTACCTCTCTCTCTGCACCTAAATGTCGGTCTATGGCTTTTGACAGATTCAAGGCTTTCGGGAATCCTTGGCCGTGTGCCCACACAATTGTATCCACGGGAATAAAGCCCGCATCTTCAACGGCACATACCATTCTGTGAAAAGTGCGAGTGCCCCCAAAAGCTAAAAGATACGCACCTGGTTTCAGCACACGATATACTGCTGCCCATGTTTCTGGTTGAAATGCAATATCACCACCATCCCAAATTTGGCCCAAAAAACCTTGTGATGCTCTTGAGAACACACCATCTGTACCGTATTTCGCTGGTGCAGAGTTTTCTTTGCCGAATCTTTTTACGATTGAAGTTAAATGATAGGGAGGATCGGTGATACAGGTGTCGATACTGTTTTCGTCTAATGTTTTTAATACTTGTAACATGTCTCCGTTGTATAATGTGTTCATAAATTACTCTCCGCCCATTCAAACAAGGGCATCTTTGCTTTGTTTATCCTTTCTTTTGCGTTCTCTTGTAAATATTTCATAGACAAATCTAATCCCACCCCACGCCTGCCTAACTGTATCGCTGTGGCAACAGTCGTTCCACTTCCGCAGAATGGGTCAAAGACGATGCCACATTCAGGCGCACCTGCTAATATACAAGGCGTTATCAGGTCAGGCGGGAACGTGGCATAATGCGCTCCCTTGTAGGGTTTGGTCGTCACAGTCCAGACGTCACGCTTGTTGCGAGTTATCCCATCTCCAAGAGTTTTTCCTGCAATATCTGTATCATTTCTGTCAGGTGACACTTTTTGTCCTGTTGGATGTGGCTTGCCATTTTGGGTACTTTCTTCCTTCACCGCCTCGTTATCGTAGTAATACCTTGCCGACTTACTCAGCAAAAAGATATACTCATGCGCTTTTGTACATCTGTCCTTGACGCTTTCAGGCATCGGGTTAGGCTTAGAGTTGTGCGTCAATATTCCAGATGCAAGCGCAAATAAATGCGGCTCATCCTCTACGCCAAGATCATAGACTTCCCTGCACCTTGATCGACGTATCTCTACTATT
>Ga0209717_1000712_pt1 | contig 39454 bp, 30 predicted proteins | sample AD_UKC048_MetaG_FD_184418 | JGI IMG/M metagenome (GOLD analysis project Ga0209717, IMG submission 184418) | Active sludge microbial communities of municipal wastewater-treating anaerobic digesters from USA - AD_UKC048_MetaG (SPAdes) (version 2) | ecosystem: Engineered > Bioreactor > Anaerobic >...
AAATAGCGCTCGACGCATTGTTTGTCGATTGAGTGGTGATGCTGTTGCTGATGCCGCTCTTGATTCCTGCCGAAGTGGTGGTGTTTTCGAGCACCAAAGTATTCAATTTAGTGCTGTTTGAAATGTCAAATTTCCCTGTGGCTGCGGTTGTTTTTCCAACAGAAACGTCGCCTGAGGTGTAAATGTTGTCGGTGATGGCGTTGGCTGGAGTGGTTCCGCCTACTTCGAACCAATCGGCATCCGAGGTGACGTTATTGGCCCAGGATACATTTCCCGAGCCGTCGGTTCGCATGATTTGGCCGTTGGTTCCGCGCGAAGCGGGTAGGATGTAGTGGTTTAATGCTGACGTTCCGATGGCGACATTGCCTAAAAAATAGCCGGCGTAGCTTCCGGTTTTTAAAACATCCGAATAGATGCCGTAGTGGGTTCCGCCAGCAGTGGCTGGAATTGCATTGAACACCCCGTATTTGTTACCACTTCCTGTTCCCGAAAGGGAGTTGTATAGGCCGTAATTGATACCGTTTCCGGTTCCGTTGAAATTATTGAAGGTACCATACCTATTGCCGTTGGAAGTTGTAAAATCAAGATTGGTGATCCCACTGTAATCCCCAACAAAGGAGTTTCCCGTAAAGGCGTTTCGGATGCCCGTTGAAGAGGCGTTGGTATCAGTTGACGAGCCGTTGAGCACATTGTACATTACAAACCGATTGTAATTTCCGCTGCAATTGTCTGATGTTTTAATCATAGCGCCAACTCCTCCGTACCCCGCGAATGTGCCGCTTTGTGCGATGTTGATTCCGGTTTTGCCACCTGAAGTGGTGTTCAAGTCGACATCAATTCCCACCGGATTCGCTGTATAGGTATTACTGACGTTTAAACTGGTTGTTTTGGTCGCGTTGTCAATATCCAAAACACCATTTGCTGCGGTGCTCGATCCGATGTTGAGACTACCTTGGGTAAATTTATTGTCGGTGATGGCGTTGGGCGGATTGGTAGAACCCACTTCATAAATGTCATGGTCTGCGGTGCTCGTTTGGGTAATCGGCATCCATTGCGTACCGTTGAAAAAGTAAAAGCCGATGCCGTTTCCGCCGACTGTTGCGGCATTGGTGTTCCAGATTAACAGTCCGGTTGCGGCGGTGTTGGTGCCGTCAAGCATGGTTGTGGTGACGTTGGCCAAACTCACGCGCGGTACCAAAACGCCTTTGTTGGTAGCCGAGATATCCAGTATCGATGAGGCGTGCGGATTGGTCGTGTTCACGCCAACCTGGGCTCGTCCGATGGCAGTTACCACTAATAAAAAGAGAAGTATGATTTTTTTCATGGCGCAGATTTTAAATGGTTTTATGAAGTAGAATGGGCAAAACCGATACGTTGTACAAATGCCTCGAGAATCCGGTTAGGATTATTTTTTTATTATCTGAAATCATACAGTCAGAAAAGACCGTTTTATTGTCTTTAGAAGTGATGGTAATTTCATACACGCCTTCTGTTGCGATAGGCAAGATGATTTGCTTTTTTTGCTGGTTGGGAAACATGGTTTTTTTGGTAAATCTATCCCAATGAATAGTTTACCTGAAGGTGTTTTTGGTGAATCCCGCTAAAAATTTAGTGAATGCGGCGTTTTTTAGAGTAGGGAAATTAGAGCAGGTTGATGTGTTTCATGAGTTCTTCTTTGTTTGAAGCACTCATCGGAACCTTGTTTTTTTCGATGTAGATGTAACCGTCCTGGAGTGATTTGATTTTAGAAACGTTGATGACATAAGACCGGTGTACCCTAATGAAATTGTGCGCCGGTAATTTTTCCTCGACACTTTTGAGCGTGTGGCTGATGAGGTGTTTTTGAGACGAAGTGTACAGGTTGCAATAGTTATCGAAAGCCTCGAGATACAAAATATCGTCCAGTTCAATTTTGATGAGTTCTCCTTTGTTCTTTACAAAAAACGAGTTGAATTCTTCGTTTGCAGAAACCACCTGCTTTTGCATTTTGTGCTTGTACAGCGCCAATTCAATATTAGACTGTAGTGTTTTTTCGTTGAACGGTTTTACAATGAATCCGGCCGGGTCGGTTTGTTTGACACGCTCTAAGGTTTGGTCGTCGGAGTGCGAGGTCAGGAAAATAAACGGCACTTCTGATTTTTTTCTCAGATACGTTACCATTTCAATCCCGTCCATTTTGCCGTCTAAGGTGATGTCAACCAAAATCAGATCGGGTTGTAGTTCTTCAATATCGAATAGGGCTTCTTTGCCGTTGTCGGTCATCCCAATGATGGTGTAACCCACTTTTTCTAGGGCTGTTTTGATGGTTTCGGCAATTAGCGGCTCGTCTTCTATGATGTAAATCTTGATCGACATGGGTTTAAGACATTTGTTCAAATTTAACAATTTCCATCGTGAAATGGGTGCCGCCGTTGTTCTCGAACACAATTTTCCCTTTGAGTTTTTTGGCCAAGGCATGGATGAGTTTGATGCCAAACGAGTTCTCGTTGATTTCATTCGAGAACCCAATGCCGTTGTCGCTGACTTTCAAAAGGTAGCCATCGCCATGTTTTTTAAATTCGAGCGTAATCTTTGGGTTTTTCACGCCCGACGCAAAAGCGTGCTTGATACAATTGGTAATCAGTTCGTTGATGATCAGTCCCAACGGCGTAACAGAATCGACAGAAAAAACAGTGCTTTCAACGTCTGTTTGTGTGGTTAGGTTTGGGATCGTATCGGTTTGGTTTTCTATGATGTCGTTGACCAAATCTTCAATGTATTCTTTGGTTTCAATACCAATCAATTGGTCTTTGCTGTACAATTTTTGGTGGATGAGCACCATCGATTTGACACGGTTTTGCGCCTCTTTTACCGCCAAGGCCGCCTCTTTGTCTTTCATGTTTTCTGATTGCAAATAGAGCAAACTCGATACGATCTGGAAACTGTTCTTCACCCGATGGTGCGTTTCTTTGAGTAGTATATTCTTTTCATCCACGGCAATTTCCAGCAGCTGTTTTTGTTTGTTGAGTTTGTTTTTTTGGGTGAAGAACTGATAGACCAGAAAGCAAAGCAAGGCAATGGTAAAACAGGCAATAGTGAAAAAAAGCCGCAGCCGATTCTTTTCTTTCTTTTGTTTTGCAATCTCTTCTTCTTTTTTTTGAGTTTGGTATTTGGCCTCCATTTCATAAACGACTTCATCGCGTTGTTTAGACTTGAGGCTGTCGTATATGGCAAGGTACTCGTCTTTGAGCTTGGCGGCTTTCTCGAAATTGCCCATTGACTGATAGCTGTTCCCGATAGACTTGAGCAGTATGCTTTTGTCACGCAGGTCTGGACATTCCCGATACAATTGGTTGGCGTGAGGCAGGATTGTATCGAGACCGGTAAAATCGCGTGCAGCCGACTTGGCATCGAGCAGAAACGAATATTCTATGGCGTCTCCGCCCAACTGGGTTTCGGGATCTATTTGAACGACGCGGTTGAGGTAGAGCAACGCCTCGGCGAATTTTTTTTCACGGATTTTCATGTTTCCGAGATTGGCAAAAGTGGTACGACGCACCTCGAAATTGCTTGGGTAACTCAGGCTTTCCAGAAAGTACTGCTCGGCTTTTGTGTAATCGCCATTGGTAGAACAGATGGAGCCCAGGTTGATGAGACTGCGTACGAGCAGCAATGTATCTTTCTCTTTGCGCTCGAGCGGAACAGCCTTGAGATAATACGATTTGGCTTTTTCGTAATTATCGGTCACATGAAACATAACGCCGAGTGAATGGTAGAGATTTTTGGTGTAGTTGAGCTGGTTTTTCTCGCAGAGCGATACGCCTTTGTGAAAACATTCGGTGGCTTTGTTGTAGTCGTTTTTTACCAATCCGTAATAACTGCCTTCGGCTTCAAGTACTTTGACTTCGCCAAGATTGAGTTGGTGTTTTTTAGAAAATTCGCGCGCCTGTTTGATGAAAAGGGTGGCGCTGTCGCTATCGTTCTCGATAAAGCGAAAAGCTTTGTCGAGCAACAGTTTCAATTGCTCTTCCTGCCGTCCCGACACAGACTTCGGAACCGATTGTGCTGTGGCGCACTGAGCGAAGAAACACAGTAAAAGTAAGGTCAGGGCCTTGTTTAAGAAAAAATTCACCGCATAGTTGTTAAAAAACGTTTAAATCTATAAAAATTTATGAGACAACAATGCTTTTGGTTCGATTGTTTGTTTTGAAAGGCAAAACGCGCCCGAATTTGCCGCAAAATTTAAAAAGAAAGCACTCAAAACCGTATTCTTCAATTCAACGTAAGTAAATCAAAACCTTTAAAACTTTATGGCATGATTAAAATCTACAATGTACGACTGTTGTTTTTCGCGGCGATTGTCCTTACCGTCATCAGCCTAAACATCTACAATATTTTCTGGAATTAACAAGCAGATTTTGCGCCGGTTTGGCGCAAGTTAAATTTATGATAATAAAACGCCCTTGCGTTTGGGTAATTCGTTATTTTGTGTAAATTTTTTTCCAGAATGGTCTTTCGACTTTTACTCCTGTGTTTTATTCTTGGCGTTATAGAATTGTATGCCTTTCAGGCGTTTAAAACCGTGTTCAGGTTGCGGTGGGCGTTGACTTTATACCAGATTATCAGTTTATTACTTTTTGCGTTTATTGTTTATTCGTTCACGCAATTTGACCGTTCTGTGGGCCAAACCAGACAAACCCTTTTGACAATGGGTCTGTTGTTGCTGGTTTATATCCCTAAAATTGTTGCGACGCTTATTTTGTTTGGAGAAGACATTTACCGAGTGGTTTTTGGAGCGGCGCGTTATTTTATCGAATCCGACACGACGAGGGATTTTCTTCCGGGCAGGCGAAAGTTCATCAGCCAGATTGCACTGGGTTTGGCGGCCGTCCCGTTTTTGTCATTGATTTACGGAATGACGATTGGCAAATACAACTATAAGGTGATTAAGCAACGCATTTTCTTCCCTGATTTGCCAGATGCCTTCGACGGCTTTACCATTACGCACATTTCTGATATCCACTCTGGCAGTTTTGATAATCCCGAAAAAATCAATTACGCAATCGACCTGGTCAACGAGCAGGATTCGGATATCATTTTGTTTACCGGAGATATTGTCAATACACACGCTACAGAAATGCATCCGTGGATTGATACCTTCAATCGGATCAAGCCGCATGCTTATGGTAAATACTCAGTTTTGGGCAACCACGATTATGGCGAATATATCGACTGGCCAACCCAGCGGGAAAAAGAAGAAAATTTTACTGCAATCAAAAAGCTCTATGGCGACATCGGTTTCCAGTTGTTGCTAAACGAGCATACCTATATTCAAAAGGGAGATGAAAAGATTGCCTTGGTTGGCGTAGAAAATTGGGGCAAGAATTTCAAACAGGCTGGCGATTTGCAAAAGGCGGCCCAACAACTGTCAAAATACGATTTCAAAGTGTTGATGAGCCATGACCCGAGCCATTGGGAGTATGAGGTCAAGCAACATGAAAAGCATTTCCACCTGACCTTGTCGGGTCATACGCACGGCATGCAGTTTGGGATTGAGATCCCTGGGTTTAAATGGAGCCTGGCGCAATACATGTACAAGCAATGGGCAGGGTTGTATGAAGAGTTTGGCAGGTACATTTATGTGAATCGCGGCTTCGGATTTCATGCCTATCCGGGACGGGTGGGTATTATGCCCGAAATAACGGTCATTCAACTAAAAAAAAGGTAAAAATTAGCATAATTAGTTAAAAATGCTACATTTGTATCTTAATATCTCAACCAGAAGACTAAAGAATTAGTTTATGTCAAAATTTGGAGAACTTATTAATGCTCAAGTTCCGGTCTTGATTGATTTCTACACCGATTGGAACGAGTCATCCGTGTCGATGCATCCGGTAATACGCGATGTTGCTGCCGCTTTGGGCGATAAAGCCAAAGTAATCAAGATTGATGTGGATAAAAACCAGGAACTTGCCGATGCGCTTCGCATCAAAGGTTTACCTACCTTAATGATTTACAAGGAAGGTCAAATGATCTGGAGGCAATCCGGTGAATTAGACGCCAACACCATCATCGGTTTGGTGCAGGAGCAACTCTAGTCGATTGCCGCACATTCAAAACCATTTTCTTTTAAAAACTCCAGTGTTTTTGGCAGGGCGTATTCAAGGTTCTTGAAACCTTTCACACTGTCGTGAAAAATTATCACACTACCCGATTGGACGTTTTTGATCACGTTGTCCAGGCATTGCTGCGGTGTAATTCGGTGGTCAAAATCGGCGCTCAGGATATCCCACATCACAATTTTATACCCCAACGCTTTTAGCATTTTTGTTTGTGACCGTTTGACTTTGCCATAAGGCGGGCGAAACAAGTCGTTACTTTCTGTTCGTTTTTTGATGGATTCGGCGCAAGCGGCTACATTTTCAAGGTATTTCCCGTTTTCTTGCTTCCAGCCGTTAAGGTGGTCGAAGGTATGGTTGCCAATGAGGTGCCCGTCGGCTAAAATCTTTTGGAATAGCTCGGGATGGTTCTCAATGTTATTGCCGATACAAAAAAAGGTAGCTTTGGCTTGGTGTTGTTTGAGTTGGGATAAGACCCATTGGGTAATTTCGGGTGTGGGGCCATCGTCGAAAGTAAGGAAAACCTTTTTCGAGTCGTTGGGAATGTCCCAAACATAGTTAGGGAATACCTTCTTAATGAGGCGGTTGGTCTTTATCCAATAGAATCCCATATTGTTGCAATTAAAAAAAGCAGTACGTTTTGAGGGTACTGCTTTGTTTTTTGTTATTCGTTGTCCCGTCCGAAACGGTGGAACATTTCGTTGTAAGAGTTAAAGACTTTCTTGTTCTGGTTGTAATAATCGATATCGCCTCGATCTTTCATGACTTCAAGCAATCCCCTGTAGCGCTCAATGTCTGTGATGATGTCAATCATGATGTCATTTTGCTCCGACGCGGTCAAGCCGCGATAATAAGTCAGGTTTTGTTTGTATTTGGTCATGAGTTGATCCAGCAACTGCCTGGCCTTTGCTTTTTCACCAACTTCATAGTAACCGCCAGCAAATGGATCCAGTAACGAATAATACCCAAAATATTCCAACGGCATTTTGGTCATTGCCAGATCAATGATTTTTTTGGCTTTTTCCTTTTGGCCTTCGTTGATGAGCTGTTCCATAAGGCGCGACATGTTGGTACGCGATGAGATGCTGTTCTTGCGGGTTTCTGGATCGTGGTAAATGGTGTTGAGTTCGCCATTGCCCCAATCCCATTTCATGACAATGTTGTACATTTTTTGAGAGTCGATTTGGCCCATATCCAGCGGGCTACCGTCTTTTGGGATGGCTGTGCGAATGGGAACGAGTTTGTAAACCATTCCGTCGAGCTGCAAATAATCTTTCATCCATAAATAATCGTCATCGCCAAAGCTGCCTCCGGTGAAATAGATGGGTCTTTTCCAGTTGTTGTTTACAAGTACGTCGAGCATCATCAATCGGTTTTTGTACAAGGCTGGCCCTTTGATTTCAATGTCAATGTAGGGTACAATAGAATCGTAATACTTAGGAGCAACCACCTTATTTTGTATGATGGTATTCTTGTCGATCGGAATCCTAACCTTATTGGTGGGATAGAAATGTATTTTTTGGCCGTTTTGCATTTCTACGGTGGTGCGCGGATCGTCGCTGCGGATGAAATCAATTAAGTCCTTGATATTCCATCGCGCCTCGGTTTTGGCGTTGTACACCGCGTAGTCGAGTTTGTCACCTACATATTGGTCGTGGGTGAATGAAATCGGGACACCATCAGCCTCATAAGTCTTCATTTTCATCTGGTCGATGTACCAATCGGTCATAAAAAGGCTGGTGTTGACAATCTTGATGTCGGTTCGCACGCCTTCTATTTCCTGAGCGTACCAAAGCGGGAAGGTGTCGTTGTCGCCAATGGTGAATAAAATGGCGTTGGGCTCGCACGAATTCAGATAGCTCTTGGCCATAGAAATTGCAGTGTATTTGTTAGAACGATCATGGTCGTCCCAGTTTTGCGACGCCATTAAAACCGGAGCGGCCAGCAAACTCGCTGCAATAATGGTCGGTCCTGCAATTTTGGGTTGTATGAAGTTTTTGAGCGTGTCGTATATCGCGTAGACTCCGAACCCAACCCAAATGGCAAACACATAAAACGAACCTACGAGCGCATAATCGCGTTCGCGTGGCTCGAACGGGCGTTCATTGAGGTAAATCTTGAGTGCGATTCCAGTGAAAAGGAATAGCGTAAAAAGGACATAGAAACTTTTGAGGTCTTTGTTGGCGTGGTAAAACAATCCAATCAATCCCAAAATGAATGGTAAAAAGTAATATACATTACGCCCTTTGTTGTTCAGGACATCGTCTGGTAGATTTTCCTGTGATCCCAAATGCGACTCGTCGATGAACTTAATGCCACTGAGCCAGTTGCCGTCGAGATTGTCGTATTTGCCCTGGATGTCGTTTTGCCTGCCGGTGAAATTCCACATCAGGTAACGCCAGTACATATAACCAAACTGGTATTCAAACATGAAGCTTATATTGTCCCAGGTACTTGGTTTTTCAATTACGAGGTATTCTCCGTAGCTTTTGAGGAAAGTAATGTAGCCTTCGGTATCTATTTGCTGTTGGGCATACGCTTTTCTAAATTCGGCAATGACATCAATGAGTTCTTGTTCTTCAGAGTATTCGGGCTTGATCCTGAACTCAGGGACACGCGTAAAATTGATGTAGTTTTCGATGTGTTCGGTACTCCACAAACGTGGCAAGATGGCTTTTTGGTTGTCATCAGAGTTTTGCTCTGCATTTTTGTAGTTGTTGGTGATGACGTATTTGCCGGTTTTATAGTCCCTTTCATAGTTGGGTGCTTTGTCGAGGTATGGCGTGTCTGCGTCCAATCCGACAAAAGAATCGGTGTACTGCGGACCGTAGAACAAAGGGTTTACGCCATATTGCTCACGGTTGTAATAAGCAAGAACTTCGGCTGCATCTGAGGGTTTGTTCTCATTGATGGGCGTGTTGGCGTTGGCACGGATAGGGAGCATCATCCAGGTAGAGAACCCAATGAAAATGAAAAGGATGCAAAGGATAATAGTGTTGTAAAAAACATAACCATTCTTTCTGGTATAACGCAGTCCAAAATAAAAGAAGGCGACAATTAATAAAGTGGCGAGAACAGTTCCCGAGTCAAATGGAAGGCCGAGGCTATTGACTGCGAATATTTCTGTTTTCCCAAAGAAAGCCATAGTCCAGGGCAATAACAATTTAAAAATAAATAACAATACGGCTACCACTACCACATTGGCAACAATGAAATTAGAGATTGTGATGGTTTTGTAATGTTTGAAATAATACAAGAAACCTATTGATGGGATCGTAAGCAATGCCATGAAATGCACGCCAAAAGAAAGTCCGGTAACCAGGCAGATAATCAAAAGCCATTTATTGCCTCTTGGTGTATCCATGTCTTCCTCCCATTTTAGCCCAAGCCAAAACATCAATGAAATGAAAAGTGTTGCCATGGCGTAGACTTCTGCTTCTACGGCATTGAACCAAAAGCTGTCCGAAAAAGTGTAAGCCAAAGCGCCTACAAAAGAACCGCCAAGGATCACCAATGCATTGTTGTTATTGATCTCTGAGAATCGTGAGATGATTTTTTTGAGAATCATCGTCGACGACCAGAACATGAATAAGATGGTAAACGCGCTCGAAAAAACAGACATCATGTTGACCATCAATGCCACTTGGTTTTTATCTGTGGCAAACATTGCAAAAAAGGCTCCCATCATCTGGAACAGCGGCGCGCCTGGCGGATGACCCACTTCTAACTTGGCTGCCGTAGCAATGTACTCGCCGCAATCCCAGAAACTCATAGTGGGTTCTACGGTGAGGGTATAGGTAACCAAAGCGACGGCAAAAGCTGTCCAGCCGGCAATTGTATTCCATTTATTGAAATTAAATGTCATCATACGGATTCAGGATATTTTTTTGTGATACAAAGAAACTATTTTTTTACCGAACGCTATAAGCATTAACAAAAATTCTATGCGATTGTTTAGCGCTCAGACTTTTTGATTCCTGCTGCAAAAGACTTTGCAAGTGTAAACGTGTTACACTAAAATTATTTTGAAGAAAAAATAAGAAATACTTGCTGAAAATAAAATTTGTTTTAAATTTGCACTCGCTAAAGCAGCAATGGAATTGGCCCATGGTGTAATGGTAACACTACGGTTTTTGGTGCCGTCTTTCTAGGTTCGAGTCCTAGTGGGCCAACTTCAATCCCCGATCAGCAATGATCGGGGATTATTATTTTAAGGTGGTTAAATTGCAAAATTTGCTCACATCCATTCTTTCTTTGGTTTTGACTAGAGTCCAATAAAAAAATCCCAAATTCCATTTTTGCATGGAGTTTGGGATTTTTGAATTTTATGAGAGAAACCTATATCTTAAAGGTAATCACCGGTCTTACCGCATGATTTACGAGGTCTTCGCTGATGCTTCCGTTAAAAAAGTGAGAGAAGCCAGTTCTTCCGTGGGTACACATGCCGATCAAATCTGCAGATACACTGTTAGCGAAATTGAGTACGCCTTTCTCTATATTCACATCGTTGTAGATATGCAGACTGTGGTTGGGATAGTCAAACTCTTTCATGAAATCGGTCATGATTTTCTCGGCAACGTGGGTTGGCTTAAAGCTGTTAGGTGTATTGATCATTACCAAGCTTAAATTGGCTTTGAACGCCTTTGCAAATTCAAGCAATTGTCTGAAAGGCTTTTTAATTTCGTTTGAGAAATCGGACGCGAATACAAAATTGGCGGCCTTAAAATTATCGTGTTCATTTTTTATCACTAACACAGGAGCTTCAGAAAAGCGAACTACTTTTTCAGTGTTAGATCCGATGAGCATTTCCTGGAATCCGCTGGTTCCGTGAGAACCCATGACTACCAAATCAATATTATTTTTTTTGCTTACCGTTAGAATTCCTTCGAATGCTTTTTCAAACTGGATAATTTCAGAAACGTTGAGTCCGCTCAAATAATCCACATCCATTAAATCTTCCAGGTTTCTGATCGCCTGGTCTTTGTAAAACATGATTTCTGGAATTTGGTGTCCGCTACCTATTGCATCTCCAGCCTGATGCGGCAATTCGAGCATGTGAAGCAAAATGATTTCACTGTCATTTTCCCGGGCAATCTGTGCGGCCACTTTGAGAGCGTATTCGGCATGTTTGGAAAAGTCTGTAGGAACTAAAATTCTTTTCATAATAAGAAGTGTAAGAAATTGTATAAATATTAGGGTTAAAATGATACAATAAAGGTACTGTATTTTTTTTACATCTCCAATCATTTTTGAATTACAAAAAAAAGACTATATTTGCGCCGTTATTTATGCAAACGTTAGATAATGAGGGAAGCAATGCTTCCCTCTTTTTATACACAATATGATATTTAAAGAAAAGGTAAGCGAATTGCTCAGCGAAGGATTGAAAGAAAAGCCATCGGTTTTTCTAATTGACCTGACCATTACCGACGCGTTCAAAATTATCGTAACTTTAGACGGCGACAACGGCGTGTCGTTGCAGGATTGTATCGACATCAGCCGTGCGATTGAACACAATCTCGATCGTGAAGAACAAGATTTTTCGCTAGAAGTTGCCTCGTTTTCAGTAGGTTCTCCGCTAAAGCAAACCAGACAATACAAGAAAAATATCGGGCGTACGCTGATTGTGAAAACGGCCACCGAGACCATCGAAGCCGAACTTACCCACGCTACCGATGAATCCATCACTTTAGCTTGGGAAGCACGTGAGCCTAAAAAAATAGGAAAAGGAAAAGAAACGGTACAAAAAACACTAGAACTACCGTATTCAGACATAAAAGAAGCAATTGTTACAGTAACATTTTAAATAGAGAGTTGACATGGAAAATTTGGCATTAATCGAATCATTTTCAGAGTTTAAAGACGATAAACTCATTGATCGGGTAACGCTTATGGCGATTTTGGAGGATGTATTTAGAAATGCATTGAAGAAAAAATTCGGATCGGATGATAACTTTGACATCATCATCAATCCAGACAAAGGCGATATGGAAATCTGGAGAAGACGCGTCATTGTAGCCGATGACGATCTCGACCTCGAGAACGAAGAAATTACGCTAACCGAAGCCAGGAAAATCGAACCCGATTTTGAAATCGGCGAAGAAGTTTCAGAAGAAGTAAAACTCATCGATTTAGGAAGAAGGGCGATTTTGGCCTTGCGCCAGAACCTGATTTCTAAAATCCATGAGCACGACAATACCAACCTGTACAAACAGTTCAAAGACCTAATCGGTGAAATTTATACCGCCGAAGTACATCATGTTCGACCAAGAGTTGTAATTTTGGTAGACGACGAAGGCAACGAGATTGTACTTCCAAAAGAGAAACAAATCCCGTCAGACTTCTTCCGCAAAGGCGATAACGTACGCGGAATCATTGAAAACGTAGAGCTTAAAGGCAATAAGCCGCAGATTATCATGTCAAGGACCTCAGAGAAATTCCTCGAAAAATTGTTCGAGCAGGAAATCCCAGAAGTGTTCGACGGATTAATTATGGTGAAAAACGTAGTGCGCATTCCGGGCGAAAAAGCGAAAGTAGCCGTAGATTCTTATGACGACCGCATCGACCCTGTTGGAGCCTGCGTTGGGATGAAAGGCTCGCGTATCCACGGTATCGTTCGCGAGTTGGGCAACGAAAATATCGATGTCATCAATTACACGACCAACAACCAGTTGTACATCACAAGGGCACTGAGTCCGGCAAAAGTGTCTTCGATTAAAATCAACGAAGAGACCAAAAGGGCCGAAGTTTTCTTGAAGTTGGAAGAGGTTTCAAAAGCCATTGGCCGCGGCGGACACAACATCAAACTCGCCGGATTATTAACCGGTTATGAACTTGATGTTATCCGTGAAGGTAACATTGCAGAAGAGGAGGATGACGTAGAATTAACAGAATTCTCGGATGAGATCGATGGATGGGTAATCGATGAATTCGCTAAAATTGGATTGGACACCGCCCGAAGCATCCTCAAACAAGATGTGAATGACCTGGTGAGAAGAACCGATCTTGAAGAAGAAACCATCCTCGACGTCATGCGTATTTTAAAAGAAGAATTCAACAGCTAACGATCTTTACCACAACATACAACAACGCAACTCAAGTAACAACAAAAAGATTTTATGTCTGAAGAAAGAATAATAAGAATAAACAAGGTTTTAAGGGAATTCAATATTTCATTGGATCGGGCCGTCGAGTACCTTAAGGACAAGGGCATTGCCATTGAGTCCAATCCGAACGCGAAGATCTCTGACAAGGAATATGGAATCCTGCAAAGCCAATTTGCCGGCGACAAAGGGAATAAAGAGGCTTCTAAAGAAGTGGGCGAGGAAAAGCGCAAGGAAAAGGAAGCGCTGCGCATTGAGCGGGAAAAGGAAATTGAAGACAAGCGCAAACTCGATGAAGAGCGTCAAAGACTCGAAGTAATCAAAGCCAAAGCTACAGTTACCGGACTTAAACAGGTTGGGACAATTGATTTGAATCCCGCCAAGCCTGCCGAGCCAACCCGAGGCGCAGCCGAACTGAGCGCAGCTAAATCTGCAGAAACTCCTGCGGCAAACGGCGTCAAAGCAGAATCAAATGAGGCCAAACCAGAAGCACCTGCCGTTGCGGGCTCAAGCCAGGCTGCTGCCGAATCCGGAGGAGCCAAACCAGCGGCCGAAGAGCAGGCGCCAGACGAGTTTACAACACAGTATCAAAAATTATCAGGTGCGACCCTAACCGGACAAACCATAGACTTGTCACAGTTCGACAAGCCAAAGAAGAAAAAAGAAGACCCGAAGGCGGCCGCAGGAACCAATCCGGCAGCAGCCAACAACGCGGCCAATAAAAACAAACGCAAGCGTATTCCTACCAAGCCAGGTGAGAGCCGCCCGGTTGGATCCACTGGAGGTTACCAAGGCAATAAGCCAGGTGGCCCAGGTGCCAAACCAGGAGCCCCACGTCCGGGGTTTGTCAAAGGAAACCGTCCGGCGATTGTTGCCAAAGTAGAGCCGACAGAGGAAGAGGTGAAAAACCAAATCCGCGAAACCCTGGAAAAACTCCAAGGCAAAGGCGGAAAGTCGAAAGCGGCAAAATACCGTCGCGACAAGAGAGATACGCACCGTCAGAAGTCAGAAGACGAACAACGTTCTATCGAAGAAGGTAGCAAAACCATCAAGGTAACCGAATTTGTAACAGTAGGTGAAATTGCAACAATGATGGACGTGCCGATAACCAAAGTCATCGGAACTTGTATGTCACTGGGAATCATGGTAACCATGAACCAACGTCTCGATGCAGAAACGTTGAGTATCGTTGCCGACGAATTTGGCTATGAAGTAGAATTCATCACCACCGATCTAGAGGAAAACATGGTGGTCGAAGAAGACCGCGAAGAAGATTTGGTTACCCGTGCGCCAATAGTTACCGTAATGGGTCACGTGGATCATGGTAAGACCTCGCTTTTGGATTACATCCGTAAAGAAAATGTAATCGCCGGCGAATCGGGTGGAATCACCCAGCACATCGGTGCTTATGGAGTGACTTTAGATAACGGACAGAAAATCGCTTTCCTCGATACACCAGGTCACGAAGCCTTTACGGCGATGCGTGCGCGTGGTGCTCAGGTGACCGATATCGCCATCATCGTAATCGCTGCCGACGACGACATCATGCCGCAAACCAAGGAGGCCATCAGCCATGCGCAAGCCGCCAATGTGCCAATCATTTTTGCCATCAACAAGATCGATAAACCCAACGCCAACGTTGACAAAATCAAAGAAAGGCTTGCCGGTATGAACTTGCTTGTTGAAGATTGGGGTGGAAAAATCCAATCGCATGATATTTCGGCTAAAGCTGGAACAGGCGTGAAGGAATTGCTCGAAAAGGTGTTGCTCGAAGCAGAAATCCTAGACCTAAAGGCCAATCCGGATCGTCTGGCATCTGGAACTGTAGTTGAAGCACAGCTCGATAAAGGAAAAGGATATGTCGCTACGATTCTCGTTCAAAACGGGACCTTGCGCATCGGGGATTACATGCTGGCAGGTAAAAACCACGGAAAAATCCGTGCCATGCATGATGAGCGTGGACACACGATCAAAGAAGCTGGTCCGTCGACTCCGGTGTCCGTACTGGGACTTGACGGTGCGCCAACCGCCGGAGATAAGTTCAATATCTATGATGACGAGCGCGAGGCCAAGCAGATTGCGGTAAAACGTACGCAATTGCAGCGCGAGCAGTCGGTTAGGACGCAGCGCCACATTACCCTAGCCGAAATCGGTCGCCGTATCGCGCTTGGGCAGTTTAAGGAACTCAACATCATTATCAAGGGAGATGTCGACGGTTCTGTGGAAGCGCTTACCGATTCGTTCTCAAAACTATCAACCGAGGAAATCCAAATCAACATTATCCACAAAGGCGTTGGTGCCATTACAGAATCTGACGTTATGCTTGCTTCGGCTTCGGATGCAATCATTATAGGGTTCAACGTGCGTCCGGCTGGAAATGCAAAACAGCTCGCCGATAAAGAAGAAATCGATATCCGTCACTACTCGATCATCTACGATGCTATCGACGATTTGAAGGACGCGATGGAAGGCATGCTTTCTCCGGAAATGAAGGAAGAAATCACAGGAACGGCCGAAATCCGAGAGATCTTCAAGATTTCAAAAGTCGGGTCGATTGCTGGGTGTATGGTTACCGACGGAAAAATCTTCAGGAACTCAAAAATCCGTGTCATCCGCGAAGGCGTGGTAGTATTCACCGGAGAATTGACGGCCTTAAAGCGCTTTAAAGACGATGTCAAGGAAGTTTCTAAAGGTTACGATTGTGGGATTCAGATCAAAGGTTATAACGACATTGAACAGCTTGATTTGATTGAAGCGTTCCAGGAAGTAGCGGTTAAGAAGAAGTTGAAATAATGTCTGGAAGAACGAGTGCCTTGTCACCTGATTTGTTTATGATTTATGAATAAAAAAAGCGTCCAATTGGGACGCTTTTTTGCTCTATTGCTTTTGCACTCGGGCACTACTTGTTAGGCTTAATCAACAACGCATTCGGATACTTCTTTTTAAACTCAGCAAGGTTGCGTTCGGCTTCAATTCGGGTTTTAAAGTTGCCAATCCAGACCTTGTAAACCGGTGTGTTAAAAACAATCGTGCCGTCATAGTTTAAACTGTTTTTTCTGAACTCGGCGAGCGCTTTCTTGGCGTTTTCACTTTCGCCGCTAAAGATTTGGATTTTATATCGGTCGTTGATGGTAATCGACGCGTTGATTTTTCGCTTTTCGTTCAATAATTGCTCGAATTTTGGGTCTTGCATCAAAGTGATATTTCCCGTCTGAGCAGACAAATCTGTAGCCCAAAACGCTGAGGCAAAAAGAACTAAAATGCAGGTTTGGTTTCTTAAAATTCTCATAAAGCAGTGATTTTAATACAAATGTAATATTTCTAGAATTAACGCGGCCAGCAAATATTATTTAGAATTGATATAAATTGATATTTAAGAGTATTTTAAGGTTTTGAGAATAATTCTTAAGTCGTATTTTTGTGCAGGTTTTTAAAAACAAGACTGGGTTTATTGTGCTTATTTGTAAGATAAATCCAATCAAATTTAGTCGATAATCATTAGATAATATGAAAAAAGTGGGTAACCATAATTCGATTTCAAGGATCTTTATTTTTAGTCTGGCATTCGTTCTGACTTTCTCCTTAACTTCAATTGCTCAAACCGCTGCTCCGGCAGCCGAAGCTCCCGCCGCTGCGGCTCCCGCTGCTACTTCGGGCGGAGATCCTGTCAAAGGAAAGGAACTTTTTAATTCCAATTGTGCGGCTTGTCACAAGCTTGATGGAGCTTCTACCGGTCCTGCTTTACGGGGAATTGCCCAAAAGTACGAGATGGCTTGGCTCTACAAATGGGTAAAAAACAGTTCGGCTATGATCAAATCTGGCGATCCGGTGGCGGTGAAATTGTTTGCTGACAATGGGCAGAAGGTAATGGCACCATTTCCACAATTGTCGGATGCTGATATCGATAACATCGTTGCTTATACTTCGGAACCTAAAGCTGAACCTGCTAAGCCTACAGCTGGGCCTCCGGGAACAGAAGCAGCTGCCGAAGGTGGTGTTTCAAACAATGTCGTTCTTGGTGCCTTGTCGGTGGTTATGCTGATTCTGGTTGTGATGTTGTTTATGGTAAACAATGTGTTGACCAGGGTAGCGAAAAGCAACGGAATCGAAATGAGTCCAAAAGAGCCGACCATACCAATTTGGCAAGCGTTTGCAAGGAATCAGTTTTTGGTTTTAGTTACTTCGATCTTTTTGTTGTTGGCTAGTGGGTATTTTGTATACGGTTACCTCATGCAAATCGGGGTGGATCAAGACTATGAGCCAATCCAGCCAATCCATTATTCTCACAGAATCCACGCCGGAAGCAACGGTATCGATTGTAAATATTGCCACTCAGCAGCGCGCGTAAGCAAAAACGCAGGTATTCCATCGTTGAATATTTGTATGAATTGCCACAAAAACATTGCAGAGGTTTCTGATACCACAGCTACTGCCGAGCATTCAAAAGCGTTCTACGACGGAGAGATTCAAAAGCTATATGCTGCTGTGGGTTGGGATCAGGCCACACAAAAATATACCGGTAAAACCCAGCCGGTGAAATGGGTTCGCATCCACAACCTTCCAGATTTTGTTTACTTCAACCACTCTCAGCACGTTACCGTTGCCGGAGTTGAATGTCAGACTTGTCACGGTCCGGTTCAGACCTATGAGGTTATGAAGCAATTTTCTCCTTTGACAATGGGCTGGTGTGTCGATTGTCACCGCAAAACCGACGTGAAAATGGAAGGCAACGAATATTATACTAAAATTCACGAAGAACTTTCCAAAAAGTACGGCGTAGACAAACTTACTGCTGCGCAAATGGGTGGTTTGGAATGCGGTAAATGCCACTACTAGTCAATTTATTAAGAAGCTAATATTTATATACGATGTCATCAAACAAAAAATACTGGAAAAGTGTTGAAGAACTAAACGAAAATAGTTCTATTGTTGAGGCGCTTAGAAATAACGAATTCGTGGAAGAAATCCCAACCGATGAATTTCTTGGCAACAAGGAAAACTTATCGGGTTCAACCACTCGTCGTGATTTCTTGAAGTACGTTGGATTTTCAACTGCAGCAGCCACGCTTGCAGCCTGTGAAGGTCCGGTACACAAGTCGATTCCTTATGTAGTTCAGCCAGAAAATATCATTCCCGGAGTTGCCGATTTTTACGCAACTACCGTATTTGATGGGTTCGATTTTGCCAATGTCTTGGTAAAAACCCGTGAAGGCCGTCCTATCAAAATAGAGAACAATACTTTGCCAGGTGCTAAATTTGCAGCAAATGCAAGGGTTCATGCGTCTGTGTTGTCATTGTACGACAGCATGCGTCTCAAGCAACCCAAGATTTCTGGTAAAGCTGCAACTTGGGGTGAAGTCGATTCAAAAATAAAAGCCAGTATTGCCGATGCGAAAGCGCAAGGTGGACAGGTTGTTTTGCTTACCAATACCTTGGCGAGCCCATCTACAGAAAAGCTAATCACCGAATTTATCGCGAAGAACCCAAACGCGAAACACGTGGTTTATGATGCGGTTTCTTCTTCGGCTGCCTTAGATGCTTTCGAGACGGTTTATGGTGAAAGAGCTTTAGTGGATTACGATTTCTCAAAAGCTTCCGTAATCGTTTCTGTTGGTGCTGATTTCTTAGGAGACTGGCAGGGCGGAAGCTACGACTCAGGTTACGCCAAAGGGCGCGTTCCGAAAAACGGAAAGATGTCTAAGCATTTCCAAATCGAAGCCAATATGACTTTGTCTGGAGCCGCTGCCGACAAACGCATCCCGATGACCGTTGCCGAGCAAAAACAAGCTTTGGTTAAAATTTATAACGTGATTTCGGGAAGTGCCATCGGGACTTCGAAAATCGCCAACGAAGAGGCGGTGATGAAAGCTGCCCAACAACTCAAACAAGCCGGAAGCAATGGCGTTTTGGTTTGTGGAATCCAAGATAAAAATGCGCAATTGTTGGTGCTTGCCATCAACCAGGCGTTGAACAGTGCGGCGTTTTCAACTGTCGGAACCCGACAGATCAGAAAAGGTTCGAATGAAAAGATGGCCCAATTCTTAGCCGATATGAAAGCAGGAAGTGTACACACACTTATCATGAGTGGTGTCAACCCTGTTTACACCTTACCAAACGGGAAAGATTTCGTCGACAGTTTGAAAAAAACCAAATTGTCAGTTGCGTTTTCTTTGAAGGAAGACGAAACCGCTTCGGTTACCACTATCGCGGCAGCGGCACCACATTATCTTGAGTCTTGGGGTGACGTAGTGATTACCAAAGGGACTTATTCTTTGACGCAGCCGACTATCCGTCCTTTATTTGATACCAAACAATTCCAGGATGCTCTAATGTCATGGAATGGTCAAGGCGGAACTTTCTACGATTATCTAAAAGCAAATGCAGGTGTAAACATGGCAGGCGCTTCATGGAATAAAGTATTGCACGACGGTTTCGTTGTTGGAACAATGACAGCGGCAGCTGGTGGAGTGACCGGAGACATTGGTCGTGCCGCAAGCGAATTGGCTGCGTCAAAAGCCAGCGGAACCGAACTCGTCATGTATACCAAAACCGGTTTGGGCGACGGGCAACAAGCGGGCAACCCTTGGTTGCAGGAATTCCCGGATCCGATTACAAGAGTCTCCTGGGACAACTACGCTACCGTTTCAAGAGCTGATGCTGAGAAATGGGGCTTGGAAAATGCCATCGTAGCCAACGGAGGTTTAGACGGAAGTTACGCGACACTTACCGTAAACGGTGTGAGCATTGACAATGTTCCGGTGATTATTCAGCCAGGACAAGCCGTAGGTACTATAGGTCTTGCTTTTGGTTATGGTAAGAAAGCTGCCTTAAAAGAAGAAATGCAGGTAGGAGTAAATGCCTACGCTTTTTATAAAGATTTCAACGATGTGCAGACTGTAACCTTGAAAAAAGGTGCCGGTATGCACGAATTTGCCTGTGTACAAGGACAAAAGACCTTGATGGGTAGGGGCGATATCATCAAAGAAACTACACTTACTATTTTCAATACCCAGGACGCCAAAGAGTGGAACGAAGTACCGATGGTATCTTTAGATCACCAGGAAGTAGAGGCTACTAAGGTAGATCTGTGGAATTCTTTCGATCGCTCTGTCGGACATCATTTCAATTTATCTATCGACTTGAATGCCTGTACGGGTTGTGGTGCCTGCGTTATCGCTTGCCACGCCGAGAACAACGTTCCCGTGGTAGGGAAATCAGAAGTAAGAAGAAGCCGTGACATGCACTGGTTGCGTATCGACAGGTATTATTCTTCCGAAGATACCTTTGAGCACGACAACGAGAAAAAAGAAAGTTTCAAAGGTTTGTGGGGTGATAAGGGTTCATTGGGCGGATTTGGTCAAATGGAAGAAGCCAATGACAATCCACAGGTTTCATTCCAACCGGTAATGTGCCAGCATTGTAATCATGCACCTTGTGAAACGGTTTGTCCTGTCGCTGCAACGTCGCACTCGCGTCAAGGGCAAAATCACATGGCTTACAACCGTTGTGTGGGTACGAGATATTGTGCCAACAACTGTCCTTATAAAGTACGTCGTTTCAACTGGTTCTTATACAACAAGAACAGCGAATTCGATTATCATATGAATGACGATTTGGGCCGTATGGTTTTGAATCCGGATGTTAACGTTCGTTCGCGTGGGGTTATGGAGAAATGTTCAATGTGCATCCAAATGACGCAATTGACTATCCTGACAGCCAAACGCGAAGGAAGAGCCGTTAAAGACGGTGAATTCCAAACAGCTTGTTCTGCAGCTTGTTCTTCTGGGGCCATGATTTTTGGTGACGTGAATGACAAACAAAGCAAAGTAGCTGAACTTGCCGAAGATGACAGGATGTACCATTTATTGGAGCATGTCGGAACCAAGCCAAACGTGTTTTACCACGTAAAAGTTAGAAATACTTAAGAAAAATTAAAAACAATATAAAGGATTATGTCTCATATATACGACTCAAGTATTAGAAAACCTTTAGTAATAGGCGATAAAACCTATCACGACGTAACAGTAGATGTTGCCGCGCCGATTGAAGGTAAAGCCAATAAACACTGGTGGATTGTATTTTCAATTGCATTAGCCGCGTTCCTTTGGGGATTGGGTTGTATCATCTACACCATTTCTACGGGAATCGGAACCTGGGGATTGAACAAAACAGTAGGTTGGGCTTGGGATATCACTAACTTCGTTTGGTGGGTAGGTATCGGTCACGCAGGAACGCTGATCTCGGCCGTACTTTTATTGTTCCGTCAAAGATGGAGAATGGCCATCAACCGTTCTGCAGAAGCGATGACGATTTTCTCGGTAATCCAGGCAGGTTTGTTCCCAATCATCCACATGGGTCGCCCGTGGTTAGGCTATTGGGTATTGCCAATCCCGAACCAATTCGGTTCGCTTTGGGTCAATTTCAACTCGCCACTTTTATGGGACGTGTTTGCGATTTCGACTTACCTTTCAGTATCACTTGTTTTCTGGTGGACGGGACTTTTGCCAGATTTCGCCATGATTCGCGACCGTGCCATCAATCCTTTTCAAAAAAGAATTTACAGCATCCTGAGCTTCGGTTGGAGTGGGCGCGCCAAAGACTGGCAGCGTTTTGAAGAGGTTTCCCTCGTTCTTGCAGGACTTGCAACACCACTGGTACTTTCTGTACACACCATCGTATCGATGGACTTCGCCACCTCGGTGATTCCGGGTTGGCATACCACCATCTTCCCGCCTTACTTCGTTGCGGGTGCGGTATTCTCAGGATTCGCGATGGTAAACACACTGCTCATCATCATGAGAAAAGTTTCTAATTTAGAAGCCTACATCACCATCCAACACATTGAACTCATGAACATCATCATCATGATTACAGGATCTATCGTTGGTGTGGCTTATATCACCGAGTTGTTCATCGCTTGGTATTCTGGAGTAGAGTATGAACAGTACGCTTTCCTTAACCGTGCCACAGGACCTTACTGGTGGGCTTATTGGTCGATGATGACCTGTAACGTATTCTCTCCACAATTCATGTGGTTCAAAAAATTAAGGACCAGTATCATGTTCTCCTTTATCATCTCGATTGTAGTAAACATCGGTATGTGGTTCGAGCGTTTCGTAATTATCGTGACTTCGTTGCACAGGGATTACCTTCCGTCATCATGGACGATGTTTTCACCAACATTTGTCGATATCGGGACCTTCATTGGTACGATCGGTTTCTTCTTTGTATTGTTCCTTCTTTACGCCAGGACATTCCCAGTGATTGCGCAAGCGGAGGTTAAGACAATCCTCAAAGCCACCGGAGAAAATTACATTAGAGAAAGACAAAAACATTCACACCATGAGTAATAAAGTTATTTACGCCATTTATAATGACGATGAAATATTGATGGACGCCGTGAAAAAAACACGGGCCGCGCATCACCATATTGAAGAAGTTTTTACCCCTTTCCCGGTTCACGGCCTTGATAAGGCAATGGGATTGGCTACAACCAGAATCGCAATTTGTGCTTTCATCTATGGGTTGTGCGGGCTTACTTTCGGAACCACATTGATGGATTTCGTAATGATCCAGGATTGGCCGCAGGACATTGGGGGTAAGCCATCTTTTAGCTACATCCAGAACATGCCGGCGTTTGTACCGATTATGTTTGAAGAGACCGTATTTTTTGCAGCGCACTTAATGGTAATCACTTTCTACATGAGAAGTAGGTTGTGGCCATTCAAAAAAGCAGAAAATCCTGATGTGAGAACCACAGACGACCATTTCTTAATGGAGGTTTCGGTTGGCGGTAAAGACAATGAATCAGATATGGTTTCATTCTTCCAAAACACCGGAGCGGTAGAAGTTAAAGTAATTGAAAAGCACGATCATGAGTAATCCTATGAAAAGCGTATATAAAATATCACTTTTAGTTTGCCTGGCTATTTTAGTTTCTTCTTGTCATGACAAGTCGCAGCCAAATTACCAATACATGCCCAATATGTATGAAGGCGTTAGTTATGAGACTTACTCAGAGTCGGGTGCTTTCAAAAACGGTAAAGAAGGACAACTTCCGGTGGCGGGAACCATCAACCGCGGATATGAGGTTTATGAGTATCCAAATACCACCGCAGGCCTAGAAGCGGCAAGAGCCAGCCTTAAATCGCCACTTGATTCTACGGCAGTCGATATGGACAATGCCAAACAGCTTTACGAAATCTATTGCGGGATTTGCCACGGCAATGCCGGAGACGGAAAAGGCAAGCTGGTGACACAAGGCAAATTCCTCGGAGTTCCTAGTTATAAGGATCGTCCGATTACTGAAGGCAGTGTCTTTCATGTGCAAACATACGGGCTTAATTCAATGGGTTCTTATGCCAACCAATTGAACACGCACGAGCGTTGGTTGGTTTCAGCTTATGTGATGAAACTCAAAAACGGTAATTAAAATTGTAGAACAAACTGATCTGAATTAGCTATGTACACATTTTCAAGTAAATTAAAAACATTTTCTTTTATCCTGATGGTTCTTGGTATCCTTGGGATTGGATATGGTTTTTTAACTGCACCAAAAGATATTAAGGAAGTGGAGCAAATCCTCGCCGCCCAAAGCCACGGACACGGCGGAGGACACGAAGCTGGCGGTCACGAAGCCGCAGGTCATGAAGCTGCAGGTCCTCAAGCCCACCAAGCAGCTCCTGCAACCGAGACTCACGATGCCCACGAAGCTAAGACTGATACTGTCGCAACTGTTGCAGCCCATGCAGAAGCCAACGTAGCAGAGAAAAATCTTGATACGATGCATGCCGATACAATTTCAGTTGTTCCTGCTACAGAAATCGCCGCTGCGGAAGCGCCTTCCGTACACGAAAAGAAAGCAGAAGTGCATGACGCCCATGCCGAGCACGAAGCCCATTTGAAACACGTATTGACCCAATTGCAAAACAAGCCTTGGGCTGCATTGTACGTTGCTTGTATTTTCTTTATGTTGATTGCGATGGGTGTTTTGGCATTTTACGCAATCCAACAGGTTGCACAGGCTGGCTGGTCTCCGGTATTGTTTAGGGTGATGCAGGGAATTACAGCTTACCTTCCGGTAGGTTCGGTGATTTTCTTTGTGGTGCTTATCCTTTGCGGAATGCATATGAACCACCTGTTCCCTTGGATGGTAGAAGGTGTTACCGATCCAAAACATGCCAATTACGATCATATTATCGCCAACAAATCAGGTTACCTCAATTTTGGTTTCTGGATTGCAAGGGCTGCCATATTCCTGATCGGTTGGAATTTGTACCGTCACTTCTCAAGAAAGAACTGCTTGGCGCAGGATGAATCAAACGATGATTCTTTCTACAAGAAAAACTTCAAGATGTCTGCCGGATTCCTCGTGTTCTTTATCGTAACCGAGTCTATCATGTCATGGGACTGGATCATGTCTGTAGACCCACACTGGTTTAGTACCTTGTTTGGTTGGTATGTGTTTGCGAGTTTCTTTGTGAGCGGTATCACCACGATTTGTATGGTTACTTTATACCTTAAGGGTAAAGGATATTTAGAGCACGTGAACACCAGCCACATCCACGATTTGGCCAAGTTCATGTTTGGTATCAGTGTATTCTGGACTTACCTTTGGTTCTCACAATTCATGTTGATCTGGTATGCTAACATTCCTGAAGAAGTCACTTATTTCGTGACCCGAATCGAATTGTACAACTTGCCATTCTTTGGCGCGGTTGTCATGAACTTTGTATTTCCGATTTTGATTTTGATCAACACCGATTTCAAGAGAATTACCTGGGTATTGGTGATGGCTGGAACTGTGATTTTGTTGGGTCATTATATCGATTTCTTCAATATGATTATGCCAGGAACGGTGGGTGACCAATGGTTTATCGGCGCTGCCGAGATAGGTTCGGTATTGTTCTTCCTTGGATTGTTCATTTTTGTGGTCTTTACCGCTTTGACCAAAGCGCCGTTATTGCCTAAGAGAAATCCATACATTGAGGAAAGTAAACATTTTCATTATTAATATTTAAAGCAAAAACAGATGACAAGTTTGTTGGTAATTATAGTTTTAGTTTTATTGGCTGTTGCACTATGGCAATTGACTAAAATATTCGATTTAACTCAGGTAGGCGCCCAATCTAACGATTCTCAGGTAGCCGATGACAAGGACAATAACCTTCAGGGTTATTTGATGTTTGCCTTTTTGGGATTCATCTACATCCTGACCATTTACAGTTTGCTCAAATGGGGTCATTTGGTTTTGCATACTCCGGCTTCTGCACACGGTAGCCTTGTGGATAACCTTATGAATATAACTTGGGTGCTGATTTTCACGGTACAAACCATTACCCAGGCCTTACTCCACTATTTTGCTTTCAAATATAGAGGAAGAAAAGAACAAAAAGCTTTGTATTTTGCCGACAACAATAGGCTTGAGTTTATCTGGAGTGTTATCCCGGCTATTGTTTTGGCTGGTTTGATTCTTTACGGACTGTACGCCTGGACCAACATCATGTTTGTAGAAGATGATGAAGATACCGTGGTTGTAGAAATTTATGCCCAACAATTCAAATGGACTGCCCGATATGCCGGTGATGATGATGTTCTGGGAAAAGCCAACGTACGTTATATCGACGGTGTCAATTCGCTAGGAGTAGACATGGGAGACAAATATGCGCAAGATGATAAGGTAGTAACCGAACTTCATTTGCCAAAAGGTAAGAAGGTTCACTTCAAAATCCGTTCGCAAGATGTATTGCACTCGGCTTACATGCCACACTTCCGCGCACAGATGAACTGCGTTCCCGGAATGGTAACCGAATTTGCATTCGAGCCTATTTACACCACCCAGGAAATGCGCGACATGACTTTCATGCAAGAGAAAGTTGCCAATATCAATGCGATTCGCGCCAAGAAAAGTACTGAGTTGGTAGCCAAAGGCGAACCAGCCTTAGATCCTTACACTTTCGATTATTTATTGCTTTGTAACAAAATTTGCGGCTCCTCACACTACAATATGCAAATGAAAATTGTAGTAGACACGCCAGCCGAATACAAAAAATGGTTGGCCTCAAAACCAACAATTGTCGAAGAAGTGAAAGCTTCGGCTGCGGCAGATGCACCAGCTGATGCTCCTGCCAAACCGGCCGACACTTCTAAAATGGCTACCGCAGTTGCGGCAAAATAGATCTCCAGAATTAAAGTAAAAACATATAAAGTAAACAATTATGTCAGCAGAAGCTCACGATCACGCTCACGACCACGCACATGATCACGATCATGAACACCACCATAAAGATACTTTCATCACCAAATATATCTTTTCGATCGATCATAAGATGATTTCCAAGCAATACCTCATCACAGGTATTATCATGGGAATTATCGGGGTTGGAATGTCAATGCTTTTCAGGATGCAATTGGCCTGGCCAGAAGAATCGTTTAAAATCTTCAATTTCCTTTTAGGAGACAAGTTTGCGCCTAACGGCGTAATGACCAATGACATTTATTTGGCGCTGGTTACCATACACGGAACCATCATGGTATTCTTTGTATTGACGGCAGCCTTGTCGGGAACTTTCAGCAACCTCTTGATTCCGCTTCAAATCGGCGCGCGAGACATGGCGTCAGGCTTCCTGAACATGGTTTCGTATTGGTTGTTCTTTACCTCGAGCTGTATCATGGTTTCTTCGTTGTTCGTTGAATCTGGACCAGCTTCGGCAGGATGGACGATTTATCCGCCACTAAGCGCCTTACCCCAAGCTATTGGCGGATCAGGAACCGGTATGACTTTGTGGTTGGTTTCTATGGCCGTATTCATCGCCTCCTCACTTTTGGGATCGTTGAATTACGTGGTAACTGTAATCAACCTGAGAACCAAAGGAATGTCGATGACCAGATTGCCACTTACCGTTTGGGCATTCTTCATCACCGCGGTGATTGGTATCGTATCGTTCCCGGTACTTTTGTCGGCCGCGCTATTGTTAATCATGGACAGAAGCTTCGGAACTTCATTCTTCCTTTCAGACATTTACATTGCCGGAGAAGTATTGCACTACCAAGGTGGTTCACCGGTACTTTTCGAGCACTTGTTCTGGTTCTTGGGGCACCCCGAAGTTTACATCGTAATCCTTCCGGCGATGGGATTGGTTTCAGAAATTATGGCAACCAATTCGCGTAAACCGATCTTCGGTTACCGTGCGATGATTATGTCAATTTTAGCCATCGCGTTCCTTTCAACGATCGTTTGGGGGCACCACATGTTTATGTCGGGTATGAACCCGTTCCTTGGATCTGTATTTACCTTTACGACTTTGTTGATTGCGATTCCATCCGCGGTAAAAGCTTTCAACTGGATTACCACTTTATGGAAAGGTAATCTGCAAATGAACCCGGCCATGTTGTATTCAATCGGATTCGTTTCAACTTTCATTACCGGAGGTCTTACCGGGATTATCCTCGGAGACTCTACCCTTGACATCAACGTTCACGATACTTATTTTGTAGTAGCGCACTTCCACCTGGTAATGGGTATCTCTGCCCTTTACGGAATGTTTGCCGGAATCTATCACTGGTACCCTAAAATGTTTGGAAGGATGCTCAACAAGAATCTAGGGTTTGTACACTTTTGGGTTACTACGGTTTGTGCTTACGGAGTATTCTTCCCGATGCACTTCATTGGGCTGGCGGGTCTCCCAAGACGTTACTATACCAACACCAACTTCCCGTTGTTCGACGACTTGCAAAACGTAAACGTGTTGATGACTACTTTCGCTCTGGTAGGTGGAGCCTTCCAATTGGTGTTCCTTTACAACTTTTTCGTGAGCATCTTCTACGGAAAACGCGCCGTACAGAATCCATGGCGTTCTACTACCTTAGAGTGGACCGCACCCATCAAACACATCCACGGAAACTGGGAAGGAGAAATCCCTCACGTACACCGTTGGCCATACGATTACAGCAAACCTGGTCATGAAGAAGACTTTGTTCCTCAAAACGTCCCGATGATGCCCGGTGAAGAAGAATTACATCACTAATCAAAACATAGAAAATGCCTTTCCGAAACGAAAGGCATTTTTATTTGCACCACACATTTAGCTATATTTGTAGCATGAACGAAAACCTCGATCCCACCAACCAACACTTCAAACCCGAAGAACTCGATCTTGAAAAAAGGCTCAGGCCGCTTTCCTTTGACGACTTCGCCGGACAGGACCAGATCCTGGAAAACCTTAAGGTGTTTGTACAGGCAGCCAACCAACGCAATGAGGCACTCGACCATACGTTGTTCCATGGGCCGCCGGGGCTGGGGAAAACCACTTTGGCCAACATCCTGGCCAACGAACTGGGTGTAGGCATCAAAATCACATCAGGCCCCGTCTTGGATAAGCCAGGCGACCTAGCGGGTTTGCTCACCAACCTCGATGACCGCGATGTGCTTTTCATTGACGAGATCCACCGTTTGAGTCCAATAGTCGAAGAATACCTGTATTCGGCTATGGAAGATTTCAAGATCGATATCATGATCGAATCAGGTCCCAACGCCCGTACGGTACAAATCAACCTCAATCCGTTTACGCTGATTGGCGCCACCACGCGCTCGGGCTTGCTTACCGCCCCGATGCGCGCGCGTTTTGGTATCCAAAGCCGATTGCAATATTACACCACCGAATTGCTCACCACCATCGTGCAGCGCTCCGCCGCAATCCTAAAGATGCCCATCACCATGGAAGCCGCCATAGAAATCGCCGGACGCAGCCGGGGTACACCGCGTATCGCCAATTCACTTTTGCGCCGCGTACGCGATTTCGCCCAAATCAAAGGCAACGGGAAAATCGAGATCGAGATTGCCCGCTACGCTCTCAAGGCGCTCCATGTAGATGCCCACGGGCTTGATGAAATGGACAACAAGATCCTGGGCACCATCATAGACAAATACAAAGGAGGGCCGGTTGGGATTTCTACGCTGGCCACCGCCGTTTCAGAAAGTGCCGAGACCATCGAGGAAGTCTACGAACCGTTCCTGATCCAGGAGGGGTTTATCATGCGTACGCCGCGCGGCCGCGAAGTCACTGAGAAAGCCTATAGGCACCTTGGTAAAATCAATACGAACTTGCAGGGCGGACTGTTTTGATTTTAGATTTCAGATTTTAGATTTCAGATTTTGGATTTTGGATTTTGGATTTTTGAGGTCATGGCAGGTAACGTCCCAAGTAATGGCAATAGACCCATTGAAAGCAAAGAGGAACGATCTTTAATTTCGGCCAACAATCGACACCAATCTAAAATTTGAATCGCATGAAATACAACTATCCCAAGCAACTCTCGATAGTGCATTTCTTGTTAAAGGCCGAGCGCATCCGTAAGAACCCCATCCCGTTCCACAAGGAATTTTTCGATAAGTTTGGCGATACCTTTTCGCTCAGGATCGGACGTGGCAAACACGTCATCCTCTCGCGCGACAATGATGTGGCCTTGCACATCCTGCAACAACAGCAGAAAAGCTACCAGAAATCAGAATTGCAGACCAAGTTCATCTCCAAATACCTCGGGCACGGGTTGCTCACGGTCAATGGCGATTTTTGGCTCAAGCAACGCCGGCTCATCCAGCCCGCATTCCACAAGCAGCAAATGAACCAGCTCACGGGGAACATGCAACAGACCATCTTGTGGGAACTCAAAGATTTGCCCCAGGACCAAGCCGTGGCCCTTTTCCCGGTGATGAACCAACTGGCCTTTAACGTGGTGGCCAAATCCCTGTTTAGGCTTTCGGCGGATGACCTTAAAATGGACCGGCTCAAAGTGATCATCAGCGAAGTACAGGAGTTCCTGATCAAGGAAATCCGGACGCCCTACAAAGCCTGGTGGTACAAACTCAGCGGACAGGTCAAAAAACACCAACACATGGCACTCGAAACCGATGCCATCATCCGGGAAATCATTGAACAGCGCCTCCAATCGGGCAGCAAACCAGGTGACCTGCTTGACATGTTGCTCGACACCCGTTATGAAGATACCGGCGAGCCGATGGCCACGCAACAACTCATAGACGAAATCAAAATCCTATTTATTGCCGGCCACGAAACCACTGCCAACGCGCTCACGTTTACCTTGCATTTGTTGGGCAACCATCCCGAAATCCAACAAAAGGTGTTCGAGGAAGTGACCGCGATTGCCTCACAAACCCCAAACCTCGTGGAGCAACTCCAACAAATGACCTACACCAATGCGGTCATCAATGAATCGATGCGACTTTATCCGCCTGCCTGGATTACCGACCGTGAAAATATCGTGGATGACACCCTTTTGGGCTATTCCATTCAAAAAGGTACCCTGATTGGCGTGTCTTTCTACGAATTGCACCGCAATCCCAAATACTGGGAAAACCCCGAACGCTTTAATCCCGAACGTTTTTTAGGCGCGCAACGCAAACAGTCGATGCAGTATTTTTATCCGTTTGGCGCCGGGCCGCGCATGTGTATCGGGATGGGATTTGCGATGTATGAAATGGGATTGGCCCTGTCTTACCTTGTGGGGAAATACCACATCAAAAGCTGCAGCCCAACCGTGCAGTTCAATCCGTTGATTACGTTGAAACCGGTCGGGGCCGAAGTGACTTTTTCTGCGCGATAAGCCCCAATCCACAAGGCGAAAAGCAACCTGCAACCAATGCCAAACACATTACGTAAAAAACCCGGTCGACTTTGCGAAAATCTTTGCGAACTTTGCCGTAAAACCCAATCTTGATCAACAACAAAGAGAAATACACCGCTTTCATCAAATCCGAAGCCCAACGCCTCGGCTTTTTGTCGTGTGGTGTTTCGCGCGCGGGTTTCCTTGAGCAGGAGGCACCGCGCTTAGAACGCTGGCTCAACCAACAAATGCACGGCCAAATGTCGTACATGGAAAACCATTTCGACAAGCGGCTCGACCCGACTTTGCTCGTAGACGGTGCCAAAAGTGTCATCTCGTTGCTGCTCAACTATTACCCTTCCCAAACCCAAAACCCCGAGAGCTACAAGATATCCAAGTATGCTTACGGACAGGATTACCATTTCGTGATTAAGGAGAAGTTGAGGGAATTGCTACATTCGATTGGCGAAACAATAGGCGAAGTCCATGGCCGCGCGTTTGTAGACTCGGCGCCCGTGTTGGATAAAGCCTGGGCAGCCAAAAGCGGGCTGGGTTGGATTGGCAAGAACAGCAACCTGCTCACCCAAAAAACCGGCTCGTTTTACTTCATCGCCGAACTCATCGTAGACCTTGAGCTAGACTACGACCACGCTGTAACCGACCACTGCGGTACTTGTACGGCCTGTCTCGACGCCTGTCCCACCCAAGCCATCGTAGCGCCCTATGTGGTAGACGGCAGCAAATGCATCTCGTATTTCACCATTGAACTCAAGGACAATTTACCCATAGAAATGAAAGGGCAATTCGATGATTGGGCGTTTGGCTGCGATGTCTGCCAGGACGTTTGCCCCTGGAACCGCTTCTCTAAACCGCACAGTGAACCGTTGTTTGACCCGAACCCTGATTTGCTGTGGATGAGCAAGAAGGATTGGGAGGAGATTACACAGGAAACTTTCAATAAGGTCTTTAAGGATTCGGCGGTGAAGCGCACCAAGTTTTCGGGGCTGCAGCGCAACATCGATTTCTTGAGGTAAGCCACCGGTGACGCCCGCGTGAAGGATGGCAGCGGTTATCCTTTTTATCCCGCAGGGTAAAAAGATAAGAGCGTACAGCCTGGCCGCTTGCGGCACGCCAAAATCAAAAGGGACAGTCGCGATTAAATCAATGTCTTTTTCAAACCCTCGGCCACACTGCGCCACAAAAAATTGTAAAACGACTTTTCCGGGATGCGTTCGAGCGCTATATCGGCACTTTTCACCTCACCTTTGCTGTCATTCTTGACGAGCAGATTGCCCACCGCCGTGAGGAGTTTGTTGACTTTGTTGCGGTCGTCTTTTTGGTAAATCTTGAGTTTGAGATTGTCATATTGGATGGCAAACTGCCCCGAGTCGCGCAGGTCATTCCCCTTGAATTTAAAATGCACCCGGTCAAGGGTACCTTGGGCCGACACATTCATATACGGTTTTAAGAAAGGGTCTATTTTTTCTACCTTAAAGTTGCGAACCGTTCCCATGATGGTAAAGCCGTCGGTTTTGTCGAGGATGTTGAGCGACCAGTCTACATCGAGCGGCGAGGCGCCCTGAAACAGGCAATTGATCTTGATCTTGAGGTCATCGGCCTTGTTGCGCTTGAACCCGCTGCAGAGGTTGGTGGCCGTGAGGTTGAAACGGTCAAATACGATCTTGCCCGAGCCTTTGTCAAAAGACTTTTCCTCCTCATACACCACCAGCGAGTTTTTGATCTTTAAGGTGTCTACCTGAAGCTCAAAATCGAGGTCGCGCAGCAGTTTGTTGTAGAGGTGTTTTTTGGTGAGGTCGTCTGCGGGCAGTTTGTTGCGGTAGATGTCTGCGTGGCAGTTGCCTATGGTGGCCAGTGCGGTACGCACAAACAAATCATCGCCCTTGTAGCCCCAGTCGAGGTTTTGCAGCCTGATGCTTTGTGCCGATAGGTTGAACTGGTCTTTCTCGTGCGTGAGGATCGTAACGAATTCGCGGCGCGTGTGCTTGGGCACCATACGGATATCGGCAATGCTCAAATCGTTATCGGTGGATTGGATGTTGCGCGAGATGACATCGTAGAACTTCCCTGCGTTGAAGTAGATGCTGTCGCACGAGAATCGGTATTTTTCATAACCGAAAGGGATCTTGCTTTTGAGGTGGGCATCGGTTACGGTAATCCCATCGACAGCCAGGCGGATGTTGGTGAGGCTGAGCTTGGGTTTTCCCTCTTGTGCCGCCATGATCCTGAAATCGCCGTTGTAGACAAAAAAGTCAGATACCGAAATGATTTTCTCGAGCGACCGGATCGCGTTGTCCCTCGTCTTGTCGCCGGCCTCTTTCTGGTACAGCGTAACCTGGGGCGAGGTGAGCGAGAGGCTGCGCGCCGAAATCCTATCCGAGAAAATCACACTCAGGATTTTAAAATTGCGGATTTGGATTTTTTTCACCTTGGCATAAATCCCGGCCTTGTTGGCGGTGTCCCGAAGGGTAGCGCGTGGCACAATCGTGGCGTCGGTAATGTCAACATTGCCCGAAAACACCGCAATATCAATGTCCTTATAGGCAATCGCGTACGTATCGCTCTGTTTGTTGAGGAGCTTGGGCAGTTGGGTCTTCACCCAGACATTGACGCCGATACCCAGTAGGAGTAAAAGGCCTATAGCAATGAGGACACCGAGGAGGATTTTTTTTCGCTTTTCCATGCACATTTAGCTTGTCTACTAAATGTAGGTATAAATCGCGGTGTGGGTAGTGCATTTGTGATTTCTTTAAAACTAAAGGTCTTTGATTTTGGATTCGAGGAGTTGTTGTTGGAATTGGAGGGTTTGGAGTTTGATTTGTTGTTGGAGGAGGGTGGCGGTGTGGTGGGCGGTTGGCTTATGAAGGGTTTTGAGGACTTTATGCGAGCGTTCGGCTTCGGCGTTTTTAGGTTTACCACTATTGGTACTGCCAAAATGATCGGCAAGTATAGACAGCCTGAGCTGCGCCGACTCTTTGGTCTGGGTAGCAGCCATTGCTCTGGTGAGAAGCTGCTGCTGGTATTCGTTTTCGCGGAGTAGTTGCGCTAAAAGTTGCTGTTCTGTTTCGTTTTGTTGTTTGCGTTGGGCTGCTGTTAAGGTGGTCATAGCCTTTGGCGTCTCAAGCGTCTCAAGCATTTCAAAAAGCAATTGTGAGGCGCGTGGCGGGAGGTCACGCTTGCCGATTTCGTACATGCCCCAGTGGGCGCGGCTCACACCCAATAACATGGCGATGTCTTCTTGTTTGAGGTTGAGCGCGGTGCGGAGGGAATTGCGTTTTTTCATGGTGGGTGGTTTGTTGTAAATTTAGGGGATTTGGGTTTTGTTACAAAATTTTTGTTATAAGTATTTTGTAACAGGGATTTTGTAACAGAGGTGAAAGGATAGCTGTGCAACGTGAATAATTTTGGGATTTGTGGTGGGGGTTGTGGGAAAGTTATATATTTGGGTTGGTACAAGCAGGTATTTTTTAACGGGCGTTCGTTTGTATGAATAATTCTTACATCTCTCGCAGTTAGCTATAACCTTACGAAAAACCGTATATAATGACAACAGTTGTGGATTTCTTGCAAACAAAAGTATCATATCAAGAAAACACTTGGTCTGAAATTGCTTTTGACACAACAATAGAAGAAATTTTAAGTGATATCAAATCAGACAAACACAAAATACAAGTTGAAAATTTACGAGAACAACTAAAAAAAGGAAATAAAGAATACTACGACAACTTTAAGAAAAAATTACCTGCCGTAACTTTTAGCGCAACGTTCAGTACTAAAAGAACAGGTGAAAATCTAAAAAATTACAATCCAATTATTGTTATTGATATTGATAAACTTGATGAGTTACAATTAAAAAACACATTTGAAAATCTAAATCACGATGAATACGTTATTTCTTTTTGGCGTTCTCCATCAAATAACGGTTTCAAAGGATTAATTAGCATTGACTATCAGCTAGAAAACAACGAAATTGACATTGATACGATTCATAAGAGTGCTTTTAAAAAATTATCACTTTATTTTTTAGAAAAGTATAATATAGAATTAGACGTAAGCGGTAATGATATAACTAGGCTTTGTTTTTTGTCCTTTGACAATGAATTAGTTTTAAAATCAAAATCAACTAAATTCATAATTTCGGATGAGGATATTTTTGTAACTGTCAAATCAAAAACAAAAGACAAAATCTCGATTACTTTTGCAAGCAATCGAGATGCTCTTTACAATCCGTCTGATAGAAACAATCAGTTTGATAGAAAAATAATGACTGATATTATAAGGTTTTTGGGAAATAAAAATTTATCAATTACTAACAAATACGAAGAATGGTGTAAAGTTGGGATGGCAATTTCAAACACATTTACTTATGATATTGGAATCAAGTACTTCTTAAAGTTATCTATGTTAGACGGTGAAAAGTTTAATGAAGTGACTTGTACAACCTTTTTATACAACTGTTATGAAACAAGAAAAGGAAAAGTAAACTTTAATAGTATAGTTTATTTAGCAAATCTAAAAGGATATAAAACAAAAAAGCAAAAAAACGGGGTTCCGAAGGCGGAAGGCTAGTTCTTTCGTGAATATCACTCTCGAAAACGGTATAATACTGCCAAATGGCTTAAAACCAGAGAGCTTAAACGGTATAAGACTTCTATGTCAGTATCTTTGTCAATATGTGAGCAATCACTATACAGGAACCCCATTTTTTTATATGACTATGAAACAATTTGAAACCTATTTTACAGAAAATGAAATCTTGAGACAAATCTGTAAGATTCGTGTCAAAATGGCTAAAACTAAATCTAAAAAGCATTTGCTTCATTTGTTAACTTCTAACGTTAAATACAATTATCATCTAAATTCCTTAAAAAAACCTACAAATGAATTTGAGGAGTACAATTTTGAATTAACACAATTTCTATCAAGTATTTTACCGGGAAGAAAAAAATGGGTTAGGCTAGGTTCTGCATCAAGAATGAAATCAAAAATTAGAAATGAAAAATTGACTTCAAATGATGTCAACTTCTATTCTTTGCTAAAAACAATCAAATTGCAGGAGGGAAAAGAAGTTAAAGAGCAATGGTATCTTGATTTACAAATATTTATAAATGAGATTATTCGAGAAAGTAGTAATCAACATTATTTAGTTAAAACACCTTTGATTTTTCCGAAATTAAAGGAAAAATTAAAAAAAGAAGGTGTCAATGAATGCCGACCTATATGTATTTTTAACCTAAAAGACAGAATCATATTAAGTATAACAAATAAATTTTTAACTAGATTATTTGATGACTATTTTCAAGATTCCTCATATGCGTTTAGGTCTAAAAAGAACGACAACAATAAAATACTTTCCCATCACGATTGCATAATTGATATTCTTAAATTTAGAAATAAACATATTGATAAAGAACTTTATGTTGCAGAATGCGATATGAAGAAATTTTACGATACAGTAAATCACAAAATAGCAGAGTCTTTGTTTGAAGAACTCATAAGTAAAGTAAATAAGGATTTTCCTGAATTGAATGTTGAAGTTCCAAAATTTATTTTCAAAAGTTATCTTAGATCCTTCGCATTTAATATTAACATCCCCAAATCGGATGATTCAGAATATTGGAAATCATATAAAATTATAAACGGTGAATTTAGTTGGATTGAATCATCAATTTCCGAACACTATACTGACATTTCAAACGAAAGAATTGGTGTTCCTCAAGGTGGAGCACTTTCAGGTTTAATTGCAAATATTTATCTTAATCAAGCAGACTTAACAATAACTGATAAAAATATCTTATATCAGAGATTTTGTGATGATATGATTATTATTTCTGATAATTTGGAAAATTGTACTAAAGCAAAAAACCTGTATGAAGAGGCGTTAATGAATTTAAAACTATTTCCTCATAAATTTAAAAATGAGTCTGAACTTATGACAATTTGGGATGATAAATTAACTTACAAACCATTTTGGAATGGTAAATCAAAAGGCCCATATAAATGGGGTAAGTTAGAAGAGAAATCATTTCCTTGGATTGGTTTTGTAGGTTATGAAATAAATTATAAGGGCAAAATCAGAGTTCGGAAAAAGTCATTTGAAAAAGAGTTGCAAAAACAAAAAACAATTGTAAAAGAAATTAAAAATGCGATTCAAGTAAATATGCGAAAACCAAAAGGAACAGCAACGGAATCTGCGATAAATAGATTGATCGGAATGTCAGTTGGAAGAATTGGTCTTGATAATTTCGAGGAAGTTTCAACTGACCTATGTTGGAAAAATGGTTTTAGAGAATTAACAATAAATGAACATTCTACTAGACAAATTAAGCAACTAGACAGGAATAGAAATAAACTGTATTACAAATTATTAAAAGAAATTGAAGAACCGGAGATTGAATTTAAAGAAGTAGAAGATAGACAGGTAATTAAATATAATAAACCGTTTAGCTATTATTATCAAATTTTAGAGCGACAAAGAAAGGCGAACGGCTAACAGCCGCCACCAACGTAACAACAAAAAACAAAAAACCCGAAGCCAAAACTTCGGGTTTAAGTGGTACCTCCAGGGATCGAACCAGGGACACATGGATTTTCAGTCCATTGCTCTACCATCTGAGCTAAGGTACCATTGCTTCTCAGCGGCTGCAAATATAGGACGATTTTTAATTTATCCAAAACAAATATTAAAAAAAATCAATTCGTAACTTCGCGGGCTCAAACCCATCGTATGCTGCTCGCTGTTGATATCGGAAATACCAGGATTAAAGCTGCTGTCTTTAAGCACGATACCATTTTGGGGTCGTTTGTTTTTGACAAATCTGAGCTCGAAATTAATTTGTCAAAAATTTTACAGACCTACCCCGATTGCCGTGATTGGATCGTGGCTTCGGTGGGGGGGATAGAAAAAGAGGTGTTTTTGACGTTTGCTTCGAGGGCCAACATCCACTTTGTTTCGCACCAGGACGCTTTCCCGTTTGAGAACCGCTACGCCACGCCGCAAACCTTGGGTATAGACCGCATGGTGTTGGCCGCTGGTGCCGTTTGGCAATATCCGGGTCAAAACCGCCTGGTCATCGACGCCGGTACCTGCGTGACCTATGATTTCATCGATGCAGACAATAAGTATTGGGGTGGCGCGATTTCGCCCGGATTGCGGCTGCGCTATGAATCGCTGCACCGCTTTACGGCCAGGTTGCCGTTGCTGGGAAAGGAGGCGCCACAGGATTTCATCGGCAACACCACCAATCAATCCATCCACTCGGGAGTGGTACAGGGACTGGCCCATGAAATAGACGGATTCATTGGGCAGTACCGTGAACGCTATCCAAAATTTATAATAATTTTAACTGGCGGTGATGCCGAATTTTTGGCTAACCGATTAAAAAATACCATATTTGCCAATTCAATTTTTCTTTTAGAAAGCCTCAACCAAACGTTTCAACACAAAATCAAAAATGATTAAGAAAATCTTCCTGCCGGTACTCGTGTTTTTCTCGCTGGCAACCTTTGCGCAACAAGCCACCTCTTCTCCCTATTCATTTTACGGTATCGGCGATGTCCGCTTCCGCGGGACGGTAGAAAACCGTTTGATGGGTAGCGTTGCCGTCTTCTCGGATAGTATCCACATCAACTTGCAGAACCCCGCATCGTATTCTGGCCTAAAGCTATCCACCTTTACCATTGGTGCGGGTTACAACCAAACCAACCTCGAATCTTATGAAGGTACCGACAAAGCGCAGCGTACGACCGTAGATTACATGGCAATTGGGTTGCCGCTTTTCAAAAAAGCAACCGTGGCATTGGGTCTTTTGCCGTATTCATCTGTGGGTTACCGCGTAAGTACCGGCGATTACGTAGACCAGATCTTGCGTTATAAGGGTGAAGGTGGGCTCAACCGCGTATTTGTAGGTTACGGATATGAAATCAACAAAAGCTTGAGCCTTGGCGTAGATGTGTTATACAATTTTGGGAGTATAGAAACCACCAACACACAATATTTAAGGACCCTTGAAATCCAGAATGGAGCCATGGAGGTCAACCGTTCGGAAATGTCGGGACTGAGCTTCAGGTTGGGTGCGATGTATCAGCGCCAATGGGGTAACCGCAACTTGTTTGCCAGTGTCTCGGTGACGCCTCAAAGCAATTTACGCAGTAACAACACCAGAACCATTTCTTCGGTGCAATTTGCGTTGGAGGGCACGACGCCTGCTATTGTTGATTCATTCGATCCTATTACGAGCAAGAATACGGTTAAATTGCCTACCCAGGTCACCGTTGGTTTGGGATACGGTCAGGCTAAGAAATGGATGCTCGGCACCGAACTGCTCCTCAAACAGAGCAGCAATTTTGGCAACCGCTTTTCAGACCTGAACCAAGCCAGCTTTGAAAACGGTTTCCAATACAGCGTGGGTGGTTATTACGTACCCAATTACAGCGCTTTTTCGGGTTACTTTAAGCGCGTGACCTACCGTGCGGGATTCCGCTATGAAAAAACAGGATTGGTCATCCGTCAGGAATCGATCAAGGATTACGCCGTTACGGGTGGATTTGGTTTTCCGCTCGGCGGATTGTTCTCGAACATCAACCTGGGTGTAGAATACGGCCGCAGAGGAA
>Ga0209717_1000713_pt1 | contig 39376 bp, 30 predicted proteins | sample AD_UKC048_MetaG_FD_184418 | JGI IMG/M metagenome (GOLD analysis project Ga0209717, IMG submission 184418) | Active sludge microbial communities of municipal wastewater-treating anaerobic digesters from USA - AD_UKC048_MetaG (SPAdes) (version 2) | ecosystem: Engineered > Bioreactor > Anaerobic >...
GGATGGGCCGCACGACGACCCGTTCCAGGGCGATGCCGAACACGGCCATGGCGGCGATGGCAGCGAGCACCGCGAGCCAGAACGGAAAGCCGAGCATCGTCATCAGCCCGAGGCCGCAGAACGCACCGAGCATCATCAATTCGCCCTGCGCGAAGTTGACGGTCTCGGTGGCCTTGTAGATCAGCACGAAGCCCAGCGCGATCAGGCCGTAGATGCAGCCTTGCGCGATGCCACTGATGATGATCTGCAGAAGCTGCAAGCGGTCTCTCCGGACGGGGCGCTTGCACGGGCTGTCGCCATTGCGACACCACGATGGCATTGTTATTCTGTGGCTGCCAAGCAAGCAGTTGCTTTGTATGCGAAGCGCAAATCCACACGTCAGCGTGAAAACCCGGGCTGCAGTCACCTCCGAGACACCGAACCGCAGGGGTGAGCTCGTGCGCGCCGCGGCACAGCTGTTCCGCGAGAAGGGCTTCGACGGCACCACGATCCGCGATATCGCGCGTGCAGTGGGCATGCAGTCGGGCAGCCCGTTCTATCACTTCGCCAACAAGCACGAGCTGCTGATGGCCGTGATGGAGGAAGGCTTGCGCCAGGGGCTGGAGCGCGCACATGCCGTGCTCGGCGACGACGCACTGCCGCCGGCGCAGCGCTTCGAGCGCCTCGTGCGCACGCACTACGGCATCCTGCACGACACGGGCAGTGATTTCGTTCCGGTGATGCTGTACGACTGGCGCTCGCTGCCAGCGCCGTACCGGCGCCGCATCGTCGCGCTGAAGAACCGCTACGACACGCTGTGGCAGCACACGCTCGACGAACTGCACGCCGCAGGCCTGCTGCGCGCCGACCCGAAACTTGCGCGGCTGATGATCCTCGGCGCGATCAACTTCTCGGCGACCTGGTACCAGGCGAACTCGCGCAAACGCGAGCGTGTCGGCCTCGACGAACTCGCCGCGCAGACCGTCGCGCTCGTCCTGCAACGCTGATCCGCAGCCTGCCTTGGGGGCGTGTCCGAAAACGGCCAGCGCCGGGCGGCGCGGTGCCCATAATCGGCTGCATGACATTCGATCCCGGCGCCGCCTACCAGGTGCTCATCGCCCGCGATGCGCGCTTCGACGGCCGGCTGTTCGTCGGCGTCACCTCCACCGGCGTGTACTGCCGTCCGATCTGCCGCGTGCGCACGCCGCTGCAGCGCAACTGCCGCTTCTTCGAGACGCCGGCGCAGGCCGAGGCGGCGTCGTTCCGCCCCTGCCTGAAGTGCCGCCCCGAGATCGCGCCCGGCGCCGGGCTGCCGTGGAGCGTGATGGACGCGTCGCGCACGCTGGCGCGGCAAGCTGCGCAGGAACTCAATGCGCAGGCGGCCAGCGGCGAGGCCGCGTCGCTCGCCGCACTGGCGGCGAAACTCGGCGTCAGCGACCGCCACCTGCGACGCATCTTCGCGGCCGAGCAAGGCGTTACGCCGATGCAGTACCTGCAGACGCGCCGCCTGCTGCTGGCCAAGCAGCTGCTGACCGATTCGGCGCTGCCGGTCGCGCAGGTCGCGCTGGCCAGCGGATTCCGCAGCCTGCGCCGCTTCAATGCGGCGTTCGCCCAGCAGTACCGCATGAGCCCGAGCCGGCTGCGCGGCGCGGCCGGCGACGAGCCGGATCGCGCCGATGCGACGCCGGATGCGATCACGCTGACGCTCGCCTACCGTGCGCCGTTCGATCAGGTCGCGCTCCTGCGCTTCGTCGCGCAGCGCGCCATCCCCGGCATCGAGGAGGTCGACGGCACGACGATCCGCCGCACGCTGCGCGCCGGCAGTGTGGCCGCGCAGCCGGGCTGGGTGGAGGCGCGTTTCGACCCCTCGCGCGACCGCGTGCAGCTGCGCTTCGCGCCGGCGCTCGCCGCTTCGAGCGCGCGCATGATCGCGGCGGCACGGCGCTGGCTCGATCTCGATGCCGCGCCGGCAGGAATCGACGCCGCGCTGGTCAATCTGCCGGGCGCACCGGGCATCCGCCTGCCGGGCAGCCTCGATGCCTTCGAGCTCGCGGTGCGCGCCGTGCTCGGCCAGCAGGTCACGGTGGCGGCGGCGCGCACGCTGGCACGCCGCGTCGTCGAGCGTTTCGGTACGCCGCTGGCCACGCCGTGGCCTTCGCTCGCGCGTGGCTTCCCGTCGCCGCAGACGCTGGCCGCGGCGACGCTGGACAGCGTCGCCAGCCTGGGCATCGTGCGCACGCGCTCGAACGCACTGATCGCCATGGCGCAGGCCTGGCCCGCACTCGAGGCGGCGATGGCGTCGCCTGACGACTTCATCGCCGCGTTGTGCGAGCTGCCCGGCATCGGCCCGTGGACGGCGCACTACGTCGCGATGCGTGCGCTCGGCTGGCCCGACGCCTTCCCGCCCAACGACGTGGCCGTGCTGAAGGCGATGCGCCTGCTGTTCGGCACGCAGAACCAGCGCGACGCCGACGCGCAGGCGCAGGCCTGGCGGCCGTGGCGCGCCTACGCCGTGCTGCGCCTTTGGAACAGCCTGGAGACTCCGACATGAGCACCCTCACCGACACCTTGAACAAGGTCTGCACTGCACAAGCGCTGGTCGACACGCCGCTCGGCCCGGTGCGCGTGGCGCGCACCGCCGTGGGCATCGCCGGCCTGTGGTTCGAAGGGCAGAAGCATCACCCCGGCGAACTCGCCGCGCCGATGTGCGACGACGACCCGCTGCTGCGCCGGGCCGCGCAGGCGCTGCAGCGCTACTTCGCCGGCGAGGCAGATGCCTTCGATCTGCCGCTGAACCTGCACGGCACGCCGTTCCAGCGTTCGGTGTGGCAGGCGCTGCTGCGCATCCCGGCCGGCCGCACCTGCAGCTACGGCGAGATCGCGCAGGCGATCGGTGCGCCCCAGGCGGTGCGTGCCGTGGGCGCCGCGGTGGGCCGCAACCCCGCCTCGCTGGTCGTGCCTTGCCACCGCGTGCTCGGCCGCGACGGCTCGCTTACAGGCTACGCGGGCGGCGTGCAACGCAAGCAGGCGCTGCTGTCGCTCGAGGCCCACGCGTGAAGACCGCGGACCTGAGCGAGCTCATTGGCCTCGCCGCGCTGTGGGGCGCGTCGTTCCTGTTCATGCGCCTGGGCGCGGCCGAGTTCGGCCCGGTCGCGCTGGCCGCCGTGCGCGTCGGCGGCGCGGCGCTCGTGCTGCTGCCGCTGCTGCGCTGGCGCGGCCAGTTCGGCGAACTGCGCCGCCACTGGCGCAGCATCTTCGTCGTCGGCATCACCAACTCGGCGGTGCCCTTCCTGTGCTTCAGCTATGCCGCGCTGTCGATCACGGCCGGGCTGTCGTCGATCTTCAACGCTTCGACACCGCTGTTCGCCGCGGTGATTGGCTGGTGGTGGCTGAAGGACCGGCCGAGCGGCCCGCGCATCGCCGGTCTGGCGATCGGCTTTGCCGGCGTGCTCGGCCTCGCCTGGGAGAAGGCCTCGTTCAAGCCGGGCGGCTCCGGCTGGGCGATCGTGGCCTGCCTGGCCGCGGCGCTGATGTACGGCCTGTCGGCCAACTACACGAAGCGCCGGCTGCAGGGCGTGGCGCCGCTGGCGGTGGCCGCGGGCAGCCAGCTGTCGGCAGCATTGGTGCTCGCTTTGCCGGCGCTGTGGTGGTGGCCTCAGGTCATGCCGTCGGCGCACGCCTGGGCCATGGTGGCGCTGCTGGCCGTGCTGTGCACCGGCGTGGCATACCTGATGTACTTCCGGCTGATCGCGCACGTCGGGCCCGCCAATGCGATCACGGTGACCTTCCTGATCCCGGCCTTCGCGGTGCTGTGGGGCTGGCTGTTCCTGGCCGAGCCGCTGACCGCGGCGATGGCCGTGGGCTGCGCGGTCATCCTGCTCGGCACGGCGCTGGCCACGGGCGTGCTCGGGCCTTCGCGATTCGCGAAACTCAAGCAGTGACGCTGCTGCGCGCGCTGCGCCGCGCCTGCAGGAAGCCCGACATGTGCTCCGCGATGCGCGTGGCGGCGTGGCCGTCCCACAGCTCGGGCAGGCGACCGCGCTTGCCGCCGTTGAAGATGCAGTCCCACATGGCACGCGTCGCCAGCGCCTTGTTGCGCCCGACGACGAGGTTGGAGCCCACAGACACCGTCGTCGCGCGCTCCTGCCCGAGGCCGATCGTCAGGCAGGGGATCGACAGCACGGTGGCCTCTTCCTGCACATTCCACGAATCGGTGATCACGCAGGTGGCGTTGGACATCAGCTGCACCAGCGATGGGTAGCTCTGCGAAGGCAGCGTGGCGATGCGCTCGCTGGCGACGATGGCGTCGAGCTTGAAGCGCGAGAGCTGCTCGCGCGTGCGCGTGTGCATCGGCCAGACCAGCGGCACGTCGTGTGCGACGGCGCGCAGGATCGCGATCAGCTCCGACAGCACCTGGCGGTCGCCCACGTTGGGCATGGCGTCGAGGATGACCACGCCGTAGCCGTTGCGGTCGGACAGCAGGTTGGCGGGCAGGCCCAGGCGCTCGCGCGGGTTGGCCACCGGCAGCTTGGTGCGCAGGGCGATCTGCAGCGCGTCGGCAAGCGGGTTGCCGACGAACTGGATGCGCTCGCCGGCGACACCTTCCTGCGCGAGCTGCTGGTTGGCCTGCGGCTCGGCGGTGTAGAGCACGTCGGAGAGCTGGTCGGCCAGGCGCCGGGTGATGTCGGCCGCGTCGGCATTGCTGCCGCTGCGCAGGCCGGCGCCCACGTGCAGCACCGGCAGGCCCTTGCGGCTGGCCACCAGCCCGCAGGACAGCGCCGCGTCGCTGCCGTCGAACACGATCACGGCGGCAGGCTGGCAGTGGTCGACGACGAACTCGAAACGCTTCATCAGCTCGGCGGCCCGGCCGGCATAGGTGCCGCCGGCGATACCCAGGCTGACCAGGCGGCCGGCCACGTCGAGGCCGGCGAACATGTCGCGATGCCGCTCGAAGGCACTGTTCGCATAACAGCGCACCAGCAGCGTCACCGGCAGTTCGGGCCGGCCCGCGAGGGCATGCATCAGCGCCGCAGCCTTGACGTGCTCGCCTTGCCCGCCGACCACGCACAGCAGCGGGCGCGATTCCTCGCCGCTGCGCAGCGGTGGCAGCGCCGGCTGCGCCGCGCCGGGGGGCTCGCCGATGTCGACTTCCAGATCCACGTCGACGGTGGCAGGCGCCGGGGCCTGCGCAGGGGCCTTGACCTTGATCGGCGCCGAGGGGCGTTCGGGTTTGACGGCTTCGCGCAGCACAGGCAGCGCCTGTGCGGGCGACGGAGCCGGCGTGGCAACCGGTGCAGGTGCCGCAGACGGCGCCGCGGCGGGCGGCGGCGGTGCCGAGGTGTCGCCGATCTCGGCGCGCAGGTCTTGCGCGGTGGCGGCCACCGCCTCGACGTCGATCTTGACCTGCGACGACAGGAAGCGGGAGAGCATCAGCCGGTTGCACAGCAGGTTGATGCGCCGCGGGATGCCACCCGTCCAGCGATGGATCTCCTCGAAGGCACCCGGCTCGAAGCTGGGAACGCCGCTCCAGCCGACCTTGGCGAGGCGGTGGCGAATGTAGGCGCCGGTTTCGTTCAGGCCCAGTGGCCCGAGGTGGCACTGCGCGCTGACACGCTCGCGCAGCGCCAGCAGGTCCCCCGACGCGACCAGGTCGCGCAGTTCCGGCTGGCCCACCAGGCAGATCTTCAGCGGCGCCCGGCCGGCGACCTTGCCCTTTTCCATCTGCACCAGCCACTCGAAGGCACTGCGGTGCAGGTTCTGCGCTTCGTCGACGATGAGCACGGCACGGCGCCCGTCCTGCGTCAGCGAGGTCAGGAAGTTCTGCAGGATGTCGTTCAGTGCGCCCGGCGATTCGGCCTTTGCCGGCAGCCCGAAGGACATCACCAGGCTGCGCATCAGTTCGGTGTCGTCGAGCTGGGTCGTCAGCACCTGGCCGACCACCAGCCGCGAGGAGTCGAGCTCCGCCAGCAGCGTGCGCACCAGCGTGGTCTTGCCCGCACCGATCTCGCCGCTGACGACCACGAAACCCGTCGGGTCGGACAGGCCGCGGCGCAGCGTGGCCAGGGCCTCGTGGTGGCCCAGGCTGTCGAAATAGAAGCTCGGGTCGGGGCTGAGCTGGAAGGGCGGCCCGCTGATCCCGAAGTGGGTCTCGTACATCCTACGAGTATGCCCCGGGCCCGGCCCTCCCCCGATCCCTTGAACCTAAGCTGGCAGCGCGAAAGCGCGCACCGCCGTGACTTTGAAACCGGGAATTTTCCCGAAAGCGTCGAGCGCCGAACCGGTCAGCTTGTTGGCTGCTGCCTCCCAGTAGGCGAAGGGCACGAACAGGTGGCCCGGGTTGACGGCCCGCGTCACGTCGGCCACGCCTTCGATCGCGCCGTGGTGCGACTCCACGCGCAGCACGCCGCCGTGCACCGCGCCCAGGCGCTGCGCATCGTCCGGATGCAGGCTGATGGTGGGCACCGGGGCGAGTGCGTCCAGCACATCGGCATGGCGCGTCATCGCGCCGGTGTGCCAGTGCTCGAGCACACGGCCGGTGGAGATCACGAACGGGAACTCGCTGTCGGGCTGCTCCGGCCCCGCCACGAAACGCGCCGGCACCAGCGTCGCCCGGCCGTCGGCGGTCGGGAAGTTCTCGGTGAAGACGACGGCATGGCCCGGCTGGTCCTCGCGTTCGGCGGGGGTCACCACGGCGTCCTCGCGCACCAGGCGGCTCCAGGGCACGCCGGCCAGCGGCTCCATCACCGTGCGCATCTCTTCGTAGACTCGTGCCGTCGGCGCTTCGGCCGCGGCATGGCCATCGCCGTCCTCGGCGCGCCAGTAGTTCCAGCCCAGACCGAGCCGGCGGCCGACCTGCTCGATCGACCACAGGTCCTGCCGTGCCTGGCCCGGCGGCTTGAGCGCCGGGCGGCCGATCTGGATCAGCCGGTCGGTGTTGGTCACGCTGCCCCACTTCTCGGCGAAGGCCGAGGCGGGCAGCACGACGTCGGCGAGGATCGCCGTCTCGGTGGCGAAGATGTCCTGCACGACCATGTGCTCGAGCCGCGCCATCGCGGCGCGTGCATGGTCGAGGTCGGGGTCGCTCATCGCCGGGTTCTCGCCCTCGACGTACATGCCGGTGATGCGGCCGGCCGCCGCTTCCTTGATGATCTCGACCACCGTGAGGCCCGGCTCGCGGCCCAGCGGCGTGCCCCACATCGCCTCGAACTGCGCATGCGCGTCATCGCGGACCACGCGCTGGTAGTTGGGGTACATCATCGGGATCAGGCCGGCATCGCTGGCGCCTTGCACGTTGTTCTGGCCGCGCAACGGATGCAAGCCGGTGCCCGGCCGGCCGATCTGGCCGGTGAGCAGCGACAGCGCGATCAGGCAGCGTGCGTTGTCGGTGCCGTGCACATGCTGGCTGACGCCCATGCCCCACAGGATCATCGAGCCCCTGGACGTCGCGAAGGCCCGCGCCACCTCGCGGATCGTGTCCGCATCGATGCCGCAGATCTCGGCCATGCGCTCGGGCGTGGCTTCGGCGACGGAAGCCTTCACCGCCTCGTAGCCGTTCACGCGCGCCGCGACGAAGGCTTCGTCGACCAGGCCTTCGGCGACGATGACGTGCAGCATGCCGGTCAGCAGCGCCACGTCGGTGTCGGGGCGAAACGCCAGGTGCCATTGCGCGAAGCGCGCCATCGGCGTGGCGCGAGGGTCGGCCAGGATCAGGCGTGCACCGCGCTGCACCGCGTTCTTGATCCAGCTCGCCGCCACCGGATGGTTGGACGCCGGGTTGGCGCCGATGAGCAGGATGACATCGGCCTGCGCCACGTCTTCCACCGGATTCGACACCGCCCCCGACCCCAGCCCCTCGAGCAGCGCGGCGACCGAGCTCGCATGGCACAGCCGCGTGCAATGGTCGACGTTGTGCGTGCGCATGCCGGTGCGCACCAGTTTCTGGAACAGGTAGGCCTCTTCGTTGCTGCCCTTGGCCGAGCCGAAGCCGGCCAGGCGGCTGGGCGTGCCGGGCGGCGTGGTGTCGCGGATGCGCGCCAGGCCGCCGGCGGCGAGGTCGAGCGCCTCGTCCCAGCTCGCCTCGCGGAACAGCGCCGACAACGCCAGCTCACCGCGCTTGAAGCGCTCGATGTCGGCCGGGTCCTTGGCCACGCCGGCGCGGCGCACCAGCGGCGTGGTCAGGCGACGCTCGTTGTGCACGTAGTCGAAGCCGAAGCGGCCCTTCACGCACAGCCGGCCATGGTTGGCCGGGCCGTCGCGGCCGGTGACGACGTGGATCTTCTCCTCGCCTTGGCTGTCGTGACCGACGTGCAGCGTCAGCTGGCAGCCCACGCCGCAGTACGGGCAGACCGACTCGACCTCTCGATCGATCTTCGCCAGGCCCGCGCCACGCGCGGGCATCAGCGCGCCGGTCGGGCAGGCCTGCACGCACTCGCCGCAGGCCACGCAGCTCGACGCGACAACGGCGTCGTCCTGGTCGAACACGATCTTCGCGTGCGCGCCGCGCATCGCCAGGCCGAGCACGTCGTTGACCTGGATGTCGCGGCAGGCGCGGATGCAGCGCGTGCACTGGATGCAGGCGTCGAGGTTGACCTCGAAGGCCGGGTGCGAGGCGTCCTTCGCCACCGGTGCGCGGCCCGGCAGGCGGCCGCGCGGCACCTTCCACTTGTCGGCCCAGAAGAGCAGCTCCGACTCATGCGTGTGCTCGGCACTGGCCACGCCGGCATCGCTGGTCAGCAGCTCCAGCACCATCTTCTGCGCGGTCACGGCGCGATCGCTGGCGCTGTCCACCGTCATGCCCGGCGTGGGCGTGCGGCAGCACGAGGGCGCGAGCGTGCGTTCGCCCTTCACCTCGACGACGCAGGCACGGCAGTTGCCCGCCGGCTCGAGACCGTTCTTCGCGCACAGGTGCGGGATGCGCACGCCCGAGCGCTTGGCGACGTTGAGAAGGGTCTCTCCCGGCGCCGCGGCGACCGTCTTGCCGTTGAGCGAGAACTCGATGAAGTCGACCGGCTTGTTCATTGCGCCCCCAGCTCGTGCGGGAAGTAGCGGACCACGCAGTCCACCGGGTTCGGCGCGGCCTGTCCGAGGCCGCAGATCGACGCGTCGCGCATCACCTGCGAGAGCTCGGCGAGCAGCGCCGTGTCCCAGCGGTCATGCTCGATCAACGCGCGCGTCTTGGTGGTGCCGGCGCGGCAGGGCGTGCATTGGCCGCAGGACTCGTCCTCGAAGAAGCGCATCAGGTTGCGTGCCGCATCGACGGCGCGGTCGATGTGCGTGGCGCTCTTCGTCAGCACCATCACCGCCGCCGAACCGATGAAGCAGCCGTGCGGCTGAAGCGTGTCGAAGTCCAGCGGGATGTCGGCCAGCGAGGCCGGCAGGATGCCGCCGGAGGCGCCGCCGGGCAGGTAGCCGTACAGTTCGTGCCCCTCGGGCAGCCCGCCGCAGTATTCGTCGACCAGCTCGCGCAACGTGATGCCCGCCGGCGCCAGCTTGACGCCCGGCTCGCGCACGCGGCCCGACACCGAGAAGGAGCGAAGGCCGTGGCGGCCGTGCCGGCCGTGGGAGGCGAACCACTGCGGGCCGCGCTCGACGATGTCGCGCACCCAGAACAGCGTCTCGAAGTTGTGCTCCAGCGTCGGCCGGCCGAACAGGCCGACCTGCGCCACGTAGGGTGGCCGCAGCCGCGGCATGCCGCGCTTGCCCTCGATCGACTCGATCATCGCGGACTCCTCGCCGCAGATGTAGGCGCCGGCGCCGCGGCGCAGTTCGATCTCGGGCAGGTTCGGAACCGGCGGGTTCGCGCGCAGCGCGGCGAGTTCACGCTCGAGCAGCGCGCGGCAGCCGTGGTACTCGTCGCGCAGGTAGACGAAGATCCTGTCGATGCCCACCGCCCAGGCGGCGACCAGCATGCCTTCGACGAAGCGGTGCGGGTCGCGCTCGAGGTAGTGGCGATCCTTGAAGGTGCCGGGCTCGCCCTCGTCGATGTTCACCGCCATCAGCCGCGGCGCCGCCTCGGCGCGCACGATGCGCCACTTGCGGCCGGCCGGGAAACCGGCGCCGCCCAGGCCGCGCAGGCCCGAGTCCTCCATCGTCTTGATGACCGACTCGACGTCGCGCGTGCCGGTGTGGCAGTCGCGCAGCAGACGGTATCCGCCCTGCGCCTGGTAGGCGGCCATGTCGATGGCGTCGGGCAAGTTGTCTCCGCGTTGATTCGCCTCGACCAGCGCCTGCACCATGGCCGCATCGGCCTTCGGCACGGCACGCTGGTGAACCACCGCCACCGGCGCCTGCTCGCAGCGGCCCACGCAGGGCGCCTCGAGCACGCGAACCTCGGCGCCGAGCAGCGCCGGCAACTTTGCCAGCAGCGCTTGCGCGCCCGCCAGTTCGCAGGACAGGCCATTGCACACGCGCACGGTGAGCTTCGGCGCGGCGGCGTAGCCCCCCTGCGCGTCCTCGCGCACCACGTCGAAGTGGTGATAGAAGCTCGCCACTTCGTAGACCTCGACCTGCGACAGCTTGAGCAGCTGCGCCAGCGCCGCGAGGTGGTCACTGCGCAGCTGGCCGTGGCGGTCGTTCAGGGCATGCAGGTGCTCGATCAGCAGGTCGCGGCGCAGCGGCATCGCGCCCAGCGCCTCGCGCACCTCGTCGAGCGTGGCGGAGGCCACGCTGCGGCCGTTGCGGCGGGCCTGCTTGCGGCGCGGCAGCTGGTCGCTGACCTTCTGCAGCGGAATGGCGGTCGTGTTCATGGGCCGGCAGGGTACGGCCGAGGCCACGGCACAATATGTTCCGGATTGCATAATGAACATCACCCTGCGCCCCCAATGGGACGTGGGCCCGCCCGGCGGTGCCCGCGTCGACACCACCGCCCTGCTGGCGCTGCTGGCCGGCGTGCAGGAGACCGGCTCGCTGGCGCAGGCCGCGCGGGGTGTCGGGCAGTCGTACCGCCATGCCTGGGGCCTGGTGAAGGGCGCCGAGGCGCTGTTCGGCGCGCCGCTGATCGACTCCGGACGCGGCCGCGGCTCCACGCTCACCGAATTGGCGCACAAGCTGATCTGGGCCGACCGGCGCATTGCGGCGCGCCTGTCGCCGCTGCTGGAGTCGCTGGCCTCGGAGCTGGAGCGTGACCTCGACCGCAGCCTGACGCCGCAGCGTTCGGCCGTGCGCATCGACGCCAGCCACGGTTTCGCCGTCGCGCGGCTGCTCGAACAGATGCACGCCACGCAGCTGCCCGTCGAGCTGCGCTACCGCAACAGTCTGGAGTCGGTGGCCTCCCTGGCGCGCGGTGACTGCGACCTGGCCGGCCTGCACGTGCCGATCGGCGAGTTCGAGGCTCATGCGCTGCGCCGCTACCTGCGCTGGCTGCGCGCCGACACGCATTGCCTGGTGCACGTGGCGGTGCGCACGCAGGGCCTGTTCGTCGCGCGCGACAACCCGAAGAAGGTGCGCGGCATCGCCGACCTGACCCGCGCTGACCTGCGCTTCGTCAACCGGCCCGAGGGCTCCGGCACGCGCGTGCTCACCGAACTGCTGCTAGAGCGCGAGCACATCCCCGAGAGCGCCGTGCTCGGCTTCGACGACACCGAGCTGACGCACGCCGCGGTGGCGGCCTACATCGCCAGCGGCATGGCCGACGTCGGCATCGGCGTGCAGACCGCGGCGCAGCGTTTCGGCCTGCACTTCATCCCGCTGCTGCGTGAACGCTACTTCTTCGCGCTGCGCATCGCCGCCCTCGAACAGCCCCACGTGAAGGCGGTGCTGACCATGCTGGGCTCGCCCGCATCGCGCGCGGCGATCGCCTCGCTGGCGGGCTACCACGCGGCCGAGACCGGGCGCATCCAGCGCCTGGGCGAGGCGTTCGAACGGCTGCCCTGAACGTCAGCGCGCCGCTCAGGCGTGCACTTGCGGGATCGGCTCGACCAGCTCCGGCCGCGCGTGCAGGTAGTGCGTGGTGCGGCGCTTGGCCTCGATGTCTCCGTAGATGCGCTGGGCGTGCGCTTCATCGAGGCCCAGCGCCTTGGCAAGTTCGGCGGCCGGCCGGCCATGGTTGTGCGCCCAAACCGCCAGGTCCATCTGCGCATACGGCAGCGCGAAGTAGAACTCGTCCTGGCCCTGCGAGAGCGTATAGGTGTCGGTGGTGGGCACCGCGTTGCACACCTCCTCCGGCGCGCCGAGGTGTCGGGCCATCGCGTAGACCTGCGTCTTGTACAGGTGCGCGATCGGCTTGAGGTCGGCCGCGCCATCGCCGTTCTTGACGAAGAAACCCTGGTCGTACTCGAGCCGGTTGGGGGTGCCGATGACGGCGTAGTTCAGGCGGTCGGCATGGAAGTACTCCATGGTCTTGCGAATGCGCTGCTTGAAGTTGGTGGCCGCCACGATCTGCAGGTATTCCTTCACCGGCAGCCGGGCTTCGTGCATCTGGCCGTCGGGCGACTGCACCACCAGCTTGAAGAAGTTGATGCCGCGCTCGGTGCCGCCGGCGATGACGATCTTGTTCTTCCAGCCGTCGCCGTAGGCCGGGAAGACACGCCGGATGGCTTCGTCGCGCTTCTCGTAGCAGCCCAGGCCTTCGAGCGCGGGCGCGATGTCCTGCACCTCGTACGAGATGCCCAGGTGCTCGGCGAGCATGCGGCCGCGGTGCGAACTGAAGGAGCTGGAGTCGCGCTCGGGCAGCAGCAGGCCGAAGACCTTCTTCGGGCCGAGCGCATGCACCGCCAGGCAGGCACATGCCGAGCTGTCGATGCCGCCGGACATGGCCACGACGACGCCGCGGCGGTGCAGCTTGTTGGACAAGGTGTCGACCATCCAGCGGCCGATGCGGTCGGCCTCGGCGGCCAGGTCGATCTTCAGCACCTCGGGGCTCAGGGTGGGTTGGCTCATGGCTCGGTCCTCGTTCGTGTTCTCGGTTTCAGGCGGCGAGCTTGCGCGCGACGAAAGCATCGATCGCGTCCAGCGAATCGAGGTTCTCGGGAACCATCTCCTCGTCCTTCACGGCGATGCCGTAGGTCTCCTCGAGGTGCGAGATCAGCTCGAGAAAGCCGGTCGAGTCGAGGATGTGCAACTCCATGAAGGAGTCACCGTCGGCGAACTTCGTGCCGTTGCTGCCCATGATGAAGTTGTCCTGGATGTACTGGCGCAGCGCGGCCTTGTGGTCTGCCATGAAGGTTCTCCTGTGATGATCGTGATGCGCCGACACCGTTCGGTGTTCAGCGCAGGTCCAACTTGCGGATTTTCCCGGAATCCGTGCGCGGCAGATCGTCCATGAACACCACCGATTTGGGGGCCATGTAGCTTTCCAGCCTCGCAAGGCAGTGCCGGATGACGTCGCGCTCGCTCATGGCGGCGCCGGGTTTGAGGGTGACGAAGGCCTTCACGGCCTGGCCAAGCAGTTCGTCGGACACGCCGATGACGGCACAGTCGAGCACGCCATCCAGCGCATAGATCGCGTTCTCGACCTCGCGCGGTGCAACCTTCTCTCCGCGGCTCTTGATGATGTCGTCGCCGCGGGCGACGAAGTAGAGCCAGCCCTCCGCATCCGTGCGGAAGATGTCGCCGGTGTACAGCACACGCTCGCCCTCGATGCCACCGGGCTTGAGCCGCTCGGCGGTCTCGACAGGCTTTTCCCAGTAGCCGCGCATGACGTGGCTGCCACGAACCACCAGTTCGCCGGTGGACCCGTTCGGCAGCCGCCGGCCGAGTTCGTCGACCAGCCAGCATTCCTGGTTGGGCATGCCCCGGCCCACGCTGGTGGGACGGATCGTGAGCTGCTCGGGGGGCAGGAAGCTGATGCGCTTGCACTCCGTCATGCCGTACATCGAGAAGAGCCGCGCGCCGGGCAGCAGTTCGCCCAGCCGGCGCACGTGTTCGTCGGGCAATGCGGCCGCGGCATTGGTGACGATGCGCAGCGCCGAAAGATCGTAGTTGGCGAGGTTGGACAAGCCGAGGATCGCCGAATACAGCGTGGGCACGCCGGGGAACACGGTGACCCGCTCGCGGGCCAGGTTCTCGACGACCTTGACCGGGAAGGATGCCGAGCGCTCGAGCACCAGCGTTGCGCCCAGACCCAGGCTCATCAGCACGTGGTACAGGCCATAACTGAACGAGGGCGAGAGCGCCAGGCCGATCACGTCATCCTCGCGAAAGCCGATGTAAGCCTGCACCGAGCGCCAGGCACTGCACATGTTCAGGTGCGTGAGCATCACGCCCTTGGGCACGCCGGTGGTGCCCGAGGTGTAGATGATGGCGGCGAGGTCCTGGTCGATCAGCTCAGGCGATCGGGACCCGTCGACGGCGGCCGCACCCGTCGGCCAGCCGAGCACGCGGTCACCGCCGGTCCGACCGCCCTGAGCGTCATGCACGACACAGCTGTGCACGCTGGCGCTGCGCTCGAGTGCGTCCTGCCAGACCGGCTGCAGCCGGGCCTGCGTGAGCAGTGCCGCGGCGCGCGTGTCGCCCAGCATGTAGGCCAGCTTGTCGGCCTTGGTCAGCGGCGAGATCGGCATGAACACGGCGCCCAGCCGCAGCACCGCATGCACCGCGACGGCAAACTCGACGCTGCTGTCGAGGAACAGCGCCACGCGGTCGCCGCGCTCCACGCCGCGCACGCGCAGCATCGAGGCGAGCGCATCGACGCGCCCGGCAAGTTCGGCGTAGCTGACCCGTTCGTCGCCGCAAACGATGGCGGTCTTCGCCGGCAGCCGGGCGCAGCTCGATTCGAAGGCGTGGTGCAGCAGCATGGGTCGATCAGAGCGCCATCGGCGGCCGCGGCCCGCCCGCGGGAGCGATGAACTGGTCGTGCAGCAGCATCGTCGACAGCACGCCGACGAAGGCCATGTTGTCGCCGAAGCCCAGCGCCTTGCCGGTGCGGCACTTCTCGGTCAGCTTGCCGACCGCAGTGGCGTCGAACACGCCGGCGTCCTCGATGCGCTTCTTGCTCAGCAGCTCGGCCACGTACTCCAGCGGCTGGCCGTCGACGAAGAAGCTGGAGCTGTCCGGCGAGCGGTAGGGCTGCTTGCTGCGATTGGTGATCGACGCGGGCAGCTCGGCTGCCATCGCCTTCTTGAGAATGTACTTCTCGGTCAGCCCGCGCAGCTTGTATTGCGGCGGCAGCCGATTGGCGAACTCGATGACGCGGTGGTCGAGGAAGGGAAAACGCGCCTCGATCGACGCCGCCATCGCCATGCGGTCGCCCTGCGACGACAGCAGGTAGCCCGACATCAGCGTGTGCGCCTCGACGTACTGGTCGCGGCCCTGCGGCAGCCAGCGGTCGATGCCTTCGGGCAGCGTGGCGCGCAAGGCCGCCTTCGGATCCCATGCCGTCGCACGCTCGTGAAGCTCGGGCCGCAGGAACTGCAGCGCACGGCGCGTCGTCGTCATGCGCGGGATGTGCGCGAACCAGGGCTCGCGGATCTCGTCCAGCCCCTCGCTGAAGAAGCGTTGCGTGAACGCACGACCGGCGGCCGGCGAATGCTGCAGGTAGGGATAGAGCCGCTCGAGGATGCGGCCGCGCCACTTCGACTCCGGCTGGCGCGCCAGGAAGCGGCGCACCTTCGCTTCCTTGAAGAGGTCGTAGCCGCCGAACACCTCGTCGGCGCCCTCACCCGTCAGCACCACCTTGTAGCCGGCGGCGCGCACGCTGCCCGCGAGCAGCATCATGGGCGTGGGCGCGGTGCGCACCAGCGCCGCCTCGGCATGCCACACGGCGCGCGGGAAGGCGGCGCCGATGTCGCCACGCTTGCACATCTGCGCCGAATGCGCGGTGCCGAGGTGGCGCACCAGTTCGTTCTGGTGCGCGCTCTCGTCGAACTCCGGGTTCTCGAAGGTCAGCGAGAAGCTCCGCAGCGGCGTGTCGGTGTGGTTCTTGATGATCGTCGTGATGATCGACGAATCGAGGCCGCCGCTCAGGTAGGCCCCCACGGGCACGTCGGAGCGCAGCTGCAGCCGCACCGCGTCGATGAGCAGCGCGCGCAGTTCTTCGGCGCAGTCTTCCTCACTGCGCGCCGAAGGCATCACCTCGGGGAACGACCAGTCCCAGTAGCACTCGGTGCGCACGCCGTTCGCGTCGACGACCATGCGGTGGCCCGGCGGCAGGCAGTGCACGCCCTCGAAGATCGTCGAAGGCGGCAAGGCCGACCAGTAGCTGAAGGTGGACGCCAGGCCGTTCAGGTCGAAGCGCCGCGGCACCTCGGGCAGAGCAAAGAGCGCCTTCACCTCGGAGGCGAAGGCGAGCCGTCCGGCGGCTTGCGTGTAGAACACCGGGCGGATCCCGGTACGGTCACGGGCCAGCACCAGGCGCTGGCGGCGCTTGTCCCACAGCGCGATGGCGAACTGACCGTTCAGCTCGTCGACGAAGTCGTCGCCGAGGTCTTCGTAGAGATGGACGATGACCTCGGTGTCGGACTTGGTGCGGAATCGGTGGCCGCGCTTCTCGAGAGCCTCGCGCAGCTCGACGAAGTTGAAGATCTCGCCGTTGAAGACGACCCAGACGCTCTCGTCTTCGTTGGCGATCGGTTGCCAGCCGGTGGCCAGGTCGATGATCGACAGCCGCGCATGGGCCAGGCCGGTCGGGCCGTCGACGAAGGTCGAGCTGCCATCGGGCCCGCGATGGTGAAGCGCACCGATCATCGCGGCGAGTTCACCCTTGTTGGGTGGCGCCGCACTCCCGAAGCTGTAGAGACCCGCTATGCCGCACATATCAGGGTTCAGTCCGCGTCGTTGTCGAAACTCGTGAGGTACCAGTGCTCGGCCGCATCCAGCTCGAGCGGCCCGCCGGGCAACTTGAACAGCGGCGCCTCCTGCGGACGCGGCACCATGCCACTGGCCAGCAGTGCGCTGGCGACCGGCTCGCGCCCGAAGAAGGTCACCGAGATGCTGTTCGCGCCGGCACGCCGAGCCAGGCGGGTGAACGCCAGGATGAGAGGCGCCGTGAGGGCGTCGGGATCGGTGCTGAAGAAGTCGCCGATCTCGGCGAAGCCGTCATGCATGCGCCAGATCACGTGGCCCTGCACCGTGCCAGCCTCGTCACTCGCGATGCACAGCTTCCAATCGCCTCGCTCCGGCGTACCGAAACGCCAGCGCAGCATTGCCGCAGAACGATCCGAGAGCAGCAGAGCACCAGGACGCCGCGCCCAGAGCTGGTCGAGCGCCGCGTCGCTCCAGTCGGAATCGCGGCACTCGAGGCGAGTGCGCGATCCGGCGGAGCGCAACGCGTCCCGCAGGCGCAGCGCAGCGTCGACCAACGGCGCGCACATCGCGGCCAGCGCCTGAGGCAGCCGCTGGGCGAGCAGCGCCCGGCTGCGCAGCGGCTTCGCGTAGCGTTGCACCATGCCGATGCGCTTGAGACCGGCCCGTGCCACCACGGCGGCCGCCTTTCGATTGGGCAGGCCATAGGTGAGGTCGAAGCGCTCGGCGCCGAGTTCGGAACCGCGGCGCATCAGCATCAGCGCCGGGCCGAGCGAACGGTGCGCTTCGTCGACGGCGTAGTCGGCCAGGCCCGCTGCGCGCAGTCGACGGGTGCCGAAATGGAACAGGCGTGGGTGCAGCCCCTGTACGCCGCTGGGCCGATCGTCGCCCTGCGGATACAGGAGGATGGCAGTGCCGGTGCCAGCCGGGTTCTCTGCGTAACCCAGGCGCAGCTTTGCGGCCGCGCTGCGCGCGTCGTGGCCGACCAGGTTGGCGACCCACAGACCCTGAATGGCGGCAGCGGCCGTTGACAGATCGGCTTCTTCGATGTGGTAACTGATGGCCATCGACGTCGATTCGTCCACCTTGGAGCGACGCATACGGCAAGGCCGACGGCGCTGCGCAAGGTTCGCTCGGAGGAACGGGATGATTGCAGGCCGTGCAGCCTGTGAGGGCATGCTAACACCCGGACTTGAGCCGGCACCCCCCCTACACACGGCTCGCACGAGGCCCAATGCGGGCAAATTTCACTGCGCAGCCGAGCTCAGGTGAAGGACAGCAGCACCCGCGTCAGCAGCCACATGAAGAACACGCTGCCGATGCTCATCATGACCAGCTTGCCGGATCGCTCGGACCAGGTGATCGCCGCGAAATCCGGGCGCTGCGCCCGAGCCATCTGATACACCGCCACGACCAGTGCGATGTGCAGGTAGAGGATGACCACGTAGCTGCGGCTGAGGAAGAAGGCTGACACCAGGCCGCCGACGTAGCCGTACAGGAGCGTTCGCGCCGCTCCGCGCAACTCTTCCCACTTCTGCACATCCTGCGGAGCCGCATCGGCCGCCGCCGCGGTCTGCACCAGCCGTTGCAGCATGATCCAGGAGATCACGATGTTGGACAGCCAGAAGAAGTAGCCGATCATGCCCAGCTCGGCGAAGGCCAGCACGAAGGAGTTGTGCGCCGTCAGTCCGTGGTGGTCGGCGAAAAGGCCCTTGCCGACGCCGAACAACGGGCGCCAGATGAGCAACTGCACGCCTTCGTACCAGGCCTCGATGCGTCCTTCGGCCGAATCTTCGTCGGCCGACATGTCGGCCATCCGGCTCGGCCCCAGCGCGATGAGCGGGGCGAACAGCATCGGCAGCACGATGACGCTCTTCATCACGCCGTAGCGCAGGATGCCGTACATGAACAGCATCGCGCCCAACGCCAGCACGCTGCCGCGAGAGTTGGTCAGGTACACCGCATAGGCCACGGCGCCCGCTGCGGCGTAGGACGCCATGCGCAGCAGGAAGCCCAGATCGCGGGCAAGGTGCAGGATCATCGGCAGCACCATCACCAGCGCCATCGCGAGATCGTTCGGATCGTTGAGGAAGCCCAGGTAGGTGATGCGAGTCTCCTGGCTGAGCTCTGCCCCGGTCCAGCCGATGCCCTTGATGGACTGGTCGATGCCGTGCCAGGCGATCACCGTGATGCATACCGACAGCACGAAGAAGATCTGCCGCAGCCGCTGCATCGAGTCGGTCGAGGTGGCCACCATGTAGAACAGCATGACGACCGGCGCGAACTCCGAGAGCACGTTCAGCCCGCCCGTCAGCCAGCCGGAGAAGATGACCGACAGCGCCATCATCAGCATCAGCACCGGGATGATCCAGAACTGCGGCGCCTCGAAACGCTTGTCCTGCCGCACCAGCCAGAAGAAGAAGGCCAGCAGGAGCAGGATCGGCAGTACCGGCCAGCCCATGAACGCCGGCACGAATTCGTGCGGGCGGATGTACAGGACGCTCAGGTACGCCAGCAGGTAGAAATACGGCTGGGTCGGGTTCAACATGGCAGGGCCGCTGGCCGGGGCCGCGGCAGACTACAGAGGCGCGAAGCGCAGGCCCGACCCGGACCAGCGCGGCAGCAGCCGGGACAGCGCGCCGAGCGCCGCACCGCCGTCGTCGTGGAACAGGAGAATGTCGCCGCCGCGCACCGTCAGATTCTCGAGGCGCGCTGCCACCTGCTCGGCATCGAGCTGGTAATCCAGGCTGTCGATCGACCAGAGCACGAGCGGCTGGCGCGTGACCAAGCTGTTGACGATCGTGGCGACCGTCGCGCGGCCGTTGGGCGGGCGGAACATCTGGCGACGGCGCCCGTTGAATCGCGCCATCACGGCATCCGCCCTGGCGATGTCGGCCAGTTGATCGCGTGCCGACAACTGGGGCAGGCGAGGATGCGTCATCGAATGGTTGCCGATCGCATGCCCCTCGTCGACGATCTGCTGGACGATCTGCGGGTACTTCTCGACCTGGCTTCCAACCAGGAAGAAGGTCGCCTTCGCGCCATGCAGGCGCAGCAGGTCGAGCAGCGCGGGCGTGTGATCGGGGTGCGGGCCGTCGTCGAACGACAGGTACAGCTTCGGTTCTCGGCGGGGCATGCTCACTCTGACCGTGTAGACAGTCAGGACGGCGACAACAGACCAGATCCAGTGCATCGGAGCGAGAGACATCAGGTGGGGAGCGTTGGCTGGCGGATCGAAGGAGCCCGCTGTGCATAGGCAACGCTTTGGGGTTTACGCGAGTATGTCACCCGAGAATTGCAAGAGCGATCCCTCATGCGTGGGCAGTGCCCTTTTCAGGGGCACTCAAGCGTGCCGCACTGCACGTTCCCGCAGCGCCTGACCCACGATCGCGAGGGTTTCGTCCACGCGGTGGTCCCAGCTCATGTCGCGCACCGAGGCCATGCGCGCGTCGCGGGCCGCGGTGGAGTCGTCCCGCAGGGCGGCTTCGATGGCAAGGAGGAAGCCCTCGCGGTCCGACGCCAGCCGCACGACCTCGGCGAACCGGTCGATCTCGGGCGTGGGCACCGACACCACGGGTTTGCCGGTCGCCAGGTACTCGCGCAGCTTCAGCGGGTTGGCATTGCGCACCTGCTGGTTCTGCCGGTAGGGAATGATCGCCACGTCGAAGGCCTTGGCCCAGCCCGGCAGGGTTTCGTAGGGCTGAGCACCGGCCATCACCACGTTGGGCAGCCGGGCCAGCGCGTCCACGTCCACCTTGGCATGGCCGACCAGCAGGAAGGTCCACTGGGGCCGCTGGAGCGCCAGCCATTCGATCAGTTCGGTGTCTGTCCAGGCGGCGAGCAGCCCGAAGTAGCCGATGACAGGCTTGGGCAGGCCGGCGGCCACCGCCGGCACGACGGTGCGCTCGTCCTGGGCGCCGCCGAACATGGCGACGTCCACGCCGTGCGGCGAGAAGGTCGTGGTCGGGTTGAGGGCCTGCTTGGCCGCCACCAGCGCCGGAGGCGCCACGAAGACGCGGTCGGCCTCACGTGTCAGCTTGGTGTCGCAGGACTGGATCAGCTGCACGTCCACGCCGGGGTGCGCGGCATAGTCGTCGATGCAGTAGTACACCGACAGCTCGTGGGCCACTGCATCCATCATGAAGGCCGGGTGCGGCACCACGAACCAGAGGATGGCGCGGCGGATGCCCGCGGCACGCATGGCCCGCCGCACGGCCCAGGCCCCGAACCAGCGGTTCAGCGTGGCCACGCCGGGCAGCCGCCGCCACGGCAGTTGCGGCACGGTGCAATGCCACAGGCCCGGATCGACGTGGCGCGCACGCTGGAAGGTCTGCCCGAGCTTGCGCCACAGGCGCTTCAGGTCTCGGCCGCTCGTCGTGGGGGCGCGCATGCCGGGCGAGTCCACGTACAGCAATGTGGTGCGCCCGGCCAGACGCCGCGCGATGTGGTGGCTGCTGGTGCGGTTCTCCGCGTTCCAGTCGTTGCCGAAGTAGACGATGCCCAGGCCGTCGCCGTGCAGGTCCGGCGGTTCGACGCTCATGTCGATGCCGCCGCAGCGGGCCGCGCGGCGAAGGTCACGGAGGTGCAGCACAACTGCTCCGGCGGATAGCGTCGGAACTCCGGAGCGAAGGGAATCTGATCGAAGCGCGCCATCAGCTCGGCGCGCGGCACGTGCATGTCGATCAGCACGTCCATGCCGGCCGAGCGCGCCGCATCGACGAAGTCCACCGGCCGCAGGCGGTTCTGGTAGAGCAGGTCGTTGTTCCACTTGCGCCACTGGCGGTCGGTGAATCGCAGGTAGTGGACCTGGGTGATGGACCGGTCGAAGTAGGCGTAGTGGTCGCCGCAGTTGACGCTGTGCAGCGACAGCCCGTCCGGCTCCAGGACCCGGCACGATTCGCGCATCATCGGCGCCAGCACCTCGGGCGTGACGTGTTCGAGCACGCTGTTGGAGAACACGAGCGCGACCGAGGCGTCCTTCAATCCTGTCGTGGTGGCATCGGCCGGGGCGCGGTACTCGACGCCGGCGGCGCGCAGGATCGCATCGCCGTCGCCCGCAGCCACGAGACCTTGCCAGCGGCCGCGCACCGTGGCCTCGGCATCGCCGCAGGCCTGCGCGATCGCCGGCAGGTGCCGCTCGAGCTCGCGCAACGCACCGGGCACGGCAGCCGGGTTCAGGTGGCGGTTCAGGTCGAAGGTATGGCAGCGCCGTGCTCCGGCCAGGGAGAAACAAAGGGGGAACACCGGCAACCACCCGGTGCCGATCTCGAGCAGGTCGCGCCCTTGAACCCGGAAGCCGAGCCGATTCAGCACCTCGACCTGCACCAGCCAGTCGGCCTTGAACTTGATATCGATGTGTGCGCCTTCGTCGCGGCGGCCACCGGCCGCGCGCTGCAGGGCGTCATTGAGAACGGTTCCCCCGGGCACCCGTGACAGCAGCCCCTGCAGCACACCCTTGACACGCCAATCCATTCGCTCCCCTCCCCTGTGGACTCAGGCCGTCTCGGCCATCGCGAAGCGCTGCAAGGACAGCACCCGCGGCGAGAGCGCCCGGCCGACCTTGGGCAAGCGCCCGATGACGTTGGCAATCACCTCGAAATCGCCCACCCGCCACGTACGCAAGAGCACGCTCAAAGTCAGGTAAACGGTCGTGAAGACCAACGCGCCGCCTATGAACGCCAGCTTCAGGTGCATCGACTCGGCCGTCAGGTAGCCCAGCGCCGTGGCGATGGCGCCCGCAGCGAGCAGGCGCGCCATCGGCCCGAAGGGCAGCTTCACGTTGGTACGCCGGTGGGCGTACCACCAACTGATGGCCGTGTCGCACAACTGCGTGATCGCGAAGCTGGCGATCGCCCCAGGCAGCCCGAAGCGCGGGATCAGCAGGAAACCGGCGATCAGGTTCACGATCAGCGCGCACAGGATGACCCGGATGCGGTCGAGCTGCCGGTCGCTGGCGGTCAACACGGCTGCCGCGGCGCCGTTGACCACGACGAAGCCCGCCACCACCAGGTGCCACATGAGCGCTGGAATCGCGCCTTCGTAGCGCTGCCCGTAGAGCAGGTGCACGAGGCCCTCGGACACCGTCAGCCCGAGCCCGGCGATCGCCAGCCCGACGAACCAGTACATGCGGGTCGACTCGGCGAGCATCCGGCCCAGCGACTCGGCCCCGCCTTCGCCGAAGCGCCGCGCCATCGCGGGCAACAGCACGGCGGCCATGCCGCCGGCGAGGATCTCCACCGCACCCTTGGTCAGCGCCCCGGCAATGGCGAAGTAGCCGACCGTCTCCGGGCTGGTGTAGGCCTTGAGCAGCGTCATCTCGACCGCCTTGTTCGTGGCCACCACCAACAGCATCATGATGCCGGTGAGCACCAGGTGCTTGCGCAGGCGCCGGTTCAGTTCGTCGGGGATCGAGCCGGCCACGGCACTCACCCCCATGCGCCGAAGCAGCAGGCGCACCAGGATGTTCGAGAACAGGCCCAGCACGGCGTAGGCAGCGAAGAACTGGGCGACGGTGGCACCCTTCCACGCCAGCACCACCACCAGCACCAGGTTGGCGATGGCCGTCAGCGCCAGCGAGGCGTTCTCGGGCACGAAGAGTTCGTAGCCCTTGCTGATCGCCCCGCGCATCCAGAACCCGGCGCGCGACCACACGGCAACCACGGCGATGCCGAGAAAGAGAGGCAGCTGCTCGCTCCAGTCCGAGACCGGCCGCACGATCATCGCGATCACGAAGATACCCAGCACCAGCCCGGAGCTGATCAGTTGCAGCCGCAGGAAGCGCTGCACCAGCGCCTGGGCCACGTCTTCCCGGCCGGCACCACGCGCCTCGGCCAGGAACTTGATGGACGAGGTCGGCAGCGCGTTGTTGCCGGCCATGATCAATGCGCCGCACAGCCAGATGCCGAACGCGTAGTGTCCGTAGTCGGTCGGGCCGAGCGTGCGCGCGATCAGTACGCCGGCCAGCAGGCCGACCGCCGACTCGACGTAGCTGGCCATCGCCACCAGCGCGACATTGCGCAGCAGCGCAATCTTTTCCTTCAAACGGCACTCCTTGCAGGGGGCCCAATGCTAGGGCAGCCCGGCGACTTCAAGATGGACGGATCGCACACCGGGTCATGGGCCGGTTGGACGGACGCCACACGTCAGCCCCGCGAACCAGGGGGATAAGGCCGGCTTCAGGCCAGCAAGCGTCGCGGCCGGCGGAACAGGTACAGCGCCAGCAGATCGGGGCGGAACCGGCCGGAACCGTCGGCCACCGCGCCGGTTTCAAAGCCCAGCCGCCCCAGCAGCCAACCCACCTTCGACTCGGTGCTGTTGACCACTGGAACGCTGGTGAAGACGAGTTCGTAGCCTGCGCTTCGCGCCCGCTCGGCGATACCGGCGTCGAAGCGGCCGTGCGGGAACGACATCGTCACAGGCGCCGGGCGATGCGGCATGCGCGCCGCCATCTCGGCACGTGCACCACCGAGTTCGGCATCGAGATCGGGGGCCGAGGTCATCGGCGTGTGCGTCTTGCCGTGCAGCCCGATGGCGATGCCACCGTCGTCGAGCGTGCGCAGTTCGTCCGCCGTGATCATGTGGCGCAAGGGATCGGCCAAGGCATCAGCCATCTCGGCGAGCAGCGCCCTTCGCTGTTCCGTCGGCAGTTGCTCGACCTGCGAAATCAGCTGGCGCAGCCCCGTGGCCCCTGCATCTGCCGGCTCCGGCGCCTGCACGCCATGGCGCCGCAAGGCCTGCGCCAGCGTGCCGACATCGAGGCGCCCTCGACGCCAGGCACCGATGATCTGCTCCTGATAGAAAGGTTCGGCTCGGCCGACCGCGTCGGACACGACGAACATCAGGCCCGGCGCCTGCAACGCGCGCATGCGGGGCAGGGCATGGTCGACATTGTCCGACCAGCCGTCGTCGAACGTGACCAACAGCGCACGCGGTGGCAGCTCGTGTTCGCCGCGACGCGCACGAACGACGTCATCCGCCGTCACCATGTTGTAATGCGCGGCGAAAAACTCGAGGCAACTCGTGAACAGATCGGCCCGCAGCGTGTAGTCGGGATCGCAGTGGGCCCAGCGAGCGTCGGTGGGCTCGAGCACGCGATGGAACATGATGACCGTCAACGTGCGGGCATTCCTGACCCGGTGGTAGAGGCCGAGGGCACCGCTGGCGTAGAGCAGCTTCTTGAGCAGATCGGAAAACATGGCACTCGACGTGGAAGTGTCGGTGATCATACCGACGTACAACCGACGCGAGCTCGTGCAGCGGGCCATCGGCACGGTGCTCGCGCAGACGCGCCCGGTGCAGGAGATCCTGGTCGTCGACGACGGCTCGACGGACGGCACCGGCGACACGCTCGCCGCGGCGTTCGGCGATCGCATCCGCTACGTCCGTCAGGCCAATGGCGGCGTCTCGTCGGCGCGCAACCACGGCCTGCGCCTGGCGCGCGGTCGCTACCTGGCGCTGCTGGACAGCGACGACGAATGGCTGCCCGAGAAGACCCAGCGGCAGATCGAGTGGCTGCAGGCCCGGCCCGACTACGGCATGGCGCTGTGCGACGTCGTGCGCATGGACGCGGAGCATCGCGATGTCGAGCTCTTCAGCCGCCGTGAACTGCTGCCCGAGGACGGCATGATCCTCAAGTGGGTGCTGGTGCAGCCGGCACTGGTGCCCGCCTCGGTGATGATGCGCCGCGAGGTGTTCGAGACGGTGGGCGGCTTCGACGAGACGCTGGCCACCGGCGAGGACCTCGACTTCCACCTGCGTGTCGCGGCGCGCTGGCCGATCGGCATCGTCGAGCAGCCGCTGGTGCGCGCGATGCGCGGCCATGACGGCCTGTCGAGCCTGGCGCGGACCTATGACGACTATGTCCGGGTGATCGAGCGCGCTGTGGCGCTTGCAGCAGGCAGCGTCTCCGAGGTCGACCGCCACCGTGCGCTGGCGCGCGCCTACGCGCGTAACGCGCGAGGCATGGTCTACCTGCGGCGCTGGCAGGCGGCCTGGGAGTTGGCGCGCAAGGCCTGGCGCCTAGAACCCGAAGCAGCGGCTCGACGCGAACTGCTCGGCCTGATGCCGCTGGCCGCGAGGCGCATTGTCGCCAGGCTGCGCCACGGCCATTGAGCGCCCGAGGACACCGAAGGAACGTCATGACCAAGAAAACCGTGCTCGATATCGTGGCGTCCGAAGGGGCGCCGGCCCGCCAACTCGTCTCGAAGCTGTGGCGGCGCTACGCGATGCGCGGCATCGGCGCCAACGACAATCACGCGGGGCTGGACAAGCTCTACGCGCTGCCCGATCCCTGGGGCATGACCACCGAGCGAGAGCAGTCGCGCTTTTCGCAGACCAACGCGGTGATTGCCGCGCACGCGGGCCACGTCGGATCGCTGCTGGAGATCGGCAGCGGCGAAGGCCACCAGAGCGAGCACCTGTCGAAGATGTGCGATCAGCTCTACGGCCTGGATGTCAGCGAACGCGCCGTGGATCGCGCCCGCGAGCGCCTGCCCCGGGCCCGCTTCGGCGTTGGCGAGATCACCGCCCTGCCCTGGGAGCCGCCAGCGGGCGGCAAGTACGACCTGGTGGTCGCCTGTGAAGTGCTGTACTACCTGAGCGACATCGCCGGCGCCGTCGACGCCATGTCCAGACTGGGCAACGCCTGCCTGGTGACCTTCTTCTGCCCGTCGGCCCGGCGCGTGGCCGAGCACTTGCAGGACATCCCGGGCCTGCAGCGCGGCTGGATCTACCACGATCCCTACGCCTGGCTGTGGGCCTACTGGCGCCCGCAGCTCGCTGAACCCGCTCAGTCGTAGCCGAACCAGGCCAGGTCGTAGGTGGTGCCGTACCACCAGCCGGCCTTGCGTGTGGGCGACAGCCGGTAGCGAGGCACTCCCGCCGACGGGCGCACCCAGCGCGAGAAGTTGGCATCGGCCGTCACGCGCAGGCGCGCGATCTGCGTGTCGATCTGCCCGGTCGGCTGCCCGAGCTTCTGACGCGCCCATCGTCCACGCGCCAGCAGGCCCAGCACGTTGAAGGCGTGCTCCGCTTCGGCGCCTTCGTAGTTGCCCTTCAAACCCGACAGGTAGCGGGGCGACCAGTCGACGCCTTCCTGCTCTATCGCGCGTTCGGCCACGAACTGCGCGTAGTCGCCCAGTAGTTGCAGGGCGCGGCGATCGTCGCTGTGCAGGTGGTAGCGCCACAGCGCCTCGGTCATCAGCGCCGCCATCCACGGGCTCATCACCACGTCGGGAAAGCTGCCCTCCTCGTGCACTTCGGGCCGATGGAGCAGCACACCGGCCATCTCCGTGGCGCCCGGGTAGCCCGGCGGCGGCTGGCTCACGTCGGCGCGCATGCCCTCGACGATGCGCTGCACGCGCGTGCGGTAGGCCGCCTCGCCGGTGGCTTCCCAGGCCGACAAGGCGCCACCGATGGCCACGCTCATGTGCCGCTCGGTCCACAGGCCAGTGGTCTTCTCGAAGGGCGGCAGCCGCGTGGGTACCGTGGCCACCAGGTCCGCCACGGCGCGAATGCGCTCGATCAGCCGCGCGTCGCCGGTCAGCAGGTAGGCTGTGAACAAGCCGCCGGCATGCGCGTACTTCGCGTCGCCCGGACGCTTGGCGAAGGAGCCGCGGCGGCCCTCGAGCGCGATGTGCGAGGCATAGAACTGCGTGGCCCGGTGCGCATGCCGGAGCCACTTCGCATCGCCGGTCTGCACGTAGGCGTTCCACAGCACGCCGGGGCGGTCGTACAGCCAGCCCTCGAACTCGTTGCCCCAGTGGATCAGGCCCTGGCCGTTCTCGCCGGTCTCGAAGCGCGTCACATCGGCCGCCACGTCGTTCACGTAGGTGCGCATGAAGCCGATCTGCCAGTCGCGGCCGATACCGGCCCGGATGGGCGCCACCGGCCCGCGCAGGTTGGATTGCATCAGCCACGCGGCCGGCAGCCCGACCCAGGCATGCGGCTCGCGGACCGGGGCGGCCGTCGTGTCGATCGCGTAGTTGTCCGTCTGCGGGTGCTCCAGCGGCGAGGGCTCGGCCTGCGGCCCCCAGGTGCGCTCGGCCACGTTGGCCGGCGTGATGCCGGTGCCTGCCGCCAGCGTGCGCGCCTGGCCCCAGCGCACCACGTACTGCGCGGTGGCAGCACGCGCGCAGTCGTGGGCAAACGCGATCAGCACGGCGCGGATGGACTTGCCATCGATCGACGCGTCACTGAAGTGCCGCCAGCGCGCCAGTTCGACGACATCCGCCGCCACCTCGCGGCCCTCCGGCGTCTCGAGCCTGAGCCTGGACGAGTCGGCCAGGAATCCGCGCGGCAGCGGCAGGCCAAAGCCGATCGCCTGGGCGTCGCTGCTGCCCGCCGCACAGTGGACGGTCGCCTCGACCGTGCCGGTGGCCTGCGGCGCCGCGTAAGGCTCGGGCAACGCGCCGGCGGCGGGCGCCGCCAAGAAAACGATTGCCAGCCCGAAGCCGGCACGAAGCCGGCCTCGGCCGCCGGCACACCCCATGGAAGTCAGTCGCATCGGCCGATTATGTGCAAGCCCTCCTGTGGGCAGGATCCCACGCCGCGGGCCGCTGCGCAGCTTCCCCCCTGTTCAAGGGCACCTGCCGCGATCCGGCAGCGTTTACATTCCTGCCACAGGCGCATCGCAGCGCCGAACAGGAGCTGGTTTCCCCGGCCCACAGTCGTTGTGATCATCCACAGTCCCGTGATCGCCGCTGCCGCCGTGCCCGCTGCAGGGCAGCAACTTGCCGACCGTGTCGACTACCTCGATGGGTGGCGCGGCCTGGCCATCGTGCTGGTGCTGCAGTCGCATTTCCTGCCCTCGCATGCCATCGACTCCGGCCAGCTCGGCGTCGACATCTTCTTCTGCCTGTCCGGCCTGCTGATGAGCAACCTGCTGTTCGTCAAGCGGGTTTCACTGGTGCACTTCTACAAGCGGCGCATCAGCCGCATCCTGCCGGCCTTCCTGCTGTTCATCACCGTGGTCTACGGCCTGGCGGCCTGGGCGGGCATCGGCCGTGGATGGAACGAGATCGTCGCCTCGGCGCTCTTCCTTCGCACCTACCTGCCGGCACAGCCGGACATCTGGAGCACGGGGCTGCCGATCGGCCATCTCTGGTCGCTCAACGTCGAGGAGCGCAGCTACGTGTTCCTCAGCCTGCTGACGTTGGTCGCGGTGCTGCGCAAGCGCGAGGCCTGGGTGCTCGCGGCGGTGAGCGCAGCGACGATGGCGCTGTACTACGTCTACGATACGACCCCGCGGATCGCCGCCACCTCGTTCGAGATCCGCACCGAGATCGCGGCCTCGTTCCTGCTCGTCTCGGCGGGCTACTTTCTCGTCAAGCACCGCGTCGCACCGCACGTTCGGCCCTGGATGCCGATGCTGGCGCTGGGCTTGGCCGTGCCAGGCTACCTGCCGCATGCGCACTGGTGGGTGAGCGCGATCGTCTCGCCGCTGGCGCTGGCGTTCTGCGTGAATCACCTGGCCATGACACCCAGTGCCGTGCGCCAGGCGCTCGCGGCGTGGCCGTTGCGCCGGATGGGCATCTGGTCGTACTCGATCTACCTCTGGCAACAGCCCTTCTACGACTACAAGGCATCCTTTCCGGCCGGCCTGGCGGTCGTCGGGGCGCTGCTCACGGGCCTGGCGTCCTTCTACCTGTTCGAAAACCCCTGCCGCGACTGGATCAACAAGCGTTGGTGAAGGCCCGAGGCGACGAGCATTCGGAGCCCCCCCAGAACAGACGCTTGCCGCCACGACACGCAGCGCTATCCTGCGCGATCCCGATCTCGAGCCTCCTGTCATGAGCCTGTGCCGATCCATTGCCATCTGCCTGTCTCTCACTGTCGTGGCGCAGGGGAGCAGCGCTTTCGCGCAATCCAGCGCCGAGACCAGGCGGGCGCCGGCGTCGTTCAAGCTGCCTCAGGCGCATCCGCGCATCCTTCTCTCCGACGAAGCCACGATGGCACGCTTGAAGAAGGTGCTCGACAGCCGCTCCGCGGCGGCCGGGCGCTTCCAGGACCAGGTGGCCGGCCAGCTGATGGGGCGCCGCGCGTATGCATTCCAGCCCTGGTATGCCGCCTTGCTGTACCAGCTCACCGGTGACAAGAGGTACGCCAGCTACGCCATCGAAGAAACCGAGAAGTTCATCGTCGCCGAAGAGGAGAAGATCGCCCGCAACCAGCGCGCCGCGGTGGCCGGAGACAGCTACCTCGAGGTCGGTCAGACCATCGGCAACGTGGCGCTGGTGTACGACTGGTGCCATTCGCTGCTCACGCCGGAGCAGCGCGCGCGCTGGGTGAGCTACTCGAACGTGGCGGTGGGCAACGTCTGGAACCACACTGGCGCCAAGTGGGGCAACACCACCTACGCCTGGAGCGGGTGGTCGGTCGACAACCCGTCGAACAACTACTACTACTCGTTCCTGCGCGCGACCATGCTGCTCGGCCTGGCGACGCACGGCGAGAACCCGCAGGCGCCGGCCTGGATCGACAAGTTCCGCACCGCGAAGATCGAGAACCAGCTCATCCCGACCTTCACCCGCGAGTTGCAGGGGGGCGGCTCGCGCGAAGGCACGGGCTACGGCACGGCGATGAAGAACCTGTGGCAGCTGTACGACTGGTGGGAACGCTCCACCGGCGAACGCATCGCCACGCGCACGCCGCACACGCTGGCGTCGATGGCGCACCTGATGCACAGCATCGTTCCCACGCTGGACCGCCTGGCGCCCACCGGCGACCACGCCCGCGACAGCACCGCCGCGCTGTTCGACTACCACCGCGAATACCTGCTCGAGCTGATGGCCCTGTTCCCGCAGGAGCGACTGTCCGGTGCCGCACGCACGCTGCTCGATTCGTCTTCGGTGCCGCAGATGAAGAACAGCTTCATGTTCGTCGCGGACTTCCTCTACGAGCAGCCCGATCTGCAGGCGCGGCCGCTGTCTGATCTGTCGACCACCTACTGGGCTGCGGGCACCGGGCAGCTGATGATGCGCTCGGCCTGGGACAACTCGGCGACCTACGCCAACTTCATCTGCGGCCCCTACACCGAGAGCCATGCGCACCGTGACCAGGGCAGCTTCGTGCTCTTCAAGGGCGCCTGGCTGGCCACCGACTCCAACGTGTTCTCGCGCTCCGGCATCGAACAGGACGAGGAACTGCACAACCTGGTCCGCTTCGACAACGGCGGTGCGCCGGTCAAGCAGGCTTATGGCACGAGCTGCGCCCTCGCCGCGCTGGCCGACAACAAGCACTTCACCTATGCGTCGGCCAAGATCACGCCGGTCTACCGCAACAACCCTGCGGTGACGAAGTCCGAGCGCGAGTTCCTCTTCATCAAGCCCGACACCTTCGTGGTATTCGACCGCGCCAACGTCGGCTCCGCCGCGACCAAGCGCACCTGGACCCTGAACCTCGGCGGGCCGCCGACTGTGGCGGGCGACATGATCGGCTACGCCGACGGCAAGAGCCGGCTCGACGTGCAGCGCCTCGCGCCCGCCGGGCTGACGGCGGAAGTGCGCCAGTGGCCCGAGCTGCGCAAGGGCATGCAGGGCGGCGTGCGTGTGGACGTGGCAGATTCGGCCGGCACGTCGTCGGTGTTCCTGCACGTGCTTTCGGCCAATGGGGCCGTGACCTCGGCCACGCGGTCCGATGCTCCAGGTCAAACCGGTGCGCAGATCAAGCTGGCCGACGGCCGCACGGCCACCGTCCGGTTTTCCACGCAGGCCAACGGCGCCACGCTGGAGCTGCGCGGTGCGGACCAGTCGCCTCAGTTCAGCGGGCCGCTGCCCACCGGCGTGACGCCACCGCCCCTGTTCGCGAACTGAGCAGCCCACTTCGACTGGAGAAGCCTTGTACGAGTCACTGTTCCGCAATGCGCTGTTCCCGGCCTACGAGACGCTGGTCAAGCGCCGCGGCACCGCGTCGCATGTTGCCGAGTACGAACACAACCAGTGGCTCGGTCCGCGCGAGCTCCAGGCGCTGCAGTTGCGCAAGCTCAACGAGCTGCTGGCGCATTGCTGGGCGCAGGTGCCCTTCCTGCAACGGCATTGGCGCGAGCACGGCGTGGCGCCCGGTGCGCTCGGCAGCGTCGGCGAACTCGAGCGCTATCCGGTGCTGACCAAGGCGCTCATCAGCGCCCACTACGACGAGATGATCGCTACCGATTGGCGCGGTCGCACGCTGACCAAGGTCACCGGCGGCTCCACCGGTGACCCGTTCCGCTTCGAATACACGATGGACGTCTATGCACGGCGCACCGCCGTGATGTGGCGCGGCTACGGCTGGGGAGGCGCGAAGCTCGGCACGCGCACCGGCTACCTCTGGGGCACCGGCCTGCGCAAGGGAGGTTGGGGCGGCTTCAAGGACCGCCTGTACCACGGCGCCTTCAATCGCCGATTCTTCGACGCCTTCTCGCTGACCGATTCGAACATCGACCCGATCATCGACGAGCTCGTGGCCTACCGGCCGAACGCGATCGTCGGCTACGTCACACCGGTGGCGCTGGTGGCCCGGCGCATGATCCAGACCGGACGCACGCTGACAGGCGTGCGCGGCGTGCTCACCGGCGCCGAGGCGCTGTACGACCCGGAACGCCACGACATCGAGCAAGCCTTCGGCTGCCCCGTGTTCAACACCTACGGCTCGCGCGAGGTGATGCTGATGGCTTCGGAGTGCGAGAAGCACCAGGGCTTGCACGTCAACGCCGACCACCTGGTGCTCGAGACCCTCGACGAATCTGGCTGCGGCGTCGCCGCGGGCAGTTCGGGCGAGGTCGCCATCACCGACCTGCACAATTTCGGCATGCCGATGGTGCGCTACCTCAACGGCGACCGGGCAACCTACGCGACCAGCGGATGCAGTTGCGGCCGCGGCCTGCCCCTGCTCGCCTCGGTCGACGGGCGCGTGCTGGATCTGATCGAGACGCCCGACGGCCGCCACGTGCCGGGTGAGTTCTTCGTCTACGCCATGCTCGATTGGCCCGATGTCCGCCAGTGGCAGGTGGTGCAGACGGCGCGCGACTGCGTACAGTTCAGACTGGTCGTCCCTGCACCTTGGAGCCAGGAGCGTCGCGACAAGCTGACCGCCAAGGTACAGGCCACGGCCGGGACGGGGATGAGGGTGGAGATCGTCGAGGTCGAGGCAATCCCGACCACACCTTCCGGCAAGCGCCGGCTCACGATCTCGCTGGCCAACGCCTCCTTGCTGAACTGACAAGTCCGCCGGCGGTATTTCTCCACTGGATTGCGGCCCCTCCCCCACACCGATGCACACGATTCGCAATCGGCTCCCTCTTGCTCAACGACAGCGCCGCCGCCCGGTGCTCCACTTCCGCCCAGGCGACGCGAACCGGTCATGTCGCCGTCATACAGGGCGGAACAACAAGATGGCAGTGGAGTGGATCGGGAAGCACGTCTATCCCATTTACGAGGCGCACCTGCGCGGGCGAAAGACCTTCGAGTACGTGGCCGAATACGAGGCGAACCAGCAGCTGTCGAGCGACGAACTCCACGCGCTGCAGCTCGCCAAGCTCAAGCGACTGCTCGCCCATTGCGAAGCGCAGGTGCCCTTCTACCAGCGGCACTGGGCGATGGCCGACGTGTCGTCACGAGACCTGCGCGAGGTCGCCGACCTGCGCCACTTCCCGACCATCGACAAGGGCATGATCCGCGCGAACCAGGCCGACATGGTCGCCAGTTCGTGGCAGGGCCGGACGATGCGCAAGTCCACCGGCGGCTCCACAGGGCAGCCCTTTTCGTTCGAGTACACGCGCGAGAGCTACGAGCGCCGCATGGCAGTGATGATGCGCGGCTATGGCTGGGCCGGCTGGCGGCAAGGCGAGCGTCGGCTGGACATCTGGGGCACCGAGATCGCGCCGACCTCGGCCCTGCGGCGCTGGAAGATGCAGTTGCACGACCGCGTGCTCGGACGCCGCGTGCTGAGCTGCTTCACCATGACGCAGGACAACCTGCCGCAATACGTGCGGGTGATCGACGACTACCGGCCCAAGGTCATCGTCGGCTACACCAGCGCGCTGGTCGAGCTGGCGCGCTGGATCGAGCGCCACCAGGGCGCACGCTGGGCGCCGCACTCGGTGATCACGGCCGCGGAGATGCTCACGCAGGACCAGCGCACGCTGCTCGAACGGGCTTTCCGTGCGCCTGTGTTCCATACCTACGGTTGCCGCGAGTTCATGCTAATCGGCGCGGAGTGCGAGCATCACAACGGCTACCACACGAGCGCCGACCATCTGGTCGTCGAGTTGACCGACGATGCCGGCGTACCCGTCGCGTCGGGCAGCGGCCACGTGACCATCACCGACCTGCACAATGAGGGCATGCCATTCGTGCGTTACCTCAACGGCGACCTGGGACGCACGTCGGACCATGCAGGCGCCTGTGCCTGCGGCCGTGCGTTGCCGCTGCTCGGTGCAGTGGAGGGGCGCAGCCTGGACGTGCTGACCAGCCCCGACGGCCGCATCATCCCCGGCGAGTTCTTCCCGCACCTGATGAAGGACCAACCGGCGGTCGAAGCCTTCCAGGTGCGCCAGACGAGCGAGGATCGGCTGAAAGTCCTGCTCGTCGGCGAAGGCGGCCATTCGGAGGCCATTCAGCAACGGCTTCGCACCAGCATCGAGAAGCAGACCGGGCCGCAGTTGCGCGTGGATTTCGAGTGGGTGGACGAGATTCCGTTGACGCCGTCGGGAAAGCGGCGCGTGACGGTCCGCGAGATCGAAAGGCCCCCCGTGCGATGAGCAGACAGGACGGACGTGCGAACGCGTGATTTCGGCAGGACCGGCCTGAGGGTGTCGGAGCGCGGCTTCGGCGCCTGGGCCATCGGCGGCGCCAGTTTCGGCGCCGTGCCGGCGGAGCAGGCGCTCGACGCGCTGGCTCGGGCGGAGGCGCTGGGCTGCAACTTCGTCGACACGGCCGCCGTGTACGGCGAGTCTGAAGCGCTGCTCGGCCGCTTCCTGCCGGGCCGCCGCGACCGCTGGATCGTCGCCAGCAAGTACTCGGGCCAGCCGCAGGGCTTGACGGCGCTGGTGCACGAGCAGTTGCGCCGCCTGAACACCGACCGCATTGACTTCTACCAGCTGCACTGGGCGCCGCGCGGCAAGGACGAAGCACTGTTCGACGAGCTCGACGCGCTCAAGCGCGCCGGCAAGCTGCGCTTCGTGGGTGTGTCGCTGCGCAGCGCCGGCGACATCGACCATGTGCTCGCCCGGCCAGGCATCGACGGGCTGCAGATCTGCGTCAGCCTGCTCGACCCCGACCCGCTGCTCGCGCGCCTGGCGCTGCTGCGCGCGCGCGGCGTCGGAGTCATCGCCCGCTCGGTGCTCAAGGGAGGCTTTCTCACCGGCAAGTACGACGCGGCGGCACGCTTCACCGACCCGGCCGACCAACGCCGCGAGTGGGAGCCGGCTCGCATCCGCGTGCTCGCGCAGCAGGCGCGCGCCTTCGACTTCCTCGCCGCTTCGGCCGGCTCACTGCACGCCGCGGCAATCGCATACCCTCTGTCGTTTCCCGAGGTTTCGACGGTGATCCTGAGCTGCAAGAGCGTCGAGCAGGTCGAGGCCAATCTCGGCGGCGCACCGCCTGACGCCATGGCGCCGGCCCTGCTCGAACGCATCGCGCAGGTGCAGCACCAGCTCGGCGTGTCTCCCGCCAGCAGTGGGGTACGGCTTTGGCGGCGTCTGAAGGCCAGGATCGGGATCGCATGACGGCCGATTCGTCCGTGCCCACCCGCGAGATCGTGCTCGGCCGCAGCTCGACCGTGTGGCAGCGCCTGAGCGCAGACCCATCACTGGCCGCACGCGTTGGCGCGGCCATCGGCCACCACGATCTCGACACGTTCGCGTTCACGCCCGCCGACCGGGTCTGGGTGCTGTCCTACTCGCGCGAGCCGCGCGAAAACAGCGCGATGCTGCAGCGTCTGCGCGCAGCGGGCATCCGCGAGATCGTCTACGTCACGTCGGCCTCCACCATCGTCGCGCAGCGCACGCGCTGCTACGAATACCCGCGCGTGAAGCGGCAGGCGGAGCAGGACGCACTGGCACTGCCGCAGGCGAAGTTGCTGACCATCGGACTGATGCACGACGCCGTGGACGAGTTGCCGTCCGGCACCAACATCGCCACCCGCTACAGCGAGCTCGCCGCCTTCATGCTGCAGCCCGACTGGCCGGACGTGGGCGGCCGCGGCAAGCAGCTGTTTCACGTCGAGCAGCGCCCGTTCGGCAGCGCGATCGAGCGGGCGGCATGCACGACCTATACCTCGCTGCTGATGGCATCGGGCTCGCGCCCGTGCCTGCTGCGGCCCCTGGACCTGATCCTGCGCCTGCTGGGCTGGCGCTGGTACGGCTACACCTGCCTGAGCAACCGCCTGTGGACTTCGAAGACATCGTGATCGGTTCGGGCCTGGCGGCGCTGGGCGCCGCCATCGGCCTGGAGGGCAGCAGCAGCGTGCTCGTGCTGGGCGGGCCGGCGCAAGGCCAATTCAGCCACTATGACGGTCGCGCAACGGTACCGAGTTCGTACCTGGGCGACGGCGGGCTGGGCAACGACTGGCATGGCGTCATCCCGACCGGGTGGTGCAACGCCTACGACCCACGCGACGACGAGGCCTACGCCGCCCTCTTCCGGCGTTTCTACCCGCGCACCGACCCGCGGCCGCGCCTGGGCCGGCCATGGCTGTTCGTGCCCTGGAGGCCGATCCGGCCGCGCCTGGAGTTCGCCCGGCTGCAGCAAGAGCGCGCCGGCAAGCTCACGCTGGCACCGGAACTGGTGCTGTCTTTCCGCGCCAGCCGCGCCGGCGTTGCGGTGACCACGGCCATGACGACGCACCGCGCACGGCGGCTGTGGATTGCCGCCGGTGCGCTGCACACGCCGGGCCTGCTGGAGCGCTCGCTGGGTCAAGGCATCGCGCGCGGGCTGGTGTCGGATCACGTGGGCTGCTACGTCGGCCAGGCGGACGGCCTGCAGGCACCGGCCATCCATCGCAATCGCGATGGCGCGTTCTTCCAGGCCTGGCAAGGCGCCTGCGCCGACGCGCTGTACACCCTGCGCCCGGCGCGCTTTGCGTATCGCACGCTGGACCACGGCATCGAGCAGCGCGCCGTCTTCGGCCTGCCCACCGGCAGCGCGATCGCCAAGATCTCCAAACGCATGTCGCCGGGCCTGCTGGCCGAGGCGTTCTACAACCGCTTCGGACTCTTCCCCGGCGCGCCGCGACACAGCGTCTATGCGCAGGTGCTCGTCCGCGACGCCTATGCTGTCGGCGCGGCCCAGACCGCGCTGATCGCGAAGGATGGGGCCATCCGCGCGGCCACCGACGCCGCGCGCGCGCATGCGCCGTTTGCCGGGGTGCGAGTCTCACAGCGCCCGGAACTCACGATCCCGGGCATTCACCTTCATCACTCGGTGGACCTGCAGTCGCTGGCGCACGCCGGCGTCGGCGACGCCGACTTCCCGGTGCAGGTGGTCGATGCCTCCGTGCTGAGCGAAATCGGCCCGGAGCACCACAGCTTCAAGATGATGCTGGGGGCCGTGGCTCGGGCGCAGCGCGCCGTCGGGCTCGCCTGAAACAACATCGCCGCCGGGTGTGCCCCGGCGGCGATGCGGACGTCGCGGCCTCGATCGAGGCCTGGTGCGAACGTCAGTTCACGAACATGGCCGGAGCCTGCACGGTGGTCGGCAGGGTACCCGTGGTCAGCACCGTGCCCGCAGCGTCGCGGATCTCCAGCGTGCCGCCCGTGCCGGCGGTGCTGAAGCGCACCGTCGCCGTACGGCCGTTGGACATCGTGACCTGCGCGCCGGTCTGTCCAGTGCCATCCGAGCGTGCGCTCGACGTCACCGAACCGTCTGTGCCCATCACGTGCAGGAACACCGAGCTGTCGCCGTTGCTGTCGGCCACGTCGATCCGCGAGCCCGAGCTCACGATGCCCGAACCCGACCAGGCGTTGACCTGCGTCGTCAGGCCAGCGGGCGAGAGCCGTGTCACGTCCAGGCGGTTGCCGCCGCTGACGACGCTGAAGTTGTCGCCGCTGACCGTCGGCGCGACCGGCGTATTGAGCGTCCACACGCGGCGCATGCCGGTGCCGCTGGTCTGCACACGGTCCATCACGACGAAAGTGCCCGGCTTGAGGAAGAGGAACTCGCGCTCCACCTTCACCACGCCGGCCACGCCGTTGTAGATCGGTGTCACGCGGGCCACGCCGTAGGCGTAGTTCGCGGTCTCAGTCAGCGCCAGCATCTGGCACTGCGGTGCGCCTTCGCGCTGCCTCATCACCGTGCCGTTCTGCTCGATGCGTACGAGGTTGTGCAGGTTCTCGTCCTGTTCGATGCCCGAGGCGGAAGCGACGTTCGAGTCGTAGGCCAGCCAGTTGCCCTTGAACAGCACGAAGCTGCCCTGGTCATGGTGCGCATGGCTTTCCGAGTACGGGCCGCAGATGAAGTTGGCGAATGCAGCGTCCCTCGCCCATGACGAGCGCATCGGGAACTGTCCCGTGCCGCTGCCCCAGTAGGCTGTGGCCAGGTTGGTCAGCGGCTGTGCGGGAAGATCGGTCTGGTCGTACAGGAAATCGCTGTAGTACATGAAGTAGTTCGCCATGCGCGGCACCGACGAAGCGGCCAGCAGCGACTTGGCGGTGCCGCTGGCGCGGTCGGTCGGGAACAGCCGCATCAGCACCTGCAGATAGTCTCGGTGGTAGTCGAACAGCGCCGCGGTGCTGTCGCGCGCGTGGTCACCCGTGGGCGCCAGGCGATCCAGCGTCGGCGTGATCTGGTGCATCAGGTGGACCATCGAGGCCTGCGTGTGCGGCGTCAGCGTGGCGATGCGCTCGGTGGTGGAACGTTCCCACCAGTCGTACAGGCGCCACAGGTTCTTCATTGCCGTTCCGTAGCCCGTGCCTTCGCGCGAGCCGCCGCCGACGAGGTCGCGGTTGAAGGTCGGCACCAGCTGGTTGGCGATCTTCGCCGTGCGAAACTTGTCGATCCACGCGGCTGCCTGCGCGTTCTCGCCGTAGGTGGCCAGACCCAGCAGCATGGTGGCCTCGAGGAACGAGTAGTAGTAGTTGTTGACCGGGTTGTCGATCGACCAGCCGCTCCACGCGTAGGTGGTGTTGCCCCACTTGGCCTGCTGGTAGTTCCAGACGTTCCACACCGCCTGGTTGGCGTAGTTCATCCAGCGCGTGCGCTGGCTGGCCGTCATCGAGTCACGGCACCAGTCGTAGACCAGGGAGACGTTGCCGATGATCGGGCCGACTTCGAGGTAGCTGTCACCAGCCACGGTGGCGCGCTGGTTGGAAGCGATCAGCGCTTCTTCCGATGCAACGAAAGCTTCGGTGCGCGAGACGGCGTATGTGCAATACGAGGCCGTTCCGGTGATGCGCCCCATCAATGCCGCATGCCAAGCCTCGAAGCCATAGATGTTGCTGCCGGCCATCTGGCTGTCGACCATGCCCTTGAATCGGGTGGCCGACGGTGCCTGGCTCGTCACCAGCGTGCGATAGCGGTTGAGCGTGGCTGCATCGGAGATCAGGATGCGCGGCGTACCGAGCGGCTGAATGACGATGTTGCCGGCTGGTGCCGGTGCCGGTGCCGGTGCCGGTGCGGGTGCAGGCGCAGGCGCAGGCGCAGGTGCAGGCGCCGGTGCGGGTGCGGGTGCGGGTGCGGGTGCGGGTGCGGGTGCGGGTGCAGGTGCAGGTGCAGGTGCAGGTGCAGGTGCAGGTGCAGGTGCAGGT
>Ga0209717_1000718_pt1 | contig 39264 bp, 30 predicted proteins | sample AD_UKC048_MetaG_FD_184418 | JGI IMG/M metagenome (GOLD analysis project Ga0209717, IMG submission 184418) | Active sludge microbial communities of municipal wastewater-treating anaerobic digesters from USA - AD_UKC048_MetaG (SPAdes) (version 2) | ecosystem: Engineered > Bioreactor > Anaerobic >...
GGAGGCTTCTTTTTTGGCTTTTTCGTACATTTCGTCAGTCCTGGTGATGACCTCGCCTTGCATTTCTTTTACTTTTTCCCAGACCTCGCCACCTTTTTCGATCACCTTCTCCCCTACTGAGCCGGCCACTTCTTTCATGGTCTCAAATACGGAGCTGCCCACGTCCAGCAGTTTTTCGCCGGCTTTTGCAGCTACTTCTTCTACTTTTTTACCCGCTTCGATGGTCGTGTCCAGCACTTTTGAACCGATTTTCTCCGCGGTTGATTTTTCCCGTGGTGCTCCGGTATCGGTGCTGTCCAAAGCATCAAAATTGAGGGAATGGTCTTCGGTGGCAGGGTTAGCGCTCACTGGAGGTGGTGTAGCCGTAGTTTGTTGTTTTTGGGTTTCTTCAAACAGGCTATTGATGGCATCGGCGGGAGCCGTTGGCGTTTCGGCTACCGGAGGAGTAGTTGGGGTTTCAGGTTCCTTTTTGGTCCCCATGACATCCTGCGCTTTATCGATGACGATTGCACCCAGGTCTTCAACTTTGTCCAGCGCACTATTGAGGAAATCCTCGGCTTTACTGGCCATTTCTCCGGAGCGCTCTTTTATTTCTTGTCCAGCTTCTTTGGCGGTTTCTACGGCTTTATTGGCAGCGGATTTGCCCAAAGATTGTGCACCGAACAACACTTTTTTGATTTCATTGAAAAATCCCATGGCAGTTTGGATTTTTGAGATTGTTAAATTTTCGGGAAAGACAGGCTAAAGATAACTGAAAAGCGAGGGCATTCCAAAGAATGATTCGACAATTCTAGGGTATAGATCGACCGAAACTTCAACTCAATCCAGCCAAGAATCTAGATATTTCTTTTGCCACTGCTTTCACGTACGCTGGCCTGGTGTGTTTTATGATGCGGTGGCGTTCATAAGGGGTTAAAACCGTTAAAGCATGTATGTCAACAGGGCGTTTAGAGCCAATGGTTGGGCGATAGATTTCATAATAAATTTTATTTATTTCGGTATGATGTTCAAAAAAAGTCCTGTACATAAATGGCAAATGAATAGGTGTGTTTTTCATCTCGATGCCTTGTGCAGTTACTTTAATTGATACTTTATTGTAAATTGAACCCAACGCAAAAAGTATAAAATACATTCCAATCAATAAATGGATGGTGCCAAACAATACGAATTCTGCAATCTGATGAATGAAGGCCATAATGTATAAAAACAATACGAATCCATTCCAAAAAATGGTGACCCCCCATATGCCCCACTTGTTTTTACGAGCATCCCAAGGAAAAACAATATACAGTTCATCTGCGCTACATACAATTTCCATATCCGATGGAACTTCGATTTGCTCATTTTGAGGTTTATTTTTTTCCATTGTTGTCATTAAAGTATTAAACACGTGGGATCGGTTTGTTTTTGATGTTTAAAAAGTTTTCAATCTCCTGTTCCAGGTACAAGGCATGGCCAGGTTGTGAGAATCCACCTACCAAACGTTGACGCTCGTGGCTGCGGGTCAATGCCGTTACCGCGTAGGTATAGTCTGGTTGCCCATTGGTTTTGCTGGGGACGTATTCTTCCACGAACAGTTGTTGAATATCCCGCACGGCCATAAACCGGTTGGGGTTAAACGGAATCGGAATCGGACCATTTTTGATGTCAAGGCCTTGACTGGTCACCACTATGCTGGTTGTATTGAATATCAACCCCAAAGTATACAGCAAGAAAGAAACGCCAACGATGATGTGGATGCTGGTAAACAAAAGGATTTCCCAACTGCCAGTAGCGATACCCATGACAACAAATGGAGTAAGGATACCATTCCAAATAATGGTGAACAACAGAAAAAAGCCCCAGCGTCGGGTCTTTCGCCAGGGAATGGTAAAGCGCAATTCACCAAAATCCTGCTCCATCATGACACTGCTGGGCATTTCCACTTCACGACCATCGTCAGGTCTTCGCAAAAAATCTTCTGTTAAAGTTTGTTCCAGAGGGTCTTTGTATTCCAGAAAAGAAGCGGTGGAAGCATTTTGTGGCATGAAGGAAAAAACAGCATTGCACTGCCTGCACTTGGCCACCAAGTTTTGCAGATTGACATCCTCAGCGGCAATCGCGTTTCCACAGGAAATACAATTCAATTGGTTAGTCATAGGCTTGGGTGTTTGTACAAAAGACTGTTAAACGAAAACAGCGTTCTAATTTAATCCTTTTTTCCATTTGTAACGTTGGTATTGGACTTTTTACCCCTATTTTTACCATCAAACCATTCACAACAGCTACTATGCAATACCGTCAACTGGGAAAAACCGACCTCAATGTAAGTGCCATTTGTTTGGGAACCATGACCTTTGGAGAACAAAATACCGAAGCCGAAGGCCACGAACAAATGGATTATGCGCTGGAACGCGGCATCAATTTTTTTGACACCGCCGAAATGTATTCCGTACCCGCGCGCAAAGAAACCCAGGGCAGTACCGAGCGCATCCTCGGCACCTGGTTCAAAAAAACCGGCAAGCGGGATAAAGTAATTCTTGCCTCAAAAATAACCGGTCCGTTCAGTTTGTATGAAATTCCCCGTGGTCCTTTCAATTTTTCGAAAGAACAGATCAATGCCGCACTGGAGGGCAGTTTGAGCCGCCTGCAAACCGATTACATCGATCTTTATCAGTTGCATTGGCCGGAGCGCAAAATGAACATGTTTGGTAAAAGGGGTTTCATCTACGATCCAAACGATCCCTGGATGGACAACTTCAATGAGGTCTTGCATACCCTCGGTGAATTGGTCAAAGCCGGAAAAATCCGCCACGTGGGGCTATCCAATGAAGCGCCCTGGGGAGTCATGCGGTTTTTGCAAGAAAGTGAGCGCGATAATCTACCGCGGGTTGCCAGTATTCAGAATCCTTACAATCTACTCAATCGTTTGTTTGAAGTGGGTTTGGCAGAAATGGCCATTCGGGAAAAGGTCGGGTTATTGGCCTATTCTCCACTGGGTTTTGGCCGATTATCGGGTAAATTTAACCGTCCGGGAGAAGACCTGAGCAAAGCACGCATTACTTTGTACAAACAATACACTCGCTACAACAGTCCCCAATGCCTGGAAGCGGTGGAGGGTTACTTGAAAATTGCCGAAAAACACGGACTCCATCCGGCTCAAATGGCACTGGCCTTCGTCAATAGTCGCCCGTTTTTGACCAGCAACATCATCGGTGCAACGACCATGGCGCAGTTAAAAGAAAACATTGATAGTGATGATGTGGTGCTGTCGGCAGAAGTATTGAAAGAGATTGAGGCGGTGCATGCGGCTATTCCGGATCCGGCGCCATAGGGATTTTGGATTTCAAGTGTACCCCTGACCTGGTCGCCGAGCGAAGCCGAGGTGCGGGTCAGGGGTACACTTGAAATCCAAAATCTCAATCCATTTTTAACCTGGCGACCCACCCATCCATCGTCGTAGTCAGGATTTCTCCATTTCCAAGTGGGAATACATTGTTCACCAAAGCGTTGGATAATTTATGCGCCCAGGCAGTCTGGCGTTTTTGCTGATCAACCGCATACACCACCCCTTTATCGGTAGCCAAATAAATTACGCCATCGCGCTCTACCGTTGGAGATGGGCCGATTTCGTAGCCAAAGCCCAGATTCAAGCTCCACAATTTTTGCCCCTTGGTGTCAAAAATGACCAATGAATCCTGCATGGCTTTGCTGTAGATGGACTTCCGATCGGTGGAAATGCCGATGGATTCCCGGCCTTTGGCATAATTGCTTCGCCATACTTCTTTGCCCGTGGCGGCATCCAGAGCAGTGAGGTAGCGATCTGGTGCGGCGATAAACACCTTACCTTCTGCCAAAACGGGTTGACACGCGGCGGGTGAATACCCACGGGCTTGTCCATTGCTCCAGCGCCAGAGGAATTTTCCGGTTTTTTTATCCAAAGCATAAAAAAACGTACCCCAGTCTCCGAAGTAAACCCGCTCGGCATCCGCACAAGGAGTGCTTTCTACAAAACCGACAACGCCATTGAAAGACCACAATTCTTTGCCATCTTTCAGGGCCAAGGCCCGAAATTTCCCTTCCGAGCTACCCAGAAAAACTACTTCGCCATCGATCAATGGGGAGGCCACGATGGATTTATTGGTTTTGAGTTTCCACAATAATTTGCCAGTTTGGAGTGCCAAACAATACACCACACTGTCGGTTGAGGCCAGCACTACCCGGTCTTTACCCAGCGCAGGAGTTGAAAATATTTTGCCTCGCGTAGCGTAGGTCCATTTTTGTTTGCCTGTTTTTACATCCAGTGCTACCAATAGGCCCGCACTGTTGGGATATAAAGCCAATTCCGCATTGGCCACAATTCCAGCCCCGATGTCACTTTTGTCCTGAAATTTCCATACGGTTTTGACTTGAGGATACTGCTCGTTGATGGCGTAGGAAGGGCGAGTACTGGCGTCATCCGCTTGATTGACGTAAGGGTGTTTGTACAAAAAAACTTTGTTCCATACGGGCAAATCTTCTCCCTGGGTCTCCATCACCTGAATACCTTCGTTGGGTTGGGAGCGCAAGGGTCGGCGTTCGGCATAATACATGGTGTCGAACTGCATGCTCACCACATTGTAGCCTCCTACGGGGTCTTTTGCACGCAAATTGGAACGCCCCATCACATTGGGTATGCCTGCTGCATCCATGTATTTGTTGCGGTGCCCATGGCCACAGAGGGCAACCTGAGTATTCCGTTTTTTTAAAATATCGATGACCTGATACCAGTTGGCCAGGCCTGCATCCAACGGGTAATGATTGACAAAAATGATCGCTTGCTGGGGGGAAGTAGCACTGACGATGGAGTCGAGCCAGACCAAATCTTCCCTCGGCACCAGTCCCGGTGCCATGCGCATATTGGGACCACTGTTGCAGCCGATAAAGCGATACCCCCCATGGTCAAAAGCAAAACGATCACCCCCAAAGATGGCGCGAAAACTGTTGCAGCCACTTTCCGACCATTTGGTATCGTGGTTGCCCGGCACGATGTACAAGGGTTTATTGAGTTGACTCAGGATGTTTTTGGCTTGCCGAAGCTCAGCATCCGAGCCAAACTCGGTCACGTCGCCCGAGTGGATCACAAAAGCAATGTCATCTTGGGCATTGATGTCGCGGACGGTACGTTCCAGGTCTTCTGCGGCTGTTGCCCCGCCGCCAATGTGCGTGTCCGATATGTGGGCAAATTTGAAGGGTTGGGCCAGGGCGTAGCCGGGCAGCAAAATGGCAAAAAACACCAAAAAATGCAGAAATCGATTCATTACAGGTTATTTTTATGCTACTTTAAAAAAAACACCACCATGATGCAAAGGCTAATCCTGTTCTCTCTATTGTTGACAAATTCATTTGCGCTGCGGGCGCAATCTTGTGGGCTAAAAGTTGTGAATTCTATAGAGGGCTACCGCCAAAAACTAGCCGAAAACCCCGAAAATGAACTGGTCGAAATCATCAAGGCCATCCCGAGTGTCAAACTCGACATCAAGTACGCCACCAAAGACAACCTCATCAAGCAACGTGTGTACAAACAAGCCCGCGCTTTTGCCCGTAAGCCAGTGGTGGAAGCGCTGCAAAAAATCCAGGCGGAGTTGAACACCCAAGGCCTGGGCCTCAAAATTTTTGATGGCTACCGGCCTTATTCCGTCACCTGCCTTTTTTATGCGGCCATCCGCGACACCACCTTTGTGGCGGCTCCCTGGCGCGGCTCACGCCACAACCGGGGCTGTGCCATTGACCTCACCTTAGTCGACCTCAAAACGGGTAAAACGCTGCCGATGCCTTCGGGCTATGATGAAACCACCGAACGTTCTTTCCACGATTACCAGGGGGGCACGGAAGAAGAACGCAAAAACCGGTCTATTCTGCGTGAAGCAATGACCAAAAATGGTTTTGCCATTTACAAATGGGAATGGTGGCACTATGACTTTATTGGGTTTGAACGGTTTGACATCACGGATATTCCGTTTGAGGAGTTAACCAAGTAAGCGACCAACCCATGACTTTAGTCGTGGGCAGGGAATAGCCCAACAGTCCATGACTTCAGTAGTGGAACTTCAGTCGTGGAACAAATCCAAACCATGCAAGCACATCTCCTCAAGCGCATCTTGGTCTTCAGTAGCGTAATCATGCTGGTGATTTTGGCCTGGTTTGCCCTTTCTTTTTATTTCCAGTTGTACCGTAAAGTCAACCTTAGCATTTGCGCGGGTAGGCAAAATGGAGAAGGTTATGAATTTGCCCAGGCCATCAAAAAGGTAGTTGCCGAACATTATGGGTATAAAATCAGGAATACTATCGTCTTGGAAACCCCAGGCTCGGAAGCCAACGCGGACTCCATCATCCAGGGGAAAGCTGATTTTGCCCTATTGCAAGCCGATGTTGAACATTTTCCAGATAACGGCGGAATTGTAGCCATCCTGTATGCCGATTTGTTTCAATTGGTGGCCCGTGAAGGAAGCGACATCAAAACCATACGTGACCTCAAAGGCAAAAAAATAGCCTTGCCAGAAAAAGGCAGTGGACAATATGCTTCCTTCTGGGCTTTAGCGCACTATTATGGCATCGGTGAAAATGATCTTGATGCCTACTATTTTTCAAGTCGAGAGATCAATCGACGTATGGCCGCCGATTCATTGGATGCCACTTTTGCGGTACGCGCATTGGGCAATCACTTCATCCAGGATTTATTGCGCAGTGGCAAAGCCAAGTTGATTCCCATTGAAGACATCGATGCCTTTCGCATTGATCGACCCTCATTGGCGGCCAGCAGCATTCCGAGGGGCGCTTATGGCGGAGATCCGTACATTCCAGCGGAAACTACACTCACCATTGCCGTACCCCGTTTATTAGTGGCTCGGGACAAAACCGACAAAGAAGCAGTGCGTTTGGTAACGCAATTGTTGTTTGAACGCCGCAATGACCTGATCAAAGCATTGGGTTCCGAATACCAACACCTCAGCGGCTCTATTGCGCAGCCCGATGGCCGACAAGGGACTTTTATTCCCTTACACCCCGGAGCACAGGCTTTTTATGATCGCGAAAAGCCGAACTTTTTTACCGAGAACATCGAAATTTTTGGCATCCTCATTTCCATTCTTTTGCCACTCATTTCTGGTGCGCTGGGCTGGTACACCAATCGCATAGAACGGCAAAAGAATTCCGCAGATCAGTATGCGAAAGAGGTGATGACCATCGTGAATGGCTTAAAAGATATCCACGATGTGGCGGGCTTGGACCTCAAGCGCGAAGCCATGCTGAATGTGCTGAATAGGGTAATGGAAGATTTGGACAAGGATGTGCTCAATCTGGAGGGCTTTCACCTGTTTTCTTTTACCTGGGAAATGGGGTATCAGGCGCTGAAGGAAAGGGTAAGGGCGGTGAAGGCGAAAAAATGAAAGAAAAGAGGAGGAATGAAAACACTCCTCCTCTTTTTCTACTTCAGCAACTCAAACTTATACTGCAACCTTTCAATGATCGGGCTATCCTTTCCCGGCATCGTGTTCTCCAGAATGATGTCCACATCAATCGTTTCACTCTCCGTTTTATCGGTGCTGTCGAAGGTTACTTTGATTTTGCCGGACTCGCCCGGTTTTACGGGATCGGTATCATAATCCGTAGTGGTGCAATCACAAGCCGAGATAATGGCGATTTTTAATTCTGCGTCGCCTTTGTTGGTGAACTCAAAGGTGTACTCGCGTTTATCCCCTTTTTTCACTTTGCCAAAATCCACTTCGCGCACCGTAAAGTGCATGATGGGTACTCCTTTCGGGTCTTTGGCGTAATACAAGGTTGAAAAGCGGTGAATGGTATCCTTTGCCGGAGTAGTTGTCGGCAGTGTATCGGGCACCTGTACCTGCTTGTTGCGGTTAGGCGCAGGTTTGGTTGTCGTTGGTTTTTTGCGCAATTCGGCCCGTTTGATCACAATCTTGGTGGGGCCTTTGATGATTTTGAACTCGGTACGGCGGTTCAATTGGTGTGCAGCTTCTTGTTCTTCCTTGGTAGCCAGGTTGTCGATGAATTCCTGGGTAAGGGTATCTTTGGTGGTCATGAACAAAAACTCCGACGCCATTTTTTCGTTGACGGGCTTGGGTAGAGCTTCACCATAACCTTTGGCTTGAATCCGTGAAGCAGCAATTCCCTTTTGCAACAGCCACTTGCGCGCAGATTCGGCACGGCGTTGCGACAAGTCCTGGTTGTACTCAACGCGCCCCCGGTAATCGGTATGTGAACTCAGTTCAATCACCATCTCCGGGTATTTCTTCATCAGGTCAAGCACCAGATTGAGGTCGGGCTCAGACTCAGGCGTGATTTTATCATCATTATAGCCATACACGATGTTGTCCAACAAGATGGGCTGTTCGGTCGTAATCGTATCGTATTCTGGCTCTTCTTTGACTTTGGTTTCGGGCAGTGCCCTAAGAAAAAACCGCTTCTCCAATACCTTGGTTTCTTTCAAACCGATGGTCGTCACCTGCGCGCTGTCCGGGAAGTAACCCGGCACAGTTACCTTGATTTTGTAAGCTTTGTCCAGGACTAAAGGAAAATCAAAACGGTTGCCGTTGGTGTTGAGTTTTTGATCAACGGGGGTGATTTCTGTCGTACTCACGGTACCCAGGTTGGTCGTCCCACCTTTGAGTGGTTTTTTGCCCACATCAAAAACACCCACTACGAGATCAGCTTTGATGCGTGGCACTTCAAATTCGTAAATATCGTCACAACAAGTTTTGGCTCTAACTGACTTGCCCGTTCCGGGGCGATTGGAAGTAAAAAAGCCCTTGTAACCTTCACGATCCAGTGAAAAATACTGGTCGTCGGTAGAAGAGTTGTAGCCATTGCCCAAGTTGCGGGGTTCACTCCAAACCTGGCCATTCCACACCGTGAAGAAAATATCTTGTCCGCCGTAGCCGGGATGCCCATTGGAGCTAAAATAAAGGGTGCCATCAAAGTAAAACGGCGTAACCTCGTCGCCAGGCGTGTTGATTTTTGGGCCCAGATTGATGGGATCACCGTATACACCTTCTCCTTTATAAGAAGCATAATAGAGGTCTAAACCGCCTTCGCCGCCATCCATGTTGGAGGTAAAAAAGAGGACTTCTTTGCCAAAAAGTTCACCGACCACCGGGTGCAAGGAGAGGTATTCTCCATTCACCCCCGTGCATTCTTCGGCAGCGCCCCAGGAGTCACCGCCGCCCTGGCTATAGAAAATTTTGCTTTCGCCAACTTCATTGCCCTTCATGATGGCGCGGGTGAAATACATGCGGCTGCCATCGGGAGAAAACGAAACAAAGGAATTCTGGAAACCTTCGCGGTTGATCTTCTGGTCGAGCGGCTCTGGTTTGTTCCAGCCTTTATCTGTTTTTGTAGTTTTGAAAATCATCGCGCTTTTTTCCTCGCTAGAGTCCGAAGCGATCACCACTTCATCGGTATCAAAACTTACGAAATACAAACTGCCATCGCGGTAAAGCGAAGGAGAATATTCTGAAAAAGCGTTGCTCACGTTTTTATCCAGCACTTTAGGCGTCACTTTGGCTTTGGTTTTGGACATCGCCAATTCACAACCTGCCACTTCGTACTGGGCCAGCTCTTTTAATTTTTCATCTTTGGTAGCGCCAATGAATTTTTGGAATTCTTCCAAGGCTTCTTCACAATTGCCGTTCATTTTCAGGGCCCGCCCATATTTATAGCGCAAATCGATGAAGACGTTCTGTTTGTCCTTGCGCAACAAGCGGCTGTAATAACGCGCAGCCTTGGTGTAGTCGCGCAACTGGTAGTTCATTTCCGCCAGTTGGGGCAGTAACGACTCATCTTCAATTTCTTCATACGCCTTTTCAAGCAGCGTCACTGCCTGATAGTAATTCTTTTCAGCCATGGCCGCCTCCGCAGCTTCCATGTTGGCTTCACGCGAAGACTTGCGCAAAGGCTGAGCGTGAAGCGCAACACCGGCAAAAAGAAGCAAAAACAACATTGAAAAATAACTTTTCATATCAGCAAAGGATATTTGGCGTGCTAATTTGGTGCTTTCAATTAAAGTCTTGGACACAAGAGTGAAGGGGGCACGTTGGGCTTTTTGTAAATTTTGATGATGTAGTTTGCGGCCAACTCAAAACCTCCCTTGATGCCTCGATCGCTGGACAATTCACCCAGGCGCATGTCCCAGGACAAGCCCACGCGTAAGTCTTTATGATCCACCCCCGCAAGCAGGATAGCGGCATCACCAACGCGATAACCCACTCCTGCATTAAAACGAATGTCTTTGTTCCATTGGTATCCACCCATTACTTCAGGTACGATCTCGGTAGAACTCGTCGTGGACTGAACCAACAGAGAAGGAGAAATGCTGATTTTATCGGTCAGGTGTTTGGTGTACAAACCATGCAATACCAGGCGAGCCGGACGTTTGACCTTATTGGCTTTTTTCCCGGTAGCGGTTGTATCACGACTACCCAAACTGAAACCATATTCCGGGCTATTGACGTGTGCCGCTGAAAAGCCCAATTCAAGCAGGTCATTTTCCTTATTGGTGCCGCGGTACATCAAACCCACCGAGAAAGAGCGGGAAGCAAGCGGTGATTGATAATAGGGGTCGTTTGGATTGGTACTACCCAGGCCAAAACGTTGTCGGTCTGAACTAAGCAGTTGGCCGGAATTGTTCAAAATATCTTCTTCAAAGCGCAAGCTGTCGGCTTTTACCGAATACTTGCTGCTCCCCATCGATAGACCTAAAGTGATGTGTTGATTCCCTTTTTTGCTCAAGGCAAAATGGTAGGAGCCATTAATGGCACCTTGCATGGATGAGCCCAGGCGAGAGGTGCCTGCACGATCACCATAAAACATAAATCCAGCGCCAACCCAGTCGTTGCGTTTTTTGCGAAAACCTTTGACAACCGGCGCATCAATAAAAAACGAGCGGGTTGAAAAATCTTTGGGCAGGAACAGCCATTGGTCCCGATAAATACCTCCAATCCGGGCTGTACCAAAAAAAGCACCAGCATGGGCGGGGTTGAGGGTCAGTGGTGACATGTTGTACTGGGAAAAATGAATGTCTTGGGCTCCCAATTGGGCCGTGGTGCAAAGCAAAAAAAAGAAGCTCAGCCGGTAGAAAATTCTCATACGCTGGTTTTTAAACGGTAAGTTAGCGGTTATAAATGACCGCACAAACAAATTAACGCAGATTCGCGGGAATTATGGATTGTATTGAGTGCTTTTGGCGTTTTTTTTTATTTTATGTCACCCATCAGCTAATCTTTTCAGCAGCGGACAGTTCAGCAATGCTGGTAATTTTTTGTAAATCGATGTTTGCCATACAACTAAAATGCCCCTTGGGGCAAGCAGCGTAGCCAATTTTCGAACAAGGCCGACAAGAGAGGTTTTTGACCTCTACACTGGTATTGTGATCCATTCCTTCAGGGTAAAATGGCGTCATGCCAAATTCTGGAATCGTGCTCCCCCATACCGAAACGATGGGCTTGCGCAACGCTGCCGCTATGTGCATCAAGCCGGTATCGTGGGTAATGACCAAGCGGGACTGGCGTACCAAAGAAGCGGACTGGTGCAAACTGTATTGCCCGCAGGTATTGAGCACATGAGCACCCGCCTGATCCGCAATTTGCTCGCCGACATTCCGATCATCAGGCCCTCCTAATAGCAAAACGGGACAATTGATGCCCTGGCAAATGGCCACGAGTTTCGCCAACGGCAAACGTTTGGTAGCATGAGCGGCGCCGATGACCAAGGCCACGTAATCCCCTTTTTGCAACATCGTGCGTTGTACCGGACTCAGCTCACCTACCGCTGCGATGCTGCCAAGCGAAACTTCCTGGGCTGCAGGGATGAAATAATCCAGGCCTTGTCCGTCGTATTGAATGCCCAGGTGCTTGGTGGTTTCCAGGTAGCGGTGAACAATGTGTCGATCGGGTAAGAGATTCCACTTGAAATTGACCATCAACCACTTTTGCAGGTTGATTTTATTAAAGGAGCGGCTAGGGCGGCGCAACAGGCGTTTGACTTGCAAGCTGCGCAAGTTGTGGTGCAGGTCGATGACCCAATCGTATTTTTCCTTTTTTAGTTCTTCGGCAATTTCTCCAATCTTTGCTTGAATGGTGTATACTTTAGCGATGTAGGGGTTGGCGTCCAGGATGCCTCTGAATCCCTTTTTCGTCAGGAAATGTACTTCTGCACCCAGTTGTTGCTTCAAACAACGCACAACGGGTGTGGTCAATACAATATCACCAATAGATGAAAAACGAATGATCAGCACTTTTAGGGACACCGAGTTTTTTTTAGGAGCTTGTTAAAAGATTAAATGATCTGCATCAATTCGTAAACGGGCAATAAACTCTCCCCCTGGTAGTGCTTGCCTTCTTCCAAACGGGCGCGATGGGCTTCCATGAGCGCTTCATCTTTTTGCATAAAGCCCCAAAGGGTACGGGTTACTTTACAGAATCGTTCAAAGTCATGCGTGGCAGGGATCTCCGGAGTACCCAAGGTGGTCAGCAAGCGCTTGAACCGATCGAGCGCGTAAAGCGTATATTGATCCGGATAGCGAAAGGTCAAGTACAGGGAAACCATTTGGTAGCCATCCTGATGGAAATGTTTGCCTTCCCGGCTGCGGGGATGTTTTTCGAGGTATTCGGTCAACAATTCGTCGCAATAGAAGACAAAGCGTCCTACCCTGCCGTCGGCACTTTTGGTTTCATTGAACAGGTCTTGAAACATCTGTTTGACAAAATCCGGCTGCATGCGCCAAAATTCGAGCATCATGCGCTTGGGTTCGTAATTCTCGCGGTTCCAGAGGCGACGGGTTTGGGTGTTGTTGAGGGAGCGGTTGTACATTCCAGCCAGATCGGAAACGCCCAGATCCCAATTTTCCTGAAAAATCTTTTGTGATTCGTAAACGTAGAGGTGTTGCTCTTTTTGCTCCGATTCCAGGTGGGTTTTGAATTGCTCGAGTACTTCTTGAATTTTTTTCAATTGCATGGAAAACCAATTAGCCGTTACAACAAGTCTACTGTCAAACGCACAAAATTGAACATTTTTTCAGAAAAGTTGAAATCAGAAAAGGAATTAAGGGATTGCGGGCTGGTTTTAACCAATGCCTGGTGCAGTAGATCAATCTTTAAGGAAGGAAAAGTTAAATCAATTCATGGAATAGGTACGCAGGTAACGCCACAGGCGATCGTAGCGATCCAGCACTACTTCTGCTACACCCATTTGTTTGAGTTGTTCGCGATAAGAAACCGCAAGTCTTTCAAAATCAGGACGCAAGCTGAGTCGAGCAATGGCGATGGCGCGCATACAACGGTGCAATTGATTGTGCAAATAGACGATAGGTGATTCCGGGTCAGCATTGTAGAGGTTGTCCACATTTTCCAGGCGGGTGTACCTTTCTAAAAAACTAATGCCTCGGGAAAAAATTCCTTTTTGAATTTCATTGACAGCGGGCAGGATATCCTCTTCGTTGCAAATGTTGAACCGTTGCACGGGTTGCTCAAACAATTTACTCAGGGAGGTGAACAAAGTGAAATTATTGTTTTGAAGCTCGGGCAAACCATTGGTGAAAGGCAAGGCCAAATCTTCTACAGCATCGTGTCGCACTCCCAGGTATACCTCTAAAACATGGGAATCCCCACTGGGAATCCAATTCAAAATGATGCATTGGTACCCGGTAGGCGTCACCCGGCGAAATTGATTGAGCTGTGGAACAAAGAAGTAATCTCGTTCTACCAGCCGTTTTTTCAACTCCTCTTGGATTTGATTTTTCAGCAGACTTGAGTGATGAAAATGGATGCTGCTCATGGCAGTAAGTTTAATTCTAAAACGAAGGTAAGTTGAATTTTCGAATGCAATGTTAATTGATTGTAAAGTTTCTTAACATTCGTCGAAAACTTGCTTTAATGCGCATATTTTCATGCATTTGCAAGCAAACAAAAAAAGTTGCAGCTGGTTCATTTTGGTTGGGTGACAAAAAAAGCCAGAGGAATCCCCCTGGCCACTTAAAACCCGACTGTTATAAAATGCAAAAACTAAAAACTGGAGAAAAGACGACTATAGTTCAAGTATGAAAGTCACTTTAGTGGGATAAGCCCATAAAAGGTGACCTTGTACTCACCTTAGCAAAACTTTAACCACAGTAAATCGTTCCTTCATTCAATTTCAGTCGTCTAAATGACGTTTAAATCCAACAAATTTTGAAGTCGATGAGAATATTGCTTTTGTTCAGTCTTTTTGCCATCACTGTATGTGTATTGCCTGCACAAACAAAAACCAAGGTGACGACACCCCCCAAAGAAACTTCCGATCCGGCCACCAAGCTGGTATTGGACAAAATGAAGGCCAAATACGAAGGTTACAAAACCCTCGAAGCCGATTTCTCGCTGACGTTGGAGATGCCCCAACAGCCCAAGGAAATCCAAAAAGGAAAACTCCTGCAAAAAGGCGCAAAGTACCGGGTGGACTTCAACCAACAAACCGTGATTTCGGATGGCAAATCTGTATGGGTCGTATTACCCAAAAATAAAGAAGTGCAAGTCAACAATGTCCCCGGCCCGAATGACGACGATGGCATCCTTTCCCCCCAGGCGCTGTTTCGGATCTATTTGCGCAAGGACTTCATCTACGCCATCACCAATGAGTTCGCCCAAGGCAAACGGGTGGTACAAGAAATTGAATTTAAACCTACCGATAAATACTCCGAGTACTCCAAATTGCGCCTCACCCTGGACAAAAAGACCCAGGATTTCATTGAGTTGAAAGTGTTCAGCAAGGACGGTTCACGGTATACCCTGGTAATGAATACCATCTCACCGAATAAAGCGCTGGCAGATGCGAGCTTTGTGTTCAATAAGGCGAGTTATCCGGGGTATCATGTGGAAGACCTGAGGGAATGATGAGTTATGAGTTATGAGTTATGAGTTATGAGTTATGAGTTAAAAACAGGAAAAAGTTTACTTTTGCAGCATGTGGGATGGATGATCTTTTTTTGAATTCATAACTCATAATTCATAACTCATAACTCTGCACAATGGGTTTTCGTTCCAGCATCATCAAACCTTTTGCCCACAAAATTGCGCGCGATATCAGGCGCTGGTCGGCTCGTGCTGTACTAGAACAAGAACAGATTTTTAAACAACTGATAGCAACGGGGAAAAACACGGCCTTCGGCAAAGCGCATGGTTTTGATCAAATTCGGTCGTATCAAGATTACGTTGAGCGGGTACCTATCCGGGACTACGAAGGCATCAAACCTTATATCGAACGCATCAAAGCTGGGGAATCGGATGTATTGTGGAAAGGCCGTCCGGCTTATTTTGCCAAAACCTCGGGCACCACTTCCGGGGTGAAATACATCCCCATTTCCAATCAAAGTATCCCCAACCATTTTGGATCAGCCCGCAATGCCTTATTCAATTATTACGCCCAAACGGGAAATGGCCAATGGCTGGATGGAAAAGTTATTTTCCTATCGGGTAGCCCTGAACTCACCGAAACTGCGGGTATCCCTACCGGGCGCCTTTCGGGCATTTCCAACCACATGATTCCATCCTGGTTGCGCAGCAGCCAAATGCCGAGCTACGAAACCAACTGCATCGAAGATTGGGAAACCAAACTGGATCGGATTGTGGAGGAAACCCTGTCCCAAAACATGCGCCTCATCAGCGGCATTCCCCCCTGGGTACAGATGTATTACGAACGTTTGATTGAACGCTCAGGCAAAAAAACGATCAAAGAAATTTTCCCCGATTTTTCGGTGTTTGTATATGGCGGGGTGAATTATGAACCCTACCGCGCCAAACTGGAAGAATTAACCGGCGGGCGCATCGACAGTGTAGAAACCTATCCGGCTTCGGAAGGATTTGTGGCTTTCCAGGACAACCAAAATGAACCAGGTTTATTGCTCAACGCGGCTTCGGGAATCTTTTTTGAATTTGTTCCTGCGGAAGAAATTTTCCTTGAAAACCCCACCCGGCTTTGGCTCAAGGATGTACAGCCAGGCGTCAATTACGCCCTGATCATCAACAACAATGCGGGACTCTGGGGTTACAACCTCGGAGATACGGTGCAATTTGTGTCGATCAATCCTCCTCGTCTGGTCGTAAGCGGGCGCATCAAACACTTTATTTCTGCTTTTGGGGAACACGTTATTGGCAAAGAAGTGGAGGAAGCAATGCTGCAAACGTGCCATGAACAAGGGGTAAAAGTGGTGGAATTTACGGTTGCTCCCCAAGTCACCCCTCCTGAAGGGGGCTTCCCCTACCACGAATGGTTCGTTGAATTTGATGGTTTACCAGAAAATTTGGCGGCGTTTTCCGCCCGTCTGGATGAATTGATGATCCAACAAAACATCTATTACCAGGACCTGATTGAGGGCAATATTCTGCGCCCACTGGTCATTACGCCGCTGCACAAAGATGCTTTTCGGGAATACATGAAAAGCCAGGGCAAGTTGGGCGGACAGAACAAGGTGCCGAGGTTGTCCAATGATCGGAAGATAGCCGAAGAGTTAACGGGATTGAAATTGAAATAAAAAAAGCTGGAGAAAATCCCCAGGTTCGCCTTGGGGTCATTATTGAATCACTCCCTGCAGCGTATCGCCCAAACTCAGCACCTGCAAATCCTCGGCTGTCAACTTTATCCCTTTTTTTTCCGGCTTGAACACCAGGTGTACCATCTCCCCCGGCAGGAGATCAAAATAGTTGTCCGTAAAAAAGCCCTCTACTTCGTCCCCAAAATCGAGGAATACGTTTTTCACCAACTGGTTTGCACTCAGGCGAATCAGGTAGCCATCGTCACTCGGCAGCACCCGTTTTTCAATTTGCACCTGTGGGGGCAGTTCCAGATGTTTGGCGTTGACCAGGTAAACCGGATTGCGGAAGATCCGTTGACCCTCGACGTACAAATCTACCTGGAGGAACACCTTTTTGGCCGTTAGTGAATCACACATTTCAGCGATGGGCAATTCAAGCGCAGTTAGGGCGCTGTTTTCTGGCATCTGGATGATCGTGTCTTTTTTCCACAATTTAGTACCCGCAAAATCGTACAAACGCAGGCGCAATTCCCCTTCTCGTTCGCCCAGTTCGTCCGAAATGACGCTAATCCGTACCTTTCCGTCTTTGACCAGGGCGGCGGTAATCGTGCGTTCAAAGGCTTTTTTGATGAAGTAGTGCATCGCCTTCCAGCGCTGGTAATAATCCATACCCGACCAGGAGGCCACCGGCCAGACGTCGTTGATTTGCCAGTACAAAGAGCCCATGCAGTAGGGCATGCTGGCCCGATGCGCCTCGATGGCCATTTTGATGCCCTCGGCTTGCAGCAGCTGTCCGACGTACAAAAATTGCGCAAAATCCTTAGGCACCCTGTAGTGCTGCTGCATGTAACTGCGGATGCGCAAATTGCCGATGCCGCTGCGTTGGTGCGCGGCCATCACGGGCGATTCAATGTTCCAATCCTCGGGCAGGGCGTAGGTCTTGACCGTTTTCAACTCCGGGAAAGACTGAAACCCGTACTCGCTCATGAAACGCCCGATGTTGTCGTAATACGCGCTGAAAGGGTGCTCAGCATGCCAGACACCCCAGTAGTGGATGTCGCCATTGGGGGTATGGCTGTTGGCGTGTTTGCCAGAGACGTTGAAGGGCGAGGAGGGCCAATAAAACATACCCGGATGGTGTGCGCCGACCACCGTCGGCAAAAGTTTGTGAAAAATGGTATCGTAGGTATTCCAGATCACCCGCCGTTGATCCATAGTGTATTGCTGCTTCCAACCCCAGCCCATAAATTCGTTGTACTGCGACCACGCCACGTCGATTTCGTTGTTGCCACACCACAGCGCAATGCAGGGGTGATTGCGCAGGCGTTTGACGTTGTACACCGCCTCCTCTTCCACATTGCGCAAGAATTCCGGGTCACCGGGGTACATGCTACAGGCAAACATGAAGTCTTGCCAAACCAGCACGCCTGCTTCGTTGCACAAATCGTAAAAGATGTCGTTTTCATAAAAACCGCCGCCCCAGATGCGCAGCATGTTCATGTTGGCGTCTACGGTGGAGCGGATGAGGTTCCGGTATTTTTCGGGCCCCACGCGGGGGATGAACATGTCGTTGGGGATGTAATTGGCGCCTTTGGCAAAGATGGCTTTGCCGTTGAGTTCAAAATAAAACGAACTGCCTTTTTTATCGGGGGTTTGGACAATTTTGATGGTCCGTAGGCCAATTTTTCGCGTCAGCGCATTGATCGGTTTGCGCTGGTAGGAAAGGCGAGCCGTCAGGTTGTAGAGATGTGGTTTGCCCAAATCATGCGTCCACCAAAGTTGCGGGTCGTAGATTTCAAGAGGGATATGAAATTCATTTTTGCCCTCCAGCATGGCCACTTCCTGTATGGCCAAGAGGGTATCGCCCTGAAAAATTTCAATCAAAGCTTCGTGATCCACCAGTGATTCTACCTCACAACGCGCGCTCAGCTGTGCCTTGATGTCATTGAGGCTATCCTGATGAAAATACACGTCGGTCAGGCGGGCTTTGTTCCAGCCCTGGAGGCGAATGGGGCGGTAAATGCCGCTGGTCACGAGGCGTGGCCCCCAATCCCAGCCAAAATGGTAGCCGGGCTTGCGCAGAAAAACGCTGACCAGTTTGTCGCCCAGCCCACCCCGTTCGGATTGGTCATTGGTAGCGGGTAGTCCGTATTTGTGCTTGGCTAGTGCTTGTAGTCCAATGGTAATTGGAGAATGAAAAAAGATGCGCAGGTGGTTTTCTCCGGGTTTGAGGTGCTTTTTGACTTCTTTTTCCCAACCCACAAAAAAGTTATCGGCCAGGATCACCAGTTTGTCGTTGAGGTATACATCGGCGTAGGTATCCAGGCCCAGACATTCGAGGGTCACGGCGTCGAATTCCAGAAACTCCTCGGCTACTTGAAAGCGGCAGGAATACTCCCAATCGGCTTTGTCCACCCATTGCACCTCCTCTTCTTGCATGCGAAAATAAGGATCGCGGATCTTATCGTGCCGCATCAAATCGGTATGCACTGTACCCGGTACCTCGGCACTTAGCCAGGTGCCTTTGCCCGCTTGTCGAAAAGTCCAGTTGTCGTTCAGTTCAATCATGTCGCTGTTGGGTTGCGTTTGGCACCCTAATAAACCACCTAGAGCAGCCATCAGGATGATATCGGTAAAAAGTTTGCGCATCCTGTAACAGGTTGTGTGAATTGCGAAAATAACAGAAAAGTTGAGAAGTTGAGGAAGTTGAGAAGTTGAGGCTACCGCGAATGTCAATACCGCTCGCGGCAGCCTCAACTCCTCAACCCCTCAACTTCTCAACTCCTGCTCCAATATCCCGCCAACTGGGGGAGTTTATTTTTACCAACTTGTGCTATATTTATCCCAAATAATCCAAACAAGCGCAGATGAACACCATTCAAAAAATGTTTCTTTTTGCTTTAGGCATCTCTGGTATCGTAATACTCAGCAGCAGCGGTATGCTAAAGCCCAGTGTAGACGGGCGTTACGACAAAATTTTACACACCGTCGGGCAACTGCTGGGTCAAGAGCACTACAACCCGCAAGCATTCAATGACGAATTTTCCGAAAAAATAGTCTCCGCTTATGTGAAGCAGTTGGATCCCGAAAAAATTATTTTCCTCCAATCCGACATCAAGGAGCTCAACAAATACAACCATGCCATCGACGAGGAAATCAAAGGCAATCCAGTGGCATTTTTTTACAAAGCCAACGAACTGTATAAGTTAAGGCTCACTGAAATCAAAAACAACTGCGCTACTTTGCTGGAAAAACCTTTCCATTTTGAGGCGATGGATAGCATTGTAACCGATTTTGACCAAAGAACATACGCCTCAAATACCAAAGCGCAACTGCAACAGTGGCAGAAAAAACTGAAGTTCATCACCCTCGAAAAACTGGTTGATTTGCAGGAAGATCGGGACAAGATCAAGTCCGATACGGTCAAAAAAGCCAGCGACAACGAACTGGAAGTCCAAGCCCGTGCTTTTGCCAAAACCAGCATGGACAAATCCCTCGATCGACTCCTGAACAAAACCACTGACGACGATCGTTTCAGCATGTTTGTGACCACCATTACCAATACGATGGACCCCCACACCGATTATTTTATGCCCGTGGAAAAAAGGGCCTGGGATGAAAGGTTGTCTGGCAAGTTTTACGGGATCGGTGCCATGATTGGCGAAGAAAACGGGTACGTCAAAATTGCCAGCGTATCGCAAGGTGGCCCCGCCTGGAAAACCACCGAAGTCAACGATGGAGACCTCATCCTGAAAATAGCCGAAGGAGACAAGCCTCCGGTAGATGTAGCGGGTTATGATATCCCCGACGCCATCAAATTGATCCGGGGCAGCAAAGGCAGCACCGTAAAATTGACCCTCAAAAAGGCCGATGGCACAGTGAAAACCGTGGCCATTGTACGCGAAGAATTAAAACTGGAGGAAACCTTTGCCAAAAGCTCCATCATCAACGAGGGTGATAAAAAAACGGGCTACATCTACTTGCCCAAGTTTTACATGCCCATCGGCGAAGGTGAAGGCCGGAGTTGTGCCGAAGACGTGGCCAACGAACTGAAAAAACTGCAAAATGAAAAAGTAGACGGCGTCATCCTTGATTTGCGCGACAATGGCGGCGGCAGTCTGTACGAAGTGGTTAAAATGGTGGGACTCTTCATTCCGGATGGCCCCGTGGTACAAGTCAAAAACGGCGATGGTCGTTCTACTTTCCTCGCTGACCAGGACAATGGCGCTACCCTCTATAGCGGTCCGCTCGTGGTGATGGTCAATGAATTCAGCGCATCTGCTTCCGAAATTTTTGCCGCCGCGATCCAGGATTACAAGCGGGGCATTGTGATTGGCAGCTCTTCGACCTACGGCAAAGGAACGGTACAACGCCCAATTCCCCTGAGCAGCAGCCTCGACCAAAACAACCTCGGCACCGTACACCTGACCATGCAAAAATACTACCGCATCAACGGCTCCTCTACCCAACTAAAAGGGGTAGTGTCGGATATCCTTTTGCCAGGATATTATGAGGAGTATAAGTTTAAAGAAAAAGACAACGAAAGTGCCCTGGCCTGGGACGAAATCCGCCAACTCGCTTACAAACCCTGGACCAAGCAGCCCGACCTCGAGTTTGTGCGTCAGCGTTTCCAAAAGCGCGACAGCAGTGGCGTGATGAAAAAAATCCAGGAAAACACTTCTTGGCTGGCTCGCCAAAATGAAGCAGCCGATCAGCTCAATATCCAAAAATACAAGGAAAAAATGCTGGCCGTACGCGCCAAAGCTGCCCAAACCCGCGAACTGATGCAGCTCCCAAAAGCCATGAACATCAGTAAAACTGGAGAAAGCAGCAGTGCCGATCAACCAGAAGCTACTGCCGATGTCAACAGCCGTTGGTTGAATTATCTGAAAAAAGATCGGTATTTGTACGAGGCGACCATGGTACTGAATGATTTGTTGCAAAGCCAGGGATTAACCAGCACATCGAAGCCCGCTCCGACGCAGAAGAATTAAACGACTACACATTCTTTTTAGCCAGGAAGGCGCAAAGGCACTAAGTCAGTATAATGGTACTTAGTGTCTTTGCGCCTTTTTGATTTAATAGCCAATCTTTAGAATTACAGCAGCATCAATACCCCCCAGAGTGGGGGATGGTTTACTTGCTCGCTATGGTTACTTTTGATCATGAAGTTTGATTTCCCGGATCTAAAAACATGGTCATGCAAACAATGAAATCCACCCTCTTGCTGCTCTTTTTTGCTTTACTAAGCGGGGCCACGGTTCTGGCTCAAAATGCTGCCACCGACAGTGTAACACTGGCCCTAAACGATTACATCGACGCTTTTTATTTCGGCGATACCACCAAAATTCACCGCAGCGTTGACCCATCGGCATACAAATACGGGTACTACCGCCCCCGCAACAGCAACAGTTTTGAAGGCTCCCAAATGACTTTCCGCGAAATGATTGACTATGCTGCCGGCGTACTGCGCAAGGGTAAAAACCCCAATGTGGAAAAATTTCCCCGCAAAACGGAGGTATACGAGGTGTTGGATAAAACGGCTTGTGGCAAAGTGACGGCTTGGTGGGGTACGGATTACATCTTGCTGGCCAAGCTCAATGGTGGATGGAAGATCACGCATGTGTTGTGGCAGTCGCCCGCAAAGCAGTAATACTCAAGTCCCCCGCGATCTGCGGGCTACTCAACCCATTCAAAGCCCGCCGCAGGCGGCGTTTAATGCTACCACTTGTTTATGAAAAATACAATCTTCCGAAAAAACCTAACCAAATCATTAGCCGGGATTTTCCTCCTCTTCCTGGCCCTGCAAATGGCCGCATTCGCCCAAAACAATCCCGTAGTAAGCACCTCCCTCTTTCGCGGTGGCCCCACCAAAAACGGCGTCTACCCCGGCAATGATTTTAATGCCATCACCGCGACCAAATGGCAATTCAAAACAGGAGCCTCGGTACGCTCCAGCCCAACTTTTGCCCAGGGCATGGTCTATGCGGGTAGTGCCGATGGTACGCTCTATTGCCTCCATGCCGCTACGGGCAAAAAAATCTGGTCATTCAACGCGGGCAGTGCCATCCATTCCAGTCCGGCAGTAACGGCCGGCAAAGTGATTTTTACCGATAAAAAAAACAGGCTCTACGCCCTGCAAAAAACCACGGGCGTCAAAATATGGCAAAGCGATCTCCAGCCAGACCAGCCCTACGCCTGGGGTTTTGATTATTACCAATCTTCGCCGCTGGTGCAGGCAGGTACCATTTATGTGGGCAGTGGCAGTGGGGCGGTATACGCCCTGAATGAAGTGGATGGAAAAATAAAATGGCGCTTTGCCAGTGCTTCGTTGGTGCGCTCCTCTCCTACTTTGTACCAAAACACCCTTTATTTTGGGGATTTGTCGGGCAAAGTCTACGCCCTCAATGCCCAAACCGGACAGAAAAAATGGCAATTTTCGACCACAGGTGATACCATTCGCAACGAGCCCCTCGGCAACGATTACAAAGCCGTGATGGCCTCGGTAGCCATCAAAGACAACATTGCCGTGGTGGGTGGCCGCGATGGTTTTTTATACGCCATTGACACTCAGAGTGGCAAAGAAATTTGGCGCAGGAATTACAATGGCTCCTGGGTCATTTCTTCAGTGGCGATAAAGGATAGTTTAGTCGTTTCCGGCACTTCCGATGGCCGGGTCATTCATGCGTTTAACCTCTATTCGGGAAGGGAAAAATGGGCTTACAAAACGAACACCATCGTGTGGTCTTCACCCATTATTGTGGGCAATACCGTAGTGGGCGTGGTGAATGACGGGTTCATCCATTGCATCGATTTGTTGACGGGAAAAGAAAAATCGCGCTACTGTTTTGGCGACCGGGTGTTTTCATCCCCGAGTTTTGCCGACGGGGTCATTTATGTAGGCAATGACGATGGGCATATTTCGGCGCTACAAACGGGGGTCAAAGCCGTTTCCGGCAAACCTGTGAAAAAAGCCGTGTTTTGGACCAGCGACGTCATGGGCAAGTACCTGCGTGCAGGCATGAGCAATTTGATCCGGGATTATTTTGTGGCCGAAGGATATGAGTTGTTGACTGAAGAAACCCTCCCCGTTTTCCTGAAAACCAACAGTACGCCAGCTGTGGCCAGTGTGGTGGTTTTTGCCGCAGGCTATTTTCAACAAGAAATCATTACGGGTTCTTACCACAACAGCGTGTTGTACCAATACCTCATGCAAGGCGGGAAAGTGGTGGTATTGGGCACAAATCCAGCCTTCCACCGTTTTGATTACCCGGCCAAAGAATACAAAGGGCTCGATTACTTGCAAGCAGATACTTTGATCGGCGTCAAGTACCCATTCAATGATTTGCGCAGCCATTACGGTTTGTATTCTTCTGTGCCAACCGAACAAGGCAAGAAGTGGGGGTTGAGCCAAACAATCCCGGCTTTTGCAGGCGTGGACACCCAGCAGGTGACTCCCCTGGCGATTGATGAAAACGGCAAAGCAGTGTATTGGGTGAAAAATTATGGGCATAAAGAAGGAACTGGCTTTGTACAGTTGTGGATGCAGGCGAACATGCTGCATCAATTGGGAGAAGTGAGAAAGATAGCGGATTACGGGATTGAGTAAAATTTCAAAAAAAAGTTGAGAAGGTTGAGGGGTTGAGAAGGTTGAGGCTACCGCAAGCGACATGCAAAACGAAACCTCAGTGTTTTTTTCGGCATGAACAAAAACCCTTGGACGTCTCCTTTTTGGCGCTCGCGGTAGCCTTAACCTTCTCAACCTTTACAAACCATACTTATGTGCATTTTCAAAACCATCTTGAGCCTATTGCTGATCGGCGTTTTTACGACTACGTCGGTTGCACAGGATTTGTTGAGCAGCAACTTGACTTATGGAAAGTACCAGGTTGGTTTTAAAGCGGTACAAACGCTTGACCATACCCGACCTTCCTTAACGAGTCAAAGCAGTGCGGGCCGAGCCATGCAGTTGTACATCTGGTACCCCGCCGAAAAGGTAAGTACCCAGCCCATGCGGTATAAAGACTATTTGGTGCACAGGTTTGGCAACGCCAGCCGGTCAACATTTTTTACCAACATTTCCGAACTAGGTGCAGATACCACTCTTTTCACGCCCGTTTTTCCCACGCTGATCAACTCTACAACCAGAGCTTATCACGCAGCTCCATTGGCAAAAGGAGTATTTCCGCTTATCATTTACCCCGATCAGATACACCTGCAAAATGTGCTCTGCGAGTACCTGGCCTCGCAGGGTTTTATCGTGGCGTCGCCCGTGATCAAAGGCACTTTTTCCGAGCCCATGCAGTACAATCCGGCGGGGATTGAAACGGGCGTGGCCGATCTACAATTCGCACTGGGACACCTACGGAATAATTATGCCGTAAAACGTGATTTTGCGGTCATGGGCATTGGTTTTAATGCTACTCTAGCGCTGGCGCTACAAATGAGGAACCCCGACGCCAAGGCGCTGGTGAGTTTGGAGGGCGGCATCACGACTGGTTTTGAAGAAGGCCTGATTCAACGCAGCCCCTATTACGATCTGGAGCGTTGCAATGCCTCCATGCTGGTCATTCATGCTCCGCACCCCGATGTAAAACCGGAAATTGTGGACAAATACAAATACGCCGAACGGATTTTTCAGCATTACCCTCAATCGGCGGAGTTTTATTTTTTAAATTTTGGCATCTGGGAGCGTAGCCTGAACAACATCTTGCCCAAAGCCAATCGGGGCAACACCTGGCAAAGTTTTGAATACGCCGCTGAATCCATCCAGCACTACCTCAAGTGGAAATTGGATCAGGACGCAACAGCCAAAGTCGCCCTTCTTGATGAGTCATGGCCAAACGACATCGTTGAAACGTCCATCAAAACCGCCGCAGCTTTACCTCCCAGCAATGAAACACTATTGGAGCTATTAAAAACCACAGGATTTGAGGCCTTGGTTAGCCTTTATGTTGAAAGAAAAAAGAATGACCCTCAACCCTTTAGTTTTGGTAGTTTTTATCAAATTGCTCAGCAATTGATCGGGCAAAGTGCTTATGCGCAACTCCTGGATTGGTCGAAGTTCTACGCAGAAGCTTATTCCAATTCAGCCATACCTTATACTTTACAAGGCAGGGCAAATCTGGAATTGGGCAACAAAACGGAAGCCAGAGCCCTTTACGAAAAGGCACTAGCCTTGTTGGAGAATGACGCGGATTTGAACGCTGGCGAAAAATCGTTTTTCAAAACTGCGATTGAAAATCGGATCGAAAGCTTAAACAAGCTCTAAATCGGTTTTCATCACTTCTTCAAACAAATGTACAATGACCACCAAAACAATCATCATTGCCATTGCCGTTGCAACGGCTATTTTCGGTGCTTTATGGGCAGGAGGGGTATTCAAATCCATTTTTAAAAAACCCGATGAGTGATAGAATTGAGGCGTTACCATAAAATAAAATTTCCGGGAAGGCCTTCAAATCCCCCCATTTGGGGTGAGTCCGTTCTCGGAATTCAATTTTACATTGGGGCTGTAAAAATACACCATATGAAAAATGTACTCCTTACTGTTGTGTTGATGTTGTTTTGTGCTTTTGCATTTGGACAGGCCAAATACCACTTTACCATCGATTTGCTGCATGTTGCTGATGATAAGATCAGCGTAGAGCTGATACCACCAGCGCTCAAAAAAAACGAAGTCGTGTACAACCTGCCCAAAATTGTACCCGGCACCTATTCCGAAGATGATTTCGGGCGCTACATCGAGAACTTTGAGGCATTGGATAAAAATGGCCAGCCATTGCCCGTAGAACAAATGAGTACCAACAGCTGGAAGGTCAGAAAAGCCAAAAAACTGGGCAAAATCCGCTACAAGGTGAACGATACGTTCGACGATTTTGGCGATAATAAAAAAGTGTTCGAACCTTGCGGAAGCAACATCCAACGGGATACCAACTACTTGCTCAACAACCATTGTTTTGCGGGCTATTTTGACGGGATGAAACAAATTCCCTTCCAACTCCGGGTAATTCACCCCGACAATATCTACGGCAGCACTGCCCTCGACGATGTAGATGTGAGCGCGACAAGTGATTTGTTTGAAGCAGAAAATTACAACCGGTTGGTGGATAGTCCTTTGATGTATGGCGTGGCCGATACGGCGACGATCATGATTGGCAATTCCGCCGTACTCATTTCGGTGTATTCACCCAATAAAGTAGTGAGTGCAGCATTTTTAGCCGGAAAAATCGATAAACTCTTACAGGCACAAGGCGCTTACCTGGGCGGAGTTTTACCCGTAAAAAAATACGCCTTTTTGGTTTACCTGAACGACAAAGGAGGGGTTTCGGGCGCGCAAGGGGCTTTGGAACATTCTTATTCATCGGTGTATTTTATGCCCGAAGGCAACGATGACAATACGGTTCAATTCTTTATGGATGTGGCTGCACACGAATTTTTCCACATCCTGACGCCTCTGAACATCCACTCCGAAGAAATCCACTACTTCGATTTCAACACGCCCAAAATGTCCAAACACCTCTGGTTGTACGAGGGCACTACGGAATACCACGCGCATCTGGTGCAGGAAAAATACGGTCTGACCACCAAGGAAGACTTTTTGCAGGTGCTCCAACAAAAAATCACTACCTCTCGGCAGCGCTACATCGACACCCTGCCTTTCACGGTCATGAGTGCCAATTGCCTGGACACCTATGCCAACCAATACGGCAACGTGTACCAAAAAGGGGCCTTGATCGCCATGTGCCTCGACATCAAATTGCTACAACTTTCGGCGGGCAAATACGGCATCCTGAACCTGATTGCTGATCTATCGAAAAAATACGGCAAAGATCAACCCTTTAAAGACGAGGCCTTGTTTGCAGAAATCGGCAAGTTGACTTACCCGGAAATTCGCATTTTTCTGGAAAAATATGTAGCGGGGAGCCAGGCTTTGCCCCTGGAGGAAATATTGGCCCTCGTTGGGGTTAACTTTTCACCTCTGGTGCAAGACAGCACCTTTACCCTGGGCCGCATCAGTTTTGAACTGGGCACTGACCAGCGGCAAAGAATCTCCAATTTGTCCAATATGAACGCCTTTGGTAAGGCGATGGGCTACCAGGTCAACGACATCATCCTGAGCCTGAATGGTACGGAAATAACCGCAAGCAACCTTGACGCAGCGATTCTGGATTTGTACAAAACCGCTAAAGTTGGTGAACCCATGCAAATGGTGGTGTTGCGCAAAAATGCTGCGGGCGTGGAGGAAAAGGTAAGCTTGTCGGCACCGATGGTCAAAGTGCCGCGAAAACGGGTGAATGTATTGGAGTTTGATGCGAACGCGGATGCAGAGCAGCTCGCTTTGAGGGATAGTTGGCTTTTGGAAAAAAAATAAGGGCGTGACAACATCAGGGTATCCTTTCTCCTGATGATGTTGCCTTCTTACCTGTACGTTCAAATCCCATCGTCTACCAAAAAATCCCCTTCATCCATTTTTTCTTCCACCCTGCCCCAAAAAACATTTACTTGCTCCTATTCGTTAAAAAAGGCGAATGCGTGGATGTGAAGCAGATAAAATGGTACATTTCCACGCAAAACATCCAAGACATGTCATCTAAAGTCATTCAGCAACGCTTGTACGATAGTCTTTCTCTGCCTTTCAAGTTTGTGGTGGTCATTTGGTTGATCCACTTTGCGCAGAGCATTTTGCACCTCAGCCTGGGCAGTTGGGGCATTTACCCTCGGGAAACCTTCGGCCTGCCGGGCATCATTACGGCCCCCTTAATCCACGCCGATTTCCCTCACTTGTTGTCCAATACGCCACCCTTGTTTGTGTTGAGTGCGATGGTGTTGTTTTTTTATCGGCGTGTCGCCATGTCCAGCATTGCCTTAATTTATTTGCTAACGGGTGCTGCTGTATGGACTTTCGGAAGGCCGGTGTTCCACATTGGAGCCAGTGGAGTTATTTATGGTTTGGCTGCATTTGTGTTTTTTAATGGAATTTTCCGGCGCAACCTCAAGTCGATTGCCTTGGCGTTAATCGTTGGTTTTTATTACGGCTCGATGGTGTACGGCATTTTCCCGGGCCAGGAGGGCGTGAGTTGGGAAAGCCACCTCTTGGGCGCGGTAGTAGGTGTATTTGCTTCTTTTGTGTACAAAAATGCCATTGAAAAAGACGAACACCGCCAGATTCCCTCCTGGGAAAATGATCCAGACTACAACCAGGAAAAGTTCTTTTTGGACCGCGATGCGTTCTTGAAGACGAAATCGGAACGGGAGAAAGAGACGCGGGACAATGAGTGGTTTCGATAAGCATACCGCCTACTGCGGAAACTGAAAGAAAAATTCACCACGGATTACACAAATTCACACACAAATTTCACCCATAATCTGTGTAAATCTGCGTAATCCGTGGTGAAAAAATACCTAAATCGTTATTTTTTTAAACACCTCCAGCGCCCCCGGATTTCGCATCGCATCTTTATTCACCGACGACTCAATCGACTTCCCCATCAATAGCTTTTTCACCGGAAGCTCCATCTTTTTCCCACTCAGGGTATACGGAATTTCCGGCACCGCAATCACTTTATCCGGCACATGACGTGGTGAAAAATCGGTACGCAAAGTGTGCGCAATCTTTTTTTGTAGCGCCTCGTCCAAAACCATGCCCTCGGCCAGCACCACAAACAGCGGCATCACCGAGGTACCATCTTCCTGTTCAATGTTTACAATCAAACTATCCCGGATTTCGGTCAATTTTTCCACCGAACGGTAAATTTCGCTGGTGCCAATGCGGATGCCCTGCCGATTGAGGGTAGCATCGGAGCGACCCAGGATGATTAGGCTTTGATGAGGCGTAATTTGCAGCCAGTCGCCGTGTCGCCATACGCCGGGGTAGGTATCGAAGTAGCTGGCCGTGTATCTACTGAAGTCGGGGTCATTCCAAAACTTGATGGGCATGCAAGGCATGGGTTGGGTAATCACCATTTCGCCGACTTCGTCAAGCAAGGCTTGCCCTGCTTCATTCCAGGATTCCATGGCGCAACCGAGGGTGCGGCACTGGATCTCGCCTTCGTACACCGGCCAAAGCGGGTTGCCGCCCACAAAAGCCGTACACACATCGGTGCCTCCACTGATGGAACACAGCCAAAGGTCAGATTTTACTTTTTCATACACCCAGGCAAAACCTTCGGGAGGCAGCGGTGAACCCGTTACACCCAGGGAGCGTAGGCTGTTGAGGTCAAAACTGGCAGGATCAATGCCCGCTTTCATACACGATAATATATAGGCGGCGCTGGTGCCAAAATGATTCAACTTGAGCTCAGCGGCCATTTTCCACAATACATTCATGTCCGGATAGCCGGGGCTGCCGTCGTACAGTACAATGGTGGCACGGGCGAGCAGGGCGGCCTGTACAAAGTTCCACATCATCCAACCCGTCGTGGTGTACCAAAAGAAGCGCTCACCAGGCTGTACATCGTTGTGAAAATGGACGTATTTCAAGTGCTCCAATAACATGCCTCCGTGGCTGTGCGTAATCGCCTTGGGCAATCCCGTGGTGCCTGAGGAGTACAACACCCAAATGGGATGGTCAAATGGCACAGGGGTAAACGTTAACTCCGCACTTTGGTTTTGCATCAGTTCGGGCCAGGAATTACTTTGGAGCAAATCCAGTGTGAATTCCTCCAAATACGGAATCAGCACCGTATTCAACAAAGAAGGCAGGTTGGCCTGGAGGTTCCGCACATCGTCCCGACGGTCAAATCGTTTGCCTCCGTAAGGATAAGCGTTTACCGCAATCAACACTTTGGGTTCTATCTGCGCAAAACGTTCCAGTACACTGCTGGCACCAAAATCGGGCGAACAACAAGACCACACCGCTCCCAACGACAAAGCCGCCAACAGCGCAACTGTGGCCTGGGGGATATTCGGCAGGTAACCCACTACCCGATCACCGGGCTGGACGCCCAGGCTTTGTAAGTGCGCACGCAGCGCCGCAACCTGACCACGCAGCTCGGCCCAGGAAGTTTCTTGTACGGGCAAATGTTCAGCTTGAAAAAGAATGGCCGGAAAACGATCGTCGGCACGCCGGAAGATGGCTTCGGCGTAATTGAGCCTGGCCCCTTCAAACCAGCGCGTATGGGGCATTTCGCCCTGCATGGCCTCTGAGTACGTCCAGGGCAGATCAAAGTAGTCCACCAGCGAAGCCCAAAAATCGGCGGGTTGGGTAGCCGACCATTTCCAGGCTTGCTCGTAATCGGCGGGAATTCCGTAGCGTGATTTTTGCTCCAACCACTGGAGGTAATGCGTGAGGTGGGTTTGTGCAACCCATTCGGGCGTGGGTGTCCAGAGGAGGCGGTTGTTCATGCGGCGGCAATTTATATCCTCAAACAAAAAATGTTAAAAACAGAAGGGCAACCCTGATCGAAACCCGAGTTGCCCTTTTGATTCAAGCAATAATATAACGTAGAATAATCCGCTCAATTAGTTAACAGAGTCAGAAAGTTCCTTGCCAGGCTTGAATTTTACCACTTTTTTGGCGTCAATTGTGATTGTTTGACCAGTTTGTGGGTTGCGGCCAGAGCGAGCGTCACGTTTAGATACGGAGAAAGTACCGAAGCCAATCAGTGTAACTTTTCCATCTCCTTTCAATTCAGCGGCAATGCTGTCCAAAACGGCGTTAAGCGCGTCAGTTGCTTGGGCTTTGGTGATCTTCGCGCCTTCAGCAATTTTGTTAATCAGATCTCCTTTATTCATCTCAAAGGGTTTTGATTAAAAAATAATTGGTGTCAAATTTAGGGGGTCTCAATTGTAAAACCAAGCTTTTTTTTAGTAAAAAACCCGAAAAACCTAGATTTTACAAGGGCTTTCGTTCGTTATACTGTCATTAACGCAAAAAACTGGACTTATGATGTCAAAATCTGGAAAATCTTTCGCCTTTAAATCCAATACTCCATTCCTGCTGCTGTGTTTGTTTTGCCTGTTGGGTACAGGCAGCAGCTTCAGTTGTAGCCGAAAATCGGGTTGCCCAGCCGTCGATACCATCAGCTCTCGTTTGTCCGGAGGTAAAGATATGCCCAAAGCCAAACGCTCGAAGGGAGGATTGTTTCCTAAAAACTTTGGCAAATAAAGCCCGAGTAAAGCCAATTGATCTGGGCTGGCAACACAGTTTTTTGGGCCACAAAAGCGCAAAGTCACCGAGCATGACATTTTCCTTCGTGCCTTTGTGCCTTTGTGGCCAAAAAAATCTTTAGCTAGGCCTGAATCGATTGACACAGTTCCAACAAAACACCGTTGGCCGACTTGGGATGTACAAAGCAAACCAGCTTATTGTCTGCTCCTTTTTTAGGTGTAGCGTTGAGCAATTGGAAACCTTCTGCACGCAGGCGTTCCATCTCAGCGTGGATGTCGTCCACCTCAAAAGCAATATGGTGCAAACCCTCCGGCTTTTTTTCCAAAAATTTGGCGATAGCGCTGTCGGGATGGGTTGCTTCCAGCAATTCTATTTTCGCTTCACCGGTTTGAAAAAATGAGGTTTTGACGTATTCCGAAGCCACCTCTTCTTCTTTATAAGGTTCCTCTCCCAATAATTTTTCGAAGAGTTCATTGCTGGCTGCCAGGTCTTTTACGGCGATGCCAATGTGTTCAAGGCGAAGAATCATGATCAATAAATTGAAGAGTTTAAAGTTGAAAAGTTGAAGGGGTTAAAGTTGAAAAGTCTGGGCAATGTAGCGCTGTAAGGCAAACTTTTCAACTCTTCAACCTTAAACTTTTCAACTCGAAAAAATGCGCTTACCTTTGCTGCAAATTTTTAACATTGCTCAAAAAAACGGCACCCGGAAGAAATGAATGCTTCCGGAGCGGCGTTTTTGTTTTCATTTCAACACCTGCGTGCAATTTAACAGACAATGGTTGAAGTAAAAATACTATCGGGAGCCAACTCCAGTTATTTGGCGGAAAAAATAGCCGATTATTACGGAAATCCGCTCGGTGACGTCAAAATCCATCGCTTCAGCGATGGTGAAATGCAACCGGTGATCAATGAATCGGTACGGGGTGCCTACGTTTTTTTCATCCAATCCACTTTTCCTCCTGCTGAAAACCTGATGGAACTGCTGCTTTTGATCGATGCGGCCAAGCGGGCTTCAGCGGGTTACATCACTGCGGTGATTCCTTATTTTGGCTACGCCCGCCAGGACCGCAAGGACCAACCACGGGTGCCCATTTCCGCAAAATTGATCGCCAATTTGTTGGAGGCCGCTGGTGCAAACCGCATCATGACCATGGATTTCCACGCCGATCAAATCCAGGGCTTTTTCGATATTCCCGTGGATCACCTCAAAAGTGAAGCCATATATATACCCTACCTGCACGAACAAGGCCTGGACAATGTCATTTTTGCCTCACCAGACGTCGGTGGGGTAAAAAGAACCCGGGCCTATTCCAAACATTTCCACACGGATCTGGTCATTTGTGACAAATACCGGGAAAAAGCCAATGAAATAGCGGGAATGACGGTGATCGGTAACGTAGAAGGTCGCGATGTAGTGCTGGTTGACGACATGGTGGATACCGCCGGAACCCTTTGCCGCGCGGCAGAGATCATCATGAAAAAAGGAGCAACTAGTGTCCGTGCCATTTGTACGCACCCTATTTTGTCGGGCAAAGCGTACGAAAATGTTGAAAATTCAGCGCTAACCGAGCTGATTGTGAGTGATACCATTCCTTTAAAGCAATCTTCACCAAAGATTAAAGTGTTGTCTACGGCCAAACTTTTTGCGCGGGCCATTCGGAATACGCATGAGCATCGGTCGATATCGGCGTTGTTTGTGGAATAGCCCATGACTTTTGTCGTGGGTTATATCGGTTCATTCCAACCCACGAATAAATTCGTGGGTTGGTGAGGGAGAATTTCAGAAACTTTCTATCTTTGCGTTCCCTAAGCGCAGGCTTGGGTTATAACGTATTATTAACCATACATTTGTCTCAAATCATGGAAACAATCGCTATCACGGGTCAGTCCAGAACTGGCCTAGGCAAAAAACCTTCCAAAGATTTGCGGAACGATGGCCGAATCCCGTGTGTATTGTACGGAGGGCAGGACGTAGTTCATTTTTCAGTTACACTGAACGACGTTAAAACCCTCATCTATACACCAGATTTCCGCGTTGCAAATCTGACTGTTGACGGTGCAACCTACCGTTGCATTGTAAAAGATTACCAACTTCACCCACTCACCAGCCAGTTGACCCACATCGACTTTCTGAGCTTGGTAGAAGGCCAAAAGGTAAAATTGGAAGTACCCGTTCGGACCAAAGGTGTATCTCCTGGTGTAAAACTGGGGGGTAAATTGCAGATCAAACTGCGTCGGGCAAAAGTCAAAACCTTACCAGAACAAATGGTTACCGAGCTTTTCATCGACATCACTTCGATGGACCTGGGTCACTCTTTGCGGGTACGCGACATTATTGTTCCTGAAGGAATCGAATTGCTGAATGCGCCAAGTATTCCAGTGGTTACCATTGAAATTCCACGTGCATTGCGTTCTGCTGCTGCTGCTGAAGCAAAAGAAACTGGCAAGAAGAAAAAATAATTGCATTGGGGTGTTTTTTACTTCCCGGCAAGGGTTGTTTGGTGCAAATGGCATTAAACAACCCTTTTTTGTATTTTTGGAGAACGAAAACGGCAATTGAACGTTTAAAAAAAGTGGCTTAGTTATCCTAGGAAAAAATGGTATATGGCTGTTGCAATCAAAATGAAACTTAACGAGAAGCTCTTTTTGCGCGATCCCCAAGAAACCAAACTTGGGCGCAAGATCATTCAATACAGTATTTTGATGATCGATGAAAAAGGCTTCGAAGACTTCACCTTTAAAAAATTGGCTGATCGTATTGAATCAACCGAAGCTTCCGTTTACCGGTATTTCGAAAATAAACACCGCTTGTTGCTCTTTTTATTGAGCTGGTATTGGGAATGGATCAAATACAGCATTGATCTCAAGATCATGAACATTGAAGACCCCAAACGCAAATTGAAAATAGCCCTGGAAACCCTGGTCGATACGTCGCACCACGACAATCCCGAGACTGAGCACATCAATGAAGCCATTCTGCACCGGATCGTTATTGCCGAATCGGCTAAAGGATATTACACCAAGCAAGTGGATGAAGAAAACCAACAAGGTTTGTTTTTGACCTATAAAGCCCTCTGCAAAACCTTTCATACCATTATGTTGGAGATCAATCCCAGTTTTCCTTATCCTCGAGCTTTGGCGAGCACCATTTTGGAAATGGCCAAAAGCCACGTCTATTTTTCTGAGCACCTTCCTTCTTTGACGGATATTAATTTCAAACAGGGCAACAGTGAAGCTCAGGTAAAAAAACTCCTGATCGATTTTGCCTTTGGATTACTAGGGAGTACCCTGTTTGCCGCTAAACCGGAAAATGGGCAGCTACCCGGAGCATAAAATCATGGTCTAATAAGGGGTATCTTAAACGCATGAGGTATCTTTGTACCTATAACCATCAATTAATTCCCATTTCACTATGCAAATTAAAAGATCAGCTACTGCTCGCTGGGAAGGCTCCGGCAAAACGGGCAACGGCATCATGAGCACCCAAAGTACCGTATTGCATGATGCTCAGTACAGCTACAATACCCGTTTTGAAGACGGAATTGGCACCAATCCCGAAGAATTGATCGGTGCAGCCCACGCCGGTTGTTTTTCTATGAAACTGGCCTTTGTCCTGCAAGCCGCTGGCTTTACTGCCGACAGCATCGAGACCAAAGCAAGCGTTGTACTGGAAAGTGGTAGCATTACTACCGTACAACTGGAAACTTCCGTCAAAGTACCCGGGGTGAGTCTGGCACAATTGGAAGAATTCACGGCTGATGCCAAGGCAAACTGCCCGGTATCAAAGTTGTTGAATGCTGAAATTACTTTGACAACTATTTTGTTATAAACACCTTGTCATCAAAACTAGCGTTGAGTTGGCTTTTGCCCTCAACGCTAGTTTTTTTGCTTGCTCAATGGATGAGTAGCACTTCGCCTGCTTTAAACGCCCCTTTTTCTTGTCCATTCTCTCTATAGCGTACCCGCAAAGTCCAAACGTATACTCCTTGATTGCCCCATTGGCCATTTTTGGTTCCATTCCAGCTTTGTTGGGTATCCTGGCTGCGAAACACCAGCTCACCCCAACGATCATAAATTTCGAATTGATAAGCAAGCAGTTCTGTCCGACTGGAGAAAAAGGGATGAAGCTGGGTATTCACCGTACTGCTGAGTGACATAACGTTGGGTACGTATACTGAAAAAGGCTTGCAATCTTCCAACGTGATAAGGATTGAGTCCACCGAACTGCAATTACCGAACCGAGCTGTCACATAATAACGGGTCGTCCTATCCGGCTTGAGTATGATGCTTTGACAAGTGTCACAATTCAAACCCTGAGCCGGCGACCATTTCAATTGCGTGAAACTGGGAATTGATACATGCAGGGTATCCCCCGCACACAGGTTTCGATCAGCCCCCAGTTCCACTTCCTTCAAAGGCTGTACATTCAAACGGATGGAATCGCTTTGTAAATTGCCACAAACGTTCCAGGTATCAACCCAATATAATCCTGGCGAAAAAGCCGTAAGCGTGCTATCCGTCGTACCATCAGACCAGCGATAACGGGTAAAATCAGCAGTAGTTCGGAACAGGGTTATACTGTTGTTGCACACCAATTGATCGGGGCCCAAATCGAGTTTAGGTACAGTTTCACAGGCGGGATCGGCACAATCAATGAGCCCGTCGCCGTTATCGTCGATGTCATTGTCACAGATTTCGGGGCAAGGATTGGCAATGCGACATTCGATTTGGCGCATCGATGGAATGGTTTCATACCTGATGGCGGCCGAAGGTATTTCTTTAAGCAAAAAATTGTTGAGCACAACTTTCCCTGGGGAAATACTGAGTTTAATGTCTTTAACACTAGGAGCTGATCCTAGGGTAAAAAAACATCCTTCTTCCGGTAATTGAGTATTGGGAAATTTTAATAAAAAACTTTTCGCTGGTGCCTCGAAGTTCAAATCTGGAACAAAAAATTTCCAGCCGTCCAAATACGGGGCTCCATAAGTGACACCAGAGCCTGGCCGGAATCCTTGCAGTTTTAGGCTCCACAAATAGTTGCCTTGTTGATCAAAAGCTAAGGCATCAATTTTATTGACTTCATAAAATGGAAAAAAAACATCATCATTCTTTGAGATAATTGCATCACTATTGATGCCATAATTGGGAATTTCTTTACCCCAGGCAGGTATCAAATTGGCATCGATTTTGATCAATCGAGCGATGCTTTGGTCGTTGATTCGGAGCATGCACCCATTATTCGTCAACGCATAAACCGCCCCCAAAGCCGCATCCAAAGCGATACCATTCAGTGCGTTTTGTTTAATGATATTGCCTTTGTCATTTAGCAGCAACAAAGTGGCTTGGGCTGACACTTCCTGCGTGAGGACCAGAACCCTGCCATCAGATCGTTGCGCCCCACCAAGAAACACCCCATCCGGCAGCGTTCTGCTCCAAACCAGGTTACCTGCTCCATCAAACTGGGTTAGGCTATGAAATGAGTTTAATAAAAAGCCTTCGGTTTTTTCAAGCGAGATGAGTTGGTTTTCAAAGGTAAAGGTGGACTGCAAGCGATATCGGCGATTCCAAAGCAATTCGCCTTGTGGGTTTATTTTGATCAATTCTACCCAATTGGTGGAGTCTCTATGCTTTTTTAGGTACACCCAATTCCCATCAGAAAGTGGAGCAACATCCCACAAGTTCCAATCTGAGCTACTTTCTTTTTTTATCCATTCCAGCTTTTCCTGGGCATTCCATTTCATAATTACAGCCCTGTCCGCTGCTGAATTGCCCCAGCCACCTGCCATTAAATCGCCGTTGTTGGCTACCTTGAACCGACTCGTCAACTTCGGCAGATTGTACGCATAAGAATATTCTTGTAAAGAATCTCCACAAGGGGAAGGCGGGTTTTGACCATACAGAAACACTTGCCACAAGATCAAGAACAGGGCATAAAAAAGAGCAGGATAGATCTTGTGATGCATAGGAACGAGTGCTTGATCCGTGCAAAAAATGTTTATATAGACTTGTTGTAACGGGAGCGCTTGAGATCAAAAATAAGGGATTTTTTTCCTGATTGAGGCTTATTTTAGCGTGCGTACCCCGATGTATCGGGACAGGACAGCGCTACGGACGAAAAAATAAACGAAAAGCAGGGAAAAAAGACCATTTTTGAGCCAAGCAGTCTCCCGTTACAACAAGTCTAATATAGCAACCTCAGCATCAATTCTTCGGCAACTGCTTCCTCGCTTCCCAGTCTACCGTCACATCCATGTCCCAGTTGGGGCGGAGGGCATCCAGATCGCGGATGTAGATGGGCTCGGGCTGGCGGTGTTTGAAATAACTACCTGTATCCCATTGTCCGTTGCGATCCTGGTCTTCGATGAGTTTTACCTTGTACTGCGCAGGTTCCATGGTTTTGTATAAAAAACGAGCTTGGGTTTTTCCTCTAATGAATTCACGTTGAACGGGTTCGGGCATCTCCCCTTGCAGTAATTCCATGACGTAGATGCGTGTAGAATCCAGGTTTTCAATCTTCAGATCCATGTTGCCATAATTCTTGCGGGGCATGGCTTGGAGGTTATACCGCACGGTGTCTCTAAACCCCAAGCCGAAGAGGTCTCGCACCGCACCGGGCGCAAAGCGGATTTGGTATTTGCGCTCTTCACCCCATTTGTATTGAATGATCAACTTTCTGGAGTTGAGGCTATCAATTTCAATCATGGACGGCGACACCTGGCGCGTGCTATCTTCTACCACCAACAATTTACTGATATCGAAAGTATTGAGGGGATGATTAAAGGTCAAGACCAGGGGTTTTTCGGGATTTTGGCGCTGAAATTCCTTTAAATCAGCGTTTTGCAGCAGAAGTTTTGCCGTCCGCAAGTATGTTTCGGGGGCAAAAGTTTTTAGCCTGAGGGTGTCCTTAAAGGTGCTGTCTTTGCGCACGTTGAGGAACCAGTTTGCGCCTGTAGTTTCGCCAGCGTACCAAATTTTCAAGGTGTCTTTTACAATTTCAGTACGGGTTTGAATACCTGGCGTAACCGCCGCGATTTGAATGTCTTGAGGCACTTGATTGAACTGTAAATTGACCAATCCATAGCGTTTGGTATCGGTGTTGAGCAAGCGTAAAGTAGGGAGTTCGGTAAAAATCCGCAGGTCAATATTGGTGCTTGAATCTGGCGCAGTGCTCACCAGGGAATCAGCAAAAGCAATTTTTTCATTGGGAGCGTCGTAAAGGTAAGGCTGGTTAGAGTCCTCCAGGGCAAAAATTTTGAACTTTCCCCCGCGCATGTTTTTGATAAAAAATTTACCTTCCTTGTCGGTTTTGCCAAAATAAAGCGGTCTTTCTTTTTTTACAATCGAGTCATTGAGCTGGTCATACGCCATGACCAGGATATTCTCCAATGGCTTTTGGGTGATAAAATCCCGTACTTCGCCCTGCATGCCCAGAGAATCCAATACCGGGCCAGTTGAAAAAACAAAACGGAGATCTTTGGCAGCATTGCCTTCACTCAGGTCTTTGATCGCTTCACCAAAATTGATCGTGTAGGTCACTTTTTCCTGGAGTACTTCCCGGTCGTCGAATTCCACGATTAAGGCTTTTCCTTTCAACTTCAGTAAGGAGCTCATATACCGG
>Ga0209717_1000719_pt1 | contig 39263 bp, 37 predicted proteins | sample AD_UKC048_MetaG_FD_184418 | JGI IMG/M metagenome (GOLD analysis project Ga0209717, IMG submission 184418) | Active sludge microbial communities of municipal wastewater-treating anaerobic digesters from USA - AD_UKC048_MetaG (SPAdes) (version 2) | ecosystem: Engineered > Bioreactor > Anaerobic >...
AATCTAGAAATATTAGAAATTAGTCCTGTCTCGTAGTCGTGAGCAAAGTCCTTCCCTTTAATCCACTCTACAAGCTCACTTACAACAAAATGCTTACTTGAATAAAAAGCGCAGAGGATGGGATTTGAACCCATGTAGTCTTTCGACTCTAGCTTAGCAGGCTAGCGCGTTTGACCACTCCGCCACCTCTGCAATAACCGGTTTCGCTCGGTTAGCGCGCAATAATTGGTCAGCTCGCACCCAATAATCAACCTATTGGAAAAGAAACTGCAAAATTTCTATTTTTTAATATCTGTGGTCGATTAATATATTTAGGATTAAAAATATATATAAAGCTATATTTTAGGAAGTTTTTATGGATTTATATATATTTCTGTACAATAATATATATTACTAGTATACTTGCGATTTTTTACATTGGTTGAATAACTATGGCTATAAAAGAGAAAAATGTTGTAGAACTAAAAGGAGTATATAAGATATACTGTATGGGTTCTGAAGCTTGCGTTAATGCATTAAATGGTGTTGACCTAAAAATTAAACCAGGAGAATTTTTAGCAATCATGGGCCCAAGCGGTTCTGGTAAATCCACAATGATGCATATTATCGGAGCACTAGATTTAGTTTCTAAAGGGCAAGTATTTCTTGATGGAACAGATGTTTCTAATCTTTCGGAAGACAATCTTGCAAAGATTAGAGGACAAAAGATTGGTTTTGTTTTTCAGGATTTTAATCTTATTCCAACTTTAACTGCTTTAGAAAATGTAATGCTACCAATGCTTTTTCAAGAAAACAATAAACCTTTAGAAATTCAAGAAAAACATTGTAAAGCTTTATTAACACTTGTGGGTTTAGGAGAAAGAATCACACACAGACCAACTGAACTTTCTGGAGGACAACAACAAAGAGTAGCTATAGCTAGAGCACTTGCTAATGATCCTGAAATTATACTTGCAGATGAACCAACTGGAGCTCTAGACTCTAAAGCAAGCGAAGAGATTATGGATCTTTTAAAAGATTTAAACAAGAAAGGAAAAACCATAATATTAATTACACACGATAGAACTGTTGCACATCTTGCAAGAAGACAAATACATCTAAAAGATGGAAAAATCATAGAAGATAAAATTACGCATTAAAATGATTGGAATATTTAATTTCGTAATTAGAAATATCAGACGAAGAAAACTTCGAAATTGGCTAACTATACTTGGAATTGTTGTTGGAGTAATTGCAATTGTTTCTTTAATATCTCTTTCAGAAGGACTTAAAAATACAATAAATGAAGAATTTAATAGTCTTGGAGCTAACAAAATAACAATAACTTCTAAATATGCTGGTTTTGCAGGAAGCAGCAGTGGGAAAGGACTAACTGATGAAGATATAAAAACTATAAATAAGATTAGTGATATTGAATTTAGTAGTGGCTCTCTAAATGGATATATTGAAACAAAATATGCTCAAGAAACTATAATGATTTCATATACTTCTTATGCTGCAGAATATTTACAGGAAATGTTAGAACAAAATAATCTAGAAATTGAAAAAGGGGAATACATTACTGATGAAAAAAGTAAAGCAGTAATTATTGGTTACAACTATACAGATACAGAAAAAGCAAAAGACCTTTTTGGAAAAACCCTAGATATTGGAAAAAAAATAAAAATTGCAACCTCTGATTATACAGTCATTGGAATACTTAAAAAAACCGGAGACTCTAGAAAAGACAACGTAATGTATCTTTCAAATGAGAATTTACAAGAAATTACAGAATCAGAAACCTATGACACAATCTTTGCAATTGTAAAACCAGGAAAAGACATAGAGAATGCAGCAAACAGAATAGAAATAAAACTAGAAAAAGCAAGAGATGCTAAAGACGTTACTGTGACTTCCCCAATACAAGAAGCAAAAAACAGAGAAGAAACTCTTGGTATTGTTACAATTGTTGTTGTTGGTATTGCTTGTATTTCGCTTTTAGTTGGAGGAGTTGGAATACTTAACTCAATGTATACTTCTGTATTTGAAAGAAAAAAAGAAATTGGAGTTTTAAAAGCGATTGGTGCAAAAAGAAGAGACATCTTAATGATATTTCTTTTAGAATCCGGAATCATTGGTTTACTTGGAGGGACCATTGGTGTTATTTTAGGATTTAGCTTAGCAGGACTAGTAAAATTAGTTGCTTATCAAGTAGGAATAACAATAAGTATTTCAATAACTGCAAGCATAATCATATTAGCACTTGGCTTTTCCTTTATGATTGGAGTAATCTCTGGAATGATACCAGCATATCTTGCTTCAAATCAAGAACCAGTTGATGCTCTTCGAGAAGAATAGAGCCGGTTTCGCTCGGCTCGCGCGCAATACTTATAAAAAATAAAATGGTGAGATAAAAAATGAAAACAAAATATATAATGACTCTGCTGTTTTCCATTATACTTCTTAATGGGATATATGCAGCAACAACAGACTACGATTCAATAAATTTGGTTGCAGATACATACAACTATAGTCCAGTTCCTGTTTCTCCAGGAGAAGAATTTGAACTATGGATACAGTTAACAAACAATAGTAACGTTCTTGCAGAAAATGTAACCTATATACTAGACTTAGAATATCCGTTTTCTGTTGCAGACTTTAATAACACAGAAAAAACAATAGCCATGTTGGCACCATACCAAACAACAATTATCAAATATAATTTAACAACAGATATTAAAGCACAAGACAATATATATGAAATAGAATTTAAATATAAACCTGGACAAAGCCAAGTATATAACATAGAAAATTATTCAATAGATGTTTCTTCAGGCTCTACTGTTCTTGAAATTACAGACACAAAATTATCTGAAATGTCTATCGGCTCAGACGGAGAACTTGAATTAACTATAAAAAATCTAGGAGCAAAGACTGTTAGAGATGTTTTTGTAACTTTAGAAGACTCTACAGGAGACTATATTTCTGTTCTTAATCTTAAAACACAATATTTTGAAAATATTGGTGCAGGACAAGAAATTAAAGCAAAATATAAATTAAATGTTGCAAAAACAATTACACAAAATAGCTATCCTTTGCCATTAACTCTTAGATTTACTGGGCAATCAGGAGAAGAAACAATAACAAGAGATATTGGTGTAAAAATTGATGATAACCCTAAGCTTGTTTTAAATATAGTAAGTATAGGAACAAACAACAATAACAAAATCTATATTGGAAACAAAGAAAAGATTGATCTAGAAATCTATAATGTTGGTAACATTGATGCAGAATCAGTTTATGCAGAAATGACTAGCACAATAACAACTGAAACTCCAAAATACTTTGTTGGTTCTATTGAGAAAGACAATTATGATTCTGTGGCTTTAGAATTTAATACAAACGCAGACATTAAGCCAGGGAGCTATCCTGTCGAGATTACAATACACTATAAAGACTCAGCTCTTAAAGAACAAGAAATAAAAAAAGGCATAACTGTTGAAATTCTAAAAAATCCTAAAACAAAATCTGTAATGTCAGGGATAATAAGTATAGTTATTGGAATTTTAATTGGGATAATTATTCTTGCCTTAATCATATTATTCCTTAGATGGGCAAACAAAAAGATTTTGATTCCAGCTTTTGGAGGATTATATCAAAATGTCTTTAAAAAAAGGAAATAAATGAGTTCAGAAAAATATAAATCGTTGATTAATCTCACCATAAAGAATATATTCAGAAAGAAGTTGAGGTCAACCTTAACTATTCTTTCTGTAATCATAGGTGTTGCTTCAGTTGTTGCATTAATTGTTTTAAGCGAAGGAATGCTTGCAGCAGTCACTGACCAATTTAATAAGATGGGTGCAAATTCTATTTTTGTGATGCCTGCATTTAATGGCAATCCAAATACTTCTGGAAGAGTATCAGAAGAAAATAGGTTAAAGATGAGCGAAGCATATAGTATTTCTAAGATTGCAGAAGTTGAAGAAGTATATGCAATGAATTTCTTTACAGCTAAAGGAGAATATAAAGGAGAAGAGCTTTTTGTTTATGTAGTTACTATCCCTTCTGATAAACTGGACTCTATGTTTAAGTTTTTTGATGTTAGAATAGATAAAGGAAAAAGCTTTGATGGAAAAGACGGATATATTGCAATTATTGGACCATACCTTGCAAAAGAAGCATTTAATAGAGAAATAAAAGTTGGAGATACAATTAAGATTAATGATGTTGATTTTAAAGTTGGCGGCATATTAGAAGCAGTTGGAAATGAATCAGACGATAGTTCTATATATATTGGAAGAAAAGCAGGACTTGCTGTTGATGATTATGGAGAAACTGTAAACTACATGATGATTAAATCCAAAGAAGATGCAGATGCTGACTTGGTAGTTAAAAAAATAGAAAGAATACTTAAAAAAACAAGAGAAGAGGACACATATACAGTTATAAGTTCTGAATCTTTTTTAGAACTAATCAGAAGAGTTATGAATATGATGAGATCAATTCTTATTGCAATTGCAGGAATTTCATTAATTGTCGCGTCTCTTGGTATTGCTAACTCTGTATTTACTTCTGTTCTTGAGAGGACAAAAGAGATTGGGGTTTTAAAATCAATTGGTGCAAGAATTTCAGATATCACTTTTATATTTGTATTTGAATCTGTGGTGTTAACTGTTGTCGGAGGAATTATTGGCTTTTTTGCAGGAATTGGAATTGCAAGACTTGTAATACTTTATGCAGCAACACATAACTTTACAATGCTTACAATACACATTACTCCTTGGTTAGTTATTATGACATTGTTATTATCGTTGATTGTTGGTTTGGTATCTGGGCTTTTCCCTGCTAGAGCTGCAGCAAAGATGAATATTGTTGATGCTTTAAGGCAGCAATAAAATCCATTTATAAATATTTCTTAAATAAAATATTATATAGACAAAAGGACTTATTTCTTGCTTCTATAGCTCAGTGGTAGAGCGCTGGTCTTGTAAACCGGAGGTCGTGGGTTCAAATCCCACTAGGAGCTTAGCCGGTTTCGCTCTGGTTAGCGCGCAATGGTTACTTTTTTTCAAATCTATCCCATGGAAAGTCTAGCCATTTATTTACTTTTTTTGAATAGAAGTCTGGATAGTATTTACAATGTTCTTCGTTTACAAATATTGTTGTGGTTTTTATTTCTTTAACCTTATATTCTTTCTTTAAAAGATTTACAATAAATTTTAGAGTGCTCCCACTATCGGAGATATCATCAATCAAAAGCACTTTCTTTCCTAGAAGAGATTCTTTTTTTGGAAGATTAATCACTTGTATTTCTTTTCTTTTTTTGCCATCATAGGACTTTACTGCAATTGTTAGAAGGTTTTTAGTATTAAACAATCTGGCAAAATGGATTGCCGGAAAGACCCCCCCAACAGAAACACCAATTACACAATCTGGTTGAAATTTTGTTTTTGAAATGTCTTTAAATATTTCTAAACAAAAATTCTCTACTTGTTTATAATTTACTTTTATGGTTTCGGGCATAATTTATCACTTTAATAATTCCTTTTTATTACTATTATCTGGTGTTTGGAACTAGAATCTGTTCTTATTTTAATAAAAAACTGGTCTTTTACATCTTTTTTAAAATAAGAGTTTAACATTCTATATATTATTTTTTCTATTTTACTTACTTGATTATAATTTAATTTTGCAAGCTTAAAATTTGCAGTAATGTTTCTTATTTCTGTGGGAGTATATTGTTCTGAAGTTTCTGTTAGTTGGTGTTTGTAAAGATCCATATGGCTCTTTATAGATTCTGGATTCATAATATTGATTCTGGCTTCTCCTTGCGGTTTTAATGCTAAGGCACACAAAAAACAATTATATGCAGGATATCTTGTGTGAATACCAACACTAACTGGCGCAATTATATAATCAAATCTCCCAATTAATTTTTTTATAGCTTGCTTATGTATGGGGTTTTCTGGATCAATCTCTTCTAAAGCAATACCAAGAGAATGATCTTTTTTTACTGTTTTTAGAGCATCTTTTGTTAGTTGATTGGTTATTCCTAGTGATTCAATTTGTGGATTAATATGTTTGTGTGTTTTTAAAAAGCTATCAAACTCTATTATTTCTTCGCCAAGTCCTGGACCCATTATCAAAATTTTAGGGGATTTATTTTTTGTATTAATATTTACAACCGTGTCTAAATATAGAGGATTACTAATAAATCTTTCTTTTTTACCAAAAGACATTGGCCATTCTTCTTTTTCTGGAACGCCTCTTTTTATTCGTTTTATACTAATTATTGGTTCTCTTATTTTTCCAAATTTTCTTGGCATTTTATTATTACCTCACATATATTCTATATTTCAAAAGCGTTTATAAATTGTATTCTTGATAATTATTATATGATGTCTATATATATTTATACATTAATTAGCATATTTGTTGTAAGTATTATTTCAATTATTGGAATAACTTTATTCTTTACAAAAGACAAGCATTTACCAATTGTTTTGCTTTTTTTAATTAGTTTTTCTGCTGGTGCTTTACTAGGAGATTCATTTTTACATCTTTTACCTGAGGCCATGGAATCAGGCATTAACTTTATACCTTTAGCAATAATTTCAGGAATCTTAGCTTTCTTTATTTTAGAAAAAATAATACATTGGAGACATTGCCATCAGCCAACCTCTAAAGAACATCCACACCCTTTAGCTGCAATGAACCTTCTGGGGGATGCTTTTCATAACTTTTTAGATGGAATAATCATAGCAACAAGCTATGTTGTTAGTATTCCTCTTGGTATTGCAACAACTATTGCTGTCCTTTTGCATGAGATTCCTCAAGAAGTTGGAGATTTTGGAGTATTAATTTATGCTGGTTATTCTAAAAAGAAAGCATTATTAATGAATTTTTTAATTTCTCTTACTGCAATATTTGGAGGCATTGTTGGCCTGCTATTAAGCAAAAGCATTACTTCTTTTGCAGGAATAATGATTGCTTTTACAGCAGGTGGATTTATTTACATCGCAACAGCAGATCTAATACCAGAAATGAAAAAAGACATTGGTCTTAAAAAAACAAGCATTCAGCTTATTGGATTACTTCTTGGAATTGGGATTATGCTGTTGATGATATTACTTGAATAAAACGGGTGCCTAAAATAAAATGAATTCAAAAACGATAATGGGCTTATTAAAAAAATATAAATTTGTATTATTTATATTTTTATTTACAACACTTTTCTTTATAATTCAACATCAATTTACAATTTCTTGGGATTTTATATCATATGTTTTAAATGCAAAAAACATGTTTAATTCCGGACTTTATTTTGAAACATTTAGACCCCCACTAACTTCTTTTATTATTGGATTATTTGCACAAATTTTAGGATATGCTGCTGCAGAAATAATATATATTATAATTGTAAGTGCACTATTCTGTTTAAGTATTATATTAATATCTAAACAATTAAATTTTAATACAGAATTATTCTATCTAATATTATTTACTCCGTTCGTTCTTTATTTTGGACAAATAAACGGCACAGAATTACTTTCAGTAGCCCTATTATTATTAGGGATATATTTTATTATAAAAAATAATTGGATCTCTGGGTTATTTATTGGTTTTTCTGCATTAACCAGATATACTGGAATTGTTTTTGGCGTTATTTTACTGTTTCATAAAGGAATAGACAAAAAAATTAAATCTATAATCTTATTTTGCTTAACTTTTATACCTTGGTTTATTTACAGCAAACTAAAATTTGGTAATTTCTTTACAAGTATAGCAGACCAATATCATCAAAACATTACTTCTAGATTAGATATTGCACAAGCTCCAAAACTTATTCATTTTATTAGTGTCCAATCAATTTTATTTGTATTTACATTAATTGGCCTATTATATATTCTTTATAAATTGATTAAAAAAAATAAAAACGCTAAACCTCTAAATAATTCCTTTTCTATAATAATGCTTTTATTAACAATATATACAATACACACCTATTTTTCAACCCCCTTTAAAGACATGAGATATCTTTTCACATTAATGCTTCCAATTGGTTATTTTACATATGTTGGTATAACATCAATTGCTGAAAAAATTAAAAAACACAAAATTAAATTACATCGCATTTATTTAATAACGATATATATTCTACTAATTTTTTCTGTGCTTATTAGTTCTATTAAAATATTAGAAGAAACCTATAAATTAGATTATCCATATATTACTAGATATAAAAATGCCATAAACACAATCTATAAAAATAATTTAGAAGATTGTGTAATGTACTCTGATGCCTGGACATTCTATAATTATTTGGATTCTAATATTATTATGTTACCAATAGAAATATATATTAAAGATATTCCAAATTATCAGGATAAAGTTTTGTTTCTATATACTCCTACTCGTTCAAAAGAACAAATAATAGCATTAGAAAATCAATTGCCCACAATAATTAAAACAAACAACATCATGATACTAGGAGATTTAAAAAATTGTAAACTAAAAGAAAACTATGTAGAACTATTTTATATCCATAATTCATTATATACTAATCCCTGTAATATTTTATTTAATAAAATAAAGCCAATAGAAAATATCTGTTATTTTATTAACTCAGAAAAATAAAAATAAATTGTGAAAAAATTGAAAAACACGAAAATATTAATAACAATACCTTGCTATAACGAAGACAAGAAACTAGAAAAAAACATAACTAGACTTAATAGTTTTCTTTCTAAAAAACTTAAAGAACCATACCTGATTGATATTGCAGATAATAACTCTAAAGACAACACAAAAGATATTGCAAAAAAACTAGAAAAGAAATACTCTACTGTCAAGTACACTTTTGTTAAAGAACAAGGAAAGGGCATTGCAATCAAGTATTCCTGGCATAATACTGGAAAGAACTACGATATTCTCTCATTTATGGATGCAGACCTTGCAACCGGAATAGATGCTTTTCCTGGGTTGATAAAAAAAATTACTAAAGAAAACTATGATTTGGTTTATGGCAGTAGATACCATAAAGAATCTAAAACCAAAAGAACAATAGGGAGATATATTATAAGCAAAGGATATCTTTTTCTGCAAAAGATGCTTTTGGGTACAAGCTTTACAGATACACAGTGTGGCTTTAAGGCAATTAATAAGAGAGCATATTATGAGATAAAAGAGCTATTTCTTAAAAAAAGACTATCAGGAGACAGAAACAATATGTTCTTTGACACAGAGCTTCTGGTTTTAGCAAAATATAAAGGCCTTAAAATTACTGACTATCCTGTTACTTGGAAAGAACAAAAAGAAACAAGCGTTAAAATCTTTAAGTACTCTATTCTTTTCTTAAGATATCTTTTCTATTTTAGAAAAGAAATAAAAAGAAATTAACTTTTTGATCTTATTTTTTCTAAAAAATTAGTAATTGGAATAATTATAAAAGAAAACAATCCAAATGCTAAAACCATTAACCAATCCTTAAAAGATAATGCCACTGCATTAAAAGCATTTTGCATAAATGGATTGTATATTAAAAATAATTGTAAAGCTAAAACCAAAATAACGCTTCCTATAAGCATCTTGTTAGAAAATAATCTCTTTGGGCTAAAGGACCCTTCTGAATTACAAGCAAATGCAAATATTAGTTCAAAAACTACAATGCCCGTTAATAACAAAGTCCTTGCATAAGATGGCTGACTAATATCAAAAGGATTGATACCCATACTTGTATCAATATTAAGACCATAAGAAAACAAAATTATTTCACCTATAATTTTAACAACTAAAGCAATAATTATAAAAGTTGTAAAAGACTTGAAAGAATTACCGGTGTGCTTGTTTGGTTTTCTTAACATTATATCTTTTGTTGCAGGTTTTCTACCAAGAGCAATAGCCGGTAAAGAATCAGTTACAAGATTAATCCAAAGAATCTGTAACGCAAGTAGTGGTATAGGAAAAGCCAAAATTGTAAGTAAAGCTACAATAATTAATAAATCAAAATTAACTGCTAGCATGTACTTGACAAACAACAAAATATTATCATATATTCTTCTGCCCTCTTTAATTGCAGAAATAATACTTGAATAATTATCGTCTTTTAGAACAACGTCAGCAACCTCTTTTGTGGCCTCTGTGCCTTTAATTCCCATAGCTATGCCAATATCTGCTTTCTTTAAAGCAGGAGCATCATTGACCCCATCTCCGGTTACGGCTACAACTTCTCCGGCCTTTTGAAGAAGCTCAACTATTCTGTATTTATGTTCTGGTTTTGCTCTTGCAAAGATGTCTGTCTTATAGATTAATTCTGTTGCCTCCTTATCTGATAAAGAATCTAATATGTTTGCAGAAACTGCTTTCGGATTTTTAAAACCAATCTTTTCAGCTATGGCTTTTGCTGTTAATGGGTTGTCACCAGTTATAATCTTTGTAACAATTCCTGCTTTTCTTGCAATACCTAGTGCTTCTTTAATATCTGGTCTTGGAGGGTCCATCATTCCAACAATACCAACCAAAATTAATTTTTCTTCTTTTTTGTCTTTAATGTTTATTATTGGCCTATAAGCAAAAGCTAATACTCTTAAAGCCTGGCAAGCATACTTCTCTTCAAACTCTTTAAATTTCTTAATGTCTTTATCTGTAATCTTTCTTACTTTCCCATTTTCTAAAACCCTATCGCATCTATTTACTACTTCACCAAATGCACCTTTTGTAAAAATTTCATAACTCCCACTAATCTCGTGAATAGTTGACATCATTTTTCTTTGAGAAGAAAATGGTATCTCATCTATAAATTTATAATTATTTGTTATCTGTGCTTTCTTTGCTAGAATCTTTAAAGCAATCTCTGTAGGGTCTCCAAAGATTTGCTTATCAATTTCTGAATTATTACAGTTATTTGCAATATCTAGAAGTTTATGTGCATCGATATTATCTATTTTTTCTAATTGATTAGATAGATAACCAGAACTGGATATTTTTTTCTCATAATTGAAAGTATAAACTTTCTCAACATTCATTTCATTTAAAGTTAAGGTGCCGGTTTTATCTGAACAAATAACGGTGGTTGCACCAAGTGCTTCTATTGAACTTAATTTTTTTACTATTGCATTCTTTTTAGACATTAATTGCACGCCACTAGCAAGAGTTAAAGTCATAACTATTGGCAGGCCTTCAGGGATTGCAGAAATTGCAAGAGATACAGAAATTAAGAAAATAGCTAATACACCTTCTCCTCTTAACAACCCTAAAACAAAAAGAATTACAAAACTTGCTATGAGAATATATATTAATACTTTTGAAAGCTTATCTATCTGTTTAGAAAGATGTGTTTTTATTTCTTCTTCTTTTGAGACCAGATTAATAATCTTACCAAACTCTGTATTTATTCCGGTCTTTTCAACAATTGCTAGGCCTTTACCACTTGCTATTGTGGTCCCTGAAAATAATTTGTTTTTCCCTTCATCTTTACTTGAAAGATCTTTTGATACCGGAACGCTTTCGCCGTTTAAAACTGACTCATCGACAACTAGAGAATAATTTTCTAGAATTCTTAAATCTGCGGGAACCTTATCCCCCTCATAGACATAAACAATATCTCCAGGCACTAAGTCTTCAGTATTAATTTCTTGCTTTTGCCCATCTCTTAGAACTAATGTTGTTTTTACTAACATTTTCTTTAAAGAATCAACTGCTCTGTCTGCTTTGTATTCTTGAGCAAAACCGATTAGACCATTAACTACGATAATAATCAGAACTAAAATAAACTCTAAAGTATCGCCCATAAATAAAAAAATAAAAGAACATATAAAAAGAATAATAATAATTAATGACGTAAACTGAGAAATAATCATCTTAAGAATAGTATTTTCTTTTTTAATATCAATTCTGTTTGACCCATATTCTTTGATTAGAAGCTCTATTTCTGAGGAAGTCAGTCCGGTTTTTATGTTTGTTTCTTGCATGGTATTAAAATATATTTTAGAATTGTTTATAAATATTATCTAATTACTTATATTTATGATAAAATTAATAATTTTTGATCTTTGGCAAACACTTGCCTACAGAAAAACAAAACAAGGGAGCACATCTAAAATGCTTGAAGTTACAAAAGTGGATATACCTAAAGATAAATTTGTAAAAATATTTGAAGAATCTTTACAAACACGAAAATGGAGAAAAGAATATCTTGCATATAAACTGCTTTGTAAGAATATGGGACTAAAGACTACAAAAGAAAATGTAGAACTTTTAATGAAGATCAGAAAAGATGCAGAAAAGAAAACTAAGCTATACAGGCACAGCATAAAATTATTAAAACAACTTAAAGAACAAGGATATAAAATCGCATTAATCTCTAACACTAGTGTTTTCGCAATAAAAGAAGTTAAGAAAACTAAACTTTTAGATTATATTGATTATCCCATATACTCATTTAATGTTGGAGTAATTAAGCCTAACAAAAAGATATATCTAGAAGCACTAAAAACCGCTAAATGTAAGCCAGAAGAAGCAATAATGATTGGAGACAAGCTTATTGATGATGTGTTGCCACCAAGAAAACTAGGGATGAACGCTTTGCATTACAAAGGAGACTATGAAGAACTAAAAAAAGAACTAAAGAAATTTAAAATTACTGTAGAATAACTATTTTGCAATTAATCTTCTGGGTTTTGAAACTTTTGTTATTCTGTGAGTGCCAACTAAATCTTTATTTAACTTGTATTCAAAATCAGAATTAAATTTTCTTTTTTTACCTAATTTATCTACTAAATTACCTGTAAGATATTCTAATAATTTCTTTTCTTTTTCTAAAGCTAGCATCTCTATTTTTTCATAGCCTTTTCTAAAAATAATTGACATAGCTTTAGTCATAAGTTTTGTACCATAAAGCTTTCCTTGATATTCTTTTTTAACAGCAATCATAGATAACTCAAAATGCTTATTTAAGACAACATCATAACCATAGATAGCGCCAATTATTTCTTTATTATTTGTAATTAAAAAAAAAGTAGTCTTTGGACCAGCAGCTAACTCTTTTAACCAAACTGGAAATTTGGTTTTTGAACCGGTACCAAAATTTAATTCTTTATCAAAAAGATCATAGATCTGTCTAAACTTAGAGGGATTTTTCTTATAGAAATCCATTACTTCATTCTGATTATTTAAAACAATTGTTTCATAAGAGTGATTCTCTTGTTTCATAATCTTTCAGAATTAATAATCATGACCTGGACAAAGAATCTCAAAATCTAATTCTCCTATTAAATCTAAAGTCTTTTCCATTTTCTTTGCTTCTGAGCTTGGAAGGTCAACTCTACCATGACCATCATAGAAAAGAGTGTCTCCTGAAAAAAGTATCTTTTTGGAAGTATCAAGAATACAGATTGAACCACAGGTGTGCCCTGGAGTGTGAATTATTTGATATCTTTTTGGAAGCTTAAGCCTTGCTATACTAATTAATTTTGCAGTAAATTTTTTAACAATCACTGGGTTAAGAACTGCACCTTCTTTGTTTTGTTCAAAATAAGTAATTTCTTCTTTGTGGGCATAGAATTTAGCTTTTGGAAACATATTAAAGTTACCAATATGGTCATAATGGAGATGAGTAAAAATTACTGTTTTTATTGTGCTAGGATCAACAATACTTGTAAGTTCTCTTTCAACCATTGCTCTTTCTTGAAAGTTGCCTGTGTCTATTACTAGACTAAGTGGTTTTATGTAATACATGTTAGAATCACATGCGATCTTATATACTTCATCATTTATTTTTTGTAACATTTTATTTTTCTCCTTTAGTGTGCGAACCAAAAATTATAAACATTATCTTTTATAGAATCTAATCTGCAAAAGCCAAACCTTTCAAATTGAATAATCTCTCCAATCTTTAAAGTATCAATATTTTTCTCTGCTGGGCCTTTTATAAGCTTATGATCTGGAAAAAAAACGCTTGCTTTAATTATTTGAGTGTCATCTTTTGGAAGATAATGTATTATCTTTTTTTCCCCAGAAAAGTTCTTAAAAGACAAATAATCTTCTGAATAAAATTTACTAGTCTTTGTTTTTGCATCATAGATGAAATTAATATTGTCCATTAGTCTTACAAGGGTTTTGTCTTTTAAAGACTCTAGGTCTTCTTTTTCTAAGAAATAACTGCCATTAGATTTGAAATCTCTTTTGCCAAGAGAAAGACTTGGATGCATTTCTAAAGAAAAATCCTTCTTTAAATCTCCTTGTACCTCAAGCTCTACAGGCTCTTTAATAAAGAAGAATCTTTTGGAAGTATCATTTAATATTCTTTTATTGTATTTGATTAAAGTATCCCAGGTTAATAATGAACCAGACGCTTTTGTTATTCCACTCTCAACTACTAATTGCTTAATTGCTTCAGGTGTAAAGCCCCTTCTCTTTAGGGCTCTAAGAGTTGGAAGAGAAGGATCATCCCAACCAATCAACTCCCCAGAATTAACTTTTTCTCTAATCACTCTACCACTTGATTCCATGCCTTCAAGATTAAATCTTGAAAACTCGTAAGTATATGTGTCATAAAGACCTAAAATTTTTCTAATATAATGATGAAGCTCACTAGCCATCTCAAACTCAACAGTTCTAAACCTGTGAGTAATATTGAAATAACCATCCATTACTGGATTTTGAAAATCATACATTGGATAAATATTATATTTGCTTCCAATCCTTGGATGAGGTTTATCTATTCTTCTAAAAATGGTTGGATCTCTCATTCTTGTGTTCTTGTGAGACATATCTATCTTTAGGCGAAGAACTGCTTTGCCCTCTGAATAGCTTGGTAGTTCTTTCCAGAATTTTAAATTTTCATCAACTGTGTGATTTCTACAAGCACATTCTTCTTTTTTATTTCTTTTCTCGCTTGCAACTTCTGCGGGACAAAAGCACATGTAGGCTTTGTCTTCTTTTATAAGCCTCTCAGCATAAGAAATAAAAAGGTCCATATAATCAGAAGCATATTGAACACCATCCCACTTAACACCAAGCCAACCAATGTCTTCAAGCATGATATCGTAAAACTCAGGAAGAACATTCTCTGGATTTGTGTCTTCAAATCTTAAGTAGAATTTACCTTTGTATTTTTCGGCTAAGAGATAATTTAATAGAATTGCTTTAGCATGACCTATGTGATAATACTTCTCTGGACTTGGAGGAAAAGCACTTATTACTTTGTCTCCTTGTTTAATATTTAGGAAAGCAAAAATATTCCTTTCTTCCTTTTCTTTTTTTTCAAAGAACTCCGGATTAAGCTTTTCAAGCTCTTGTTTTTGTTTATCTAAATCTAAAGAGTTTATTTCGGCTATAAACCTGTCCAAGATTTCGTGCAAATCTTGTTGTTTTGTTCGATATTCAGGATAGTTTGCTAGGATTGCTCCAAAAACAAACTTCTTATCTGCTTTTCCCTTATATTTAACAGCATTCTCTAAAACTAACTGTTTAATTGAATCGTTGTTTGACATATTTATCTTAATTATTTTATTACAATATAACTTTCAACTTTTGCAAGTAATGCTTTTGCTTTTGAATCTGTTTGAAAATGATTTCTTACTGGTTCTATTAATTCATTAATGTATTTAGCACTTGCTGTCTTTAGATCCATTGGATGAAGCTTTTTGTCTACAAAGTCTTTTTCAAGATCTTGGTAACTTTTGTAAACAACATTTCCTCCAAACTTTTCTGGTCTTTCAATTTTAAATTCTTTTATTTTTTCAAATATTATATATTTACAATACTCTAATACCGGATTATCTTTAACTATCCCTTCTGGACAATATGCCTTCTTGAATTTTCTATCTATTTCTTCTTTAGTGTCTGTCATAAAGATTGCAGAATCTGGATTTGATTTTGACATCTTCTTTGCAACCGCTGCTTCTGCACCTTCAAGTCCTTCTGTCTTTGGTTCAGTTAAACCCATAAGCATATGGTGATGTATTGCTACTGGCTTTTTTAAACCAAGTTTGGGGAAAGTTTCTCTTGCAAGCATATTTACTTTTCTTTGATCCATTCCAAGCTGAGCGACATCTGCTTTAAGATTCCAGATATCTGCGGCCTGCATACATGGATAAAATATTTGTGCTGCTGAAAGCTCATCTTTTTCGCTTCTTCCCATAATCTGCGAGCATCTTGTTACTCTTGCAACAGTATTTATTCTTGCAATCTTTAATACCATTAACCAATACTCTTGATTCATATTTTCAGAAGCCCATAAAAATTCTACGCCTTTCATATCCATTCCAGAAGCCTTCCAAACTTCTATAAAGTATTCTCCAACTGTTCTAATCTTTTCAATATCTCCATCCATTTTATTATTCATTAATGCAAACCAATCTGCTACCCAAAATTTAAAATGAATTCCTGCTTTTGTTAGTTTATTTACATTTATTGCCCTCATTAATCCTTGAGCAATATGTATTTTCCCAGATGGCTCAAAACCATCATATGCAATAATTGATTTATTGGTTTTTAGAAGCTCAATTAATTCGTCTTCTCCAATAATTTCTTCTCCAACTTCTTTAATTAATTCTAATCGTTCTTCAATTGTTAAAGTCATATATATCTTTCTTTATATTCTGTATTTTTCAAAAAATAATTTTATTAAATAAATTATAACTAATGCAAATATTAATTTTAAAACAAAAACACCTAATGCCAATGGAGTAAAAGACTTCATCACAGATATAAACCCAATTATTGCAATAATTAGAATTGCATATATAAATATTGTAGAAAAGGTGTGTGTTTTAAGATATCCAATAGTAAAAAGCTCTGTAAACCAATTCAAGGGCTTTTGTTTAGATAATCGCATATATATTATATGTATAATTATATATAAAAATAGGTTGTTTATCTAACTTTAGAAAGAACATGATCTATTTTTTGTTTAAGTTGAGGCTTTGGTTCAAATCCTATGATTCTACCAATCTCTGCTCCTCTCTTCATAATCACAATACAAGGTACTTCGCCAATTTTAAACATTGTCGAAATGGGTTTGTTTTCTTCGCTATTTATTTTTAAGAATTTTATTTTGTTTTCATACTCGTTACTTAATTCTTCAAAGGTAAGATTAAGGGCTCTTGATGGGCCAGATAATGTTTCCCAAAAATATATAACCACAGGTACATCTGATTCAACTACTTCTTCTTCAAAGTTATGTCTATTACAAAGTATAACTGTCATTTGTCTTTTCCTTTGTTTTATATTTCTAAGATAATAAATATAAAATCATCTATATTAAAAAACTTACTATTTTATAAAAAAACAACTATTCTGTGATTAAAAAATAAGAAGAAAGGATTCTTATCTGAATCCTTTAAATTTATAGTCTTTTACCTTTGGAGGTTCGTTATTGCATTTTAAGCAAACTTCGTCTCCACTTTCTTCATCTATTCTGTGTCTTGTAACATTTTTACAAAAAGGACACATTTTTGTTTCATATTTCATGTTTTATCACAATTTATTCATTCAATTAATAAATTCCTTATCTTGGTATTTGAAATATACTAATTGTTATATATCTATGAAAAGAAAGGTTTAAAATCACATTTTTTTAACAAATAAGAGTTTTAGGATAAAAGTTTTAGAATAAAAGAACTAGTCTGATAAGAAGAGATTAAAAAAAATAAAAAGAATAAGAAAATAAAAAAATCATATCAAAAAAATAAATCAGTTAGTTTACGATTTATTTCTTCTTCTTTTTTACTGTTTTTTTTGCTGCAGGTTTTTTTGCTGCTTTTTTCTTTACTACCATTTTCTTTCACCCCTTTTTCAACTTTTCCTTCCCCTTATGGAAAAATATTATATATTAATTATGATACAACATATATATAAAGCTTTTTGTTTGCTTATTTATGAAACCTTTTTCATGTTTGCTTGCAGACAAATGAAAAATAATACATGTCTGTAACTTCCAATAAATACTAATTACGGCGAGAGTTGTAAACACGCATGAATGGCGTCACATATATTCTTTAATTGGCCTAAAGAAAATAAAAAATGAAAAAAAAAGGTTTCACGGCTAAATTCTTATATTAAAAAAAGGTTTTATGAAAGTAAAACAAGAAAAAAAATGAAAAATAATTTTATTTTTCATCTTCTGCATAGATAAAATTGAAATCTATTTTTTCGTAATCAAACAATTCTTCATCTTTGAAAAATCTTGCAATTTCTATGTCAGCAGCAACTAAAGAATCTGAAGCATGAACAACATTACACTGCCCACTTAATGAATAATCTCCTCTTATTGTGCCAGGAGCTGCCTCATAACCTCTTGTAACTCCACAGACCGATCTAACAACAGTAACCGCATTATTGCCTTCAAGAACACAAAGAATGGATGGTGCACTTTTCATAAATTTCTTTATTCTTGGGAAAAATGGTTTATTTTTAAGATGAGAATAATGTTCATCTAAAAGATCATCGCTTAAATGAGTCATTTTCATCCCAACAATCTTGAGTCCTTTTCTTTCAAAGATGTGCAGGATTTCTCCAACAAGCGCTCTGTTAAGTGCATCTGGTTTAAAAATTACTAGTGTTCTTTCCATTATATCTCATCTCCTTTATTTCTTTTCTAAAATGTAAATTTTTCTATTAATCATTGAACCGCTAGGAGTAGTGTATGCTATAGGGTTTTGCAATTCTAATTTTGGATTTAACACAGAAACATCAACCAAAAAAAACCCGTTTCTTTCATAAACACCTCTATTAATTGAAATTACTTTGTTATCATAAGTTTTAAAATCTGGTAATATACACACAACTCTTGCTTTCTTTAAAAGATTATTATTAAGATTTGCAAAGACAGCATAGTAAATGCTATTTAATTCTTTAACAATATTCCTTGCTTTCTCAAGATTAAGTGCTTTCTTTAAGAAAGGTCCCATATATGGTTCAAAAACACAAGCATCTGCAGAGAATCTTGTTTTTGCAGAGTCTCCTTGTATTATTTTATATCTGCTTGACAATTTAAATTCCTTAATTGCCCAAGAAACATTCTTATTGCTTGCTTCTATCATTTCTTTACTGTTGTCTATTCCAACAACATTAAAATTTTTTATAAGACCTTCAATCAAAAAGGTGCCAGTACCACAGAAAGGATCAACTATTGTCTTTCCTTTTGGTTGGCCTAAAAGATTAATCATTATTGAAACAAGTCTAAAAGAAGTATTATACATCTCCTTTATTACTGGCCTATTTTTGTCCTTAAAAATATTATCTTTAGGATTAAAACAAGATGTGGTCTTTGCAAAATAGAATTTATTATTAAACTTAACAACAAAAAGCTCTAGGCCATCATTTATCTTCCAAGAAAAGTAATTGTCTGGATTTGCAATGTAATTAATGTTTTCTTTTGATCTCTTCTTTGAATGAGTAACTGGTTTTTTATAAACTGCTTTTGCTCTGTCTGCCTTAAATTCTTGCTTAAGCAGGTCTTCTACAATCTCTAATTCATCTTCTAAAATATCAATTGTTGAAATTGTGTAATTAAATTTCTTTGGGCTATCAAAATTTAATTTGTTTATGATTTCCTTATTAGATTTAATTTTGGAAGTTTCTAGATAAACCTTTGATACTCTAACAAGACCACCAAGTTCTTTTGTAAGGCCTTCAAAATTATGTTCTTTATTAAAATCAAGAATAATATATTTTTCAGAATTAGCAATAACAGAATAAGAAATATTGTGTTTATGCAGATAAACTGCAATCTCTAGTTTTGAAAGATCTTTGTCTCTTCCAAGAAGGAATAGATACATGTTTTTTCGTTTAATGGTAATTTTTTAAATAAAAATAAAAAAGAAAAAAGAAAAAGTAAAAACTTACTTCTTCTTTGCTGGAGTTGCAGCCTTTCCTGCAGGAGCTGCTGGAGCTGCACCTTTTGCTGGAGTTGCACCTTTTGCTGGAGTTGCACCTTTGCCTGCTGCTGTTGTTGCTGCTGCTGTTGCTGCTGCATCTGTTGCCTTTGGTGTAACTTCTTCTTCCTTAATCTTTGATTTCTTCTTTCTTACAGTTCCAACAGATTTTAAGTTACTCTTATTCTTTTCAACAATAACTTTCATCTTACATGGAAACTTAGAAGCCATTCTTTCAAATAATTCTTTAACCATCTTGACATTTGCTTCATCAACAAGAACACTATATATCTTTTGACCTTTTGTTACTCTTGAAGCTCTGCCAACAACTTTACCAAAAGGACACTGGCTCATTCCTGTTTGAATTCTATCTGCGTGTGCGCCTTGTGCCTGTTTATTTTCTCTTAAGAAAAATTGGGGATAAACTCTTACTTTCATATAATAGTTTACAGCAGTTAATTTCTTGTTTAATTGTCTTACAACACTTTGTCTTACTGCTTCAATTGCATTATCTCTAATCTGTACTTTTTCCTTAGTTACATAATGCACAACGTGAGTATAATTTTTAGTCCCTGTACCCATATGGAACTGTCTTATCTTTAAACCTGGAACACCACCAATAAAGTTCTTTTTATGAACCTTTACTGCAATTCTGGTGTATGCTCTTTTATTTACTCTTGGACAATAACAATGCCCTGGTCTTAATCCCATCTTGTTTCACCTTTATTAAAAAAATAGATAAAATTGTCGAAATTTATCTTTATTGTATATAAATATATTTATATAGAAACATATTTAAATAAAACATTTTAATAATTTTAAAAAAAACTAGAATATAGAAAGGAAAAAGAGGCCTTTTTGCAGGTCTCCTTTCTCTTTATTACATTTCTTTTGGGGAAAGAAAAGTTTTTGGGGTAAAACACCTCAAAAATGTAATATAAGAAAGAAAAGAACAGGGACCTGTTCTGGTAAACAGTGTGTTTCTCTTCTTCCTCTTTTCTGCCTTGTATTTTATTCTTTGTGGAATTTGGTAATAGATTTAACTGTTATATCTTATAGTCCTAAAATCTTTATATATACTACCGGGTGGTTTTTCCAAACCTAAACTAGAAAAAGGGTTTGATTAGCAAAATATACATAATAAAATGTTTGTTTTTTTGAGGTTTTTAACTCTTTTTTGCAAATTTACCAATTTAACTTGTCGCCAATAGAGAAGAGCTTTTTGCCATATTTTGCAGGAAGTTCTATAATATAGCGACATTTATCTCTTGGCTTTGTCATCTGCCAAGGCTTAAGCCCAAGCTTGATATCTATAATCTTCTTCTTAGAATCTAAAAACACAACATTTATTGGAAAAAACACAAAAAACATGTGTATGCTTGCACCAATATGCGTATCTCTTTCAAGATCAAATATCAGGCCATAATCAAAGTTTTTCTCTCTAGAAAACATTAGACCCTTTGCTCTACTAAACACATTGTCTGCAATCCTGTGAGTTGCTATAATATTTTTTTTCTGCGAGATGTTTCTAATCATATTAATCATTATATTTTAATTATTTGGATAACCCAAAGGTTATAACAAATTCATTGTCTTGCTGTTTTGTAATCTTAAAATCATAAAATGCTGGTTCATTAACAAGTATTGTATAGGTTTTACAATCTGTTAAACAATTTGAATCAATAAATGAAATATTAATTCTGGTAGACTCTAGAATATATTTAGAACTAATTGTCTTTAAAGCAATGATGTGCCTCATTTCTACTTCTGTCTTGTTGTTTTTTATCATATATTCCATTGTATCAATAATTATTTCTTCTGCATCTGGCTTAGGAATAAACGTCTGAAATAAAACGATAGTAACAACAAATAAAATAAAAACATATTTTATAAAATTTAAACCTCTATCTTTTTTTATAATATACATTACATACGAGGTAAATCCCCCTAAAAGTAAAGCAATATACAAGATAAAATTATCAAAAAAAGTTCTAGTAATTATTTCCTCTGTTGAATACCACAAAAAATTACTACCAATAATGTGGTCTATATACAATAATACAAAAATAAAGATAAAATAAAACAAAACAGATAAATAAAACAAATTAGAAAAATATATTTTATTCTTAGACTCGCTTCTAAAAAGAAGTAAATCTTTAGATACGTTCTCAAGTATTTTATCATAATCAATTGTTGATTTTTTTAAAACATCTATTATTATTAGAGTGTGCTCAATCACAGAACTGTTAATGTTTTTATTTATGGAATATAATGATTCTTCAAAGCTTTCACCCCAAGAAACTCTATTTGAAAGCCTCTTTATTTCTGGATTAATATTGCCGTAAAAATTATATTCTGACAGATTAGATAATGCCAAAGATAAGTTTCTTGTTTTTTTATACTCTTTTGATAAATCATACAAAAAATAATTGAATTCGGTTTCTACAGATTTTCTTTTTTCGGTTTTTATGTAGTATTCTATTAAAAACCCTAAGCCCCCTACAAAAATCCCAGAAATAAAAACTATAAAATAGATATTGCTTGCTGCAAAATATTTGTTAGCTATGGCTATAATTAAAAGACCACAAACAATTCCTGCTAATTCTAATATAGAATATTCATTATTATAAAAAAAAATATTTGCTTTCTTAAAAAAATCATTTTCTTGAGGATTTATAATCATTCACCTATTTATGTAATATTAAAACCAATATAATTTCAACTATTGGAAAAGCAATAGCTATAATAAATAATATATTTTTTATAGAGTCCCTATAAAAAGGCATTAAAAAAACACTAAATATCAATATGAAAATTAAGAAAAACAAAAATATGTTTATTTCAAAAAGCAAAGTAATTTTGCTTCTTTTCCTTTCTTCTTTCTCTTTTCTTAATTGATCTGTAGATTCCAGATAATCTGAAATTACATTAGATAGTGTTGTTTTATTTTCTAAAACATCTATTAATTTTGAGAAAAAATTATATTCTTGCTCTGAATAAGTGCTATTACAAATTTGTTTTAATGTTCCCTTTAAGTTGTTATTTAAATCAGACATTGCTAATATTTTTTTTGATTTTTCAGTTAATAGTTTATTACTTCCAATTTTTTGAAATAAATATAAAACATCTTTAACGCTCATCTTTTGATCTTGTAAAACCGATAAATGCCTTATACTAATTTCTAATTCGTGCTCTAATTCCTTTTTGTTTGATGTAATTAAATAATGTGGATAGCGATATAAAGTCATAAAAATAAAACCTGCAAAAGTAAATGCAATAATAATTGTTAAAACAAACGTAAAAACCGAAAAGAGGATGTTCAATTTAAGCATTACAAAAATCATAAAAAATTCTAAACAAATGCCCACAAGAAAAGACAAGAATAATGTATTAGATATATAGGTTTGAACATCTTCTTCTATGTTAGTTATAACAAGCATTTTTGTTAGTTCTTTAAACTTAGGCGCGATGCTTTTAGAAATATCTGAAAAAAAAAAATTAGATATTTTTGATAGTGTTTTACCAAACATTATTTATTTCTCCTGTTTTTACTACTCCAAAATATTTAATTTTTTTAATAATTGCTTTTTGTTATTGTAATAATCGTTAACTATATTATTAAAATCAGTACCATCTGTTATCCCCGAATCGACTAACCATCGGAGTAACTTTTTGTGATTAAAAAACTCTGATGTGCTTATTGCTGAGGACTCTAGATTAATCTTAAAATCGGAATCCTTTTTTGAATAATAGATTACGTCATTATCTTTTCCGTTGCTTATTTCTAATATCTTAATAATTTGCATTTGTTCAATATTGTTTATTTTTGTTCGTTCTAGACTTATTATAATCGCTTTCCTATTAATTGCTTTTGCCTTTTCTGAATATTTTGGCAGCAACTCCTCTGGCAGATAAACCATTGAAAAATCATACCATTTAATATCAAATAAATCTTCAGAGAAATTATCTAAGATTAAATAATCTGATCTTTGAGAAAGCGTTTGAGAAATTATGGTCTTTTTATTTGATGCAATGTTATCTAGTAATAATTTCTTAATCCAATTCTTTTGTGGCAGTTTTATATAATCAAAGGACTGTATGCTAGTGATTGTTTTATCTGGATAAAATTGAGCCAATGCAGAAATAAACAAATTTGCATCTCCTCCGGTTATTAATATTTGAAAATCGTCATCCATTGCAGTCCAAATATAAGAATATATATCGGTTATGCCTATTCCTAAATTTATAAGGCTTACGGGAGTTAACGGTTCTTCTAAATATTTTTTAATAATAAATGAAGACCCTCTATTGCTTATGTCGCCTACAGAATATAGGCCTTCTACTTTGTAGCCATTAGGCAAATATCCATTTATTATTGGCTGAGCAGAATTAACTTGTAACCCCATTATTTTTGTTAAAGAAAGAACAAATTGATTTAGTTTAAATAGATTTTCAAATTTAAGATTTGTCTCAATTGCCCCATACTTTAAGTGGTATACGATTATTGGCATATTCTCGCCAGAACAACTAATCTCTATTATATTTTTATCTTCTAAAATGGTCGACAAAAAACCAAAACCTAAAAAGTCCCTTTTAATAAAATTAAAATATAATTTTTTTTCTAAATCTGTTAAATTATAAGACAATTTGTCAATAGTTAAATCAAATACTTTCTTAATATAGTTATTTAGATTTTGTTTATCACCTTTAAAGGAGGTGTAATTTGAATCAATAGAATCCAAGAAAATCTTTTTAATTTCGACATATGTTTCTTCTTGAGATTGATTAAGTTCTGGCTGAATTACACTATATACTAATCCCTGAGACATCATGTAATTTATATTCACAAAAGTAAATTCATCGATATTATATTTTTCGGAGATATTTATTTTATCGGTTTCAGATATTTGAGGTTTGACACTATAAACTTTAGTTATAGAACTGGATTGTTGAACACATGGTTTGTCTATTGTTTCTTTGGTAATTCTAGAAATTGCGGTTTTAGATAATGTTCTTTCTTCTGCATCTTTTGGCAACACATAATCAAAGGATGTTTTTTGCGAAACTTTGGTTTGATTTGGTTTTTCTTCAATTAGAGATTTTTCTTTTATTTCATTATTATCAAAAGAAAGGTCTGGAACAACAATATCTTCAATATAATTGTCAATATTTAACTTTGGCTTCTCTGATTTTGCTTTCTGCTGTTCTTTTTTATAATTACTAATATTATTATCGATATTTTTATTGGTATTTATTTTGCCATTATCCAAAATAAATGTTGACTCCCTTATTTTTTTTGTTGGAGGAATTTGCTCGTAAGTTGAAAATCCTTTATTTACTGCTTCTGAAATATTTGTATCATCTTTAATTGAAAAAATTTCTGGGACTTCTATTTCTTCAAGTAAAGCATAAATGTTATTAGTATTTTTTTGATCTTCTTTATTCTGTTGTTCTCCATTATATTGTGATTCTTCTTTTTTAATTTTTTTCTGGTTTATAACTTTTGTTTCTATTGCATCTAGTTTTGCATAAAGATGAGAGACGCCTGTATCTTTTATTGCAATCTTTTTAATTTTGGGGTCATCATCTAAGAAACTAATTGATTCGAAAAATGGTTGTTCATCCTCTACTTTATCTGTTTTTTCTTCTAATGCTGTCAATAAAAAATCCACTTCCGGAGTATCTTTCTCTACTACATTTTCTAAATTAGTAATAGTAATTCTTTCTGCAATATCTTGTAATTTATTAGATATCACTTCTAGTCTTTTCTTTTCAACTTCCAATCTTAATGCATTTTCAACATATTCCCTTGGAGTAATTGTTTCAATTGTTGGATAATTAGATTCTGAATTATTTTCATGTGTTTTTGTTTCTATTTTAAAATTTCTAAATTCTTCTTTTTTTTCCGAAACATTGTGTAATTTTAACTTTGGAAGACTACCTACTTTGTTCTGATAGCTATCTGGAGGAGTATTATCTATAGAAATATTAAATTTTTGTGTGAGTGTTTTTTCTATTTTTTTTGGATCGCTATTATCATTAATCCTAGACAACTTTTTTAGTTCTACCATATCGATAACTACATAAATATATTTATAGCAAATAATAAGGGCATTATATTTATAAATATATTTTAATGCCTAAATTCTAAATAAAAGAGGTGGCGAAATTACCTAAGAGTGAAAGCACATTAAAATAGGTCAATACGGAAACAATAGCATAAGCAATTGTTAGTATTAATACAAAAGGAACTAATGGAGATACCCATATTTTATCTATGCGATGAATTTTAGAAAACTTCTTTAATTCATATATTTGCTGTTCTGGAGAACAATTTGGTTTTATTGTTGTTTTAGAAATAACTTTATTATTTACCAATTTATATTCTTCTAAAGGGGTATAAAAATTAGTTAATTTATTTATTGCTTTTGGAAAGCCAAAGCTCATTAAAATTAAGCTTTCTCCTAATGGCTTTTTAGGGAAATTGCCTTTAATTGTATTGTAAATTAAAAACAAAATTGGGAAAAACAACGTTAAAACCGTAGACATTAAAAAGACTAGCCCTGTAAATAAAACAGAAATACCACTAATAAAACTCATTGTCATTAATGCAATAAGGTCCCCTTCCCCAATATATGCATAAACTGTAAATTTTCCTAATACATAGATGATGGTTAAGAATGCAAAAGATATTGCGATCTGTAAAATATACATATATAAAAAACCTTTAATTAAACCAAAAAAAATATAATATGCAAAACCAATTGCAGAAATAACTAATAATGGTACAATATTTATTTCTCTGTATTTTAAATCTTGATATCCCAAATAAATAAAACAAATTAAACCTATTAAAAACATAGGGAAAAATATAATGCTCATGCTCATCTCTTTTCTTCTTTTTCTTTAATTGGCTTCTTTTCTTTTATTTTTTTTGGTTTTTTCGTTTGAATTGCTGTTTTAGTCAAATGAATTAAATCATCATATGCTTTTCTTTTTGTTATCCTTGCAGTTGATCTTTCAAACAATTGATCAGTGTATTTGCCTGGTGGGCCAAAAGAAACAATTTGCTTTTTTAAAATCTTATTTAGTATTGCTTGATTTTGTAAAGTGTTATTTGTTTCATCAATTATTGATTTTGGTAAATCTATAGTCAAAACTCCACTACCAATTCTGTCCACATAGTTTGTACCAGAGCCAGCAGTAACAAAATTGGCCATTTGCGCTAACTTAATGGTTGCTGAAAATTTATAAACTAAATCGTAGCTTTTCTGGTCAATCTTTTGATTTAACCTATCTGCTGTTTTTGAAATACCGGCAATATTAAAGGCTTTGTGTTTTTGTACATACCATAAGAAGTCCCTAAGGGTTTTTATAAAAAATGAATCATACATATAATAAGTAATGTAGCCCATCATGCCATTATAGCCTTCGACACCAACATTCTTTTCTTTTATAAACTTCTCTAATTTTGATAATCCCATTAAATAGCTTGCTGAGTTATTTATCAAACCAAAAGGGTGGGCAATCACAAAAAGGTAATCCTTCCTCTCACACATATCATAGATTCTTCTCATCGAAACATTCTCTTCAAAAAAAACATTATAACTATAGATGTCTTCGTTTGGGGCATAAACTAAAACTTCTCCCTGATCTGTAGAAATGGTTATTCCCGGAATCAAGATGTTTGCTTTTGGTTTATCTTTTAACAAATCAAAATATGCTTTCTTTGGATTTTTCTTTGCGTTTTCAGTGATTGCAGTTCCTAGAAGATTATTCTTGTTAGCAAACTGCCAGTATCTTTTACTTGACTGCTTTCTTTTTAGAAACTGCGTATTTAAATCTAAGTTATATGACATATTTTTCTTTTATTTTTTTAAATTTACTCTTGCATCGACTATGTAGATTTCTTTTTCTGTTAGAATTACTGGATTTAGATCGATCTCTTGAAGATGCTTGTCTTTGCTCAACTCGCAGACTTTTTCTAGTAAGGAGATTAGCTTTGAGACAGGATAGTTCTTTCCTCTTGCAGAAAAGTACCTACTTACTTTTGTTGTATAAACCATAACTTCTATTTCTTTTTTTGTTATTGGTAAAAGTCTTATTGTAGTGTCATCTTGTAATTCAGTGTAGATACCACCTTGGCCAAAGACTATAACTTTTCCAAATTGAGCATCATTGTTTATTCCTATCAATAACTCAAGGCCTTTAACTTGCTTTTGAATAATTACTTTGCCTTTTACTTTCTCTTTTTTTAGAACTTCTTGAAGCTTTTCAAAGGCATCTATGAACGCTTCTTTTGTGTAAATTTCTGTGTAAACTGCTTTACTTTCAGTTTTATGTACAAGAGAAGAACTAAGTTTAAGTACATATGGAAAATCCGAAAATCTTTCTATATCTTTTTTTAAAAGTTCTTTAGATTCTAAAATTGCAATATTTTTTTGTTTTAGATATTTAAAAGAATCCTCTAAGTTAAGCCAAGCCATTTTTTTCACTTCTTTTTATAAAAATAATGTTTAAAAACCCATATATACTATAAATATATATATTATAAATATATCTAAATTCTTATAAAAGTTTAGATTCTAGAAATAGAACACAGGTTTTAAAATCATTGTGTTTTACTATTTTATTATTATATTTAAAATGTATCTAATTATAGACACATCTTACAAAAAAAAATACAAAAATAAAGGAGAGAAATAAAATGAAATTACATTGCCTAGGGGCAGGACAAGAAGTTGGGAGAAGCGCCCTATTATTAAAAGGCAAAAATGAAAACATATTATTGGATTATGGTTTAAAACTTAATCCAACAACACATGTAAAAGCAGATATGGAACTACCAGCAAAGACTGAGCACCCTAAAGCTATAAAAGAACCATTAGCTGGAATAATTTTAAGCCATGCTCATCTTGACCATTCTGGAGCAATACCGTCACTTTACAAAGAAGCAAATGTTCCATTGTTTCTAACAGAAGCAACTTTAGAACTGTCTAATCTTTTATGGAAAGACACCTTAAAGATTGCAAAGTTAACTGGAGAAGATTGTGGATTTAAGCCTCAACAGGTTGATGACACTAACAACTCTGCATTCTATATTGATTATAGAGTTCCAGTACAGATTTCGCCAAACATAAAGATAACTTTCTTTGATGCTGGTCACATTGTTGGAAGCGTTATGGCTCTTATAGAAATGGATAAGAAAAAAATACTTTACACCGGAGACTTTAGAGCAACAGAAAGCCAGATGTTTAGAGGGTATGATAGAAAACTTCCACAAGTTGATATTTTAATAACAGAAACGACCTATGCTGACGCTCCACACAAGAACAGAAAAGAACAAGAAAAATTATTGGTTGATGAGATTAGAGAAACGCTTGACAATAGAGGAATTGTTATTCTCCCTGCGTTTGCTATTGAAAGATCTCAAGAACTTGTAAGTATTCTTGATAGATATAATATTAAGGTTCCAGTCTATCTTGATGGCATGGCAAAAAAAGCAACAACTATTTTTGCACAATACCCTAATCAGTTTGTGGAGTATGCAAGATTCAAAAAAGCAGTTGACAGAATTGAATTTATTAAAAACCAAAAGAAGAGAGAAAAAATTGTTGCCACAAACACCCCTTGTATTATTATAACAACTGCCGGAATGCTAGAAGGCGGACCTGTTTTAGGTTATATTAGAGACTTAGGAGATGACCCGAGAAACAAAATAATTCTAACAGGATATCAAGTAGAAGGCACAAATGGCAGAAGACTTTTCGATAAAGGAAAACTTTATATCGACGGTAAGATTTATAGCCCAAGAGCAAAAGTAACAAAACACAGCTTTTCTGCACACGCAGATAAATTAGAATTACTTGAGCTTGTTAAAAAAGTAAACCCAAAGAAAGTAATCTGTATTCACGGAGACAAAGATGTCACTTTTGATTTCAAAAATGAACTTAAAAAGCTCGGAATTAATGCAGAAAATCCTGCTGTTGGCGATATTGTTGATTTAGATTAGAGGAAAATAAAAACATGAAAAGATTTTGCCCAAAATGTGGAAAAACCGTTCCTGAAGAAAGAATGATTAATAATTTTTGTTTGAATTGTTATATCGAAGATCACCAGGTAATCACAGCGCCCACATTTGAAATCACATATTGCCCAAAATGTAAAAAACTAAGATATGCTCGAAAAATCTTTGATAATGTGGAAAATCTAGAAAAAGAACTAGTAAAACACATAAGAATCAAAGACCTTGAACAGGCAAAAGCAAATGTGACTTTGGTTTTAGATTTTGATAAGCACGAATATTATGTTAAAGTTCTTGTAAAAGCTTTGATTGCTAACACCATACAAGAGATTGCAATGGAAAAAGATGTTTCTTTAAGAGTTGATAATTGCGAGAACTGTCTAAAGCTTTCTAGCAACTATTACACTGCAATATTACAATTAAGATTTGATACAAAAGAACTACTTAAAGAACTACAGCCTGTTCTAGTTAATCAAATTGAAAACCAAGTTAAGACTATCAACAATGCAGACTCTAATAAAAATAAACCTTTTTTTATAGCTAAAACTATTGAACAAAAAACTGGAATAGATATTTACTTTAATGATTCAGATCATGCAGAAAAGGTTAGAAAAACTCTACTTTATAATAAGCACGTAAAGACCTGGCAAAAGACAAGAAGCCTAATTACTGCGGACAAAGACGGGAAAAGGAAATACCGCCACACAATCTGCTTACATTATGGAGTATTACCAACAGAAAGTGGAGCAAAAGAACTAGAAGAAATTGAAAATTAAAATAGTTCTTTAATTATTTTAATCTTCTCTCGTTTTGCAACAATTAATATTTTGTGGCCTTCTTCTAATTTATCTTTTTCCTTGTAAACATAAAATTCAGAATTCTTAAAATATCCAATAATATTACAGCCTTCAGGAAGTAACTCCTTTAGTTTGGATATGTGTAATCCTATGTGTTTTGCATCTTTTTTCACTAGTGTCTCTACAATTGCTGCATCACCCATACTATAAAACGATAGTTCTAAGATATCTTTATCAGTAATTAATTGGGCTATATATCCCGCAGCCGCATAATCTGGCTGAATTACATAATCAATACCCAGTTTATCAAAAACATCTTTTTGATAGCCAATTTTTCTTAATATTACTGCAACTGTTTTAACCCCTGCTTGTTTAGCAATCAGAGCAATAATTAAATTAGTTTCATCATCATCAGTTAATGCTAGAAAAACATCCGCATGATCAATTCCTGCTTTTTTTAAAGTGTTTATGTTTGTGGCTTCACCATTAATTGTAACCACATCAAATTCGTAAGCTATGGCTTTTGAAATTGCAGGATCTTTTTCAATAACTACTACTTCGTTTTCTTCAGCATCTAATAAATCAATTAAATGCTTTGAAACTGCGCTTCTTCCTACTATTATAACATACATTTTATTTCACCTTTAATTTTTTTTGCAATAACATACCCATTAATCCAAATATTGGAATAATTTCTAGTCTTCCAATCCACATATTTAATATTAATGCGATCTTTGGAACAATTGGCATTGTGTGACTTGTAATCCCAGTGGTTATACCAACATTACCTTGTGCTGAAACTACCTCAAAAATACTATGCGATATTGGATAATTATATGCAACTAATATTAATACTGTAATACCAATTAATATAATATAACTAATAATGAAAAAATATAAGAACTTAATGTCCTCGTTATCCACTGCTTCTCCATTGTGTTTTTTTGGTAAGCTTGCTAAATCTGGAAGTCTTAATTCTCTTATTTGCCAGATTATAGATTTTACAAATAATAAAAATCTGCTTCTTTTTATACCACCTGTTGTGGAGTTAGAGCTTCCACCAATAAACATAAGAATAATTAATATAAACAAAAGAAGGGGTGCCAAAACTATAATTTTCTCAGAAAGAATATCTGTAAATCCTCCACAGGTTGTTGCTGAAGAAACCAACAAAAATAAAGAACCTGCGCCATATTGAGATTTAAGATAAAAATAAAAGATTATAAAAGAAACAAACAAAAACAATAACATTGACCAAAGCTGAGAGTCTCTAAAATATTCCTTAATGGATTTATTTTTAATTGCAAAATAATGTGTAAAAAAAGAAGTTGCACCAATTATCATAATTATTGAAATTATTATTTGAACAGCTGTAAATTGAAGATACGAAAAATCCCCTGGCTGCCTGTGTCCGGTTGTCGAGATAGCAGACATTATAAAAGTAGAAGCACTAAACAAATCGACTCCTGCTATAAATAATGCGATTATCCCTATTAGTGTTAAGCCTATATATAAAAATCCAAATTCTCTCGCTGTTTTTTTTGGGTTTTGATGTATAAAATCGTGTCCTTCAGCCTTAACTATTTTCTTGGTATTAAGTATTTCCGAATTGATTAATCCAAAATAAGCAATAAAAATAATACCAATACCCCCAATCCAAGCAACAAATGCTCTCCAAAAATTTATGCTTTTTAAAATTGGAATGTTTGGCAGAGTTGTTAGCCCTGTTGTTGTTATTAAAGACATCATTTCAAAAAAAGAATCTAAAAAAGAATAACCTAAAAACACAAGTGGCAAAGACGCTAATGCCACAAATATTAACCAAACACCACAAACTATAACTAAATAGTGAATTAAATTTAAATGAATTATTTCTTTTTTTTTAATTAATTTAACCCAAATTAGACCAATTAAAAAAGAAATAATAAATGTTGCTAAATAACCAAATATAACAACATTCCCTTCTTTAAAGATTATAGAAAATATTAAAGGTATCAAAAACAGGAAACTACTATAATAGATAATTAAACCTATTGTTCTAAATATCTCATTAAAATACCATCTTGTGTAATACATTTTTTTTCTTATTTTTAGAATCTTATAGTAAATAGTAACTAAAATATATTTAAATGTATTTGCTTTTATTAGTTTAAATTTCTATTTTTAAAAATTGAACTAATAACATTAAAATGCTAATAAAAAATAAAGAAAAATAATAAAGCCAGGATTTTTTTGTTTTATATAAATAATAAAAAATTGCAATTCCAAAGATTAAACCTAGTAGATAAACTATTGCTGGTGTTTGATAAAAAAATATCCCAATGGTGACAAGCGCTGTTGCTAAAGGAACTACCATAAATGTTGCTTTCCAGAAATCTGGTAATTTTGATTTGTGTAAAATCAACCAAGAAATTAAAAAAATAAATATTAAAAATAATATGCGCATTATTCCAGGAATAATTATATAGGGAGAATGCTCATTAAATTGTATAAATAACCCAAACAGCCTACTTAATAACCCTTGAAAAACCGCAGCTAATAGGAAGGTCAAAATTAGAAGAACATAACCAATAACAATAATTCCAATACCAGATATTATCTTTTCTAGAATCGGATTTTTAAATAATTTTGAGCTCATAATTTTCTCGTTTTTAAAATATTTTAACGCAGGTCGGGCGGGATTCGAACCCGCGATCCCAAGCTTAGGAGGCTTGTGCACTATCCAAACTATGCTACCGGCCTTTTTTCTAAAAAGAATAACCTTTTTAAATACTAAGTTTTTCTATATATAATATATTTATGAGAGTGTTTAAAAAGATTAAGGCAATGCATAAAACATGTCTAAGAAAATATTAATAATGCTTGGACCAGCAGGAAGTGGAAAAAGCACACAGGACAAACTGATAGAAAATGAATTTGGATATAAACCTTTTATCATGGGAGACATACTAAGAGAAGAAGTTAAGAAAGGAACCACCCTTGGTAAAAGAATACATGCTTTGATAAAAGATGGTCACTTAGTAACTTTAGAAATGGCAAGCGACCTAATCTTTGATAAAGTAAAAAAGTCTAAAGCTAAAAAAATAATAATGGATGGATTCCCTAGAGAATATTATCAATCAATTGTTTTTGATTATTTTATAAAAACAAACAACTATAAGTTGATGGGCGTTATACATCTTAACCTTTCTAGAAACGAAAGCATAAAGAGATTACTATTAAGAAAACGAAACGACGATGAATTAAAGGCCATTAACCAAAGACTTGATGATTATCAGGGCATTACAATAAAAGCAATAGACAGATACAAAAAAGAAAATAAAATCATAGAGGTAAATGGAGAACAAAAAATAGATTGCGTTTTCAAAGAAATAAAAACAAAATTAAATAAAATTAAAGGTATATAAAACATGATTCAAGATCCCAGAATTATAGACAATATAAAGAAATTAAAAGAATTGGGCATGAGTAATGATGACATAAAAGACAATCTTATAAAGATGGGGCTTTCCTCTGATGATTGTGATGAACTAATTGCGGCTTCAAATGAAGACGAAAATAAAAATCGAAAACTTCAAGAAAAAGAACAAAAGAAAGAAAAAATAAAAAAAGAAGAAATCTTTAGTGAACCAAAAAAAAATGAACCCGCAGAAATTCCAGAAACTCTATTTCAAGAAGATAATAAAATTGATGCATTAAAAGAAGAAGTTTCTTTTACTATTAAAGACGACTTTTCTGAAATTCCGGATTTAACTAGTGGATTAGATGTTGACCAATTAAATAATAGTGATACAGACATTAATTTTAATGCCCCTGACTTATCCAGAGAAGAAGAAAAAATAAAATTTGAAAAACCAAAAAATAAAGACTTTGATATTATTAAAAGCATAGATTTAGATAAAATAAACGCCGCTAAATTAATTGATACAACGCCTTCTGAAACGTTAAAAGAATTGGATGCAAATTCAAATATTTGGGGATCTGGATTAGCAACCACATTAAACGCAAGATTAAATGAAATAGATGAAAAACAAGAAAATTTTGAAAAGCTGCTTAAGAAAAAAATGGAAGACGAAGTAAAAAAATTTAAACAAATCCAAGAAACTTCAAAACAATTACTTGCTCAAAAAATTGATGAAGAACTTGCAAGTAGAACTGCCAACATTAATTCTCAATTAACAAAACAACTTGCACAGATAAAGGTAGAATTAATAAAAATTAATAAAAAATCAGACCAGATGACTACTGGCAAACAAGAAGTTGAAGATCTTATAAAAAGGTTAAAAGAAATACAAACACAAGTTTTAGAAAACAATAATAAATCACAAGAAAATATAAACAGAATGGTGTTGTCAACCTCTGTAAAGTTAAACACTAAGATCAAAGAAATAAATGACATCTTAGCTTTGCAATCCAAAATTACACAAGGACTAATAAAAAATACACAAACAGCAATAACTAATGAAATAAAAAAATTCAACCAATTTAAAGAAGAACTTGAAAATAAAATCAACCCTCAGCAGATGTATGATAAACTTAATCAATTAGAAACATTTAAACAGCAATTAGCAAGCAGATATGAAACCCGTTTTGAAAACGTAAAAAGAGAATTTTTAATTAAAGCAAAAGATGCATTTAAAGAAGAAATTGAAACCCAACTAAAAGAATTAAAAAATATTAAAGAAACAATTGTAGCTAAAACTGACCCTAAATTGATTAGTGACAAATTAGAAGAACTTGAATCTTTCCAAAACCATTTAATTTCTGCAATAGATGAAAAAATATCTCAATCTCTTAAGATTTATCAATCTGCAATGACTCAGGACATCTCTTCTAAGGCAAAAACCATTGATGAAGAAGTTGTTAAAGTTGAAAATGCAATCGTAAAATTAGGAGACGCAGAAGATAAGATAAAAGAATTAGATCAGTTTAAAGACCAATTTATCGCAATAATTGATAAAAATATCGAAAGAATGAATGCTACTTATAGTAAATTCGAACAGAAACTAAAAGAAATAGAAGATAAACAAAAACTGATGATATAATCAGTTTCTCTTTATTTTAAAAATTCCTAATATAAAAAACAGCATTATTAATAAACAAATAAAGATTATACCCCCCCACACTGAATTTCGGAGTGTTAAAAATCCTAATAACTTTGATTGGCTCTTATCTTTTTCTACATCTTCTGTTAATTTTAGCAGAATTGGTTGTTCTAAGACTTCTCCGTTATTTGATACAAATCTTAATTCTGCCTCAATATCTTCTTTTGGAATATCTCCAATATTAATTTTTGCAGAAAGTGTTTTTGTTTCTCCAGGATTTAGGGTTATTGTTTGATCAACAACTAAATCAATATTTTGCGGGATATTAGTCAATTCTATCTTATTAATTGTTATTTTATTGCCTTTATTTCTCAAGGTAATTTCAAATTCTTTTGAACTGTTTATTTCAACAGAAAGTGTTTTTGGATATGCCAATAATTCTATATTTAGTGGCTCTGATATTTTTACAACATTAATTATATAATCTAATTCTTCAGAAAAGTTGTTTGATGTCCCATTTATTTTAACATTTAATGAAGATAAGCCTAGTTGTGTAAAATCACCTGCTGAAACATATATTGTTACATATTCGTTGTTGTGTTTATCAACGGTTATTCTTGAATCTTGTGTTGTTGCTTCTAAATCGTTATTTGGATTAAGTTCTATTGTTATATTTTCTTTTACATCTCCTGTATTTTTAAGTAAAATCATAATTTGTATGGTTTTACCTATTGCAAGATTTAAATTTGATTCACTTAAATTCTCTATTTTAAAATCAAATTTTGGATTTACTACTAATTTCACGTTTTTTGAAATTGACTTAAGACCATCAAAAAAATTTAATTTTAGGTTGTAAGTACCAGAAATAATCTTATCTGAAACTGTAAAGGTAAAAACAATATTTTTGCTTTGATTTGGGTCTAAATTAAATTGACGACTAGAAATATCTACTTTGATTTCTGAATTAACATTGTCTTCAGAAATATAGAATGTTCTATTTGTATTAGAAATATTTTTTAAAGTATAAGACAACGTTTTACTTTGCCCTTTACTTATGTTTTGAGTTGTTGATGCAGAACCAGATACTGTAAAATCATTATTTGGCTCTGGGCAATCCTCTGCATAAAGAGAAAATTCTTTAATTATTTTTATCTCTTCGTTTTCTATTCTTAAGGTTAAATCAAATTCTTCTCCATCTGTTGCATTATTAGAAACAATTACTGAATAATCTATTTCTTTTTCGTCTCTTAAATATACTGGATTAGAATATTCTGAACTTATTACTAATTTTGGACTGCTTAAATAAATACCGTATAATCCATCACTATAGTCGTTTTCTATATCTAAAGTTATTGTATTTGTTCTGCCAATACATACATTTGTGGTTGAGAGATCCACTGAAAACTCTCCATCTTCTTCGTCTTCTGTAACTTCTATATCTGTTCTAAATTCCTCTGTATCTTGATCTTCTGAATTTAGTAATTTAATATAAACTGTTACTTTCGAATCCGATTCATCAAGAGCAGAAACATAGAAAGAATCTGTTAATTCGGAATTTCCTGGGAGAGTATATCTCTTAGAATAATTACATTCTAATTCATCTTCATCTTCGCAGTCTGCCCAGACTCTTATTTTTGCAACAACGGGGTTGTTATTTACTATAGTAAAACCAATCTTTGTGCTAGTGTCTTGCATTAAAGAATATATTCCTTTATCAAATATTAAATCAAGGTTACCAATTTCTGGTTCATTTGTTTCTGCAAAAACTGCTTTTGCAGTAAATAAAGACAGTAAAATAAATATTCCAATAACGAGATATTTAAATTTATTATGACTTGATTTTTTATTATATTTTTGAAAATCATTTAATTTTGTCTGCATATACTTTCCTCTTTTATTTCCTATATACATATTTAATATATTTTGTTGAGAAAGATAAAATTACAATTATTAAAATAATAATTAAGATTATTTGAAAAATTATTGAATTAAAAATAGTTGTTAGATTTATACTTTTTGTAAAAGAAACTAACCCTGTAAAAACAGAAATAACCTGTACTTTGGATTTATCTGTTTCTTTTTTTGGAAGCTCGAGGGTTACATAACCATAAACCCCATTACATCTATATTCTATTTTTGTTTCTTTTAAGTCTGTTTTAAAAACTCTAACCATTTTTGTTTCTACATCACTTGGAACAATTACAACGCCTATTGGATATTCTAGATTTATATCTTTTATTCCTATTACATCTAGTTCTTGATCTTTTTTGCTTGAATTATTAAAAAACAAATCTAATCTATAGTTTCCTGATTCTTTAACATAAACTATAGTGTGTTGTAAATCAATTGGACAACTTCTATTTGCTTTCTGAATAATCTCAAATTCTATTTTCTTAGAATTTTGTAAATACATTAACTCTATACTTGCTTTATAGGTTGAATCTAAAACATTTTCTTGAGGAGAAATAATTAAAGTAACTTCTTTAGATTCACTTGATTTAAGTGTGATTTTGTCTTCAGAAAAATAAGACTCGTAAGGAGAAGTATATGACACTAGAGAATAGGTTTGTTCTGTAGAATTTGGATTATAAACATAAAGAGTAACATAGATGGGTGTATCAACCACAGTTACTTTTTTTGGAAAAGAAACTGTTGGTGTGTTCTCTGCATAAATTATTTGCAAAGAAAATAATAAAGTAATCATTAAAACTAAAAATACATTTTTTTTAATCATATTTTTCTCTTTTTTTGAGTTATTAACTTATTACAGTTATACTATATAATATATTTATATGGAGAAATGCTTATAAACTTGATTAATTTAAAAAAAACAGAAAAAAAGCTCTAGAAACAGCTTATCTTGCCATATCTAGGCCTATAACTGAAGAATTACCTTTTAGAGTTACGCCAATAACCTGGTTTGCACCAGAAACAATTGTACTGTTGTGGGTTATACAGATAACTGCTACTGATTTTGACAATTCCTTGATATAATTTAGAAGGCTCTCTGAGTTTTGATCATCAAGCGCAGCATCTACTTCATCAAGAATATAGAATGGAGATTTTTTATAGGCATGTACTGCAAAAATAACAGCAAGAGCTGTTACGGTTTTTTCTCCACCAGAGATAATGTCTATGTTTTTGGTTTGGCCGTTTTTTGTTATGTTAATCATTAGCTGAGCGGTTAAAGGATCATTACCTGAAAGCTCTAAAGACCCTTTTAAGGACTTAGACATCTTTGATATGACATTTTTAAATTCAGCATTAACTTTATTGAAACAATCCATAAAGATTGTTGTTTTTTTCATATTGATTTCATTTAGCATTGCTTCAACTTGTGCTTTTTCTGCAACAATGATATCAAATTTCTCAATAATCTCTGCATATTCCTTTGCAAGCTTTTCATAGGAATCGATTGCATTAAAATTGATGTTACCAAGAGCATTCTTGTCTCTTTTTATTGCCCTAAGCTTTGAGTAAAGCTGCTCTATTGTAAACTCAACGGTCTCGTATTTTTCTTTAACCTCAAGCATTTTAA